>ERZ772924.344-NODE-344-length-22945-cov-7.961861_pt1 | contig 22945 bp, 23 predicted proteins | sample MGYA00512116_ERZ772924 | MGnify/ENA primary metagenome ERZ772924 (study PRJEB29015, sample SAMEA2737920) | human oral metagenome | biome: human oral; feature: human-associated habitat; material: dental | place: China | collected 2134 ...
GTTAAGGCATTTGCCATCGGATTTTTCTATATCAACTACGGATTTGTTTGAGGCAGCATACATTTTAGGACACCACCTAAAACTTAAACAGGAGAAACATCATGTGGCAAATCATCGGACGTACTATTGTTACAGGCACCGCACCCGCAGCCATCAACTCTTTTTGTGGCTTGATTAAATCTGTCTATAAAAACTTCGACACCAAGGTTATACCCGAAGAAGGTAGCGTGCTTTATTGCGGCCTGATCGCCGGAGTTGCTGAACATTCCGGTATTTATGTTGACAATAACCGCATAGTACATCTAAATGGTAACGGAAAAATAGAAATAGTAACGCCCTCTGAATTCCTCTCATCTTTTGCATTACGTGATATTTACGTTTCCTGTACGGGAGATAACGCCGTTGGCAGCAAATACGTAGCAAAACGTGCCCTGTCCATGGTTTGCAAAAAGCGCAGCTACAACCTTATTCTGGATAACTGCCATCAGTTCACTTCCGGCTGTCTAACCGGAAATTTTGAGAACTCCGACAATTTTCTTACATTTCTCAAAATGCAGACGGAGAAAACATTTAACGCCGATACCTGGCATTTATGGGACAGGTAGAGGTTCCATATCCCGTCGCACTGGAAGAACCCATGCCACACCGCACCCCGTACCTCATCGCCTACGACATCAGCGACACCCGCACCCAGGCGCACGTGCGCCGCATCCTCCAGGGGTACGCCACCGGCGGCCAACAATCCCTCTTCTGCTGCTGGCTGAGCGACGCCGAATACCGCCGCCTCCTCTACACCATCCCGCCCCAACTCGACCCCGCCACCGACCGCCTGCACATCTTCCGCGTGACCGAACAAACCGAAACGCGCCTGCTCGGCAAAGCCAAAGCCGCCAGCCCCGCCGACGCGCCCCTGCTCATCATCTAAATGGAGAAACACCATGAGCACCCTCTACATCGACCGCAAAAACACCCGCATGACCGTCTCCGGCAACACCCTCGTCTTCTATGAAAACGGCGAACACGCCAGCACCCTGCCGCTGCACCTCATCGACCGCATCTGCATCAAGGGCGACCTCACCCTGAGCGCCGCCGACCTCGGCAAACTGGGCGCTCACGACATCGGCGTCCTCATCCTCAGCGGCCGCAGCCAACAGCCCGCCATCTACCTGCCCTGCGCGCGCAAAGACGCCCTGCGCCGCCTCGCCCAGGCGCACCTCAGCCAGGACAACCCCTTCTGCATCCAGCAGGCACAAACCTGGATTACCGAAAAAATCCAGCGCGAACAGGAACTTTTGCGCGACCTGCAAACCCGCCCGCATCACGGCGGGCACCAAATCCACGAATCCCTCGCACAACTCGAACAGCGCCGTTGTCAACTCAAAAAAACCGTGAGCGACCTCGCCACCCTGCGCGGCATCGAAGGCAGCGCCGCCGCCACCTTTGCCGCCATCGCCAGCGTCCTGCCGGAAAGTCTCCACTTCAGCGGACGCAACCGCAACCCGCCGCGCGACCCGTACAACGTCGGCCTCTCGCTCGGCTACACCCTGCTGCACTACGCCATGGTGCGCCACATCCACCTCACCGGCCTGGACCCCTGCATCGGCTACTACCACAGCATCACACACAACCGCGAATCCCTCGCCTGCGACCTCATCGAAGCCATGCGCCCGCTCGTCACAGCCTGGACCATCGACGCCTTCCGCGAACACACCCTGCGCCCCGAAGACTTCACCATGCAGGGCGACGCCTGCCACATGGGCAAAGCCGCACGCGCCCGCTACTACCCCGCCTTTGAAAACGCGCTCAAAACCTGGCAGGGCGAAATGCGCGAACGCTGCGTGGCACTCCTGCGCGCGCTGGGCAACGCCTGCTTCAACCACCCGCAAACTCGCAACTGCGCCGCCGCCTTCCTTGAAGAAGAAGCGCTGCTCACCCTGTAGCCGTAACGGCAGCCGTCCTAGGCGCTGTTTGCAATTCGGCGGATAAGCCCCTCTCCCTCTGGGAGAGGGGTTGGGGTGAGGGCAGTAACCAATTGAAAAGTTGGAATTTCCGCTCATCAATAATATCGCTCACCTCCTTCCCAACCCTCCCCCGCTGCGAGAGAAAGGGTAGCGCCAGAGGAACACCCGCCGATGCCCGAAACATAACCCGGACAGAACCATGCACCACCTCATCAACCCTGCTACATAATCGAACATCCCCACATCAACCACCGCCCAAAGCCTCGCCGAACTGCTCCCTCCCCCGTGGGGGAGGGCTGGGGTGGGGGCAGCAAACAAGGCGCGCCGCGACAAGCCCCAACCCCACTTACAAACACCTGAGCACTCCATGTGTATGTAAACCAAAGCCCCCTCCCCTGCAGGGCGAAGCTCGCAGCGGGCGGGTTCCCACGTAAAATGCGTCTGCATTTTGCGTGGGGCCCGGGGGAGGGACGGGGAGGGGGTAGCGCCAGAAGAACACCCGACGATGCCCGAAACATAACCTGAACTGCTCCCTCTCCCGTGGGGGAAGGCTGGGGTGGGGGCAGCAAACAAGGCGCGCCGCGACAAGTCCCAACCCCATTTACAAACACCTGAGCGCTCAAAGTGTATGTAAACCACCGGGCACCCCCTCCCCTGCAGGGCGAAGCCCGCAGCGGGGGAGGGCTGGGAGGGGGTAGCGTCAGAGAAAAAACCACCGATGCCCGAAACATAACCTGGACAGAACCATGCCCGACTACCTCATCGCCTACGACATCGCCGCGCCCAGGCGCCTGCAAAAAATCCACAAACGCCTCTGCGAAGAAGCCATTCCGCTGCAAAACAGCACCTTCCTCTACCGCGCCAGCCCCGGCCAGTTTGAGCACCTCTGGCAAGAACTCGCCCAAATGAGCAAAAACGAAGACGACCTGCGCGCCTGGTGCCCGCCCGCCGCCAGCCTCTGCTACGAATACCACCCCAAAACCCCGGAAGGCATCTGGTGCCTGTAAACAACGCCCGCCCGAGAATCAAAATTCCAAAAGAAAACCCGCCAAAAACAACATAAAACCGAACCATACAAAAACCTGACCCAATACAGTAAAATACGCCCATCCCGGACAACACCGGCCATCCCAAAACCGCCATGAGAAACCCTAATAAAAACAACACTCGCAGCGTCAACTTTTTCACCTTTGCAAAAATTGGAAACGCCCTCTGTAACCAACTGAAAACAAGGAGGAAAAACACACCCCGCCATTAAAAATTAGTCCCTGCTTCAAAGGGATTGCGACGCCGCTAGGGTCTTTGACCCCAGACCGAGGAGCGATTAAAAATTAGTCCCTGCTTCAAAGGGATTGCGACCTGACAAGGCTTTGTCGATGACGTTACCGGCACATTAAAAATTAGTCTCTGCTTCAAAGGGATTGCGACACCCTAGGCCAAGGAGCGCCACCACAGCGGCGCATTAAAAATTAGTCCCTGCTTCAAAGGGATTACCGCTTTACTTCCCCCCCGCGCATTGGCGGGATTTTTTATGCAACAAATTTGTCGTTACTGACGAGGTGTATCTGCTACGTGATGCGCGCAATCCGTCCCGCCTGGCGTGCTGCCAGCCTGAAATTCACGCGCCACAAATTTGTCAGGGCGGATAACCATGGCGCGTTGGCGTAAGCTGCCGTTATCGCAACTACCGGAGCAAACCCTGTCATTCCCGCATAAATACTCGCCCAAATGCTATTCCCATGTAGCAATACCGCGCATCTCGTCAAACCCTACAGGTAACTTGTCATGAAAACCCTGCTTTCTTTCTTTTTATTCCCGCTAACCCTCTGGGCTGCGCCTGCTTCTTCCGATAGCGGTTTTATTACTTTTATGATAACAGCGGGGCTTTATATCAATGTCTGGAACCCCCCATACGCACCGAAGTGCTTTATTGCGCCCGCTATCCGCAAAACTCCACCAAGCAGCAATGGGTGCGCGTCCTTTTCAGCGATACCAGTTACAGCTATCTGATTGAGGCAACGCTACTTTCCGAAGTCGGTTAAAGAAAAAAGCCCGCAAACGCGGGCTTTTTTATGCGACAAATTTGTCTTTGCTGATGACTGGCCTCTGGCGGACTATGCTTGCCACACATAAAAACTGCGGGGCGATTATCGAATCCGTAGTGCCACAAAATTGTCAGGGCAAGTGATAGCTTATTTATGGTGTAACCTGCACATATCAAAGATAACAACCCTTTTCGTAAACAATCATCCGTATTTGCCAAATCAGCGAGTATTTTATGTCTCTCTATCATATCCTTCTGCTTCCCGTCTATTTATGGCTTGCTTGGCTTCTCTGGGCAATTATTTATGTTGCATTTGTTGCCATACTGGCATTCATCGCACAGTTGTTTTCTCCCGCTGACAGCGATGAGGCATCTGACCAGAATGGCGGAAACAATGCGGGTTGTGTCGTTATCTTTTTTGTTCTTTTCCTGCTGTGGCTATTAAACCAATAGCGTCCAGAATCTTGGTAATTTCTATCCTGCCTCACAATTTTGCTAAAAGGGACAAATGCTATTCCCCGTCCTATCATAAATCCATCACAACAAGCGGAGTCAAAAATGTTAGTACTTATGAAAGCCAAAGACCTTTCCCATGCTATCTGGTTTGAAACGGACAATCCGAATACCGCCGAACATTCAGCGGAACTCGACATGATGGAGAAATACCATCCCGAACCGGTCGCACTGGAAATCTATGAAATCAACGGCAAGAAATGGCATCGCTATTGGCTGGAACAATACGCCTGGGAACAGCGTCAGCAACAGCAGCACGAGGAAATTATGCATTCTACCGCAGAAAACCCGCCTACACCGACGATTGGTGCCGATACCTGGTTTTCCTTTCTTTATGATTCATTGGCGCATATCCGGCAGACGCTGGAACAAATCCATGTGCAGCAAAATATCATGCTGAATATGCTCAAGAATGTGGAGCGCCCGCCATTTTAGCCGTTCTCTGTCATCATCGGGTGGGGCTTTCCCCACCTGTCTTTTTTCTATGGGCAGCGATAAAACTGCCATGCGAGGCCAATCATGCATACCGATTTTTCAACCAGCGAATTTAAGGCATTGGCACTGGGCTATCAAAAGGTAACGGATACCCGCGCTTATGGCGGGGTTTATTATCTCAAGGATGGCAAGCGCTGGATTTTTAATCTGACCGCTCTCGGGCGCGCGCTTGGCATTTCGACACCGCAGGAATTTGCTGCGGCTGGCTATGCCATTGATGATTTTCTCCTCTATGGTGCGCTGTCCATTCCCGAATTTTTGCGGCTGTTGCCGGATAAAGACACGGCAGGCGGAAATGCGCCGCAACCTGAAATCAGTCAAAGACATTGTTTTGAAGGCGCGGATGAATCTTTTATGTTCTGGCTGTCGCATATGTTACATCAACAAACCTCGTAACAAATTTGCCGTCAATGCTTCTTGGTAAACGCGCCGCTATACTTCATCGCAATTCAGTCGTTATCCATGAGCCAAAACACGCTGTACACAAATTTATCTTTCTTATTTATTGGGCTATTTTCTCTTATTCTGCTTCTACTGTAATTACTGCATTCATCTATGAAAATCAACGTTAAATACCGTAATCGTAAATCTGCTTTCCGTAGCGCCTATGAAATGGGAGTGCAGAAAGCACTGATTCTCGGCTACAAGCGTGTTGAGGATGCGCGGGCATTTTGTGGTGAGTACTATATAAAGAACGGCAAGATCTGGATTTTCTTTCTGGAAAGTCTTGCCCGCAAGATTGGTGCGTGCTGCCATAATGATTTTCGCAAGAATCATTATGCCATCGAAGACTATTTGCTCTACAACGATATGTCCATCGAGGAAATGATCATTGCTGTCTTTGGTGAAGGCTCCCCGGAATATTGGGAGCATTGCCATGCATTTGCCGAAGAAGACGTGTATGATGACTATTCTTGCTGTGAGGATAGTGTCGCAAGCATCATGAGTGACATTTATGAGATGAATGGCGGTGATGGCGGCGAGATTTATATCGGCGATGGCACCTGGGTCAGTGCCGACGGCAGCTATCGCTGCCGCTAACCTGTGAGGGAACGTTATGAACAAGAAACGCAAAATTTTGGTCGCGGTTACGGGGATGTCGCCGCAGATTGTCACGGAAACGCTATATGCGCTGGTTGTGCAGCAGCAATGGTTGCCAGATGAGGTACACGTTTTGACCACCGGAGCCGGGGCAGAAAAAATCCGCACCGCGCTTTTTGCGGACGGGCATTTCGCCCGTTTTTGTGCTGATTATGCGCCCAATGGTATTGGCTTTACGCCTGAGTATATTCATTTGATTCGTGATGCACAGGGCAATGTCCTCGATGATATTCGCACGCCTGCGGAAAATAATCTGGCGGCGGATATGATTGTCCGCTTTATTCATGATCTTTGCCGTGAGGAGGATACGGCATTGCACGTTTCGATTGCGGGCGGACGCAAGTCGATGGGGTTTTATATTGGTTATGCGTTGTCGCTGTTTGGTCGCGTGCAGGATCGGTTGTCGCACGTGTTGATTAATGAGCCGTTTGAGGCTAACCGTGATTTCTTTTTCCCGCCACGCGTGCCGCAATGGATTGACACGCCGCAGGGCAAGGTTTCTACCGACAAGGCAGAAGTGATGTTGGCTGATATTCCGTTTGTACGGATGCGCGACGGGCTGCCCAATTTGCTGCTGGATGCGAACTGGACTTATGGGCAGGCGGTGGAACAGACGCAATTGCAATGGACGGACTGGCGTATTGAGATTGATGTGGTCGCGCAATCGTTGCGTTTCGGCAATACGCCGCCGCTGAAATTGCCGTTACAGCAATTCGCCCTTTATGCAGCGATGGTCAGGCTGTATGAGGAAGGCAAGTCTGTTGGCAGAAAAGATATGGAATTGCTGGCGCGCCATTTTCGTGAATTTTATTCAAAGGAATATGCCGATAATGGCGAACGCTATAGCGCTTTTCTTGCCAGCTCGAATTATGAGGAGATGCACCGCATTTTGCGCGAAGGCTCTGCCCGTATTTTTAAGGCGCTGAACAAGCATTTGGGCGCGCCCGCCGAGAAGTTTCGTATTACCAGCAGCGGCAGGAATAATGCCAGGGTGTACGGGCTGGCGATGGGCAAGGCGCAGATTGTGTGGCGGCAGGTTTTTTGGCGTTTTTCTGTGATGGATGCGGGTCGTGACGCCGTCGCGTGATGCGCCGTCGGGAAGGGGGATGAGCGAAATCGTGAGTCGCCGCATGAAAAAAGCCGGATAGAAATCCGGCTTTTTGCTGGGTAATCGCAACGGGTCATCAGAACGAGCGGCTGAAGTCCAGATAGACTTTGCTGGTGTCGTAGCTGTAGAACTTGTTGTTGCTGTCGATTTTGCTGTAGGAGAAGACGAGACGCGGGGTGATGCCGAGGAAGTGGATGTTGCGGTGCCACAGCGCGAGGTTGACGTTGTATTCGTTGTCGCGGCGCTTGATGTTGAAGAAGTCCTTGTCCTTGGCGAAGCGCTTGCCGTAGCTGCCCATCAGGCGGGTGGAGACGCCTTTGCCCCATTCTTGTCCCCAGCCGAGGCGGGTACCGAAGCGGTTGTAGGCGTCGCTGGCGCTGCGCGCGCTTTTGTGGCTCAGATCCAGCCCGGCGAACCAGTATTGTTTTTGGCTCGGCGAGAACATGACGGTGTTGCCCATGCTGATGCGGTTGCCGTCGAGGTAGTTGTACATATCGATGTGCTTGTCGTAGCTGTATTCGACGTTGTTCTGCCAGCGCCAGCGCGGGGTCATCCAGTAGGAGGTATCAACGCGCAAGCCGGCGGATTTGGAGTAGCTGTGCAGGTTGCCGTCGCCGTTGCTGCCGCGGCCGTAGAAGCGGGTTTGTACGAACGGGGTCACTTCGACGTCAATGCGCGCGTTGCGGAAGCCGCCACCGGCGGCAACGCGGGCGGTGATGTCGTTGTAGTTTTTGTTGTTGTAGTAGTACACGCCGCTGAGGTCGCCGTGCAGCGAGCTGTAGAAGTTGTCGTTGATGGACCATTTTTTGTCGGCACCGGCGCTGTAGCTGATGCCGTTGGCTTTTTCCTGGTCGCGGTTGGAGGTGAAGCTGCGGCCATTGCCGAGCTCAATGCGGGTGCCTTTGGGGGCGACGCCGTTGACGTTGTCGTCGCGCAGGTAGCTCAGGCTGCCGTTGAATGACCACTGGTCGCGGCGGTCAATGGCGGCGATGTAGTCGTCCAGCGCCTTGCGGTCGGCTTCGGAGACATCCGAGCTGCGCAGTTTTTGCAGTTGTTCTTTGGCGGCAATCATTTCGTTGTTGCGGTAGAGCGCAAGCGCGGTCTGGAAGCGCAGCATCCGGTTGTCCGGCAGGTTGGAGATGAGTTTGCGGTAGAGGCGGACGGCATCGCCGGTGCGGTTTTCGTTCATGGCGATGATGGCGTTGCCCCAGTCAATGAGCGAGTCGTCGCGGTTCGGCACTTCGGCGTAAATCGGCAGCAGCAGTTTGAGACCGTCGGTTTCGTTGCGGCGGATGAGTTCGACCAGCAGTTTTTCCAGCTCTTCCGGGTGGGCTTTCAGGTATTCCGGGGTATAGACGATGTCTTTTTCCGGGCCGGCGGCGTCGCTCGGCAGGGTGTTGGCGGGGCGGACGGCGGGCAGTTTCGGCGCGTTTTCTACCGCTCTTTTGTCAATGTTGTCTTCGGAGAGGCGCTCGTTGCCGCGGTCAAGGGGAACGGCGGTGTTTTGTGCTACTGCCGGAAGGGCGGCGAGCATCAGGGCGGACAGGGCGAGGGGGGTTATTCGGGTGATGTTCATGGGCTTCTCGTGTTGTTGTGAGGGGATAACGCAAAGCGGCGCATTATAAAGCAAACTTTTTTCCCTTTGCCATGAATCCGTAGCAAAGTGAAGATGATGGCGGCGCGCGGAATGTCTGCAATACGGCATTTCATTTCCTTAATTAAGGCGAGAGGCGTATGATTTCGGCAAATTCACCCCGATGGAGAGATCCCATGCTAAGCAGCAATCAAAAATATGAATACCGCGCCCCCGGCAGCGACGTGCAGAGCCTGAAAGAAGCGCTGGTGTACAAGCTCATTTTCGGTCTGGGTTGCCCGCCTGCCGAGGCGACCAAAACCAACTGGTTGAACGCCGCGCTGCTGGTGGTGCGCGATCTTGCCGCCGAACGCTGGCTGCAAAGCACGCGCTATTCCCGCCGCGAAAACCTGCGCCGCGTCTATTACCTCTCCATGGAATTTCTGATGGGGCGGGCGCTGTCAAACGCGCTCATCGCCGAAGACGTTTATGACAACTTGGGCGCGGCGCTGGCCGAACTGGGACAGGATTTGAATGAGATCATCGCCGAAGAAGGCGATCCGGGTCTGGGCAACGGCGGCCTGGGACGTCTCGCCGCCTGCTTCATGGACAGCCTGGCGACGCTGCGCATCCCGGCGATGGGCTACGGCATCCGCTACGAATACGGGATGTTCCGCCAGGACATCGAAAACGGCAAACAGGTCGAGCGGCCGGACACCTGGACCGAGCAGGACATCGCCTGGCAATTCCGCCGCCCCAGCAAACACTACACCATCCGCTTTGGCGGCAACATCCACTACCAGGGCGAACAGTGCATCTGGAACAACAGCGACCAAATTACCGCGCTCGCTTACGACCAGATTATCCCCGGCTACGGCACCGCGGCGGCGAACACCCTGCGCCTGTGGACGGCACACGCCGGCGACACCTTCAACCTCGGCGACTTCAACCGCGGCGACTACTTCGCTGCCATCGAAAAACAAACCACCTCAGAAAACGTCTCGCGCGTCCTCTACCCGGACGACTCCACCGCCGTTGGCCGTGAGCTGCGCCTGCGCCAGGAATACTTCCTCACCTCCGCCTCCGTGCAGGACATCGTCCGCCGCCACCTCAAAGAAAACCCGGACATCAGCACCCTGCCGGACACCGTCGCCATCCACCTGAACGACACCCACCCGGTGCTGGCCATCCCCGAACTCATGCGCGTCCTCATCGACGAACACGGCGTCAAATGGGACGACGCCTGGGCGGCCTGCGAAAAAATCTTCAGCTACACCAACCACACCCTGATGGGCGAAGCGCTGGAAACCTGGCCGGTGGAAATGATGGGCCGCGTGCTGCCGCGCCATCTGCAACTCATCTTTGAAATCAACGAACACTTCCTCGACACCTTGCGCAAACAGGGCTACGACGGCGACTTCATCCGCCGCGTCTCCCTCATTGACGAAGGCGGCGAACGGCGGGTGCGCATGGCGTGGCTGGCGGTTATCGGCTCGCACAAAATCAACGGCGTCGCCAAAATCCACTCCGACCTCATGGTCAAATCCATCTTCGCCGACTTCGCCCGCCTCTACCCCGAACGCTTCACCAACGTCACCAACGGCGTCACCCCGCGCCGCTGGATTGCGTTGGCCAACCGCGACCTGGCCGCACTCATCGACCGCCACATCGGCGCCGACTGGCGCGTTCACCTCGAACAACTGACCAAGCTCAAAGCGCTGCAAGAAGACGCCGCCTTCCGCGCCGACATCCGCGCCGTCAAACGACAAAACAAACAGCGCCTCGCCGACTGGATTGAAGCCGAACTCGGCATCACCGTCAGCCCGGATGCCCTCTTTGACGTACAAATCAAGCGCATCCACGAATACAAGCGGCAACTGATGAACATCCTCCACATCATCAGCAGATACAACCGCATCCTCAAAAACCCGGATGCCGACTGGGTGCCGCGCGTCTTCATCTTCGCCGGCAAAGCGGCGAGCGCCTACTACGCGGCGAAAAAAATCATCCACCTCATCAACGACATCGCCAACGTCATCAACAACGATGGCCGCATCCGCGACCTCATCAAAGTCGTCTTCATCCCCAACTACGGCGTCAGCCTGGCGCAGCTCATCATCCCAGCGGCGGACATCTCCGAACAAATCTCGCTCGCCGGTACCGAAGCCAGCGGCACCAGCAACATGAAATTCGCATTGAACGGCGCACTCACCGTCGGCACGCTGGACGGCGCCAACGTCGAAATCCTGAATGCCGTCGGCGAAGAAAACATCTTCATCTTCGGCAACACCGTCGAACAAGTCGAAGCGCTGCGCCAGCGCGGCTACTCACCGCTGCTCTACCTCGAAAACGACCCGGAATTGCACGAAACCGTCATCCAGATAACCTCCGGCGCCTTCTCACCGGAAGAGCCGAGCCGCTACCACGAAAACCTGCACATCTTCAGCGACTACTACCAGGTACTGGCCGACTTCCGCAGCTACGTCGAAGCCCAGGGACGGATTGACCGCCGCTACCGCGACCAGGACGCCTGGGCAAGATCGGCAATCGCCAACATCGCCAACATGGGCTACTTCTCCTCCGACCGCTCAATCGAGGACTACGCCAAAAACATCTGGCACATCAAACCGCTGCCGGAAGTACCGGTAGAAAACAACAACGGCAACGCGCTGAGCGAAGTCCCGGAAAGCTCCGCCCCGCCACAACCGGCCAAACCCGTCGCCAAGACGGACAAGAAAAAAGGCCAATAACCGCCGCAAAAAAACCGCCCTCCGGGGCGGTTTTTCATGACAGGTTTCAATAGACCTCTGTGGGGGAGCAGTTATATATGCACTATTTGGCAGAGAAAAAAACGGCGCGAATTTTTGCCGAGAAATGCGCAACGGTGCGGGGTACGGGGGTGTCAAGGGGTGCGGGGTGGTGCAGATAGCGGTTGCGAGGAAATGCGCAGTTTGTGCGGTTTTGTTGCGGTTTTATTTGCACCATTTGCGGTTTAAACGCGCGCGTTTAAGTGCTTTTAAAGCGGGGTTTATCCCCGCTTTTTTGTGGGTGCTGTTATTGGAAATCATAGGAGACGTTGACGACCTGGCCGCAGATTTGGATGTCGTCATGTGCCAAATCGGCTTTGGTGATGTCGGTGTCGCCATAGATGCGGTTATCGGAGATGAGGCGCAGGCCGCCGCCCGGTATCCACTGGGCGCGCTTGACCCAAAGGCGCTCATCCATACGGATGACATGGATTTTGCCGTCGAGCGGCTCAATGCGGCTGCCGTCAACGAGGATGATGGCGCCATCCGGGATGGTTGGCTCCATGCTGTCGCCACGGGCGAAGATGGCGGAGAGGCTTGCTGGCGTCAGGCGGCGGTCGTGTACCCAGTCTTTACGGAAGGCGAGGTATTTGACCGGGGTGGTTGCGCCTTCAGTAAACGCGCCATGCCCGGCGCTGGCTTCGATTTCGTAGGCCGGGATGTAGTAGTACTCGTCGTTGGCTGCTTTTTGGGTAGCAGGCTGTTCGGATGAACCTAATACCAGCCAGTCAAGCGTTATGAACCGCCCCAAGAAATCAGGAGGGAACCCTATCTGTGAGAGGATATTCCCATGAAGAAAAAAACAGCACCCCCAAAATACACCCCCGAAGTGCGCGAGCGTGCCATCCGGCTACTCGAAGAAGTCCGCGCACAGCATCCTTCCGACCGGGCTGCCATCCAGGCGATTGCTTCCAAAATCGGTTGCAATCCCGAGACATTACGCGCCTGGTACCGCAAGCATCAGGACGCACAAAACCCCGCTGCCGTTGCCCAACAAGCGCAGGACGCCCGCATCAAGGCGCCCGAACGCGAAATTTACGAACTCAAACGCAGCAATGAAATCCTGCGCAAGGCCGCGGCTTTTTTGCCCGGGCGGAGCCCGGCCGCAAACAGCAGAATTTATGCAGGAAAATAAAGCATTAGGGGTCGGGTCGATGTGCAAGGAATTAGCCATCGCCCCGTCAACGTACTACCGTCATGTGCAGTTGCAGCGCCATCCTGGGCGGCGTGGCGCGCAGGTGCGTCAGCGTGAAGCACGACTTGTCGAATCAAACGCAACGGGAGCAATGGCATCTACGGTGCGCGCAAGGTCTGGCGACAGCTGCTGCGTGAAGGTATCACGATGGCGCACGGCACGGTTGGGCGGTTGATGCGTCGTGCGGGCTTGCAGGGCGTGTGGCGCGGCAAGGGCAAGCGCACCACCGTCAGCGAAGGGCGTTCGGACTTGCCGGATTTGGTCAAACGCGACTTCAGCGCGAGCCGGCCAAACCAGCTGTGGGTGGCAGACTTCACCTGCGTGCCGACGCGCAGCGGCTACGTTTACACTGCCTTCGTCATTGACGTGTACAGCCGTTATATCGCCGGCTGGCGGGTGATGCGCAGCATGGAGACGACGCCGGTGTTTGATGCGCCGGGCGGCCTGCAAAGAAGCCGGACGGACTGACGCACCACAGCGACCGGGGCAGCCAGTACCTGTCGCTGCGTTACAGCGCACGGCTGGAGGAGGCAGGCGTGAAAGCATCGGTGGGTACAGTCGGCGACTCCTGCGACAACGCACTGGCGGAAAGCATCATTGGCCTGTACAAAACGGAAGTCATTGAAAGACAAGGCTGGTGTGGTGCAGACGACGTGGAGCTTTCGACACTGGAATGGGTGGACTGGTTCAATCAGCGCCGACTGCTGGGTTCCATCGGCTACACTCCGCCAGTAGAATTTGAAGCGGCGTACTATCGCCAAAAAGACGGATTAGACAAAGCGCCTGATCCAATCCATCCGCCCTCCGATAATTTTGGGGCGGTTCAAAAGCCCCAGCAGGGCGGCATATTGCTGGCGGCTTTGGATGATGACAGCGGCGACGTTGGCAAGCGCAAACCACATCAGCAACCACGGCCACGGCACGGCCAGCGGGTTGGGATTGCGCAGCAGCGCGGCTAGTGGCGGCCAGCAGGCGGCGTATTGCGCGGGCGGGATGTCGCCGCTGGCATGGCGCAGCTGTTGCCAGTCCCGCCAGACAAGGCCGCTGTCGTGGCGCAGCAGCCAGTCGCGCCGCAACTGCCACCAGCGGCGCAGCGCGCCTTGCTGTAGCCAGGCGGCAAGCGCCGGATAGTAGCGTGCCAACAGGGCATCGCGTGCGGCGGGGTTGCGGTCGCGGCGGATGCCTTCGGCAAGACGGTGACGGTCACTACCGGGGATGGGGAGGTAGTGCGTTTGTACCCAGTCGCGGCTGTTGGGAAAATCGGCATCGGCAAGCAGCGTTTGTAGCGCCGTGGTGTAATCAAGGCGGAAATCAATGTTTTGTGTGGCGACAGTGGCTGCCTGTTTTTGCAGGGTCATCAGCAGCGCACCGTCGCTGTTGGCGCTTGCCCAGGCCGTTTGCAGCCGGGCAAGGAGTGCTGCCGGAGATTCGCCGCTTGCTGCCGGGCGATCAAGGTAACTGTGTGCGACGGGTTCGCGCTCACGCCCGGCAGGGCGCTCAAGATACGCGGTGTTTTCCGGCTCGCGCAGGCTTTCGATGGGGGCGGGCGGCGTAGCGGTGTTTTCCGGCGGCACACGGACGGAAGCACACTGTTCAAGCGCTTCCTCATAGGCGGCGCGGACGCGGCGGAATCCGGCCGGGTCGCGGTCGGGGCGGTGTTCGCGGATGCGGGCGGCATAGGCTTGTTTAATAAGGGTTTCGTCGGTGGTCGGCGCGATGCCGAGGGTTTGCCAGCAGCTCATGGGCGTATTGGTATGGTGAGGGGTTGAAGGCCGCAGTTTGCCAGATTGCGTCCTTCCCCGCGACGCCGCCCGCCGCCTGCCGCCATGCTAAAATCCGCGTCATCTTTACTTCACCCGGAAACCGCCATGCACCAGCGCCTTTTTATCGAAAAACGTCCCGAATTTGCCGACGACTACGCCCTCACCGAGCGCCTGAAAACCCGCCTCGATCTCGCCGGATTGCAGCGGGTGCGGCGGCTTGCCGTGTATGACCTCTACGACTGCCCGGAAGCGCTGTTGCCTGCTGCCATCAGCCGCGTTTTCAGCGACCCGGTCAGCGACGAAGTGCGCGACGCCCTGCCCAAGGCGGATTTCACCCTCGTCATTGAGCCGCTGCCGGGGCAGTTCGACCAGCGCGCCGACTCCGCCATGCAATGCCTGCGCCTGCTCGATGACGCCTTCGCGCCGACGGTTGTCACCAGCGCGCAGGCGTGGCTGTTTGAGGGCGATTTGAATGATGACGCGCGCGCCAAGCTGCGCCAGCACCTGATTAACCCCATCGACAGCCGCGAGAAAGATTTGGCGGAAACGGCGCTGCCGCCGCATCACCCCGCCGACCCGGTGCCGCGTTATGACGGGTTCAACGCGCTTGATGCGGACGGCCTCGCCGCCTGGCACGCCGCACAAGGCCTCGCGATGACGCTGGCCGATTTGCAACTGGTGCAAAGCCATTTCCGCCAGGAAAACCGCGAGCCGAGCGAGACGGAAATCCGCGTACTTGATACCTACTGGTCGGACCACTGCCGCCACACGACATTCGCTACCGCCTTGCACGACATCACCTTCCCGCAGACCGATTTCGGCGCGGCACTCGCCGATGATTTCGCCAACTACGAAGCGCAGCGGCAGGCAGTCTATGGCGACAAAGCCGCCGCCCGTCCTTATACATTGATGGATTTGGCAACCATTGACGCCAAATACCAGCGCGCGCAGGGCGGTCTGCAAGACGTGGAGATTTCTGCCGAAGTGAACGCCTGCTCCGTTTATATTGACGTTGATGAAGACGGGCAAACGCGCCCGTGGCTGCTGCAATTCAAAAACGAAACCCACAACCACCCGACCGAAATCGAACCCTACGGTGGTGCGGCGACCTGCATCGGCGGCGCCATCCGCGACCCGCTCTCCGGCCGCGCCTACGTTTACCAGGCGCTGCGCCTCTCCGGCAGTGCCGACCCGCGCGAACCCTACGCCGCCACCCTGCCCGGCAAACTGCCACAGGCGGTCATCGCCGAAGGCGCGGCGGCGGGCGCGTCCTCCTACGGCAACCAAATCGGCCTCGCTACCGGACAAATCGTTGAGTACTACCACGACGGCTTCAAGGCGAAACACATGGAAGTCGGCGCCGTTGTCGCGGCCGTGCCGGCGGAAAACGTGCGCCGCGAAGAACCGGCAGCGGGCGACCTCGTCCTGCTGATTGGCGGCGCGACCGGACGCGACGGCTGCGGCGGGGCGACCGGCTCCTCACGCGCGCAACACGGCGGCTCGCTGCAAGAATCCGCCGCCGAAGTACAAAAAGGCAACCCGCCGGAAGAGCGCAAACTGCAACGCCTGTTCAGAAACCCCGAATTCTCGCGCCGCATCAAGCGCTGCAACGACTTCGGCGCGGGCGGCGTCGCCGTCGCCATTGGCGAACTGGCAGACGGCCTCGACATCAACCTCGACGCCGTCCCGGTCAAATACCAAGGCCTCTCCGGCACCGAGCTTGCCATCAGCGAATCACAAGAGCGGATGGCGGTGGTCATCGCCGCCGCAGACCTCGCTACGATGCAGGCACTCGCCGCCGCCGAAAACCTCACGGCCAGCCACGTCGCCACCGTCACCGCCGACGCGACCTTAACCATGCACTGGCAGGGCGACACCATCGTTAGTCTCAAGCGCGACTTCCTCGACAGCAACGGCGCCGCCAGCGCGCAGCACGGCGTGCGCATTGCCGAACCGGATGACAGCGCCAGCCCGCTTGCCGTCGCCAGCGAGAAAAACTGGGTGGAGGCGCTCAAGGCGCAACTCGCCACCCTCGCCCACGCCGAACAAAAAGGCCTCGGCGACCGCTTCGACCACAGCGTCGGCGCCGCCTGCGTCCTCGTCCCCTACGGCGGCCGCTACCAGCGCACCCCGGCAGAAGCCAGCGTGTACCAACTGCCGACCGAAGGCAAAACCCACACCGCCTCCATCCTCGCGCACGGCTACAACCCTGCCGTCAGCGCGTGGTCGCCCTACCACGGCGGCCTGCTCGCGGTGGTCGATGCCACCGCCCGCCTCGTCGCCTGCGGCGGCAACGCCGAAGCCGCGCACTACTCGCTGCAAGAATACTTCCGCCGCATGGGCAACGAGCCCGACAACTGGGGACAGCCCTACGCCGCCCTCCTCGGCGCGCATCACGCCCTGGCCGCGCTCGGCCGCGCCGCCATTGGCGGCAAAGACAGCATGAGCGGCAGCTACCACAACCTGCACGTGCCGCCGACACTCATCGCCTTCGCCGTCGCCCCGGTGGACGTGCGCCGCGTCATCAGCCCCGAATACAAAGCCAAAGACCACCAACTCTACTGGCTGCGCTGCCCGCAAGACGCGCTCGGCCGCCCCGACCTCAACGCCTTTGCCGCCAACAACCGCTTCCTGTTTGAAGCCATCGGCGAAGGTAACGTCAAAAGCATCCGCGCGGTGCGCCACGGCGGCATCCTGCAAGCCCTCTACGAAAGCGCCATCGGCAACGGCATCGGCGTCCACATCGACCGCCTCGAAGACGGCTTCAAACCCGAATACGGCGGCTACCTCATCAGCAGCGACGGCGGCCTCGGCATCGCCGACAACCTACAACACCTCGGCTTCACCACCGACAGCGGCAAACTCGAAATCAACGGCCAAAGCGCCGCCATCAAAGACCTCTACGCCATCGCCAGCCAAACACTCGCTGGCGTCTATCCGCACTACGAAAGCGTTGCCGAGACCACGCGCGTACCGCTGGCGACAGCCAAAGACGTGCAACGCCGCCCGCGTGCCGTTAGCAGCATTGCCATGCCGCGCATCTGCCTGCCCGTCTTCCCCGGCACCAACAGCGAACTCGACACCGCGCGCGCCTTCCGCAAAAACGGCGGCGAAGTGAAAGAGACCGTCATCTGCAACCAAAACCGCGACGCGCTCGACGCCAGCCTGCAAGCCTTTGCCGACAACATCCAGAACAGCCAAATCCTCGTCCTCGCCGGTGGCTTCAGCGCGGGCGACGAACCGGACGGCTCCGGCAAATACATCGCCAACGTCCTCGCCAACCCGCGCATCGCCGACGCCATCGCCGCCCTCCTGGAACGTGACGGCCTCATCCTCGGCATCTGCAACGGCTTCCAGGCACTCATCAAAAGCGGCCTGCTGCCAAACGGCAAAATCGCCGCGCCCGCGCCGGGGGACGCCACCCTCACCCACAACCGCATTGGCCGCCACATCGCGCGCATCGCCACCACCGTCGTTGCCAACAACCACAGCCCGTGGCTCGCCGACTTCCAGATTGGCGAAGCGCACAGCGTCAACTTCTCGCACGGCGAAGGTCGCTTCACCGCCGCCGACGCCGTCTTGAAAGCGCTCATCAAAAACGGACAAATCGCCTTCCAGTACGCCGCCCCCGGCGACCTCGCGCCAAGCATGGACCCGAAACACAACCCGAACGGCTCACTCTACGCAGTAGAAGGCATCACCAGCCCCTGCGGCCGCATCCTCGGCAAAATGGGACACAGCGAACGCCACCAGCACCACGGCCAGCAAAACTACCCCGACTTCCGCCCGCAGAACATCTTCGCCGCAGGCATCAAGGCGTTCAAATAACACTTGGGGCGTCCCGGTCTTTCATGGTACTCACCGTCAATCTGCTCATTGCCGCCACCGCAATCTGGCTGACGCTAACCGATAGCGCATCATCCACAAATCATCATGAAGAAACCCTTTTCTTCATCGGTCTTTTACTTAATTTTGCCGTCCTGTTTGGGCAAAAACGGCAGGCGGTACGGCAATAAATAGTGTGACAAAAAACCGGGCATCGCGCCCGGTTTTTTATGTCTTCTCAACCTACCAGCAAATCCACCAACGCGCTACTTTCTATTCCGCCAAAATAATGGCGGCTGTCTATCTGGCCAAAAGCCAGTTTGACCGCCTCGCGGCGGTAAGGAATACCAGTCAGCAATTTTTCCACGTCGGCAATCTCGCCCATACCGAAGAAATCGCCGTAGATTTTCAGCGACTGAATCACGCCGTGCTCCACGCTAAAGCGGAAATCGACCGCACCTTGCGGGAATTTGTAATAGCGCTCGCTGGTGAAAGCGGGCGATTTGCCATAATTCCAGTCCCAGTTGGCGAAGCGTTCGGCGCGGATGTGTGCGACTTTTTCCCAGTCCGCATCGGTCAAATGGTATTCCGGCACTTGCGCGCGGTCTTTGACGCCAAAGATATGCAGCAACAGCGCATCGCGAAATTCGCGCGTGGTCATGTCTTTGTATTCCGGCGCGACGAACGGTTTGATATTGGTAACTCGGCTGCGCACGGATTTGATGCCTTTCGATTCGATTTTGTCCGCACGCGGTTTCAGTGCCTGGGTAACGGCATCCAAATCAGCATCAAAGAGAATGGTGCCGTGGGCAGTCATGCGGCCATTTTTGACATACATCGCATTGCCGGAGAATTTCTTGCCGTCTATCAGCAAATCATTGCGTCCTTCGAGTTTGGCACCGGCAACGCCCATTTGATGCAAGGCTTCAATAACCGGTTTGGTGAAAATGGAGAAATCGCGCGACAGGCTGTTTTCATCCTGGATAAAGCAAAAGGAAAAATTGCCCAAATCATGATAGACCGCACCACCGCCAGACATTCGCCGCACGACGTGAATCCCGTTTGCTTCGACATAGGCCTGGTTCACTTCTTCCACGGTATTTTGATTGCGGCCAATAATAATTGACGGCTCGTTGATGTAAAACAGCAATAGCGGCTCATCGCTCAGGCGGTTTTCCACCAGACAGGTTTCCAGCGCGATATTGGTACTCGGGTCGGTAATTTCCCGGTTATCGACAAATTGCATAATTGGCTCCAAAAAGGGTTTGAATTTCTCATGATGTATTGGCGGAAATTCTATACCATAAGGCATCATCATTTCCGGAGTTCCCCATGCTGAAATGGCTCTCGCTTGCCCTCATTGCCACCGGCATGCTGCACAATACCCTCGCCGTGCTGTCCATGCGCGAGGCGCTGCACCGCATCCGCGCGCAGGGCGTGTTTAACAGCGTACACAGCAGCGATCCGCAGACCTTCGCCTTTCTCTGGTTTGTCGTCGCCGGTTTCGCGCTGATGCTGATTGGCCTGACCTTCTGGCAACTGGCCGATGCCGGGCGCCTCGGCTGGCTGCCCATCCTCGCGCTGTTTGCCCTCGCCGCCTTCATCGCCCTGCTCTTGCCAAAACCCGGCCCGCTATTGCTGCTCGCGCTGGCGACCGCCTTCATCATCGCCCGCCTTTAACCGGGGTCAATGCCGCCCCGCTGTGGCGCTGCTACAATCGCGCCGTTTTTCACACCTGCCATCATCATGACCCGTTACTTCGATGCCGAACTCATCGGCAAATACAGCCAGAGCGGCCCGCGCTACACCTCCTACCCGACCGCCGTTGAATTTCACGACCGCTTCACCGCCGCCGACTACATCCGCCACCTTGAAGCGGGCAACGCCGCCGGGCGCGACCTCTCGCTCTACGTTCACATCCCCTTCTGCGAACACGTCTGCTACTACTGCGGCTGCAACAAAATCATCACCCGCAACCACGACCAGTCCGACGAATACCTCGACCAGCTTGAGCGCGACATCGCCCGCCAGGCGGCACACATCGACAAAAGCCGCCGCGTCATCCAGTTGCATTTGGGCGGCGGCACGCCAACCTTCTTGAACCACGGCCAACTGCGCCGCCTGCTGGCGATGCTGCACGCGCATTTCCCCAACTTTGCCGCCGATGACGCGGGCGAATACAGCATCGAAATCGATCCGCGCACCGTCAGCCCGGACGACCTGCGCTTCCTGCGCGAGCTGGGCTTCAACCGCGTCAGCTTCGGCGTGCAGGACTTCGACCCGGCAGTACAAAAAGCGGTGAACCGCATCCAGAGCTTTGAGCACGTGCGCGATACCATCGCTGCCGCGCGCGAGGCGGGCTACCACAGCATCAGCGCCGACCTCATCTACGGCCTGCCGCTGCAAAGCGTGCGTACCTTTAGCCGTACCCTCGAACAAATCCGCGCACTCGCGCCCGACCGTCTCGCCGTCTTCAACTACGCCCATATGCCGCACATCTTCGGCGCGCAGAAACAAATCAACGCCGCCGACCTGCCCGATGCCGCGACCAAACTGCAACTGCTGCAAGCAACCATTGAGCAGCTCACCGGCGGCGGCTACGAATTTATCGGCCTTGACCACTTCGCCCTGCCCGGCGACAGCCTCGTCCGCCACCAGCGCGAAGGCACGCTCTACCGCAACTTCCAGGGCTACTCCACCTTCTCCGAGTGCGAACTGCTCGGCTTCGGCATCAGCGCCATCAGTATGCTCGACGGCTGCTACAGCCAGCACGAAAAAGCCCGCAGCCGCTACTACCAGGCGCTGGATAACGGCGCGATTCCGGTGATGCGCGGCATCGAACTCAGCCGCGACGATCGCATCCGCCACCACGTCATCACCGAAATCATGTGCAACCTGCGCCTTGACCTCGCCGCCGTCAGCGCGCGCTGGGGCATTGACGCGTCAGAATACTTCGCGCGCGAATGGCAGGCGCTGCAACCGCTCGCCGCCGATGACCTCATCAAAATCGACGGCGACCGCCTCGACGTCCGTCCGCTCGGCCGCCTGCTCATCCGCAACATCGCGATGGTCTTCGACGCCTACCTGCACAAGGCGGAAAACAGCAAGCGCTTTTCCAAAGTCATCTGATGCCGCCCCGCACGGCGCGGACAGCGGGCGCTGGGCGCATCCGTTACAATGCAGCCCCTCCCCTCACCCACGCCAAAGCATGCCCCACAACAACATCCAGTCCCAGGCCTGGGCGTTCGCCGCCCTCTTTCTCGCCATTGACAGCGTGCGCGCCCTGGCCGAGTGCGGCGAAATCCGCGAAGGCGCCGAACTGACCCTGCTGCCGAGCCTGCTCACCACCAACGCCGCCGACATCAGCGGCTACTACGGCGAGGCTATACCGCTCGCCCGTGGCCGCGAGGCGTATTACCGCACCTTTGAACAAAAAAATGACGAACAAAACCTGCGCTACAGCGCGCAAATCCTGCACGTCGAACGGCGGCTGGCGAAAAAAGCGGCACTGATGGCCATCCTCAAAGAGCGCCTGCACGCCGCGCAACGCCAGACAGAACACTATCCCGTCAACCACGACAGCCTCATCGCCAGCTTCGCCGCCACCTACCAGGCGACCGCGAGCGAGGCGGCGGGCAAAATCCTCGTGCGCGGTGAACCGCAGTGGCTGCGTCAAACGGACATCGTCAACCACATCCGCGCGCTGCTGCTCACCGCCGTGCGCGCCGCCGCGCTTTGGCGCGCCTTTGGCGGCAACCGCTGGCAACTGCTCTTTTCCCGCAGCGCCTTTGATGAAGCGATGCGCGGGCTGGATTTCTACGGACAGTTATGACCGACGAAGACTATCTCCACCTCGCCCTGGAGCAGGCCTCCCTTGCTGAAGCGCTCGGCGAAGTGCCGATTGGCGCGATACTGGTTGCGGACGGCGCAATCATCGCCAGCGCCCACAACCGTACCGTCTGCGACCACGACCCGACCGCGCACGCAGAAATCCTCGCCCTGCGCGCGGGCGGCCTTGTGCTTGGCAATCACCGCATGGGCGGCGCCAGCCTCTACGTCACCCTCGAACCCTGCATCATGTGTACCGGCGCGCTGATTCAGGCGCGCATTGACCACCTCGTCTTCGGCGCCTACGACAGCCGCATTGGCGCCTGCGGCAGCGCTTTTGACCTTGCCCGCCATCGCCGCCTCAATCACCACATCCGCGAAATCAAGGGCGGCGTGCTGGAAGATGAATGCCGCGCGCAGTTGCAGCGGTTTTTTCGTGAGCGGCGTGGCAAGGATGGATTGCCGCCACAAGCGGGCAGAACCCTGTAGGGTGTTGCGTCGCCTGACCGGACCCCTATGGCTGCTCCGCGCGTAGGGTGTGTGGCGGCGTAGCCGACACGCACGCGGGAATTTTGGCATCGGGAAACGCGTGCGTGCCTGCGGCACACACCCTACAAACGGCAACTGTACTGTCTTCGGCGTCGCGCTTTGTGCAGTGCTTTGTGAGGATCGCTATAAAAAAGCCGGAGCATTGCTCCGGCTTTTTGTGCGATGGGGTTATTCGCCTTTTTT
>ERZ772924.347-NODE-347-length-22854-cov-15.129436_pt1 | contig 22854 bp, 18 predicted proteins | sample MGYA00512116_ERZ772924 | MGnify/ENA primary metagenome ERZ772924 (study PRJEB29015, sample SAMEA2737920) | human oral metagenome | biome: human oral; feature: human-associated habitat; material: dental | place: China | collected 2134 ...
CGGAATGATCGGGGCAGCGGGGCGCCCCTCACCGGCGGGCGGTGGCGCCGCGGCGTCGGGGTCCGGCGCGGACCGGCTCAGATGACCTCGTCGTTGTCGAGCCGGTAGACCCGGGCGATGCGACGGGTGCCGTCGGCGCGCAGCGACTGCTCGGCCGACTTGTGGACGAAGACGAAGCCGAGCTTCTGGATCGCCTTGTTCGCGCGTTCGTCGGTGTCGTCGGCGCGCATGACGACGCCGGAGCAGTCGTTCGCGCGGGCCTCGTGGATCATGAGACGCACCAGGCGCAGGTGCAGGCCGGTGCCCCAGACCCGCGGCGACAGATAGGTGGCGCCCAGTTCGACGCACTCCCCGCGGCGGAAGTGGCTGGAGGTGCCGATGACCTCGCCGTCGAGGCTGACCGTCCATGTGATGCGCTCGGGGCCACCCTCCCGCTGGGCGAGTCTGGCGGCGAGGTCGTCGGGCCCGTCCGGCATGCCGCGGGGCGCCGAGCCCCAGACCTCGGGGACGGACAGATCCGAGCACGCCGCGTCGACGACGTAGCGGGTGGGGAAATTGTCCGCGCCGTCCAGGACGACGTCGTAGCCCTCCATGATCCGCCGCACATTGGCCTCGGTGAGCCGCTCCCGGTGCTCGACGACGGTCACGTCCGGGTTGAGCGCCCGGATGTGCGCAGCAGCGCAGGCCGTCTTCGCCGCGCCGACGCCGGACGAGTCATGGATCACCTGCCGGTGGAGGTTGGACAGGGCGACGGCGTCGTCGTCGACGATCCCGATCGCGCCCACGCCCGCGGCCGCCAAATAGAGGAGGGCGGGCGAACCGAGGCCCCCCGCCCCGACGACGAGCACGCGCGAGGCGAGCAGGCGGAGCTGAGCCTCCTCGCCGAAGCCGTTGAGGAGGATCTGGCGTGAATAGCGCGCTCGCTGCACGGCCGAAAGCCCCCCGGCCGCGCGGACGATCGGTGCGAGGTCCATGGCATTCATCGTAGCCGGGCGGCCGGCAGGCCGGTGGCCTCCCCCGCGAGGGACGTCAATCGGGCTTCTGCTCCTGCCCATGGTCCCGGGGCTCCGGTGGCATCCCCCGCGAGGGACGTCACATCGCCCAGATCCCGAAAACCATATAGACTGGAATAAATCCAGATTAGCGAATCGCTCACCCACCGGACACGAACAAAGGAGACGCATGCCGGTTCTGACCATCGGCGACGAATTCCCCGCCTACCGACTCACGGCTCTGAAGGGCGGCGATCTGCGCGCCATGGGCGTCGCCCAGCCGGACGACTACTTCGAGGAGATCACCGAAGAGAGCCACCCCGGCAAATGGCGCGTCGTCTTCTTCTGGCCCAAGGACTTCACCTTCGTCTGCCCCACGGAGATCGCCGCCTTCGGCAGGCTCAACGGCGAATTCGAGGACCGCGACGTGCAGATCCTCGGAGTCTCCGGGGACAACGAATTCTGCCATTTCCAGTGGCGCGCCCAGAACGAGGATCTGAAGACCGTCCCCTTCCCCATGCTCGCCGACACCAACCGGGACCTCATGGTCGCCTGCGGCGTCAAGCGAGCCGACGGCACCGCCGACCGAGCGACCTTCGTGATCGACCCCGGCAACGTCATCCAGTACGTCTCGATCACCTCGGACTCGGTCGGCCGGAACGTCGACGACGTCCTCCGCGTCATCGACGCGCTCCAGTCCGACGAGCTGTGCGCGTGCAACTGGAGGAAGAACGACCCGACCATCGACGTCGCCGAAAAGATCGGAGAGACCCTGAAATGAGCATCGAATCCCTGAAGAACGCCGTTCCCGGCTACGCCAAGGACTTGAAGCTGAACCTCGGCTCCCTGGCGCGCTCCACGAACCTCGACGAGCAGAAGAAATGGGGGACCTTCCTGGCCTGCGCCGCCGCGACCGGCTCGGCCACCGTGTTGCGCGAGATCTCCGAGGAGGCGGGCGATTACCTGTCCGAGGAGGCGTACGCCGCGGCGCTCGCCGCCGCGGCCGTCATGGGGATGAACAACGTCTTCTACTCGGCCAAGGGGAACATGGGAGACGACTTCGCGAACGAACGCGCGGGCCTGCGCATGAACGTCATCGCCAACCCCGGCGTGGACAAGGCGGATTTCGATCTGTGGTCCTTCGCGGTCTCAGCCATCGGGCACTGCGAGTTCTGCACCGCCGCGCACGCCGAGGACTGCCTGAAGGCCGGCATCTCGAAGGAAGGCGTCATGGACGCGCTTCGCATCGCCGCGACGACGGCGGGCCTCGCCCGGGCGGTGAAGAGTTGGATGCCGTCGATGTTCAGCAGTTGGTCTGCGGTTTTTTCTGTGAGGTTGACTGCCATTTTGCTGCTCCTTTGTTTGGGGTTGCTATGGGTTTGGGTTTCAGACGACCTTTTTGGTTCATCGGGGTCGTCTGAAAAGTGTTCAGAATCCTAATACGGGGATGATAATCGGGGCGATGGCGGCGGTCAGTACGCCGTTTAGGGTCAGCCCCAGCCCTGCGTATGCTGCCATGCGCCGGCTGCGTTCAAGCGAGGCGGCGATGCCCATGGCGTGTGAGGCGGTGCCGAGCGACATGCCGACAGACGAGGGCATGCCGACAGTGTTTTTAAGCACGGTATAACCGGCTATCTGCCCGACCAGTCCGGCAACGATGACGGTGGCGGCGGTGATGGCGGGGATGCCGCCTATGGTGCGGGTGATTTCGATGGCGATGGGGTTGGTCACGGATTTGGCGGCGAGCGAGAGGACGACTTCGCGCTCCGCGCCCAGCCATTTGGCGAAATACATGCCTGTGATGATGCCGGTCACGCTGCCGGCGAGCTGCGAGACGATAACCGGCAGCCACTGGCTGAAGATTTTTTGACGGTTTTGGTAGAGCGGGACGGCGAGCGCGACGACGGCGGGCTTGAGCCAGAAGTCGATAAACTGCGCGGCATCGTGGTACACGGCGTAATCGATGTCGAGGATTTTGAGGTAGGCAATCAGGGTAACGGTGCTGATTAAGACGGGGTTGAGCAGCAGATAGCCCGTCCGCGCGCGGAGGATGAGTGCCAGCGCGTAAACCGCCAGCGTCAGGAAAAGCAGGACGCTGGGCTGCTGCCACAGGGAAAGGATGCCGTCCATCAGATTTTCTCCCGTATCCATTGGTGCACCTTGCCCGTTACCAACAGGACGCACACGGTACTGGCGGCGGCGGAAACGAGTATCGACAGCCAACTGTCGGCAATCAAATCCAAATAGCTGATGACCGCGACGCATGGCGGCACGAGGAAAAGCGTCAGGTTTGCCATCAGCGCGTCGGTGAGCTGCTGCAACCACTCGGCTTTCACCCACCCCGCCTGAAGCATGGCAAATAAAATGCCCATGCCGATGATGCTGCCGGGCAATTTGATGCCCGTAAGGTAGGCGGCGGTTTCGCCGAGCGCGAGGCAGCCGAGCAGGACGAGCAAGGCGCGGATGGTGTGCATGGGTCGGGTTTCCTCTATGGTTTGCCGCTTTGCAGACGGGCGGTTTATGAATCTTTGTTAATATAATGGATTAACTTTAAACCAGTACGGCGTTGCCTCGCCTTGCCGTACTATCTGTACTGTCTGCGGCTTCGTCGCCTTGTCCTGATTTAAATTTAATCCACTATAATTAAATCATAACGCCCTTGGGGTCGTCTGAAAAGTGTGGCTCAGACCAAATGCAACATCGATTTGCTGTTTTTCGCGTTTATCCGAATCAATCCATGTTGAAACCAAACGATAAGGTCGTCTGAAAGCATCTTGCCGGCTTTCAGACGACCTCGTTGGGTTGCCGCCCATAAAAAACGGCATGGTCAAAAGCCACGCCATCGGATAGAGATTTCCGCCTAGGATTTCCGGTAGGGATTTTCCACACCTTCAATCAAGGCTCGCAGGTATTCGCGCAACTGCTTCTCGCCACACCCCATCAGGAGTGCGTCTTCAAATGCGTCTTGCGCCGCCTGATAAAGCTCGGTCATGTTTTCGGTCATGACTTTCACTTTTTCAGTGCAGGATACGATTTGCCCGTCGTCGTCATACCATTTGGGCATTTCAGGCATACTCACGTTGGTACTTTCCTAGACTTAATTGAGGAAACGGGACGGATCGTTTTTCTTCACGCGGCGGGCGAAGGCGTATTTGGCGTTCCAGTATTTGTTGCTGAGGCTGGTAACTTCGATACGTTTGCCGGTACGCGGCGCGTGGATGAAACGGTTGTTGCCGATGTAGAGGCCGACGTGGGAGATTCTGCCGCGACCCATCGTGCGGAAGAACACCATGTCGCCCGGCTGCAATTCGCTACGCGATACACCGACGCCCATTTTTGCCTGTGCGGCGGAAGTGCGCGGGAGGTTTACGCCCATCGAGCGTTTGAAGATGTGCTGCATAAAGCCGCTGCAGTCGAAACCTGTGGACGCGGATGTACCGCCGTAGCGGTAGGCTACGCCCAAAAGCCCCATCGCGCTGCTGATGAGTTCGTCTGCATTGTCTGATGACTGTACAGAGCTTACGGGTTGGCGGGGAGCGATCGCGGCAGTGATTGCGCGTCCGGGTTGGAGGAGTGCCGGGGAAGCAGGTTGTCTTGCATCTTCAAATTGGTTTAAAACCTGCTGTCTGTTTCTGACGAACGAATCGAGATCGTCGGCGTTTGCAAAATGAATGCCGGACAGCACATAGACCGAAGCCAATAGTGCCGCCAGCCTGGATAAGGCTTTCATGTTTGACTGATTCCATTTTCAGACGACCTGTCTGCCGCCTGCTATTATGTTATTCTGTATCTGGGATATTCAGGCGATTGTATATAAAAAACAGGATGTTTGGCAAAAAAGCGTCTGTTATATTGCGTTAAAGCGTTGTTTATAAAAATTTTTGCGAAGATACCCGACCAATGATGATACCTACTCTGCTCGCTATGCGCGACTTTTCCAGAATGCGCGAAATTATTACCGTGCTGACGAAATACGGCTTGGGCGGCTTTGTGCAGCGCATCCGTTTGGGCGCGGCGGGCGGGGACGAAGTGCATCCCGACAGCCGTTATATGAGTACGCCGCGACGCTTCCGCAAAGCGTTTGAGGAGCTGGGTCCGACCTTCGTCAAACTCGGTCAGGTATTGTCCACGCGGGTCGATATTTTCGGGGCGGAGTGGATTGAAGAGTTCGAACAACTGCAAAGCAACGTCGCGCCAATACCGTCGTCTGAAATCTATACTTTGGTCGAAGCCTATCTGGGCAAGCCCGTTTCCGAAGTGTTCCGCAGCATAGACCCGAAACCCGCAGGCAGCGCGTCGGTGGCTCAGGTACACCGCGCCGAACTTTTAGACGGAACCGCCGTCGCCGTCAAAGTCAAACGCCCCGACATCGAGCCGGTCATTCAGGCGGATCTGCGGATTTTGAACCACCTCGCCAGACTGATGGAATCCGAAATCCCCGAAGTGCGCCGTTACCAGCCCGTATTGATGGTCGCCTATTTTGCCAAAAGTCTGGCAAAAGAAACCGACTTATCGGTGGAGCTGCGCTATATGCAGCGTTTCGGTCAGACCTTTTCAGACGACCCCTTGGTCCGCATCCCCGCCGTCTATCCCAACATTTCCAACCGGCACATCCTCGTACAAGACTACATCGGCGGCACGCTCCTGAAAGACGCCGACCTCGACACCATGCCCCACACCTTGCGCAACGGGCTTGCCGGACGGATTACCGACACCCTCTTCACCATGATGCTGCGGCAAGGCTTTTTCCATGCCGACCCCCATCCGGGCAACATCTTCATCAACGACAACGGCGGCATCACCTTCATCGACTTCGGGCTGGTCGGACACCTCGGCAACACCCGCCGCCGCGAAATCCTCAACCTTATCAACGCCCTGACCAACAACGACGCGCTGCTCATCCAATACGTCCTCAGCGACTGGGCGCAGGGCGATTTGCCCGACGAAAACCTGCTCGGCGCCGACGTTTTGGAAATGCTGCTCAACTACGAACACACGCCCATCCGCGACCTGCGCGTCAGCCAAGTCATCAACGACATCACTTCCATCATGCGCCGCCACGGGCTGACCCTGCCCGGCGACCTCGTGATGCTCTTCAAAACCCTCATCACCCTCGAAGGCGTCGTCAAACGGCTCGACGGCAGTATCGAACTGCTCGAACGCGCCAAACCCATCACCGAAGCCGCCGTCAAAGAACAAGCCTCCGCCGCCCACATCGCCCGCAACGCCAAAACGCAACTGCGCACCCTGTTGCAAATGGCGGAGTCGCTGCCGCAAGACTTCTTCAGGCTGACCAGAATGCTGCAAAAAGGCAAATTCGGCATCACCCTAGACCTCAAGCAGTCAGACCGCATCAGCCATCAAATCGACAGCGCCGCCAACCGCCTGACCATGGGCATCGTCACCGCCGCCCTGATTATCGGTTCGTCCATCGTCATGAGCATAGACACCGGCCCCAAGTTTATCGGCTTCGTCGGCTACCTTATCGCCTTCGCCAACAGCCTGTGGATTATCTGGTCGGTGTGGCGGTCGGGGAAACACTAAATTGCCTGCTTCCGAAGCAGACCACCTCAAAAGCAGGCAAAAAATTTGTGCTTTGCACACCTTACGGCACGGTATTAAAACAACTTACGCACTTCGGCTTCGATATCCGCCGCCCGCATAAAGGTTTCGCCGATTAAGAACGTATGCACGCCGTATCCGCGCATAAAGTCCACATCGTCTTTGTTTCGGATACCGCTTTCCGTGACGACCGTTTTGCCCGACAGCTCGGGCAGCAGGTCTAAAGTTTGCTGGAGCGTGACTTCAAAAGTCCGCAGATTGCGGTTGTTCACACCCCAAAGCGGCGTGGTCATGTTACGGCATTTTTCCAATTCGGATTGGTCGTGCAATTCCAGCAGCACGGTCAAGCCCAAATCGTGGGCAACAGCTTCAAAATGCGCCAACTGCGCGGCATCCAAGGCCGCCGCAATCAATAAAACCGCATCAGCGCCCCATGTGCGCGCCTGATAAATCTGATAGTCGTCGATAATGAAATCCTTGCGCAACACCGGCAGGCTGACCGCCGAACGCGCCTGTTTCAAATACTCGGGCGAACCTTGGAAATACACTTCGTCGGTCAACACAGACAAACAAGCCGCCCCCGCGCGTTCATAAGCGCGCGCAATATCCGCAGGGTGAAAATCAGGCCGTATCAGCCCTTTGCTGGGACTGGCTTTTTTGATTTCCGCGATAATGGCAGGCAAGTTTTGAGCGTGTTTATTGCGGATGGAAGCAAAAAAGTCACGCACGGGTTCGGCATCGCGCAACTGCGCTTTGACTTCCGCAAGTGGCGAAGCCGCTTTTTGCGCGGCCACTTCTTGGACCTTGGTGGCAAGGATTTTATTGAGGATATCGGTCATAAATGGCTTTCGGTCAATACATGGCGGAACCACGCAAAACAGCAAGCGACCCGATGCCGCCGCTTTTTGCGCCCTTCCATACCGTAAAGGGAAAAACGGTTTATCTTAACATTTACGAGGTCGTCTGAAAAACAGAAGATGGTTTCAGACGACCTCCCCGCGATGACAACACAACATACCCACCCCGCCCGCAACCGAAATCTACCGCCCATCCCGTCTTACCGGTCAGACAATCCGCATATGCTATGATGTTTCACTGCCGCGCCATCCAACCGATATCCCGCCACACACACCCGATACACCCAAAGGAATCATTTATGAAAAGATGGATAATATGGGGCTTCCTCCCGCTTCTCCTCATCTGGGCGACCAGCGTGGCTTGGCTGCATTACCAAGCCGTCCAAGCAGAAACAGCATCCCAAAACATCAAACCTGCCGACATCGCCGTCATCTTAGGCAATTCCGTCAACAGGCGCGGCAAGCCCAATCCCTGCCTGCGTTCCCGAGTGGAAGCAGGCGTCGCCCTCTACCGCCAAAACAAAGTCAGCGGATTGCTGATGAGCGGCGGCACGGACGGCGACGGCAGCAACGAAGCGGCAGCCATGCAATCTATGGCGATAGACATGGGCATCCCGCCCGAACACATCCGCATCGAAAACAAATCGGAAAGCACCTTTGAAAACATCGCCTTGAGCGCCCCGCTGTTGCAAGACGTATCCAACGTCATCATCGTCAGCGACGCCTTCCATCTCGCACGCGCCGAGTGGCTCGTCAACCGTCATTTAAAAGGCAAAAACGTCCAGTTTTACGCTTCCGATTCCTGCGGCGACTCCACGCCCAATTACCTGCGCAAACTCTCCCGCGAAATACCCGCGTGGATTAAAGCCATGATTATGCACCGCTGAATCCTGTCCGTCCGAAGCAAATGGCTTTCGGTTTGGCAAGCAGCGTTCACAGCTAGGCATTGTCTGCATGGTTCATCATTGACAAAAGGTCGTCTGAAAACCGAAATCCGTTTTCAGACGACCTTTCCGTTATTCATCCCCTCAAACACCATATCTGCAAACACCAAGCCACATATCGCCGCAAACGCATTTCCGTTATATCCAAAGAAGCAAACAATATTTCCCGCGCGATTCCCGCCTTGTTATATTCCCCGCTCAAGTATTTGTCTGATAAGGAAAATATGATGGGACTCAAATCATGGCTGGGCATTATCTTCATCGGCGCGACGGTGTGGCTCGCCTCATGCGGGCAGTCCGGCGGCACGTCGAAAGGCAAACCCGAACGCGTCGTCATGTTGAATGTATCGTACGACCCGACACGCGAGTTCTACCGCGAATACAACCCGTTTTTCCAACACTACTGGCAAAAAACACACGGACAGGAAGCAGATATCCGCCTCTCCAACGGCGGTTCGGGCAAGCAATCATTGACCGTGCAAAACGGCTTGAAAGCCGATGTCGTAACGCTTGCGCTGGCATCCGACATCGACGCGCTCCATCACAGCAAAGCAGGCAGACAACTCTTGTCGGCAGATTGGCAAAAAGCCCTGCCGAACAACAGCACGCCCTACACTTCGACCATCGTGTTCCTGGTCCGCAAAGGCAACCCCAAGCAGATTCATGACTGGGGCGACTTGGTCAAAGGCGACGTACAAATCATCACGGCAAACCCGAAAACCTCAGGCGGCGCACGCTGGAATTTCCTGTCGGCTTGGGCATACGCACAAGAAAAAGGCGGAGATGCGGCGGCAGAACAATTTGTTTCCGAACTCTACCGCCGCGTGCCGGTCATGGACGCAGGCGCGCGCGGTTCGACCATTACCTTTACACGGCGCGGATTAGGCGATGTTTTGCTGGTATGGGAAAACGAAGCGCACCTCGCCTTGCAGGAGAATCCGAACCAATTTGAAATCATCACGCCGTCAATATCCATGCTGTGCGAACCACCCGTCGCCGTGGTCAGCGAAGTAGCAAAAGAAAAAGGCACGGAACAAATCGCCAAAACCTATTTGGAAATGCTGTATAGCAAAGAAGCGCAACGAATGGCAGCACGCCATTTCTACCGCCCCACCGACGAAGCCGTACGCGCCGAATTTAAAACACGCTTCCCCGATTTGAAACTGGTCGGCATCGACGAAACCTTCGGCGGCTGGCGCAAAGCACAAGCACGATTTTTCAACGACGGCGGCGTATTCGATAAGATTTACCGACCGCAAAACTGATTGCATTCAGATATAGTGGATTAACTTTAAATCAGGACAAGGCGACGAAGCCGCAGACAGTACAGATAGTACGGAACCGATTCACTTGGTGCTTCAGCACCTTAGAGAATCGTTCTCTTTGAGCTAAGGCGAGGCAACGCCGTACTGGTTTAAAGTTAATCCACTATAAAACAAAGGTCGCCTGAAAACCTGTTTCCAAGTTTTCAGACGACCTCTTGGTCTTCATACGCTTACACGAATCAATCAGAAAAACAGCTCGCGCCAGCTGATACGTTGCAGACCACAGATACGGCCTTCTACTGTCAAAGACTCCCCCTTATTTAACAGCAGGCTGCGGGTTGCTTTATTGGAGAAGCATTTATTATTTGGCGTACTCGACGTAACTGATAGCTCTTTATCCGTACCCGTACCTCCTGAGTCCCCGTCTGCGGTCACAGGGGAATCATCCAATTTGCTCGGATTGAGGAAGGTAAAGCTGATAACCCCATCCCGAGTCAAACCATTGGCGTATTGCATACCGAAGCCGTCCAATTTTCGGATAACATTATCAGGTGTAAAGCGTGCGTTGCGTGCGTTCAATGCACCTCCATTATCAGCATTCACACCAATGAACGAAGTTTTTGCCACAGTTTTTACACTTGTACTGGTTGGCAAACAAACATCGGCACCAGCAGATTTTTCTTCTGTAACAGAATCATAGCGACGCACAGTCACAACAGCAGTACGCAAGATCATAGTCGGTTTGACGTTTACCTGTTCACCATCACGCAAATCGATTTTCCAACCTTTTTGGGTTTTGGCAACCTGCTTGTTAGTTAGATAAATATAACCTTCTTTTCCTTTTTCTTCAGGACGAAACTCTTGTTGCTGCAAATCGCTTTCGGAAGCAGCGGTTACGGTCTGATTCGGTGTCAAATCTTCATAAATACCGTAAATAGACTGCTTGTCTTTATTGGTCAGATCATTTTGATAAATCTCACTGCCCGTACCGAAAATCACGACATATTCGTTTGCTCTGCGGCGGGAAACGGCGGGCGCGGAGGTAATCGGTTTGCTGGGCGAACCCGTAAAGATTTTAACAGCCTTCCAGTTGTCTGGTTTTTCGCCGCGCAGGTCGAAACGATACATATTGCCGCCACGGTCGCCCGCATAGGCAACATCAATTACACCGTCAAAATCGGTGTCCACAAGGGTCGGCGTGGACAGACCGCCTACACCGCCTTCGACTTCGATTTTTTTCAACAATTCGCCCGGTGCTTTACCTGTACCGCTACCGCGTTTATCGCCCGTACCGACTTCCTTGCCTAACATTTCATATATGTATAATGCAGTTTCGTTTTTCGCATCGGTTTTATCTTCAACACGATAACCGCTGGCAAGAAAACCCGCATAACGAATGTTTTCTTTTGTATCTACACGCCCGTTATCAGCAGGTCTGTTAACTGAGACGCGTCCGATTTGCGGCGTACCGATGGTATAGCCCAATGTGTTTTTCTCACCTTTAATGGTTTCAAACAATGGAACTGTTTTATTCCATTCGGTATCGGCGACATCCAGACCTGTTTTGGTAGCTTTATCTACATTACCACCGATATTCAGGGCATACGCACCACGACCACCTTGCCCCATCGCACCGAACATAAATACGCGCTGAGTATCATTTTCCGGAGTCTGACGCAAGGTAAATCCGCCGTTAATCATATATTCATGATTGGTAATAGACGATGTATAGCTGTCTTTGGCAATATTTTTCAAAACCTTTGCCAAAGTAACTGTTTTCACATTATTTCCGTCTGCGACATCCCGCTCCATTGTCGAAGGAATGTAACTGACTTTCAGCTCATACGGATGATTTGCATCTGACGAGGTTTGGAACAAATGCACCATGCCGTCATTCGCAGCCGCAACCATATATTTCTGACGCTCGATAGTATCGTTGCCAACTTTATATGTAACCTTATTACCGACAGCAGCGACCGAACCGTCCAAAATATCGCCCAAATCACGCTGATCACCTTCCCGAATACGGTAAACCTGACTGTACGGTGTGTTTTTTGATTTATCTTGTATTGATTTATCATCACCGATACGCCCCGTCCAATTCAGCAAATCACGCCATTCACCCGAATTTTTACCATTATCTGCAATATCAAAATAAGCATTGTTTAAAGTATTATTGGGAATATTATTAATAAAATAAGTACTTGAACCCGTATTAATCAGGGTTTTACGGTTTACAAACGACGGGTACAGCTTCAATTCTTCACTACGACGACCATCCTTCCCTAATCTTTGGAAAATAATCTGGCTACTCCAAGAGTTTGTTTTCAATCCGATAACTGCCGACATACCAGGAAGGCTGCTGCTGGTCGTTGCAGGCGCGGTCGCACCTACATCATCATAACCCACATTTTTCGTATCAGATTTAATCTGCTCTACAATGTCGTTAAATGCCTTCGACAAACTTTCGGGTTTATCTGCCTCATAGTAATACTCGGGGCGGCTAGCAGCCAGCTGTAAATACCTCTTTCCTGAATTCGTAATACCTTGCCCGAAGCCTACGGTAAAGGTCTGCACCAGTTGTTTGCTGTAATCCGCTGGATCTTTAGGATCGCCGTTCCAGCTTTTACCCGCATAATCCATTCCTTCGGTTTTAAAATCTTTTTCCGCAAGTTTTTTGCTAAAGAAGGCTAAGCCATCATTTCTATCCCAAGAGGTATCGTACGCCCCCCCTTGTTCATATTGGCAGAAGCCATGAGGTCTAGCACCAAAATAATTATATGCCTCATTGTATGGAATGCTATCCTTATAAAATGGGTTACTTATATATCTATTTTTATTGTAATATTTCGAGTAGCGATCATAACCATATCCAAAATCGGGCCTAGACCAGATTCTCCCCGTATTATCCCGCCTACAGCTCAGGTTGGCATCACCATCCGACATCAAAACCACATATGATTTCTGACAACGGTATTTCACTTTCGGCATAACAATTTGACTGACCAACTCGAAATAACGTGAGGTAGTTGGTGTTCCCCCTTCGGGACGAATCCATTCTACCCTATTTGCAATTTCAGCCGCTGGAACATCAAATCCTTCCTCATCGGTAGTATCTCCCCCCCCCGAATTATTCAAAGTTTGTAATGCCCAATTAAAATCTTTGCCATATTTACCCAGCACTTCACGTAGAGCTCTTTTGGCAACCCTCATTCGCGATTCATGAGATGTATTGCCATTCCTTACTGAAATAGGTCTCCCGTTGATAGAACTGAAATCCATACTACCCGAATCATCAATAAACAGCATAATGTTGTGTTTAACTTCAGGCTGTTTATCGATTTTAGATTCATTTTGCAGATACAGTGGGACTTTGGCGAACTCGCTTGTCGCAGCATTTGCCGCCCCCCCCATCAGGGCGAGCGCGGAGGCGATGCTGTAAATCATCGGACGGATGGAGCCGGGGCAACGTGAAGATTTGTTTTTCATAATGCGTTCTTTTTTCATAAAATCGTCGGTTGACGGATGATGACGTTGTTTTTATTTTCTCGGAATGAGATTCTAACATTTACGATGTCATTTATGTGGGGTTCGGGCTGTTTTTTTTATCTGACGCGGCGAACAATGGCGAAAATGAAACAGGCGGCGCGATTGTAAAGGCAAAATCCGTTGCCAAGTCATAGCTTGAACGATGCGGCTTTTTGACGTAGAATGCATTGCTTCTACGGCATAGGCAGCTATGCCTGAAAAAGCACGTTACGCAGCAAAATCAAGGCTGCGGGGCGTGTTTTTTTTTAGCCGATATTTTCTCAGGCGGTCTTTTTTGTAAACAATTTTCAGACGACCCCTGCCCGTTTCTGCAAACCGACCATCATCAGGCAAACAGGATTCCATCATGACCACTCCGGCTCTTCTCGTTCTCGCTGACGGCAGCGTATTTCACGGCACATCAATCGGTTACGAAGGTTCGACTTCCGGCGAAGTCGTGTTCAACACTTCCATGACCGGCTATCAGGAAATCCTGACCGACCCGTCCTACTGCAAACAAATCGTTACCCTCACCTATCCACACATCGGCAACACCGGCACCAACGCCGAAGATGAAGAAAGCCGCTGCGTTTACGCCGCCGGTTTGATTATCCGCGACCTGCCGCTGCTGCACAGCAACTTCCGCGCATCCGAAAGCCTGCACGACTATTTGGTACGCAACAAAACCGTCGCCATCGCCGATATCGATACCCGCCGCCTGACTACCCTGTTGCGTGAAAAAGGCTCGCAAGGCGGTGCGATCATGACCGGTGCGGATGCCACCGTTGAAAAAGCACAAGAACTGATTGCCGCATTCGGCAGCATGGTCGGCAAAGATTTGGCAAAAGAAGTTTCCTGCACAGAAGCCTACGAATGGACCGAAGGCGAATGGGCGCTGGGCAAAGGTTTCGTTACTCCTACCGAACAGCCTTACCATGTCGTCGCCTACGATTTCGGTGTCAAAACCAACATCCTGCGCATGCTCGCCTCACGCGGCTGCCGCTTGACCGTCGTTCCGGCGCAAACCAGCGCGGAAGAAGTATTGGCACTCAATCCTGACGGCGTATTCCTGTCCAACGGCCCCGGCGACCCCGAACCTTGCGACTACGCCATCAAAGCCGTACAAAAACTGATGGAAAGCGGCAAACCGATTTTCGGCATTTGTTTGGGACACCAGCTGATCAGCCTCGCCATCGGTGCGAAAACCCTGAAAATGCGCTTCAGCCATCACGGTGCCAACCACCCTGTACAAGATTTGGACAGCGGCAAAGTCGTTATCACCAGCCAAAACCACGGTTTCGCCGTCGATGCCGACACTTTGCCCGCCAACGCACGCATTACCCACAAATCCTTGTTTGACAATACCTTGCAAGGCATCGAACTGACAGACAAACCTGTATTCTGCTTCCAAGGCCACCCCGAAGCCAGCCCGGGCCCGCAAGACGTCGGCTATCTATTCGACAAATTCATTGACAATATCAAAGCAGCAAAACAATAAAGCTGATTTTTTCAGACGGCCACACTCAACTCGACAACAGGCCGTCTGAAAACCAAACTTCAAAAATATAAATTCAGCCCCCTCTCAACATCTGTACAGCCTGAAAACCCAATCGTCTAATCAGAAAGGAAAACCAATGACTGAAAAACAAATGCACATTCTTTCCGTCACCGCCACCCTGGCCGGCGTCGGTATGTACGTTTCTTATATCCCGCAAATCCAAAACAACCTTGCCGGCAACCCCGGCTCGCCGTTGCAACCCCTCGTCGCCGCCATCAACTGCACATTATGGTTTGCCTACGGCTTTTTGAAAGAAAAACGCGACTACCCCATCATACTGGCAAACGCCCCAGGCATTATTTTGGGTTTGATTACATTTATCACTAGTTTTTAAGGAAGTTTTCAGACGGCCTGTGCAAAATAAAAACGCAAAAGGTCGTCTGAAAAAAGATTGTCTTGCCGCAACATTTAATTCAATCAGCAACCCCATCCCCTCTCCCGTGGGAGAGGGCTAGGGAGAGGGCAGCAAGCCGCAAGGCTTGCACAAACAGCAACCCGACAACAAAAATGACCACGCCCGAAAAACTATTGACCGCCGACAACCCCGCCCTGCGCCAACGCGCCAAAGCCATGCGTCAAGAAATGAGCGAGGCGGAAGCAAAATTGTGGCAGCACCTGCGGGCAGGCCGTCTGAACGGCTATAAATTCCGCCGCCAGCAGCCGATTGGAAACTATATTGTTGATTTTATGTGCGTAACGCCCAAGCTGATTATCGAAGCAGACGGCAGGCAGCACACAGAACAAGCCGCATACGACCACGCGCGAACGGCATATCTCAACAGCCTGGGCTTTACCGTGCTGCGTTTTTGGAATCACGAGATTTTGCAGCAGACAAACGATGTTCTAGCGGAAATTCTGCGCGTGTTGCAAGAATTGGAAAAGCAGCCTGCACGGTAGCAGATGGCTGATTTTGATTAGATTTTTGAAAATTATAGTGTGCAGGCTGCCTGAATTGAGCATTTATAAAGGTCGTCTGAAAAGTAAAAAACAGCACACACAACCTGTTTTCCTTGCAGAACCCCTTAGCCCCAACAGCCGCCCCGTCCTCTCTCCCGTGGGAGAGAGTTAGAGAGAGGGCAACAAGCCGCAAGGCTTGTATTGGGGCGGTTAGGGTATTGGGAAAGATTGCCGCAATTTGGAGAATGCCCTCTCCCCAGCCCTCCCCCACGGGGGAGGGAGCGGGTTGGAGCAGATTCAAGCGTTGCAGGTCGTCTGAAAAAGAATGCCCGAAACATCAATGGCGGGAATTTTTCAGGTAGCCTTTATCGCAAGGCAGATGAAACAAACGCCGCGAGCGTTTTTTCAGACGACCTTTGAACCCATCGGTAGGGTGCGTGCCGCAAGGCTCGCACGCGGTGGGTTGAGATTGCAGGGGAAATGGAGAATCAATTTCAGACACCCCAAAGGTAGGTTGGGTTGCCAAACTCAACGTTTTTAGATGATTAAGCGGTTTGTGTTGGGTTTTCAACCCAACCTACGCTTGCTTTCTGTCATTCAATATTTGTGGATAGAGAAATGGAATTTTCAAGAATTACTGCTGTTTGGCTGGATAATGCTAGCCCTCAAAATGAAGATAAATTTATTATTCTGACTGCATTAGAAAATAATAAAATTATTGAAGGACGATGGTTTGGAGAACATAAACAAGCACAAAATACTTATCCTTTCATTTTAGATAAAGATGCCAGTGAATTTAATTTTGGTTCCTGCGATACTGAAATTTGGCATACTAATTTAGGCGAGAAAAAAATACAGCCAAACGAATTGTTTACAGTTTGGATTGACGACAAAGAATATATTTATCGGATTGAAACCACTTATAAATATTGAATAACCAACCTAAAGAGACCCACCCATGCCCAAACGTACCGACCTAAAATCCATCCTTATCATCGGCGCCGGCCCTATCGTTATCGGTCAGGCCTGCGAATTTGACTATTCGGGCGCACAGGCCTGTAAGGCTTTGCGTGAAGAAGGCTATAAAGTCATTCTGGTGAATTCCAACCCCGCCACGATTATGACCGACCCTGAAATGGCGGATGTTACCTACATCGAGCCGATTATGTGGCAGACGGTGGAGAAGATTATCGCCAAGGAGCGGCCCGATGCGATTCTGCCCACGATGGGCGGCCAGACCGCGCTGAACTGTGCGCTGGATTTGGCGCGCAACGGCGTGCTGGCGAAATACAATGTCGAGCTGATCGGCGCGACGGAAGACGCGATCGACAAGGCGGAAGACCGCGGCCGCTTTAAGGAGGCGATGGAAAAAATCGGCCTCTCCTGCCCGAAATCTTTTGTCTGCCACACGATGAACGAAGCTTTGGCAGCGCAGGAACAGGTCGGCTTCCCGACGCTGATTCGCCCGTCTTTTACGATGGGCGGTTCGGGCGGCGGCATTGCCTACAATAAAGACGAGTTCTTGGCGATTTGCGAACGCGGTTTCGATGCGTCGCCCACGCATGAGCTGCTGATTGAGCAGTCCGTTCTCGGCTGGAAAGAGTACGAGATGGAGGTGGTGCGCGATAAGGCCGACAACTGCATCATCATTTGCTCGATTGAAAACTTCGACCCGATGGGCGTACATACGGGCGACTCGATTACGGTTGCGCCGGCGCAAACGCTGACGGACAAGGAATACCAAATCATGCGCAACGCTTCGTTGGCGGTATTGCGCGAAATCGGCGTGGACACGGGCGGCTCGAACGTACAGTTTGCGGTGAACCCTGAAAACGGCGAGATGATTGTGATTGAGATGAACCCGCGCGTGAGCCGTTCGTCCGCGCTGGCTTCCAAGGCGACGGGCTTCCCGATTGCGAAGGTGGCGGCGAAGCTGGCGGTCGGCTTTACGCTGGACGAGTTGCGCAACGACATCACCGGCGGCCGCACGCCTGCGTCGTTCGAGCCTTCCATCGACTATGTGGTAACCAAAATCCCGCGTTTCGCTTTTGAAAAATTCCCCGCTGCAGACGACCGCCTGACCACGCAGATGAAATCGGTGGGCGAAGTGATGGCGATGGGACGCACGATTCAGGAAAGCTTCCAAAAGGCCCTGCGCGGCTTGGAAACGGGCTTGTGCGGCTTCAATCCGAGAAGCTCCGACAAAGCGGAAATCCGCCGCGAACTGGCCAACCCCGGCCCTGAACGTATGCTGTTTGTGGCAGACGCGTTCCGCGCGGGCTTCACGCTGGAAGAAATCCACGAAATCTGCGCCATCGACCCTTGGTTCCTGGCGCAAATCGAAGACTTGGTGAAAGAAGAGCAGCAGGTAAGTGCAGGCTGCCTGCAAGATTTGGATTTCGCCGCCTTACGTCGTCTGAAACGCAAAGGCTTCTCCGACAAACGCATCGCGCAGCTTTTAGGCGTAAAAGAAAAAGAAGTGCGCGAACACCGCTACGCGCTGAAGCTGCATCCCGTGTATAAACGCGTCGATACCTGCGCTGCCGAGTTTGCCACCGAAACCGCCTATCTCTACTCTACTTACGAAGAGGAATGCGAAGCGCGTCCTTCCGACCGTAAAAAAGTGATGATTCTCGGCGGCGGCCCGAACCGCATCGGTCAGGGCATCGAGTTTGACTACTGCTGCGTCCACGCCGCGCTCGCCCTGCGCGAATCGGGCTTTGAAACGATTATGGTGAACTGCAACCCCGAAACCGTGTCCACCGACTTCGACACCAGTGACCGCCTGTATTTCGAGCCGCTGACGCTGGAAGACGTGTTGGAAATCGTTCGTACCGAAAACCCGTGGGGCGTGATTGTGCATTACGGCGGCCAAACCCCGCTCAAACTCGCCAACGCGCTGGTTGAAAACGGCGTGAACATCATCGGTACATCCGCCGACAGCATCGACGCCGCCGAAGACCGCGAACGTTTCCAAAAAGTGTTGAACGACTTAGGTCTGCGCCAACCGCCCAACCGCATCGCCCACAACGAAGAAGAAGCGCTCGTCAAAGCCGAAGAAATCGGCTATCCGCTGGTCGTGCGCCCGTCTTACGTCCTCGGCGGCCGCGCCATGCAGGTCGTCCACTCTGCTGAAGAATTGCAAAAATACATGCGCGAAGCCGTGCAGGTATCCGAAGACAGCCCCGTGTTGCTCGATTTCTTCCTGAACAACGCGATTGAAGTCGATGTGGACTGCGTTTCAGACGGCAAAGACGTCGTTATCGGCGGCATCATGCAGCACGTCGAACAGGCAGGCATCCACTCCGGCGACTCCGGCTGCTCGCTGCCGCCCTACTCGCTCAGCGAAGAAATCCAAGACGAAATCCGCCGCCAAACCAAAGCCATGGCCTACGCGCTGGGCGTGGTCGGCCTGATGAACGTCCAGTTTGCCGTGCAGGACGGCGTGGTGTTTGTATTGGAAGTGAACCCGCGCGCCAGCCGTACCGTTCCCTTCGTCTCCAAAGCCACCGGCGTGCCGCTCGCCAAAGTCGGCGCGCGCTGCATGGCAGGCATTTCCCTGCAAGAGCAAGGCGTGGAAAAAGAAGTCGTCCCCGATTTCTATGCCGTTAAAGAAGCCGTGTTCCCCTTCATCAAATTCCCCGGCGTGGACACCATCCTCGGCCCGGAAATGCGCTCCACCGGCGAAGTGATGGGCGTGGGCGCAAGCTTCGGCGAAGCCTACTACAAAGCCCAACTCGGCGCAGGCGAACGCCTGAATCCGACCGGCAAAATCTTCCTCGCCGTGCGCGACGAAGACAAACCGCTCATCGTCAAAACCGCGCAAAACTTCCAAGCCTTAGGCTACGGCGTCTGCGCCACACGCGGCACCGCCGAATACCTGAAAGAACACGGTATCATCGTGCAGGCAGTGAACAAAGTACAGGAAGGCCGCCCGCACATCGTGGACGCGATTAAAAACGGCGAAATCGCGCTGGTGGTCAACACCGTCAGCAGCTCGGCGCAGTCCATCACCGACAGCCACAGCATCCGCCGCACTTCCCTCACCCAACGCGTGCCGCAATACACCACCATCGCCGGCGGCGAAGCCATGAGCGAAGGCGCAAAAAGCCGCGACCACTTGGGCGTGTACAGCGTGCAGGAGTTGCATGGACGGTTGAAGGCGCTGAAGTAAAGGGCATTTGGAGGTAATGCAGCAAACAGCCTGCATTCCGGTTTAACGAGTGCAGGCTGTTTTCGATAGTGAAAGGCCGTCTGAAAATCATCTTTCAGACGGCCTTTGATATTACAGGTGATATAAAGTCTTGGTCGGTTCATCATTCCAGCCTATATTGACCTGTTTATTTAGGGAATCACCAAAAATAGAATGTGTGGCAAAAAACATGCTTATGGTTCATGGGTATGCAGGTTGTGGTTTGCTGCACTACCTCTCAGTGCAGGACACTTTAAAATTCAAAGTAAAATTGCAATCTCTTCATACAATATAAAAATAGTGCGCGTTTTTTCCAATCATCACAAAAAAGCAGCCTGCACTTCGATTTTTGAACGTGCAGGCTGCTTTTTATAGAGAAAAGCCGTCTGAAAATTATTTTTCAGACGGCTTTGATATTACAAGTAATATGAGGATTTCGTTGAGTCATGACCCAAGCTGCGTTTGCTGCCGACTGGATTACGGCATGGTTTGGAATCATTCGGTAGCAACAAAAACCGCGTGCGTGCGTACCGCACACACCCTACACCTTAATCTTAAGGTTTGCGTCGCCCGCAGGTAGGGTGTGTGGCGTAGCCACGCACGCGGTTGGTGGGAATGCAGGCTACGGCTTGCTACACCTCAATCTTAAGGTTTGCGTCGCCCGCAGTGGTAGGGTGTTTGGTCTAGCCACGCACGCGGTTGACAGGGGTGCGGGCTACGGCTTGCTGACGATTAGTTGGAAAACTTGGATTTGTAGGTCGGGCATTCATGCCCGACAAATCCCTTGCAAAAGTTTAGGTTGCTGCTTATTGAGAGATGGATTTAAGTTTTTCCTGTAATGAATTAAATACTAATTCAAAATTATTCAAAGTTTCTTCATCAAATTGAAAGAATTGTTTTGCCGCTAGTTTATCTTGAAAGAAACGAGTGATCTGCTTTTTATTTGGCTTACTTTCTTCAATAGCGTTAGAGATTAGATTTATCCCATCTTTAGAAATTAAATGCTCTAGTTTTTTATTTTGGAATTTTTCAGACAAATCTCCTAAAGTATTACATATTGATTCATGTAAAAACCATTCATTTAAATATTTATCTCTTGCTTTCCGACCTGCTGAATCATCATCAAGCAATACTAGAAAATCATATCCCCAACCAAGATATAATGAAATTAAAGGCCCTAATTCATTAGCTCCTGATGATGGCAGAAGAATAATTTTTTTAAATTTTCCAAAAATAATGTCTTTAAAGTAAGTAAAGATATAAAAATCCCCCTTACCCTCTAGCATCACAGTATTTTTTTTATGAGAAAAAACACTTGGTTTATAATTAATAGCGTCTAAAATCGGTTGATAATAAGTTGCCTTGTCGGGATTTTGATCCACAAATTTTTTATAACTAGATACAATAACATTTGGTTCATCCAACGAAAGATCATTCATACTGCTTAATGCATTTTCATAATGAATAGAACTGTTTTGGATAATGTAACAGTTCTCTAACCATTGGGGATTTACCATATAATGAGAGTGAGTGGAATAAATCAAACTATTACCACCATCTGCAATAGATTCAAAACTTTTGAGTAGTTGGCTTTGAGCAGTGGCATGTAAATTTGAAGCTGGTTCATCAAGCAGAAAAAGCGTTCCTGAACTACTTCTTGTATTTCTAAATTGGGTAAATAATAAGAAACAGAAGAACCATCTAAACCCTAATGATCGCTCTGTTAGGCTATATGTAGAAACGCCATCTTTAATATGAAAACTTATATAAATAGGAGGGTTGTTAGACTCATTATCAACATTGCATTTAATTTGAATGTCTTTGGCGGAGTCCTCTCCAAATATTTCGTTCCATCGAGTAAAAACTACTTTAGAAATTTGCCTTCCCAATTGTTCCATCACGGCATTTACTTGTTCACTTCTATCACTTCTTTGATAACTAAAAAAACTCCAACTTTCACCTTCTTCAACATGGTTAATTCGATCAACAATATGTTCTTGGATATATAAGCTACGATCCGTCGAGTCCAATATGTCTTGGATAATTTGACGGTAATATGAATTTTTTAAATTTAAATGATCAGGAGGGTTTGCTAAATAAACCTTTTCAGGAAATTCAAATAAAAAGGTAGGGAAATAGCAAATTCTTGGAATTTTATTCCGTATAAAATTTACTACATCCAACCATATTGTCTTATTTGAATCATGTAAACGAGAATATTTTTTTGATCTTTTAGACTTTACATTTAGGATAATATCCCATGTACTTCCTGTTTTTGTAAATTCGGATTGTTCAAAAGAAAAATATTTAGTAATGCAAAATTCTTTTTTAAAAGAAACTTCATCTAAAATTAACCCATGTTCATTATTAAGATAATCTTTTAATTCATTTAAATCATTATCATCAAATGCAAGTAATGCTTTTATAGTAACATTGCCGTTGAAATTGTCTTTCAAATGTTTGGGTACCAAGTCTTTAGGCTCTACTTTTTTAAAGACATCATCATTTGAAAATAAACTCTCAGTATCCTTATCAGGAGAAAAACTATTAATTGCTTCCAGAATGGTTGTTTTTCCACTTTCATTTAAACCGACAAGCGTAAAAATTTTACTTTCTCCTTGAGGATTTAGCTTTAATTCAGCCTTTTTAATTCCTTTGTAATTTTTAATGTCAAATTGCAAAAATTTCATTCTGTTTTCCTTTTATTTTAAGATATTTGGCTCTTACGAATTTTTATTGTGTGGTATTTTGTTGATACATAATCCAGTAAAACAGTCGTTTCATAACCCAACATCTCCATACTTCACAAAATCTGTTGGGGCGCGCCCCAACCTACGGCAAGCGAGGCTTTTCAGACTGCCTCTTTGCACAAAAGGCAGCCTGAATCCCTTTCAGGCTGCCTTTCTTACATCAAGCCAGCTTCGCACCAACCCAATCTTTCACGCTGTCAATCATCGCGGGCAGTTTCTCGACATCGCTGCCGCCGGCCTGTGCCAAGTCCGGCCGGCCGCCGCCTTTGCCGCCGACTTGTTCGGCTGCGAATTTGACCAAGTCGCCGG
>ERZ772924.351-NODE-351-length-22674-cov-3.035368_pt1 | contig 22674 bp, 22 predicted proteins | sample MGYA00512116_ERZ772924 | MGnify/ENA primary metagenome ERZ772924 (study PRJEB29015, sample SAMEA2737920) | human oral metagenome | biome: human oral; feature: human-associated habitat; material: dental | place: China | collected 2134 ...
CGAGTGCGAGGCGCGGGCCTGCGCCGGCGATAGAATCAAGACTGTATCGGATCTGCACGGCAAGCCGATCATCGCAGAAACCGGAACTACGGGCGAGGCGTATTTTAGAAAAGAGGGCTTTGAAATTGTAAATTGCGCCACTGCAAATGAATGCTATAAAATGCTAAAGGACGGTAAGGGCATCGGATATGCGACAGACAATCTTATAGTTTTAGCTTATGCCGTAATCGACAGTGACACCGAGGTAAATATAAAGAATTTAGGCGTTTCGGATTTCTTAGGCATTGCGGTTTCTAAGGGCAATAAGGATCTGCTTGAGTTCTTAAATGGCGAGCTAGTCAAGCTAAGCAAGAACGGCTTTATGAAAAAGACTTACGATGAGACGATAGAGCCGTATTACAAGGGCACTGCGGAGAAAAAATATTTCTTGCTAGATGACCTCTATAGCTTATTTTAGGCGGGCATAGCGGTACGGCTCGCCTGCATTTGCTTGCAGTAAGCATAGCTGTGTGCTCTCGCTAGGTAAAATTTAAAAGGCTCGCATAGTCTTGCTATTTTGCCCGACTTTGCGAGCTTGGTTTAGATTGTAAGATTTTACTAACGCGTCGTTGCAGAATTTATAAAATTCCATAGAATTTCGCAGCAGCGCGCTATTTTTATGGCGCTAATAGACGCACAGAATTTTATAGCGAAGCGCTAAAATTTAATGAGAGCAGGCGGAGCTTGATGCAAGGTAGCAAAATTTAAAAAGCCTCTATCATTATGTTTAGAAATTTTAGTTGCGAAATTTTATCGCTAAGCTCGCAATTTAGGGAATAGTTTCGGTTCTAGTAAAATAAAATTTTAAGAAAATTTACATTACAATTACGAAAAATTTAAAATTCAAGGAGGAAATTATGAAAAAGTCATTTTTTCTTATTCTATTGTCGGCGATCTTTGTTTTTGCGAATTCATTAAGCGAAATAAAGCAAAGCAAGGTTATCAGAGTGGGCGTTTATGAAAACGAGCCGCCTTTTAGCAAGTCAAGCGAGAAAGGCTTTGAAGGCTTCGAAGTCGAGCTTGCCAACGCGCTAGCTGGTAAAATTTTCGGCAATAGCGGCGGTCGTATCGAGCTTATCCCGGTAACGAACGAAGTGCGCTTCCCGATGCTTCAAAACAACCAAGCCGATATGATAATCGCGGCTGCAAGTATCACGGAGGAGCGCAAAGGTAGCGTTGATTTTTCGATGCCGTATTTTACGGTAAATTTGGGAATTTTAACGAAAAAAGACTCAAATATTCATAAAATAGGCGATCTGATGGGCAAAAAGATCGGTATCATCCGCAAGACTACCGGCGAGGCATATATCAAAAAGGACGGCGGTTATAATGTTTCCTACTGCAACGATTCGGTTGATTGCTACAGGAGATTAAAAAGTGGCGAGATCGACGGGTATTGCAACAACAACCTTTTTGTAATGGTCTATCCGATCGTAGATCCTGCGGTCGAGGTCAATATAAAAAATTTAGGCGATAATGTATTCTTGGGCGTCGCGGTGCAAAAGGGTAACGCGGAGCTGCTAGAAGCGATCAACAAAGGCTTGATTGCGCTTAGCGAAGAGGGCTTTTTCAAAAAGGCTTACGAGGACACTTTCGAATCCTTCTATAAAGGCACCGTCGATAAAAAATATTTCTTACTCGACGATCTTTACAGCTTTTTTTAATAAAAAAGGAATTTAAAATGAAAAAATCACTGTTTTTAATTCTTTTATCTTGCATCTTTGCGCTTGCGAATTCTTTAAGCCAAATAAAGCAGAGTAAAGTCATTCGTATCGCCGTTTATGAAAATGAACCTCCGTTTAGTAGGGTCACGGATAACGGCTTTGAGGGCTTTGACGTAGAGCTTGCTAATGCAATCGGAGGCAAAATTTTAGGCGATACCGGCGGCAGGATCGAGCTCATACCGGTATCGGCGCAAGCTCGCTTTCCGTCCATTCAAAATAATCAGGCAGATATGCTTATCGCGGCTGCAAGCGTTACTGAGGAGAGAAAGAAAAATTATGAGTTTTCGATGCCCTATCTTTCGGTAAATTCCGGAGTTTTAACCAGAAAAAGCGACAATATCCAAAAAATGAGCGATCTGCGAGGTAAGAAAGTAGGCGTCATCCGCGGCTCGACGGGCGAAGCGTTTATGCAAAAGGACGGCGGCTACAATCTAGTGTATTGCAAAAATTCCTCCGATTGCTACAAACGGTTAAAGAGCGGCGAAATCGATGGCGCGTGCGACGATAATCTATTTGTGATGGTCTATCCGGTCGCAGATCCTAGCGTCGAGGTTAATATCAAAAGCCTCGGCGAGAACGTATTTTTAGGCATCGCGATGCAAAAAGGCAACGCAGATCTCGCAGAAGCCGTTAATCAAGCGCTCATTTCGCTTAGCAAAGAGGGCTTTTTCAAAAAGGCGTATAACGATACTTTCGAGCCTTTCTACAAAGGCACCGTCGATAAAAAATACTTCCTTTTAGACGACATATACAGCTTCTTTTAGAATTTTAAATTTAACGCAGGGCGTGGATTTGAAGCTTTCGGCTTTAAATTCTAACCCGCGCGGCATTAAATCTCGACTCCGCACGGCATTAAAATTTCGCCTCGAAATTCGCTTTAAAATTTCACTTCAAATTTTGTTAGTTCCGCTGCCGCACCGAAGCTCAGCGTACACACGGCAGTCGCAATCTTCGGTATTTGCGACCATTTACGGCGCACAAAATTAGATCGAGCTAAGCTTTAAATTTTACTCCGAGCCCTTGGAATTTTTTAAATCCTGCATGCGCTCCTGCTGAGCCTGCACGAACGCGCTGTATCTCGTAAAAAGATAATCTTTGATCTCAAAAATCATCAACGTAAAAATCGAAGGCAGCGTAAAAAATCTAATCGTTATAAACACGAGATCAAGCGCGGTCAGATCATCGCCGCTCGCATGATACCCTCCCGCGTCCGCAGTTAAAATCCCGTGCAATACCTCGTAGTTGTAAAGGATAAAAATCGTCACGAAAAGCGTCGAGAGCTTCGATACGATCTTATTCATGATCTGCGCCACGTCCTCGTCGGCGATCACCGACATCGCAAACCACACGAAAGTAAAGAACATCGGAAAGGCAATAGTGCGAATTAGCGAGTTATCAAGCTTCTCCGCGCCCGTCACCGCGATGATCGCAAACACCGTCGCAAAGGGGATCACGAAGAGTGCGAAGGCCATCGCCGATTTTATCGCCTTAAAAAAGCTATACGTAAGCAGAGGCGAGCCCAAAGCGAGCAAAAAAATCGTCAGCGCGTAGTTGGCTTTGGCAAAATCGTATAGGTTAAACAGCGCAAATACCGATGCTGCTGCAAGTAGCGGTACGCTTAGCTTAAACACCGCCCCGTATTTGGCGTAGGCACGCGACACGATGGCGTCGAGCTTGCTAAATTTGACGTTTAAGCTTTGCGCCCTGATGAAAAACAAAATGACGAATTTGACGATTACGTTTGGGCTCATACGCACCTTTCCGTTTAAATTTATAAAATTTTATCCACGCTAGATTTGCGAAATTTTATCCGCAGAACCTGTCCGTAGAATTAGGCTTTGCCGACGGCTTATGCGGCCTGCGTTAAAATTTCATCGCGCTCTCGCTGCGTTGCTATCTTGCCGCCTTGTAGGCTTTGTCTTTTGGCTACGTGAGGCGGATCTGCGCGCTTTGGATTGCGTAGCGTCTCGTTAGCAAGCCCCCTAAGTTGCAGCGTGTCGCAGCAGCGCTCATTCGGCTCGGCGCGTGATACTTTGCTTGTGGTATCCGCACCCGCGCATGAGAGCTTGGCGCCGCTAAAATTTTATCGGCTCTTAGCTCTATGCGATACGTCCTGCGCACCGCGATAGAATTTTGCGCGACGCAAGGACCTATCGGGCTTGGCTTTGCGCCGCAAAGCACTCGCCTTGTATTGGCCTGGGATGCGGCGCGAATGATTAAATTTTAATCGCGCCCCCGTCGCGCCGTTTTAAAACTCAAATGAAATTTTATAGCTTCGCTCGCGTTCATGTGGCTTCGCAGCGTCGTTTCGTTTTTAAAACTCGGCGAATTTTAAAGCCGCTGCGATACGTAAAATTTTAAATATCGCACCCTATAAAGCCTATTTCGCTCGCTCGCACCGATCTCTAAGTTTATGCAAAAAGCGATAAGTCTGCGTGCGCCCTTCGCCGCGCCCATACAAAAGCAACGCGTCCCTTGCCGCTCAAAGCCTATTTTCGCTCGCTTGCGCCGCCTGCCAAGCCGAGGCTAGGAAGCGCACCGCCTCACATCCAATCTAAAATTTGCGTGATCTCGGTAGCGTGGAAAATTTTAAGCCCCTGCGCGTTTTGCGGCTTCATCGGGACGATCGCGTTTTTAAATTTCTGCATCGCGGCTTCCTTCAGGCGCGCATCAAGGTTGAATATCTCTCTGATTTCTCCGTTTAGGCTCACCTCGCCGATGAAGACGCTTTCTTTGCTGATCGGGCGGTTTTTGAAGCTGCTTACGATCGCCGCGACGACGGCTAGATCGCACGCCGTTTCGGTGATTTTTACGCCGCCGCTGACGTTTACGAAGACGTCGTATCCGCCAAGCCCGATCTCAAGCTTGCGATCAAGTAGCGCTAGAAGCATATCGAGGCGGTTTTTATCAAAGCCCGTAGCGCTGCGCTTCGGGTAGCCGCTCTCGCACACGAGCGCCTGGATCTCCACGACGAGCGCGCGCGTGCCCTCCATCGTGATCGTAATCGCCGAGCCGCTTACCGCCTTGCCTCGTGTGAAAAATTTACTCGCGACGTCCTTGGCGCTGACGAGCCCGTGCGGTCCCATCTCAAAAATTCCCACCTCGCTCGTAGCCCCAAAGCGGTTTTTAAAACCGCGCAAAATTCTAAGCTGCTTGCTCGTATCGCCCTCGAAATACAGCACCACGTCCACCATATGCTCTAGTATGCGCGGGCCCGCGATCGAGCCCTCTTTGGTGATATGGCCGATGATGAAGATCGAAATCCCGCGCGCTTTGGCAAGTCGCATCAGCTCAAACGTGATCTCGCGCACCTGCGTGATCGAGCCAGGCGCGGAGGGGGCTTTGTCGCTAAAAAGAGTCTGGATACTGTCGATGACGATAAATTTATAATCCCTGCGCTCGACCTCTTCAAGCACGGCGCTCAGATTGATCTCGGTGAGCAAAAACAGCTGCTCGCTTATCGCGCCTAGCCGCTGCGCACGCATTTTGATCTGGCTTGCGCTCTCTTCGCCGCTTACGTAAAGCACGGCGCGGTCGTCGCTTGCTAAATTTGCCGCGATCTTAAGCAACAGCGTGGATTTTCCGATACCGGGGCTGCCGCCGATTAGCACGAGCGAGCCCTCTACGACGCCGCCTCCGAGGACTAAATTTAGCTCGCTATCCTTGGTGTCGATACGCGAAATTTGCTCGATCTGTATCTCGCTGATCGCTTTGGCGCTTGCGGATGAGGCGCGGGCAAGCTCGCCCTCGATCTCTTTTAGCGCTTTGATCTGAGCGGGCTTGAGCTCGACGAAGCTATCAAACGCGCCGCAGTCGGGGCATCTGCCGAGCCATCTGCTTTGCTGATTACCGCAGTGCTGGCACTCAAAAATTGTAGTTTTAATTTTCGCCATTTTTATCCCTCGCTCATTTTGTTTAAATTTAGCCTTGAATTTCGCGAAATTATACTTAAAATTTTTAAAATTTTAGCCGCCCCGCGTGCTGTTTGCGGAATTAAAAATCACGAGATAGAGGATTTGCGGCTAAATTTAAATATGTTTTAAACATTTATAACTATAATACAAGCTTTACTTTATTTAAAGAAGGTTTAAGATGAAGGGCAAGCTTAGTAGAAGCCAGTTTTTGACGATATCGCTTACGCTATTTGCGATGTTTTTCGGTGCGGGAAATTTTATTTTTCCGCCGGGCTTAGGCAAGGATTCCGGACAGAATTTTTATGTCGCGATAATGTTTTTTTGCGCTACGGCGGTGCTTCTGCCGGTTCTCGGCGTCGCAGGCATTGCGCGCGCTAAGGGGCTTCAGAGCCTAGTGCGCCGCATAGATCCGGTGTTTGCGATCGTTTTTACCGCGCTTTTATATCTTACGATCGGGCCGCTTTTTGCGATACCGCGCGCGGCAAATATGCCTTTTGACATCGCGATTAAGCCTTTTATTGCGGAGGAGCGTCTTCAAATTTGGCTATTTGTTTATTCTGCCGCATATTTTGCGCTGAACTATTACATCTGTATGAACCCTTCAAAGCTCGTCGATCTGCTCGGAAAATACCTCACGCCGATACTTTTGGCGCTTATTTTGCTGCTTTTCGGCGCGGGATTTTTGTTTCCGATCGGAGGTTTCGTCGCTCCTAGCGGAGAGTATGTCGATCACGCCGCAGCAAAGGGCTTCGTAGAGGGCTATCAGACGATGGATGCGCTTGCGTCGCTGGCATTCGGAATCATCGTAATTAACGCCATTAAAGCAACCGGCGTAAGCGACGAGAAGCACCTCGTAACTTCCACGATAAAAGCAGGAATGATGTCGGGCGTCATACTGATGACGATATATTTTATGCTGGGCTATCTAGGCGCGACCTCCGCGGAGCTTTTCAAAGATGCGCCGAATATCAACGGAGCGGAGCTTCTGTCGCGAGTAAGCGATCATTATTTTGGAAGAATTGGCGTCGTGATCCTAGGCAGTGCGTTTTTTCTAGCCTGCATCACCACGACGCTGGGTCTTATAAGCTCGGCTAGCGAATACTTCGAGGAGCTTACGAAAGGCAAGATCAAATACAAAACATGGGCGATCGCTTGGTGCGTGATCGGCTTTGGAGTTGCAAATTTCGGCCTTACGACCATCATCAAAGGCTCCATCCCGGTCCTCGTCGCCATCTATCCGATCTCGATCATGCTGATAATCCTCTCGCTGATCAACCCTTGGATCGATTCAAGCAAGCTGATTTACCGCGCCTGCGTCTATGTCTGCGTAGTCGAGGGCGTCATAAACGGGCTTGATATTTTGGGGATTTCGGTGCCGCTTATTACGTTTATCGTAAAGAGAATGCCGTTTTACGATTCGATGCTCGGCTGGATCGTGCCTAGCACCTTGACCTTCGCCGTGACCTACGTGCTGCATCTGATCTTTGAAAAAAGAGACGATAGTTTTTAAATTTAAGAGCTATTTTAAAATTTAGCCGGGCTCTACGGAGCTCGGCACGCTTCTAAATTTTAATTCGCCATCGAATTTAATCTCTCATATTTTTCTATAGAATTTTGAGATATAAAATTAAGCCGCCTTCAAAATTTAATCTAAATTTACGCTAAAATTATCAAAATAAAATCGTAAAAGGAAATAAGATGGATAAACGGGACGAGGCGCTAAATCTGGCGCGAGATTTTGAGCGCGACGGCTTTAGAGTGCCCGGTTTATATGAGCGGTTTTGGCGGCTACAAGGTGATGCGGCGGCGTATTTTACGCTAGCGGATAGCCTGCTGCGCGGGCAGCAAGAGGGCGGCACGCTACTAAAGGACGCTATGGGCTACGTTGGCGAGGAGGATTTTAAAGCTTTGATCGCTACGGCGGTTGAAATTTTGCGCGAGGAGGCGGCAGAGGGGCGCGAAACGAAGCAGGACGAAAGCGCGGCACAGACGGGCGAGAATGCACGCTCGGCGCGGGCAGACGAAAGCGCAGGCAAAAGTGTACGGCAACGCGGCAGAGATGAAAAGAGCTCGCGCTGGAAAAACGCCGAAGAGGTCATCATCATGGCAAGTCTCGAGTTCGCGCCGTTTTTGCACCAGTATCTGGGCGAGCTTTTTAAATTGCAGCCGAGCGAGAGCACGTATTATGCGGAGTATCCGTGGCGCGGGCTTAGTTACGAGAGCTCACAAATCTGGCGTGAGAAGCTTGCGGATCCGCAGACGAGCAGGGATGAGCGGCAAAAAATTTTTAGCTGCCTGTTGCAAACCCGCGAGTTGCGAAACGTAAAATTTGCCTGCGAGTCCGCGCTTGCAGAGGACTTCTTCGACCGTCCGTACGACCTGCTTGAATATATTGGCTATTGGCTGGAGGCTGTCGGATTTACCTTTGAGCGGGTTAAATTTGACGCAGACGGCGTAGTACAAACGGCAGCGGATGAAATTTTAAAAACGGATGTAAACGAATGCGGCGACGCCAAGCAAGCTCAAGCGAGCGAAAATTTCAAAGCGGGCGCAGTCGAATATGACTCTAAATTTAACTCAAACGAATCCGATTCCGATAAATTACAAAAAGCGCCGAACGATGAAATTTGCTTTGGCGGCGAGAAATTCAGGCTCAAAAGATACTGCGGCCAGCGCGTATATCACATAATCTTTCCGCGCGGCTATTTCGGCGCGCCCTATGCGCCGCATCTGGCGAAGCACCATCCGACCTGGCGGCTTGAGAACGGCGAGGCTGGATATAAGCTAGGCGGGGTTTTGGACGAGGTGGACGGCGATGCGCAAAATCCGCTATTTCATCTCATCACGCTTGATCCGCTGCCCCGTGACTTGCCCATGTGCTCGCTGCCGTGCCTAACCCTCGCCGCGCATGTTAGAGAGATAAACGAGGGCGAGATAGTCTTTTACGAGCACGACGCGCAGGGTATGCCGCGACGTATCGGCGAAAGGATGCATGTGGAATACGTGCAGGACGAGCCGATAAAGGAGTGCGAGGTCGCGCTGGCGCCTACGCCCGCGCGCTGGGCGGCTCAGGACTGGGGGATGTCAAACAGCAGGCAAAACCTCGCGCGCATCGGCGGCGAGCCTTCGTGGATACAGGGCGCCTTGGTGCCGACGTGCCCGATATGCGGCGAAAAGATGGAGTTTTTGATGCAGCTTGACAGCGAGCTTCCAAGCTGCGAGCAAGGCGGTGAGGTGATGTTCGGCAGCGGCGGGATTTTGTACGTGTTTTGGTGCGAGCGGACGCGGGTGAGCGGGTTTTTTATGCAGTGCACGTGAGTGAAATTTTGGAAAGATGCGCAAATGGACGGACGGATGATCACGGCGAAAATAAAAAGAAAGGGCGGTATTTGGTATTTTGACGATTATTTTAAGTCGCTTCGCGAGAATGAAAACGAAATAGCAAAGCCTATCAGGCAGTTTGTCTTGGATCCAAAAAGGTATCTGTTTAATACGAAAGAAACCCTTCACGACGCCGTTTTGACTGAATTTAAATTTGCTATTTTAAAAAACAAAGATAGACTGACGATGAAATTTTTATCGCCCTACCGAGATAGAAATTTTAAATTTGTTTTCAAAAACGTCCTAGCCGTCCACTTTAAAACGGACGACAAGAGCTTTAAAATAACGATCTGATAGTTCATCAATTTTCGCTAAAGCGAGGAGGCGTTTGCGAGTATGATTTTATCTTTGCGAGCGGGTAGAGGATAACCGTGAAATTTAAGCGGCTTGAGATCATTCAAGAATTCTTGTAAGCACGCCGCGTTGCGGGCAGCGGCATTCTATGTGTTTTGGTGCGAGCGGACGCGGGTGAGCGCGTTTTTTATGCAGTGCGTGAGCTAAAATTTTGCAAAATCCTAAACGAAAATCGCAAAATTATAAGTAAAATTTATTCTAAGATAATCAAGCGGCAAAATTTGCCGAGTATTTCGGCGCGTAAAATTTAAGCTTGTTTGGCGAGAATATGTAAATTTAAGCAGGCGCGAGGCTTAGGCGTAAATTCCCTCCACAAGCGTCTCTATGAATTCATCCGAGTTAAATTCTGCCAAATCCTCCATCCGCTCGCCCACGCCGACGAAAAGTATCGGTAGCCGCAGTTCGCGCGCTATGGCGAAAAGTGCGCCGCCTTTGGGCGTGCCGTCGAGCTTCGTGATGATGATGCCGTCGAGCTTCACGATCTCGTTGAACGCCTTGGCTTGCGCGACGCTATGATTGCCCTGAGTGGCGTCGAGCACGATGATCTTGCGGTGCGGTGCGCCGCTTTTTGCGCGATCACATATTCGCACGATCTTCTCTAACTCCGCGGCTAAATTTTTCTGATTTTGCAGGCGTCCGGCGGTGTCGATCAGGACGCGATCGATGTTTTTGGCACTTGCCGAACTAACGGTGTCAAACGCCACGGCTGCGGGATCGTGCCCTTGCGCGGTCGCTACGATCGGCAAATTTAGGATCTGCGCCCATTTTTTTAATTGCTCGACCGCCCCTGCGCGAAAGGTATCGCATGCGCCTAAAATCACGCTCTTGCCGCTATTTTTATATAAATTTGCAAGCTTTGCGGTTGTTGTAGTTTTGCCCGCGCCGTTTACGCCGATGATGAGCTCTACGAAGGGCTTCTCATCTGCGGCTTTAGCGATCTCGTAATCGAAATAGTTCTTCAAAACGCCCGTAAGATCATCTTTGGCAACTAGCTTTTTTGCGGGAAGTTTTTCTAAAATCTCTTCTACAAGCTCGTAGCCTACGTCGGCTTCAAGCAGCATCTCTTCTAAAATTTCTTTTGAAATTTTATCTTCGCTTTTCGCGCCCCGCATCGCGTCTATGGTCTTGCTAAGCCCTTTTTTAAAAAATTCGAACATTAGAAAATTTTCTCCAATTCGGTCATTAAAATTTCTTCCGGCATCAGCCCGAAATACTGCGCGCTAAACTCGCCCTTTTCGTCGTATATCGCCATATACGGCACTTCGTTTATGCCGCCTAGCGCCTTTGTAAAAAAGTCCGTTCCTTCGCCGTAAGCGATCGCGTAATTTACTTCGTGTGCGCTTGCATAATTTTTTGCATCGTCTAAATTTGCATCACCGATCATCACGCCGATGATATCAAGCTTGCCGGAGTAGGCTTGTTTGGCGGCATTTAGTGCGCTTACTTGCACGGCGCAGGCGTCGCACCACGGCGTAAAAAACGCAAATAGCGTCACGGTGGAGTTGTTATCGATATGAAAGCCTTGCTTTGTCTTTTGCATATTTAAAATTTTTCCGTTACTTAGCTGAAGTGTAAAAGGAGCGGTATAATCGACCTGGATTACGGCTTCGGTTTCGGACTGCGGCTGCGTGGCGTTGGCTTCGGTCGGGGTATCGCTTGATTTTTTATCCTCATCATCACCGCAACCTGCAAGAAATAAAACAGCCGTAAAAAGTGCTAGAAAAAAACGAAATTTCATAATAAACCTTAAAATTTAATCGCAAGATTATACAAAAACTAGCTAAAATAAGCGTTAAAATTTTATAAAAGGCTTAAGCTATGCAAAAGAATGAATTTAGAGCAATTTGCAAATCGCGTCTAAAATCTCACGCCGCGCGCGCGGCTAGATGCGAGCATTACGCACTTTTATGGCGGCTGGAGCGGCTGATAAAATTTTTAAAAGCGCGTAAAATTTTGATATTTTTGCCGATGAGCTACGAGCCGAACGTTTTGATTTTAAGAAAAAAGCTATCAAAAAGCTGCGAATTTTACGTTCCGTTTATGGTGGATATTAGCTTAAAAATGGTAAGATTGCGCCAGCCTTTTAAAATTTCACGCTTTGGATTGCGCCAGACGCTTCCGCAAAACGGGTATTTTAAAAAGGTCGATCTAGCCGTGGTTCCAGCTATCGGAGTGGATGGCGCAATGGCTAGAATAGGACATGGGAAAGGATTTTACGATATGTTTTTTTCAGGTCTGAAGCTTAAGCCCACAATCGCGTTCGTGAGTATAAAAGACTGCTTTTGCAGCGAAATTTTATCGCTTGATCACGACGTAAAGGGCGATTTTTACATAACTCCGAGCCAAAATTACCTAAAAAGAGGAAAGTATGATAGAGATTTTAATCGCCTTGTGCGCTCTTGCGGTGGGCGCTGGCATAGGATACTTAGTAGCTAGAAAGATCAATAACGCCAATTACGATTTCTTCGTCGAACAAGCCAAAGCTAAAGCCAAAGCGATAGAATTTGAAGCCGAGGGCATCTTGCGAAATTCTAAAATTTCGGTGCAGGAAGCCGAGTTTGAAGCGAAGAAAAAATACGAAGATAAAGCAAGCAAACTGCAGAAGGAATTTAACGTTAAATTTGACGAGCTCGGCAAAAAGGAGCACGCGCTTCTAACCGAGCAAGAGATTTTAAAAGACAGCAAAAAAGAGCTCGAAAGCGCCAAAAAAGAGGCGAAATTCCTCTACGAAGAGGGCTCAAATTTAAAGAAAAGCTATGAAGAGAAGCTAGCTGAAGCGCTTAAAGTTTTGGAGCGCGTGGCGGGCTTTACGCAGGACGAGGCGCGCGCGCAGGTGCTTAAGAAGGTCGAGGAGCAAAGCCGCACCGACATCGCTCACATCGTGCGAAAATATGAAGAGGAAGCCAAAAAAGAGGCGCGAAAAAAGGCGAATTATATTTTGGCGCAGGCTACGTCGCGCTTCGCGGGCGAGTTTGCCGCCGAGCGACTTATCAACGTCGTAAATATCAAAAATGACGAGCTTAAAGGCCGCATCATCGGCAAGGAGGGGCGCAATATAAAGGCGCTTGAGATGACTCTTGGCGTGGACGTCATCATCGACGATACCCCAAATGCGATCATCGTAAGCTCACACAATCTATACCGTCGCGCCATCGCCGTTCGCGTCATCGAAACGCTTATCGAGGACGGCAGAATTCAGCCTGCGCGCATCGAGGATATCTACAAAAAAGTGAGCGATGAATTTGAAGCTAGCATCGCTGAAGAGGGCGAAAATATTGTAATGGATCTGGGTCTTAGCAAAATTCATCCCGAAATTTTAAAACTCATCGGCAAGCTTAAATTTCGCGCGAGCTACGGACAGAATGCCCTTGCGCACAGCCTTGAGGTCGCGCATCTTGCGGGCATCATCGCCGCAGAAACGGGCGGAGATCAAAAGCTGGCCAAGCGGGCAGGCCTACTTCACGATATCGGTAAGGCGCTAACTCACGAGTACGAGGGTTCGCACGTGGATCTGGGCGCCGAGGTTTGCCGCCGCTACAAAGAGCATCCGGTGGTGATAAATGCGATCTACGCCCACCACGGTCACGAGGAGGCTACCAGCGTAGAAAGCGCCGCAGTCTGTGCCGCAGACGCGCTAAGCGCCGCGCGCCCGGGCGCTAGACGAGAGGTGCTAGAAAGCTATCTAAAACGCGTTAGCGACATCGAAGCGATCGCGATGAGTAAAACCGGCGTCAAGCAAGCCTACGCGATCAACGCCGGTCGCGAGATACGCGTCATCGCAAACGCTAAGCTTATGAACGACGACGAGGCGGTTTTGGTTGCCAAAGAGATCGCTTCGGAGATCCAAGATAAGGTTCAATTCCCAGGCGAAATTAAGGTTAACGTCATACGCGAGCTTCGCGCGGTCGAGATAGCCAAATAAGGAGTGTGAAATGAAAAAATTTATAATCGCTTTATTTTTGCTTTTTAACGCGGCATTTGCCGATGATGAGCTCATCATCAATAGTGCCAGCGCCTATTCGTCGGTAATGCGCACAAACTCGCAGTACAAATATCTAGCGCAACAAGCCCGCGCGATCGTGATCTTCCCGAGCGTCAAAAAGCTGGGCTTCATCATAGGCGGAATGTACGGTGAAGGGATCATCATCTACAATAATGACGGCGCGCGCAGCGTAAGCGGCGCAGAGATCAGCAGCGCCAGCATCGGACTTCAGATCGGCTACGAGGATAACTACCTAGTGATTTTCGTGATGAACGACGATGTGATCGAAAAGATGCGAAAATCCCAAATCACGCTCTCGGGCGATGCGACGGCGGTTGCGGGCAATTACAGCGCGGATTCGGGCGCACTGGACGTGTTAAATCAGGATATGTACGTCTTTACGAACAAAGGCGGGCTGTTTGCGGGCGTGAGCCTGGGCGGCTCGGTGCTGGAGACCAAAAATGATCGCGCTTTCGATTCGAACAGCGACGGCTACGCGTTTTTGATGCGAGTAATCGGCGCAGATGAGTAAAATTTAGCTAAAGATGCTAAGGCGCATAGCTTAGCGAAAAATTTTGCTTTATAGGCGTTTTATTAGCAGCTTGGAATTTTGCTCGCGTGATTTCTGCAGAATAATAGACTTAGGTGCGTAATTTCATTGCAATTCGCGGGGTGGGAGGCATTTGAGGATATCGCGTAAATCCTGCGTAATTCGCAAGTTACTTTTAATTCTAAAGAAGGTGAAATTTTGTCATTAAATTTAGAATTGTAAAATTTTATCGCTAAATTTTGCGGAGATTTTGCTTGATGCAAAAAATTTATTTTAGAATTTCGCTTGATATTTTGCGGCGAAATTTTATATTTCGCGGCAGCTGCTCGGAATTTTAATTTAATGTCGCAGCGAAATCAAGTAGCGTCGTGGGATGTTATAGTGAAGTTTTCGCGCCGAATTTTAAAGTTGCTTTAGTCAAAATTTATAGAATTTTATACGATCTAATGAAAGGATTTGATGGAGTCGATGTTTGAAAACCTCCATACGTGGGGGTATTTGATACTGTTTTTGTATTCGCTGGGCGGAGGATTTTTGGCGCTTGCGGCGGCGGGCGTGCTAAGCTCGGCCGGCGAGCTCAATATCGTCTTATGCATCGTAATCGCCTGCATATCGAACTTCATAGGCGATTCTGGGCTATTTTTAGTAAGCCGCTATAATAAAAAAGAGATCATGCCATATCTGCGCAAACAGCGCCGCAATCTCGCTCTGGCGCAGATCTTGTTTCGTAAATACGGCGACCGTATCATTTTGATTAAAAAATTTATCTACGGCCTCAAAACCCTCGTGCCGATTGCGATCGGCATCACAAAATATTCGTTTTTAAAATTTAGCGTCATCAATGCCGTAAGCTCGCTCATTTGGGCGCTTGTGGTGGGGTTACTGAGCTACTACGCGGGCGATTTCGTGCGCGGGCTTTACGAGCGGATAAAAGAAGCTCCGTGGATCGCGCCGCTAATTTTGGCCGCAATCGTCGCGATAATCGTCGCGTATTTTCGCTTCGCCACGCGTAAAAGAGGCTAGCGGTGGCAAAAAAGCTGATCCCGCTCGCAATTTTCGCAGCACTTCTTTTGGCGCTAAATTTTATCTCCAATTCGCGCGGCTCCGCGGCTAAAGATGAGCGGGTTTTTACCTCCAAAACCCTGGATGCTGCGTCGCGTAAAAGCGGCGCGCAAAATACAAAACGCGGCATTGATCGCGAAATTTCAAGCTTCGAAAATCCCGCAAGCGACGTCGGCGTAAAAGATGAGAGCGGCGTAAGAAGCGCAGGCGGCGGAACAGAGCTCGGAGCAGACATAGGAGATTTAAAATCTCCTCCGCGAGTAAACGAGCGCGCCGAGACAGATTCTAAAGACGAGGCGGACGTCCACAGGCGGCACAGCGCAGATTATGAAGCTTCGCACTCGCAAAATCCAGACGTAAATTCTAAAAATCAGCCCTCAGACGAGCCCTGCATAAGCAGGGAGTGCGTGAGCGCTCATATCCGCCGTACGGGCGCTTTGCCGCAAAATTTTATCACGAAAAAAGAGGCGGGCGAGCTTGGCTGGCAGGGCGGCGATCTGTGGCGATACGCGCGCGGCAAGAGCATCGGCGGCGATCGCTTCGGCAATTTCGAGCGCAGGCTGCCTGATAAAAAGGGGCGGATCTGGCGCGAGTGCGACATCGAGTATCGCGGCGGCCCGCGCGGCGCGAAGCGGCTGATATTTTCAAACGACGGGCTGATCTTCTACACCGCCGATCATTACGAAAGCTTCGAGCGCGTGCAATGAGTTTAAATTTTAAAACGTGCCGCGTCGCAAAGATCATCATCGACGGCGCAAAGATCAGACGCAAAGATCAAATTTTCGCGCTGTTTGCCGTAGCGCTAAATTTCGAGCTCGAATACGTCGCAAATTTAGATGCGCTCTACGACGCGCTTAGCGAGCGGAGCAGACAGGTCTGCGTGATCATCAAAAGGGGCGGAATTTTAAAGCTAAGGCTGGGCAAATTTTATGATATTTTGCTGGAGGTTTTGCGAAGCGGCAAGGCGAAAATTTTAATACTATAAGCTCTCGCGACAGCTTATTATGGCTTCAAAGCCAAATTTTACCGAGCCTAAGACGAGTTTATTTCGCCGCAGTTTCGATCGCGTCGTTAAAATTTCCTAAATTTAGATCTAAATTTTAGAGCTTATTAAAAGAGGTGATTTTAGAAATTTCACCCACAAAGCTCACGCGGTCAAATTTAAACTCAAGCCCATATCGCCAATCTTTGCGGCGCGGGTTTTTAAACTCGTAAAGCTTAACCGTATCCGCTTCAAATTTAACCCTAAGCGTGAGATACCAGCAGCTCCAGATCCCGCACGGACAGCTCAGCAGCACGACATCCCGCTCATCTTGCGCCAAATCGGCTTCAAGCGCGGCGCGCAAAAATAGCTCCTCAAAATCGATCAAGTTTAAGTAGGCGTAGCTTCCCGCGATGCTAGCCTGCCCGTCCTTTGCCGCAAAGCTTCGCTCGCGCCGCTTAATCAGCTCAAGCAGGGGCTTATCGTTTATCGTAACGACGACTTCGGTAAGGCCCTCGCCTTTCATATCGTAATCGTTTAGGTAAAATTTAATGCTATCCATGCGGCAATCTCGCTAAATGATCTATTTTGTGCCGTATTTGCACCGGCCTGCTAAAATTTCAGCGAAGTTTAGCGAATTTGAAGTGAAATTCGGTTGAAAATCAAAAAAATTCGCTGGTAAAGCGCAGATCAAATGGGTATTTTGTAAAATTTAGGGATTTCGGGCTTGCGGAGCTTGCTTTCAGTGAGCACAAACTTAAATTCGCAAAAAAGCTCAATTTGTGTAGATGAAAGAAGCGAAAATAAAAGGTTAAATTTTAGCGCAGATCAAAGAGGTCGAAACGAGAGTTAAATTTTGCTACGGATAAAGAAGCAGAAACGAGGGGTTAAATTTAATTCGCTTTTTAGGGCGCTTAAATTTAACCCTGCCGCGGCTACATCATTTCGCCGCTTTTGTGCTCGTGCTCGGTGTAGGTTACCGGAATATCCTTCTTGCCTTTTCCCGGTGTATACACTCCCTCTCCGCGTTTGAAAAGAAGCTCGATACCTTCGTCGTTCGTAAGCATTATGCCGCTTGCGGAAGCCGCGCGTTTGAGATTATGCTTTTTACCCTTTTCATCGGTTAACACGCCCGTTGCGAACATATCGTTCGAGCTAAGGCTGATGCGCTTATCCCCGGTCTCTCCTAGCAGAAATACGATCGTATGCGCTACGGACTCTTGCTTTTGCTGCGGAGCCGTATCGGCCTTAGGTTGGTTGCATCCGCTTAAAATCGCGATTGCCGCTAATGACGAGAATACAATTCGTCTCATTTTTTCTCCTTTAAAAAAAGTTCGCGAATTATATAGCCAAAAAGTAAATCCTAAATTTCGCGACTTTTTATTTAATCAAAGATTAACCCAAATTTAGTAAAATTCCAGCTGAAAACATCCCAAATAAGGAGAACCTTATGGCAGTAAAAATCGCAATTAACGGCTTTGGAAGGATCGGTAGGTGCGCGGCTAGAATTGCGCTAAGCAGGGACGATGTAGAGCTTGTGGCGATCAACGATACCGCTAAGCGCGAGCTTACGAGATACCTGCTTCAATACGATACCGTTCACGGCGAGTTTCGTAAAAAAGTAGAAATTCTAAGCGACGAATGTATAGCCGTAGACGGCAAAAAAATCCGGGTCTATTCCACCAGAGAGCCTGCGGAGCTTGATTTTGCGGGCGATGGTGCAGAAGCTGTGCTTGAATGTACTGGTGCATTTTTAACGAGCGAAAAATGCAAGCCATTCATAGATAACGGTATCGGTGTAGTCGTAATGAGCGCGCCTGCCAAGGATGATACGCCTACTTTTGTAATCGGCGTTAATGAGGGCGCTTATGCAGGACAGCGCGTCATCTCAAATGCTAGCTGCACCACTAATGGCCTGGCTCCAATTGCAAAAATTCTAGACGATGAGCTTGGTATCGAAAAGGGTCTTATGACGACAATTCATGCTTATACACATGGACAGAGCCTAGTCGATGTAAAAGCCAAGGACTTCCGCCGTTCGCGTGCTGCGGCTCTTAATATTGCTCCGACTACGACGGGCGCGGCAAAAGCGATTAGTAAGGTACTTCCGCAGCTAAGCGGTAAGATGCACGGACAATCTGTGCGCGTGCCGGTGGCTAACGTTTCGATGGTTGATCTAACAGTGCTAACGCGTAAACAGACGAGTGCTGAGGAGCTAAACGAAATTTTCCGCCGCTATGCTGCTAAAGAGATGAAAGGAATTTTGCTCGTAGACGACGATAGTCGCGTCAGCAGCGATTTTTGTACTTCAGAATACTCCAGCATCGTAGCTAGCGACTGCACGCAGGTAATTGACGGCAATCTGATAAAAGTAATGAGCTGGTATGACAACGAGTGGGGATATAGTGAACGCCTCATCGATTTAGCCCTATATGCGGCAAAAAGAAGGAAATAAGATGGGCGAAATTCTTTCGATTAAAGATTTAAAATTTAAAGACGGCGCGCGCGTTTTTATCAGGTGCGATTTTAACGTGCCGATGGATGAGTTTTGCAATATTACGGACGATCGTCGCATTCGTTCGTCTATCCCTACGATTAAATATTGCTTAGACGAGGGCTGCGCGGTAATTTTAGCCAGTCATTTAGGGCGCCCGAAAAACGGATACGAAGAAAGACTTAGCCTAAAGCCTGTGGTAAAGAGGCTATCTAGGCTTTTGGAGCGCGAGATAAAATTTGTCTCTGATGTCGCGGGCGAGGAGGCAGGAGCTGCGGTAAATTCGCTTAAAAAGGGCGAAGTGCTGCTGCTGGATAATCTGCGTTTCGAAAAGGGCGAGAGCAAAAACGACGAAGCACTAGCTAAGAGACTTGCGAGCTACGCGGAATTTTATATCAACGATGCTTTTGGCGTATGCCACCGCGCGCATGCTTCGGTAGAGGCGATTACGAAATTCTACGATGAGGCGCACAAAGCGGCGGGGTTTTTATTGCTAAAAGAGATAAAATTTGCTAAAGACCTTATTAAAGATCCTGCGCGTCCTTTCGTAGCCGTAACGGGCGGCAGCAAAGTAAGCGGCAAGCTTCAGGCGCTTAAAAATTTACTTCCTAAAGTCGATAAGCTCATCATCGGAGGCGGCATGGCGTTTACGTTTTTAAAAGCCGTCGGATATGACATCGGCAAATCTTTGCTCGAAGAGGATCTAATCGAGGAAGCAAAAAATATTCTCCGCAATGCTCGCGAGCTTGGGGTTAAAATTTATATCCCTGTCGATGCCGTCGCAGCTCCGCAATGCTCGCAAGACGCCGTTACAAAAAAGGTTACCGTCCAAGAAATTCCAAGCGATTGGATGGGGCTAGATATCGGACCTGCGACCGTAGCGCTTTTTAAAGAAGCCTTAGACGATGCACAAACGATCTGGTGGAACGGACCGATGGGAGTTTTTGAGATCGACAAATTCGCTCGTGGTAGCCTGCATATATCGCATGCGATCGCAGATAGCGACGCCACGACCGTAGTGGGCGGTGGCGATACTGCAGATGTCGTCGAACGCGCTGGTAACGCTGATGATATGACTTTTATTTCTACCGGAGGCGGCGCGAGCTTAGAACTCATCGAAGGCAAAGAGCTGCCGGGCGTGCGAGTGCTTACTGCTAAAACGGAGCTGCGATGATACTGGCGGCGAATCTTAAATGCAACCATACCCGAGCTAGCTTTGAGCAGTACGCTAAAGCTTTAGATGAAGGCTTAGCGGGCCTAATTTCGCGCGAGGATGAAATTTTGGTTTTTCCTCCTGCTAGCGCATTTTGCGCGAGGGTGAAAAATTTTACTCAAGGCGCGCAGAATTTCTATCCTGCCGCGCACGGCAGCTTTACGGGCGAGATCGGCGGCGATATGCTGGCGGAATTTGACGTCAAAACCGTTCTTATCGGTCACAGCGAGCGGCGCGCCATTTTGGGCGAGAGCGCGGAGCTGATAAGAGAGAAATTCAGTTTTGCCGCAGCGCAGGGCTGGCGCATCGTTTTTTGCGTCGGCGAGGATGAGGCGGCATTTGCGCAAAACCGCAGCGAGGAGTTTGTAGCGACACAGCTTGAGGGTATCGATCTGAAATATTCGAGCTTAGTACTAGCCTACGAGCCCGTCTGGGCGATCGGCACGGGCAGAAGCGCGCAGCGTGAGCAGATCGAAAGAATGCTGAAGCTCTTGCGCACCAAAAGCCCCGCGCCGCTACTTTACGGCGGCAGCGTGAATGCTGAAAATATCGCAAAAATTTGCGCGATAAGAGGTTGCGACGGGGTGTTAGTGGGGACGGCGAGCTGGGACGCTTCTGGTTTCTTGGAGCTTATTAGCGCGTCATCTCGCTGCCGTCTTTAAATGATTTCGTAAATTTCGCCCTGCGACAGGCTACATGCCTGGTCTTGGGACGAAATTTACTTCAAAACATTTAAATCCGCCTAGCGATATTTCCGCTTGTCGATTTGCGTTTTGACAGCGATTGACTTCAAATTTAAGTTGCAAAATTTTAAGTCGCCTAGTCTAGCTTCGCGATACTGCCGCTATCGAATTGCGTTTAAAATTTGGCGTTTCGCGAAATTTTGCAAATTTTAATTTTATAGAATTTTAAGTTAAATTGCGAAGGATTTTTCGCTTAGTCAAGGCAAAATTTAAAAAATAAGCGGAGCGAACATATGGTTCGTGAGCATTATTTTTTAAATTTTAACGCAGAATAAGTAGAAAAAGCCAAGCAAATTTTAAAGGAGAAATAATGATTTTAAAGGGAAAAAAAGGCCTCATCGTCGGCGTCGCTAACGCCAAATCCATCGCTTACGGCATCGCCGAAGCTTGTCACGAGCAGGGTGCGCAGATGGCGTTTACCTACCTAAACGATGCGCTGAAAAAACGCGTAGAGCCGATCGCGGAGGAGTTTGGGAGTAAATTAGTCTATGAGCTTGACGTAAATAACCAAGCCCACCTTGACGGTCTTGCGGATCGTATCAAAGCAGACCTAGGCGAGATAGATTTCGTCGTGCACGCAGTGGCCTATGCGCCAAAAGAAGCGTTAGAGGGCGAGTTCGTAAACACGAGCAAAGAAGCCTTTGATATCGCGATGGGCACGAGCGTGTATTCGTTACTAAGTCTCACGCGCGCGGTGCTGCCGGTGCTAAAAGAGGGCGGCTCGGTGCTCACGCTAACCTACCTCGGAGGGCCGAAATTCGTGCCTCACTACAACGTAATGGGCGTCGCAAAAGCGGCTCTTGAAAGCTCCGTGCGCTATCTCGCTCACGATCTTGGCGCGCGCGGCATCCGCGTAAACGCTATCAGCGCGGGCCCGATCAAGACGCTTGCGGCAAGCGGTATAGGCGACTTTAGGATGATTTTGCGCTACAACGAGGTAAATAGCCCGCTAAAACGCAACGTCACGACTCAAGACGTAGGCAAAAGCGCGATGTATCTACTCAGCGACCTTGCTAGCGGCGTGACCGGCGAAGTTCACTACGTCGACTGCGGCTACAACATCATGGGCATGGGCGACGTGGCGACCGACGCCGATGGTAAGACGATCCTTGCGTGGGATGCGGCTAAGGCCGAATAAGCGGCGTGCAAAAAGGGCAAAATTTGACGCGCACGGTATATTACGAGGCTAGGCACAAAGCCATAGCGGAGGGCGGCATAGAGGGCATTGCCGCCGTTCTGCGAAGTGATGACGAGGCCGTGAAAGCCTCGCTTCTGTTGTGCCCTGGTTTTACCTTGATCCCTACTACGGCTGCACGCTGGCGCATGAGAGCGAAATTTTCGCCCTTTTACAGGAGCTGCTTCTGAGCGAGCGCTCGCAAGCTATCAGAGACGATATTTTGCAGCTTCTGGGCGATTACTGCGGCGATTTTAGCGTGCTGCGAAGCAGGATTTGCGAGGCGTCAGGCGAGCTTTTGCCGGGTATCAAGCGCTTGATCGAAGGATAAATTTAACGACCGGCGCGCCTTTGCACACGGTGATTGCGTCACGGCGAGCGGTAGCGAAATTTGCCGCGCCTCCGCATACGCCCCTTTTTGTTGCGAAAATGCGGCAGCGTAAAATTTTAAGATTGAAAGCGGCGATGAGAACCTCGGATGAGCGAGGAGATCGATTAAGTGCGTACATAAAAACGGCATGAAGATAGAGGATTATTTCAGAGCCGTTTTTGAAAAAAGCGGCAAAAACCGCCAGGAAGGAGCTTGATGAAAAAGGATTATATCTGCGTATTCGACTGCGAGACGATCCCAGACGTAGCGGCGCTGGTGCGGGTGCTGGATGAGGATGCGATCGCGGACTGCTTTGAGCCTTTCGATAAAAAAAGCTTTGCAAAGCTTTTTGACGCGCAGCTCTCGCAAAAGATCGGCGGCGAGAAGCAAAATGCGTCTTTAAATTTTGCTGTAAATTCGGCGGAGCAGAATTTTAAAATAGAAAATTCCGAGCAAAATTCCGCGCCGCAAAGCTTTACGCAGCAAGACGTCGCGTCTCAAAGCTTTGCCAGTGAAAATCCCGCTGGACAAAATTTTATAGTGCAGAATTTTAAGGAGAATTCCAAGGCACTAAATTCCGAGCAAAATTCTGCATCGAATTCCACAGAGCAAAATTTAGCGCCGCAAAATACGGCGCCCAAAAATTCCGCATCGCTAAATTTAACCTACGACGATATCGCGCCTCAAAGCTC
>ERZ772924.355-NODE-355-length-22593-cov-8.875144_pt1 | contig 22593 bp, 21 predicted proteins | sample MGYA00512116_ERZ772924 | MGnify/ENA primary metagenome ERZ772924 (study PRJEB29015, sample SAMEA2737920) | human oral metagenome | biome: human oral; feature: human-associated habitat; material: dental | place: China | collected 2134 ...
CGTATCCGCTCATTTGTATCATTCTTTGAATGTGCTGGCCGAATCTGCCCATGCCGATGATTAGAATTGGTTTTTGTGCTTCGATGGTATCGTCAGGGCGCTCCGATACGCTTTCTTTTTGGGCAAAACGGTTATGCAAGAGAATGACCAGCGGCGTTAAGACCATGGAAAGGACGACAGTCGCGGTCATGGTCGCATTATCGGCATCGGTAATGACGCCGTTATTGACCGCTGCGGCAAAGAGAACGAAGGCAAATTCGCCGCCCTGCGCCATAAGTACGGCGCGGTCGAGCGCATCGGCGTGACTGCTTTTGGCGAGGCGCGCGACGAAATAGACACACGCCGCTTTCATTGCCATCAAGGCGATAACGCCGGTTGATACCAGCAGCCAGTGTTGCGCCACCACTTTCAAATCCAGCGACATCCCGACGCCGAGGAAAAAGAGGCCGAGCAGCAGGCCGCGGAAGGGCTCAATATCGGCTTCGAGCTGGTGGCGGAAGGAAGATTCGGAGAGCAGGACGCCCGCGACAAACGCGCCCATCGCCATCGACAGCCCGCCTGCTTCCATCAGCAGCGCCGCGCCGAGGACGACGAACAGCGCCGCTGCCGTCATCACTTCGCGCGCACGGGTGGCGGCGAGGATGCGGAAGAGCGGGTTCAGCACGAACAATCCGGCGACGACCAGCGCGGCGAGTGCGCCAAAGGCGATGGCGGCGGATTGCCACAGCGGCCGCGCCGCTTCGCCGACGGACTCCAGCGGCGAGAGGAAGGCGACGATGGCGAGCAGCGGCACAATCAGCAGGTCTTCAAAAAGGAGAATGGAGACAATGCGTTGCCCGCGCGGGGCGGCGATGTCGCCGCGCTCGTTCAACACCTGCATGACGATGGCGGTCGAGGTGAGGACGAAGCCCGCCGCGCTGATGAAACTGACCTGCCACGGGAAGCCGTAAAGCATCCCGACGGCGGTGAGGAGGATGGCGCAGACCAGCACTTGCAGGCTGCCGAGGCCGAATATCTGGCGGCGCAATCCCCACAGGTGCGAGGGCTTCATTTCCAGGCCGATGACGAAGAGGAACATCACCACGCCAAACTCGGCGATATGAATGATGGCGTGCGGATCGGTAACCAGTTTCAGGCCAAACGGGCCAATGGCGAGACCGGCGGCGAGATAGCCGAGTACCGAGCCGAGGCCGAGCCGTTTGAAAAGAGGCACGGCGACCACCGCCGCACCCAATAACGACACGACGCGGACGAGATCGCCCGCTGCTTCTGCTGCCATGAAAACTCCTTGCTGTACGTCAATTGATGCGCGGCATTGTAGCCGTTTATGCGCATGGCTGCTGCGCCAATCTGGCGGCAGCGAAAGCGATATAAAACGGCAATGAAGATGACTGCCAGATTTGCCATTTTCGCCGACGTTCGCACCACGATTGCGACAAAGAAAATGGCTGCATTTATTGGCACAAAAAAACATTGCGGGCGCGCAATGATGTCGTTAAGCTCGCGGCTTTTAATCCAAACAAGAGGAATTATTGTTTATGTGCCAATCACGCCATATCGCCCTCGTCGCCCTTGCCGCATGGGCAGGCCAAACTGCCCTTGCCGCTGGCGACAAAAACGAATCCACCGTGACCCTTTACGGCTCGCTGTCGCAAGGTGTCAAAATCACCGATCGCGGCAAAAAAAACGATGGCAAAGTGGATTATCTGAATGACCATTTGCGTATTGGCATAAAAGCGACGGAAGCACTGGGCGACAATACCCAGGCATTCTTCAATCTCCATCTCACCAGCAAAGAAACGAAAGACGGCAGCGGCCTGAATGGCCTACGCGAGGCCTATACGGCCTGAAAGGCGATTTCGGCAAACTGACGCTGGGGCGGCAAAATACCGCGTGGAAAAGCTATATGGGCAAATCCGTTTTTGACGATGCCGCCATTGGTTTGGCGCGTCCCGGAAAAGTTATCCGCTACGATTTGGACAATATCGGCGGCAGCGGCTTCAAATTCGCCATTGACGGCATCCTCGACGGCTCGCATGAAGTGATTAAAAACGGCAAAAACCGCGCCTTCAATGCCTATGACGCCACCATTGGCTACAACAAAAACGGCATTGACGCTTCCCTTGGTTATCAAACCACCAGCGTCCCCGCCATCGAAACCGAACTGGGCGGCAAAACCAAAGAAATCTTCGGTGCCTCGGCGGCCTTTACCTTCCTTGAAAACAAGGACAAAAAACAGTCGCTCGAATGGGCGCTGGATTACCAGCACCACGCCGGATTTGGCGAATTTGCCGCAACCTCGCTTGATTACAGCCTGGGCTCACAAAAATTCCGCGCCGGTTGGGAAATGCTCGACTATGAAAAAGAAAAATTCTGGCAGCAATATCACCTCGGCTACCGCTACTATTTCAGCAAGCATACCTATACCGAAATCAAAGGCTCCTGGCGCACCCAGGGCGGTGAACACAGCTATTTGAGCAAACTGCTCTTGCGGCATGAATTTTGAGGGATAAAAAAACGGGGCAATGCCCCGTTTTTTTTTTGGGGGGTTTGCCGAATGAACAAAAACTGTCCGTTAATTGCCTGATTGGTAATCCGCTGGAAGTGGCAGAAAATTGAGGCAGTTAAGCGGACACAAGCGGCGTTACGCCATTGTGCCATATTGACCCAATCCCTTGCCGTTTCGATAATAATGCCATTGATTTTCCGCGCCCTGCCGCGGAAACGGGGGCGCGGCGATGATGCCCGCGTCGCAATCCTGTCCTTTCCCGGAGATTTCCATGTCAGTCAAAATGATGGGTGGTGCGATATTGGCCCTGCTGCTTGCCGGTTGTGGTGGCGGTGGCGATATCCAATTGACGCCCGATCCCAAGCCCAATCCGAATCTGCCTGCGCCCCATCCGCAACCGGGGCAGAATGTCTATCGCCATTTGAGTTTTTATAATGACCAACAGGGCTCCTTTGGCAGCTCGCGCTCCAACAGCGCGCCCAGTTTTGATACTTTGAGCTTTAATGGAGTCGAATTGCCGCTGGTCGTCGAAGGCATTCGGCCAGGGCGACTGGTGAATGTCGATCATTTGACGTTGGGCGGTACGTCCTATAAAAAATTTGTAAGCGGCATGACCCGTGGCGGCAATGCCCGCTATGGTGCGCTCACCTGGCAGGGCAATAATATTGTTTTCCATCAGGGGCATTTGACCGCCCATATGCCGACGCAAAGCACGGCGGAATATGTCGGCGATGTAGTGCACGTCAATCATGCCAATCATGAATACACGAATGGCATCCTCTTTGCCCACGCCAATTTTGCCGACAAGAAACTGAAGCTGGATTTCAGCAAGCCGAATGACAACAGCCCATTCGTGCCGCGCTCGCTCGATGCCACCATTGACGGCAACAAATTCACGGGCAAGACGAATGACACCACCGTCAATGGCGCATTCTATGGCGACAATGCCAAGGACATCGCCGGTCATTACGCCAACCCGACGGAAAACTTCCAGGGCGCGTTTGGCGGCTCACAGCGCTGACGGCAGCGCCTTCATGTCAAAGCCGGGCGGGTTTGCCCGGCTTTATCTGTCGAAGGCATAACCAAACGTTATCACCCCATGCCAAACAGCACTTGGCGCGTCCGCCTGCCCCGCCTACAATGCGCCGCCTCATTCATTCCCTTTGGAGCTATTCCCATGAAAAAACTGCTGCTCGCCACCCTCGCCCTCGCCTTCACCCAGGCACACGCCGCCGAATCGCTGCTGGAGCGTATCAACAACCACGGCACCGTCACCGTCGGCACCGAAGGCACTTACGCGCCGTTCACCTATCACGACGAGAGCGGCAAGCTCACCGGTTATGACGTGGAAGTGACCCGCGCCGTCGCCGACAAGCTCGGTTTCAAGGTTGATTTCAAGGAAACGGCGTGGGACGCGATGCTCGCCGGGCTCAAGGCGGAACGCTTTGATTTGGTCGCCAACCAGGTCGGGCTGACCACGCCGGAGCGCCGCGCCACGTTCGACAAGTCTGCCGAGTACAGTTATTCCGGGCCGATGGCGGTCGCCCGCGCCGATGACGACCGTATCAAGTCGCTGGCCGACGTCAAGGGGCTGAAATCCGCGCAGACGCTGTCCAGCAATTACGGCGAAATGGCGCGCGAAGCGGGTGCGGAAATCGTGCCGATTGACGGGCTGGCGCAGGCAATCGTCGTCGTGCAGCAAAAACGCGCCGATTTCACTTTTAACGACTCGCTCGCCCTGCTCGATTATATGAAGAAGAACCCGGATTCCGGCTTGCGCGTCGCCTGGCGTGCCGATGCAGATAAAAAAATCGGCTCCGGCTTTGTCACCAACAAGGGCAACGACGAGGCGCTCGCCAAAATCAGCGCGGCGGTGGAAGAACTGCGCGCCGACGGCACGCTGAAGAAACTCGGCGAGCAATTCTTTGGCGAAGATGTGAGTGTGAAGTAAGCGCCTGTTCAAATTTATCCCCCAAGGGACAGAGTGGCGGTTTTGCAGCCCGCAATCATAGGGTGCGCCTTGGCGCACCGCTTCGGCGCAAATATGGATAAACGCCCTTTTACATACACCTTTCCCGCTACCCTGTATGTAAATGGCGTGGGGGGCTTGACCCACCATAGCGGAACATCCGGGTTTAATGGTGGGGCGAGCCCCACCCTACACCTTCCACTTCCACTGCGCACGCACATCAACCCAAGCTATAACTACAGGTAATTAAGGAATGGAAAATGGAAGAACCACAAAACGAATATCCTTCCCATGAAGTCCTATGGGCATTTGCCATTGTCTGGATAGTTATTGGCGGCTTGCTATTGCCTCTGGTAATCCAATATATTCTGGATATTTTGGCAGGTCGTCTTATGGAAACTTTGTCAGAACAGAAAACTGGCATTGATGTGGGGCTTAAAGCTTATCCATTGTTTGTCAGTATCCCTTGTGCATTTGTTACCAGTAAACTAATTGCTAATGCCCGTTATCAAAAAACGGGAGCGGATATTTTTAAGGCAACTATTATATCTGCATGTGTGGGGCTGTTATTTTCGGTCGTGCCTGTTGTTTTTATTAAGTTTATCGATTTTCTTCAACTTACGATTCTTGCCTTTGCTTATTTTGGTGGAATTTATGGATTAATTATATTGCCTCTGTTTGCCTTCTTTATTTCTGCGCTTATCGGATTTATTACTGCACTCATTGTCTTGCCTGCCAAAGATTACTAGCCACAAAATGGCTTTTACGCAGCCCTTGCCACCAATAGACTGCCCTATTTATCCCTTTCATTTCACTTAAGGAATTCTCCCATGTTCAAATCCGCCCTTCTCGCCGCGCTGGCGGCATTTTCCTTCACCGCCCACGCCGCCGAATCATTGCTCGCGCGTATCAACAACCACGGCACCATTATCGTTGGCACCGACGGCGCGTATCCGCCCTTCAATTACCACGACGAGAGCGGCAAGCTCACCGGTTATGACATTGAGGTGACGCGCGCCATTGCCGACAAGCTCGGCGTCAAAGTCGATTTTCAGGAAACGCTGTGGGACGGGATGCTCGCCGGATTGAAATCCGGGCGATTTGACGCGGTTGCCAACCAGGTGACGCTGAACACGCCGGAGCGTCGCGCCGCCTTTGCCGGGGCGATTCCCTACAGCTGGACGGGCGCGATGGTGCTGACCCGCGCCGATGACGACCGCATCCATGACATCGCCGACCTCAAGGGGCTGAAAGCGGCGCAAACGCTCAACAGTAACCACGCCTACCGCGCGGAAGCCGCAGGCGCGGTGCTGGTGCCGGTGGAGAGTCTGCCGCAGGCGCTGACCCTGGTGCAGCAGGGGCGCGCCGATTTCACCCTGCACGACTCGCTTTCCATGCTCGATTATCTGAAGCGCACGCCGGATTCCGGGCTGAAAGTCGCCTGGCAGGCGCCGCGCGCGGAGTGGGAGCCGAGCGGTCTCATCGTCGCCAAGGAAAACGAGGCGGCGATTGCGCCGATTGACGCCGCGCTGAAGGAACTGCAAGCAGACGGCACGCTGAAGCGCCTCAGTGAACAATTCTTCGGAGCCGATGTCAGTGTCCGCGACGCAAAATAACCGCAGCCGCGCGCTGATTGGCGGCGCGCTCATCACCGCCGTGCTTGCCGCCGTGGTCTTCATCCTCGGCTGGCGCGGCCTCATCGGCGCACTGCCGTTCATGAGCGAAGCGCGGGTAGAGCTCGTCGGCAGTGCCTTCCGCCCGATGCTCGTCGCCGCCATCCTCTACTCCATCCCGCTCGCCATCGTCTCCTTCATCATCGGCCTCGTCATCGCGCTTGTGGTGGCACTGGTGCGCGTCGTCCCGGCGACCGGACTGGCGCACCGCCTGCTGCTCGCCCTCGTCCACGGCTACGTCTCCGCCATCCGTGGCACGCCGATGCTGGTACAACTGATGATCGTCTTCTACGGCCTGCCCGCCATCGGCATCACCCTGGAGCCGATGCCAACCGCCATCATCGGCTTCTCGCTCAACGTCGGCGCCTATGCCTCCGAAACCGTGCGCGCCGCCATCCTCTCCGTGCCGCGCGGCCAATGGGAAGCGGGCTACACCATCGGCATGACCTACCTGCAAACCTTCCGCCGCATCATCCTGCCGCAGGCGTTGCGCGTCTCCGTGCCGCCCTTGTCCAACAGCTTCATCGGCCTGTTCAAAGAAACCTCGCTCGCCTCGACCGTCACCATCACCGAACTGTTCCGCGAAGCGCAGCAAATCGCCAACCGCAGCTACGACTTCCTGCCAGTCTATATCGAAGCGGCGCTGATTTACTGGGTCTTCTGCTTCATCCTCGCGCTGGCGCAAAGCCGCCTCGAACGCCACCTCGACCGCTACACCGCCAAATAACCATGCTCACCATCCGCAACATCCACAAAACCTTCGGCGACCACACCATCCTGCGCGGCATCGACCTCGACGTCGCAAAAGGCAGCGTCGTCGTCATCCTCGGCCCCTCCGGCAGCGGCAAAACCACCTTCCTCCGCTGCCTCAACGCTTTGGAAATGCCCGAAGCGGGGACGATTGCCTTCGACGGCGCCGCGCCGCTTGCCATCGACTTCAGCCAAAAACCGGGGAAAAAAGACATCCTCGCGCTGCGGCGCAAATCCGGCATGGTCTTCCAGCACTACAACCTCTTCCCGCACAAAACCGCGCGCGAAAACATCATGGAAGGGCCGGTGATTGTGCAGGGGCGGCCGCTGGCGGAAGCCCGCGCCGAGGCAGAACAACTGCTCGCCAAAGTGGGACTGGCCGACCGTGGCGACCATTACCCCTACCAACTCTCCGGCGGCCAACAACAGCGCGTCGGCATCGCCCGCGCGCTCGCCATCCGCCCCGAACTGATGCTGTTTGACGAACCGACCTCGGCGCTCGACCCCGAACTGGTGCAGGAAGTGCTGAACACCATCAAGGAGCTGGCGGCGGAAGGCTGGACGATGATCGTCGTCACCCACGAAGTCAAATTTGCGCTGGAAGTGGCGGACGTGGTGGTAATGATGGACGGCGGCGTCATCGTTGAGCAGGGCAGCCCGGACGCACTCTTTCACCGCCCGCAACACGAACGGACGAAGCGGTTTTTACAGCAGATACGGGCGGAATGAGGCCACGTGCAACGGCAACATAAAACCCCGCTACGGCGGGGTTTTTGCTTTCAGCCGCGCCGCTGCATTTCGGTGATGCGCTCGCGGCCGGCGTAGTCGCGGTGGGTGGCGGTGTGTTGCCAGTCGCCGCTGGCGTCGGCGCGGGCGCGCAGGGTGGCGCCCTGTTGCCAGCCGTGTTCCATAAGGAGCCAGCCGCCGCCTTTCAGCACGCGCGGCGCCTGCGTCATGATGGCGAACAGCTCGCGGTAGCCGTCATCGGCGGCGACGAGTGCCATCTGCGGCTCAAACGCGAGCGCGGCAAGGTGTGGGTCATCGGGCGCGATGTAGGGCGGATTGCTGACGATGAGGTCGGCGCTGGCGGCGGCGAAGGGCGCGAGCCAGTCGGCCTGGAGAAAGCGGAGATTGCTAAGGCAATGCGCACGCGCGTTATCGGCGGCAACCGCCAGCGCTTCGGCGCTTTGGTCGGTGGCGGTAATCTGCGCGTCCGGGCGGGCGGCGGCAATGGCGAGTGCCAGCGCGCCGCTGCCGGTGCCGAGGTCAATCACGGTCGGCGCGGACAGGTCGCGCAGGTGCGACAGCGCGCGTTCGACGAGGATTTCGCTGTCGCTGCGCGGGATGAGGGTGGCGCGGCTGACCTTGAGTTCCAGCCCGTAAAACGGCTGCTGGCCGAGGAGGTAGGCGAGCGGTTCGCCCGCGTGCAGGCGGGCGGCGAGCGCGTCCAGCGTCTGCAATTGCGCGGCGGTGAGTTCGGGATTGTGGATGCGTTGCGCGGTGGGCGACAGGCCGGTGATGTGCGCGGCGAGGTGACGGATTTCGATGGCGGCGACGTCGCGGTCGGGATGGGCGGCGGTGGCGCGGGCAAGCCAGGCGTGCAGTTTCATCGCGGCAGCAGGCGGGTGATGGCAATGAGCTGGGCAGCGCTGATGTCGCCGTCAATGTGATGCCGGACGAGACGGGCTTCGAGACTGTCAGCAGGCGGGGCAGGCAGGCCTTCGATGCGGTTTTTGCGAGTGAGATAGACCTGATGGCGGGCGCGTTCGCCACGGGCGGCTGCGCTGCGGTCGATGCCGGGATAACCGGCGGCGGCGTTGGCGGCGAGGGTTTGGGCAAGCAGGGTTTCGGCGGGATTCATGGGTCGGAAGGAACTGGGTAGGGATGGATGATTTTACATACAGGGTAGCGGGGAAGGTGTATGTAAATGCAAAACGGCTTTGAAGTTTTGTCCATCCTGCCCCATAACCCCCTCATCACCCGCCAACCGCCGTTGCCCATGCCCCGACCGCTCTTTGCTGCCAACCGCCAGTCCGCCAATACCCTCATCTGGCGCCGCTTCGACCTCTTCCGCCGCTGGCGCCTGCCCGCCTGGCTCATCGCCGCACCCATCGGCTACGGCTACACCGCCACGCTGCTTGCCTTGTATGCCAAAAACCTGGGCGGCGGTACCGCCTGGCTCGCCTGGTACCCGCTCATCTACACCGCAGTCCTCGCGCTCGTCTGCCATCGCAGCCTCATCCGCCTGCTCTGGAATCCGCCCATCCTCGTCTGCGACGAAAACGGCCTCACCGCCTTTAACGAATACGGGAGCTGGCTCGGCCAATGGCAATGGGCGCAAATCGCCGAACTGCGCGCCACCCGCGAACCCGGCGACTACTACGCGCTCGAAGTCATCATGCACGGCGACACCCCGCCGCGCCCCGCACCGGACGAAACCGCCCCGGCGCACGACCTCGCCCGCTACGGGCAAAGCTACCTCCCCGCCGCCGACAACCCGCCGGCGGCAGACGCCCCGTGTGAACGGCTGCCGCTGCCCGAACTCGGCCCCGACCTGCCGCAAATCCTCGACGACATCCGCCGCCACCGCGAACGCGCGCCGCTCGACACCCCGCGCGCGGAAACTCGGGCATGGTACAAACACCCGCGCAGCATCCAGCGCGACAACTGGCGACTCTTCCGATCTTGGCTGGCTCGCCGCCGCCCTCGTCGCTACGCCGCTGCTGACGGCACAGCTCCTGCGCGGTGGCATCGCTGTCGCTGTTCCTGTCCTGCCCGTCGCGCTCTACGGCCTCGGCTGCTTCGTGCTGCTATTGCGCCCCGGCTGGCACGCCCTGCGCCGCCTCATCGCCGACCCCGCCCGCCCCGTCGCCCGCATCGACGGCAACGGCATCACCATCCGCGACGGCGCGACCCGGCTGCGCCTGTCGTGGCGCGACCTGCGCCGCATTGAAAACGACGACGGCGTCCTCGTCCTCAGCGACTACCGCGACCGCCACTACCGCACCCTGCGCGCGGCGGGCAACAACGACACCAGCATCGACGCCATCGTCGCCGCCAGCCGTGCCATGCGCGACGGCGAACCGCTACCGGACGACACCCCGCTGCCGCCACCGCGACGCCGCCCGCTTGCCTGGCTCAACCTCGCCAATAGCCTGCTCCTCTTTCCCGCCACTATCGTGCTGATGTACTGGCCGCTGCCGCGCAGCATTGCCGCCGGACTCGCCCTCCTCGCGCCGCTCATCCCTGTCGCTATCGCCTGGTACGCGCGACAAAGCCGCTGGCAAAAACAGGCCGACTACCGCGAGCCACCACCCGCCAGCCCGCCCGCCCCGCGCCCGGACATCCCGCTGCGCGCGTGGTACCGCGCCCCGCGCGCCATCGCCCGCGCCAACTGGCTCGGCTGGTGGCTGCTCCTCCCCGCCAGTATCCTCGCGCAACACCTGCCCAACCTTTGGGCGTATGGCAGCCGCAACGCCGCCCTCACCTTCAGCCTCATCACCGCCATCCTCGCCCTCGGCGCCGTCCGCCTCCTCTGGCGCACCTTCGCCTACGCGACCCGCCCCATTGCCCGCAGCGACGCGGACGGCCTGCACCTCGCCCTCACCAATCCGCGCCAGCGCGACTTCCACCACATCTACCTCTACGGCAACCTCGGCGGCGGCAAACTGAACTTCACCATACCGTGGGCGGAACTCGACCATATCCACAGCTACCGCGGTGAGCGCAGCTTCAACGAACTGTTGGTACTCACCGCCCGCGACGGCGACCACCGCAATATCCGCACCAACGCCGCCGGTGGCGAGACCATTGCGCGCGACATCGTCCGCGTTACCAGCGCCAGCCTGGCGCACTACAACACCATTGCCCGCCCCATCGAATACGACGACCCCGAATTTCTCAATTTCATGGAGCGCAGTCTGCGCGGCGAACTGCCCGACGGCATTGACCCTGACAGCGAACTTGCCGCCGAACTGCGCGCCATGAATGAACAAATGCAGCCACCGCCGGAAATCGCCGCCTACATCCTCGCCAACATCGCCCGCCGCCGCGCCGCGCGCAGCGCCAAAAATATCCCGCCCGCCAACAGCCGCCCGCTGCGCATCCGCCCGCGCGCCTGGGCGCTGCTCGCTACCAACCTCACCGTCACCATCGGCCTGCCCGTACTCCACACCCTCTACAACACACCCGTCTTCTGGCCGCTCCTTGTCCTCACCCTGCTCAACCTCGCCTGGTGCGGCGACGAGCAACAACAGGCGACCATAACGCCCGAACCACGCCCCGCACCACCACAAGCACGCACCAACATCACCCCGCGCGCCTGGTACAAACCGGCGCACCTCGTCGCCCGCGCCAATGGCCGCGCCTGCGCCTGGCTCATCCTGCTGATGACACTCGCCGTCCCCTTTGCCAACGCCCTCATCCACGGCTACAGCGGCCTCATCATCTTCCTCATCGGCCCCGTTGCCCTCATCGCCCGCAGCCTCTGGCGCGAACAGCATTACGCTTTCAGCGCCAGCGACCAGCCCGTCGCCCGCATCGACGCGGATGGCCTCCACCTCGCCGCGCGCGGCAAGCGCCTGCATCCGGGCGCGCCCGGCCTGCACATCCCCTGGGACGACCTCGCCGACATCGACGCCGTACCGTACTACGCGCCGCCACGCAGGTTCGCCACCCCCGAACACCTCGCCATCTACTACCACAACGGCGACGAAAGACACATCCGCACCGCCCTGCTCGACGACTACCCCACCGTGCGCGACATCGCCGCCAGCGCCAGCGGCAACCCATACCCAACGCCGCCGCGTCCCGAACCGCCCCCGCCCGCGCTGCCGAGCCCGTTCGCACGACGCCTGATGGTAGCGAACCTCGCCTTCGCCGCGCTGTGGCTGACGGTGAATATCCTGCTGCAACAGCACCTCATCGCCCTGCCGATTACCGAGCCACTGCTGCCCTACGACAGCTACGCCATCCTCAACCTGCTGCGTCTGCTCCCCTTCGGCGACTACCCGCTGAGCAACGGCATCCTCTGGCTGCTGTTCATCGCCCTCAACAGCATCGCCCGCCTGCTCCCCGCCGACTGGCACACCCGCTCGCCCGAAGAAAAACCCGCCACCACCACCCTGCCCGCCATCCGCCGCAGCGTCAGCAAACTATAACGCCGCCTGCGCCAGGATTGAGGAGCGATAGCGCGTAGGTCGGCCATTTATGGCCGACATCAAAAAACGTCGGGCATGAATGCCCGACTACAACGCCCCGTTAAACCGCCCCCTCCCCCTGTGGGGGAGGGCTGGGGTGGGGTTTGCCCGCATACCGCCGATGCCCTGTAGCCATACCGGTGAAAAAAACAAATTTCGGCGCACCGTCCGGCGCATGGCAACGGTTGTGCAGCGGTGGGGCAAGCCCCACCCTGGTTTACCCAATGTCACATGGCCGCCCGCATGCGGACTGCGATGCGGATGGGTAATCCGGGGAGGAGGGGGTACTGCCGCTCCCCGCCGACGCCAAACCGGTTTTCAGGGCAATCGCACCCGCACGATGTGCTGGTCCATGTGGCGCCGTCCCCATTTGGTCGCGTAAACCAGGCGGGCGATGCGGTAATAGCGCTTGCCGCAGTAGCGGCTCAGCTCGCTTTCGGCTTCCAGTTTCAGCCCCGGCAGCCATTGTTCCAGTTCGCGGTTGTCCTTGAGCGACCATTGAAATTCCGGCACGTCTTCGCCCATTTTGCCGAGCGCGTCGTGTTTTTTCGCCTTGCCGACGAGGAAGGGCGGCACGATGTCAAAGACAAACATCGCCTGCGGCAGGTGGCGGGCGAGGGTGGCGAGGTAATCTTTCACCGTGGCGGCATCGAAATACATCAGCACGCCTTCGCACAAGAGCAGCACCGGCTTGCCGTGGGCGGCTGCGGTCTGCATCCAGCTTTCGTCAAACATCGAGACGCCGAGGTAGTGATTGCTGCTTTCCGGCAGGAGCTGGCGGCGCAGCGCAATCACTTCCGGCAGGTCAAGGTCGTACCAGGCGGTAATCGCGGGGCGGCCAAGGCGTTCGTAACGCGCGTCCAGCCCGGCGCCGAGCTGGACAACGACAGCATCGGGATGGGCGGCGATGAAGCGGCGCGCTTCTTCGTCAAAAATATGCGCGCGACCGCAGCAGCCGACTTGCGACATGACGATGTTGTTGAATTTGCTGAAATCGTAGTCAATCTGCGCCAGCATCCGTGGCGCTTCCGCGTCGGTGAGCAGGCGTTCATCTTCCGGGCGCTCCTGTTCGACCGCTTTTGCCCACAGCGGGATGAGCATGGTGGTGGAGAGGGCGCTGGTTTCGGGGGAAATTTTTCCGTTCATCGGGGCTCCTTGCAGGATTGTTGAAAGGGATTCGCATTATACGCGCGGCACTGTGGTCGCACGCTGGGGATTTGCACGGCTTGTCGTGGATTATTTGCGTATTTGCCGTTAATATGCGTGAAAATACTGTTTCTCTTTGGCGGAATGCCGCTGTCTTCCGTTTTTTGCTGCCCCGGTGGCGGCATCCTGTTTTTTTGCACCATCTTTTTGTTTTTTATAAATTTTTCTTGTATTTCTACTGGACTTTTCCGCATCCCGCATTCCATAATGCGCCACGGCAAAATGTGAATTTCGCCGTGATTTTCCGTTAATTCATGAGTGAGGTGTGTATGCAAGAGTCTCCTTCCGCCGCCGCGCCGCGCAAAGCGGGGATTGGCGCGTATATCGCGCTGATTTTTGCGGTGATTTTTTTCTCCGGCATCAGCGTCAGCAAGCCGGTGCAGGACTTCGGCACGGTGATTGCCGAAAAGCTCAATGTCGAGCCGCAAAAGGTGCATGACGTCTTCAGCGTGTTCGATTTCAACACGTTAAACGGCAAGTTCGGCAAGGTGCTGCTACCGGAAAAGGCGGACAAACCGGGCGAGAATCCGGGCAAATTTTCCGGTGAAGGCGGCACGGGTGCGCGTGAGGGTTTTATGTTCGCCCTGACCCTGATGCCGACCACGCTGTTTGCGATGGGCATCATCGCCGTGCTGGAGTATTACGGCGCGCTGGAAGCGATGCGCCGCCTGTTGCAGCGCATCCTCAAACCGCTGATGGGCATTCCCGGCGATACCGGCCTTGCGATGATTGCCAGTTTTCAAAGCACCGATGCGGGCGCGGCGCTGACCCGCGCGCTCTACGACGAGGGCAAGCTGACCACGCAGGAGCGCGATATTTTTGCGATGTTCCAGTTCAGCGCGGGCGCGCCGATTACCAATTTCCTCTCCTCAGGTGCGGCGCTACTCGCGCTCACTGCCGCGGCTGCAGTCGCTGGGGGCGAGGCGGAAAAAGTGCCGACCACGATTGGTGCCTGCCTCGCCGTCATCTTTATTTTCAAGGTCGTTGGCGCGAATCTGATGCGCTTTTATCTGCGCCTCGTCGCCCGTAAAGAAGAAGGAGCGCCGTCATGAGTGAAATGCAAGAAAAACCGATGCTGACCGATGTTTTCGTCAGCGGCGTCAAGCGCGGCTGGGGTATCGCCACCGGCAGCATGTTGCCCAACGTGCTGATGGCCTTCATCCTCATCTACGTCCTCAAACTCACCGGCATTCTCGACCTGATCGGCACGGTCTGCGGCCCGGTGATGAAAATCTTTGGCCTGCCCGGCGAGGCGCTGATGGTGCTGCTCGCCGCCTGGTTGTCGATGGGCGGCGGTGTCGGCGTCGCCTCCAGCCTGTTTGCCGCCGGAACCCTCAGCCTGCACGACATCGCCGTTATCGCCCCGGCGATGTACCTCATGGGCTCGCAGGTGCAATACATCGGGCGACTGCTCGGCGTCGTCGGCACCCCCGGCAAATATATCCCGGTGATGGTGCTGATCTCCATCATCAACGCCCTGCTTGCCTTGTTCGTCATGCAAATCATCGTTTAGGAGCAATGCCATGAAAAAAGAAACCTTTTTGGAGCATCTGAAACCCTTCATCAATACCGACTGCGGCAGCTACCAGCCCGCCGGTGTTGGCAAAATCGCCGATATGCTCACCGAAAAATACACCGCGCTCGGCGGCTGGCACATCAAGCGCCAGCACCTGCACGATGAAGTCGGCCCCGGCCTGCTCATCACCAACCGCGAGAATCCCGACCACTACGACGTGCTGCTCGTTGGTCACATTGACACCGTCTTCCCCGAAGGCACCGCCGCCGCGCGACCGTTCAAAGTAGAAGGCGACCGTGCCTACGGTCCCGGCGTCGCCGACATGAAAAACGGCGTTATCGCCATCTACGCCGCGCTCTCCGAACTTGACCCGGCGGTGCGCGACAAACTCTCCATCGGCGTACTGCACAACCCGGACGAAGAAATCGGCTCCATTCACTCCGACCCGTGGCTGCTGGCAGAGGCGAAAAAAGCCGACCGCGTGCTGGTGTGCGAATCGGCGCGCGCCGACGGCTCGCTGGTGAACCGCCGCAAAGGCAACGCCACCTTCATCATCACCTATCACGGCGTCGCCTCGCACGCGGGCAACGACCCGGAAAAAGGCCGCTCCGCCGTGCTGGAAATGGCGCACTGGATCGTCGAGCTCGCCAAACACAACGACTACGCGAACGGCACCAGCCTCAACGTCGGCCAGGTCAAGGGCGGCAGCGCCAGCAACGTCGTCCCGGACAGCGCCGAAGCCGTGCTGGACCTGCGCTTCTGGGACAACGCCAAATACGACGAAATCCGCGCCCTGCTCGACAAACTCGCCGCCAAGCCGTTTGTTGAAGGCGTCAGCGTGGACATCCGCGTCAAATCGCAAAAACCGGCGATGGTGATGAATGCCGGCACCGAACAACTGATGCAACTCGTGGAAAAAGCGGGCAAAAAAATCGGCCTGCCGATTACCTGGCAGGCGGTCGGCGGCGGCTCGGACGCCAACACCACCTCCGCCCACGGCATCCCCTCGCTGGACGGCTTCGGCCCCATCGGCGCGGGCTTCCACAGCGAAAAAGAATATCTGGAAATCGACAGCATCGAGCCGCGCGTGGCGCTGCTGCAAGCGGTGCTGGAAGAAATCGCTTCCTGATTGACCGCCACAAGAAAAAAGCCGCCTGCGGGCGGCTTTCTCATGCCTGCCTGCTGGCAAAACCGCCCCCGTTCGCTTACCCTTTGCCGCTTTCCACCACCCCGCCGCACCATGCAACAAACCTTCTTCCGCCTGATGCGCCTCGCCCACTGGGTCATCGGCGCCTTCATCCTCACCACCCTCACCTTCTTCGCCGCCACCGGCTTCATGCTCAACCACGGCAAATGGTTCGAGCAGGAGCCCGTGCAAAACGACCAGGAATACACCCTGCCGGACACCCTGCCGCTGCCCGAACTGAGCGACGACCCGAATGCGCCCACGCCCGCCCTTGCCCCGGCGCTCACTGCCTGGCTGGCCGAGCGCAGCCCGTACCCGCTCAAGGCCTACCAAATAAAAGTGGAAGCGCCGGAAATCATCCTCGAATACCAAGGGCCGGGCAGCGAAGCCAGCCTCACCATTGACAGCGAAACCCGCGCCGTCGCCTACCACGAACAAAAAAACGGCATCATCGCCCTGCTCAACAACCTGCACAAAGGCCGCCACGCCCCCGCCTTCTGGCGGCTCTACATGGACACCTTCGCCATCCTCACCCTGTTCGTCGCGCTGAGCGGCCTCGCCCTGCTCGTCTATTACCGCAAACAGCGCAGCAGCACCTGGCTGTGGACAACCACCGGCATCACCCTCCCGCTCATCATCATCCTGCTCGCCATCCATTACTGACTGCCGAATACCCCCTCCCTCGCAGGACGCGCCAGCGTCCGCAGCGGGGGAGGGCTGGGAGGGGGTAAACCCGCTCACCACTTAACCCAAACCACCTTCGCCAACCCAAACCACACCAATCCATGAACCCCACCCTTGCCTACACCCTCATCGCCGCGCAAACCCTCTACTGGCTCTACTACCTCTGGCAACGCCGCCCGCGCACCGCCAGCGACGACAGCGCCCTGCTCCTGCTCTACGCCAGCCAGGGCGGCCAGGCAGAAACGCTGGCCAACCACCTCGCGGACGGCCTCAACACCCGCGCCTCAAGCCTGGATGCCTGGCACGCGCGCCACCCGGTGAAAGCCCTTGCCGGCAAAACCCTCATCCTCATCGCCAGCACCACCGGCGACGGCGACCCGCCGGACAACGCCATCCGCTTCAGCCGCAGCCTGAAAAAAACCGGCGCCGCGCTCACCGACACCCGCTACCACCTGCTCGCCCTCGGCGACAAACGCTACCCGCACTACTGCGCCTACGGCTACCACTTGGACAGCGAGCTGCAACGCCTCGGCGCGGTGCGCGAAAGCCCCGTCACCACCGTTGACAACCTCGACCCGCAAACCATTGCCTACTGGCAAAAACAACTGGGCGAACACCTGCACACCGCGCTCGACGTCCCGGCACAGCCGCCCGCCGCCCGCGCCGTCCTCGTCAGCCGCAGCCGCCTCAACCCGGACAGCGAACAGCCACTGTACCACCTGCGGCTGGACTGCCCGGCGCTCGCCGCCGACACCGCGCTCATCGAAATCACCATCCCGCACGGCAAAGACGAACTGCGCCGCCAATACAGCGTCGCCGGCATCGCCCCGGACGGCAGCCGCGGGCTTGACCTCATCATCCGCCTGCAAACCCACGCGGACGGCACCCCCGGCGCAGGCTCGCACTACCTCACCGAAACCCTCCAGCCCGGCGATGAAGTCAAAGTGCGCGCCCTCACCCACTACCCGGCAGAACTGCCGGACGCGCCGCGCCCGCTCATCCTCATCGCCAGCGGCAGCGGACTGGCGGGCATCCTCGGCATCCTCGCCCGCATGGAAGCGCGCTACCCGGCACGCGCACATGGCCTGCAACACTGGCTCATCTACGGCGAACGCGACCCCGACCACGACCGCATCTACACCGCCTGCCTCGAAAAATACCAGGAAGACGGCATCCTCACCTGGCTGGACCGCCCCTACAGCCGGGGCGCGACCCGCGAATACGCACAACACCGCCTCGCCGCGCAACGCGAGCGCCTGCACGCCCAACTGGACGCGGGTGCGGTCATCTACATCTGCGGCAGCGCGGACAAAATCGGCGCGGGCGCGCTGGACACCCTGCACGAACTGCTCGGCGCAAAAACCTGCGACCGCCTCGGCAAAGCCGGACGCATCCGCCTGGATACCTACTGAAACCCGCCGCGAAAACCGCTACAATACGCCCCGTGAAAAATCCGAAGAAAAACAATGCCCGAAGGCTCAACTTTTTCCCGTTGGAAAAAGTTGGAAATACCCTTCGCAACCCATTGAAAACAAGGAGGAAAAACACCCCTCGCATTGAAAACTTGTCCCTGCTGCAAAGGGATTGCGACGCATAAATTTTCTTCTGTTGGAATAAAAAAACAGATTGAAAACTTGTCCCCGCTTCAAAGGGATTGCGACTTGGGGTTGAATTCGCTGAGGAGTTTGACGAAGTTATTGAAAACTTGTCCCTGCTTCAAAGGGATTGTGACCCTTGTGGCCATGCGTCTTGGAACATTTCAAGAATTGAAAACTTGCCCCTGCTGCAAAGGGATTGCGACGTGCCATTCGGTTTTCTCGCGTTTCTGGTTGGATTGAAAACTTGTCCCTGCTGCAAAGGGGTTGCATTAAAAACGCCGACTTTCGTCGGCGTTTCTTTTTTATACGGCTTTTTCCGGTCATCAGCTCAATACGGGCGGCAGCGGCAAACCGCACTCCGTGCGCTGCCGCTCATTTCCCCCGCGCAAAAAAACTGGGCATGAGCGTCGCCTCGCCGTACCGCTGTGTACTGTCTTCGGCGACGCGCCTTGTCTGAAACTTTCGGTGGATGGCTATATGAAAAAGCCCCTGCATGGCAGGGGCTCATCTTTTGGCGGCGCGGCTCAGGCGTCCAGCGCGGGCAATTCCCCGCCTTGCAGATAGGCAAAGGTCGTCGGCGGTACCAGCGGGCGCACCGCGTCAAGGTTGCCTGCCGCAATCAGTTCGCGCACGCGCGAGGCACTGATGTAGGCGCCATCGGCGCGCAGGCGTTCGACGATTTCCAGCGCAAGCGGCGGCGCGATGGCAAATTCTTGTTGCAGCGCTTCGTTATAAATGGCGGTTGCGGCACTGTAGGGTTCGTGGCCGACGTAGCGTTTCGTGATGCCGAGCGCCGGGGCGATGTATTCTTTGAAGATGCGCGCGTCCAGCCGCGCCTGGATGGTGGTGACGTCGTCGTCTTCGCGGAGGAAGTAGGAGGGGAAGGTGGCGGCAGAGATGATGTAGTCGCCGGTCGGGTGGACGTGAACGTTTTTCAGCGGCGCGATGCCCGCCTGCACCAGCGCGAGGCGCACCGAGCCGGGGTAGTGCGACAGGTCTTCGCTTAATACGAACAGGTGGACGACGTCGTTTTCGCGCGCCGCTTTTTCGACGAGGTAGCGGTGCCCGTTGGTGAACGGGTTGGCGTTCATGACGATGGCGGCGATGCGCCCGCCCGCGACGTATTCGCCGCGCAGGGTTTCCAAGTATTGTGGCAGACCGTGCAGCGCGTTTTCGAGGAAGTAGAGCTTGTCGTCAACGTGGGCGATTTCGCGGAAGCCGAGCCAGGCGAAGGCGTCGCGCGCGCTGGCTTTGGTGTAAACGTAGCAGGCGTGGTATCCGGCGCGATGGACGTCGTTCATCAGCGCGCTCATCAGGGTGTTGAACAGGCTGCCGCCCTGGTGTTCGTGGTCAATGGCGATACATTTCAGGATGTTGCGATAGCGCGCGCCGGTGGCAATGAGCGTGCCGTCGTCGGCGTGGATGCCATAGACGGCGTCCAGATGGCTTTCACCACGGATGCCTTCGCGCGCGAGCAGTGCTTGCCAGGCGGTGCGGTCGGCAGCGATGCGCGCCGGAAAGAGTTGCTGCATCAGAGGTTTTTCCGCGGCGGGTAGATGTTGAATTTGACCCAGCGGTGTTCGTCGCTATGCGGGTCGATTTCGACGATTTTGCCGCAGAGTGTGTCGTGACGATCCAGCAGGCCTTGCAGGTCGCGCGCGTATTCGCTGGGGACGTAGCCGATTTTGTTGTGGTGCCAGAAAATCATCACGGCGTTGGCGTCGTGCGGGTTGTCCGGCTCGTGGCGCAGGTCAAGCAGGTCGCCGCGGTGCATGAGCGAGGCGAGGTCTTCGGCGCGATAGTACGCCAGCCCCGCAACCGGGACTTGTGCGACCACCGGCTGCGGCGCGCGGCGGAAGGTCTTTTTCAGAAATTTCCACATGAGGCGGGTATCCAAGATTAAAGTTTCGTGATTCTCCGTTAACTATAGCGAATATCGTGCCAATTGGCGATACTTGTCATCACCGCTTGAACAAACATTTTTTCAAACCATCACCGCCTGCACTCAAAGCCACAAGAATGCACATCTGCCGCCGCGGGCGGTCATTGCGCTTATAATCGCCGCATCATCCATTCACACCAGGAACCCTCCATGAGCCACAAACGCGTCTTGACCGGTATCACCACTACCGGCATCCCCCACCTCGGCAACTACGTCGGCGCGGTGCGCCCGGCGATTGCCGAAAGCCGCGCCAGCGGGGAAGAATCCTTCCTCTTCCTCGCCGACTACCACGGCATCATCAAATGCCACGACCCGGAACAAATCCACCGCTCGACGCTCGCCGTCGCCGCCACCTGGCTCGCCTGTGGCCTTGACCCGGAAACCATCACCTTCTACCGCCAGTCGGACATCCCCGAAGTGCCGGAGCTGGCGTGGGTGTTCAACTGCGTCTGCGCCAAGGGGCTGATGAACCGCGCCCATGCCTACAAGGCGGCGGTTGATGCCAACGTCGCCGAAGGCAACACCGACCCCGACCACGGCATCTCGATGGGGCTGTTTTCCTATCCGGTGCTGATGGCGGCGGACATTCTCATCTTCAACGCCACCCACATTCCGGTCGGGCGCGACCAAATCCAGCACGTCGAAATGGCGCGCGACATCGCCGGACGCTTCAACCACCGTTACCGCGAGCTGTTCGTGCTGCCGGAAGCGGTCGTTGGCGAAGACGTGGCGCTGCTTACCGGGCTGGATGGGCGCAAAATGAGCAAAAGCTACGGCAACACCATCGCCCTCTTCGAAGACGAAAAAGCGCTGCGCAAACAAATCATGAAAATCGTCACCAACTCACAGGAGCCGGGCGAGCCGAAAAACCCGGACGAATCCACCATCTTCGAGATTTACCGCTCCTTCTCCAGCCGCGACGAACAGGCGGCGATGCGTAGCCGCTACGCCGAGGGCATCGGCTGGGGCGACGCCAAACAGGCGCTGTTTGAACAAATCAACGCCGAACTGCGTGAGCCGCGCGAACGCTACCGCGAACTCACCGCCAACCCGGCGCGGATTGAAGACATCCTCCAAGCAGGCGCGGCCAAGGCGCGCAAACACACCCGGCCACTGCTGGACGCGGTACGCGACGCGGTCGGCATCCGTCCCTTGCGCTGAAATTCCAGGCGAGAGGCGGTTCGGCGCGTGGCCGAACCGCTTTTTTATGCGCGTCATTTTGCCGGGAAGGGCGGCTGTGGATAACCCGGTGGATAACTCGCGCGATTTCGCCAAAAATCGCAATGCACACCGCCGCTTGCCCGCCACCGCGCAAACGGCGACATGAAAAAAAATCCTGTAAAAACATACTACTGAAAGAAACTGCGGTAAACAAAGCGCTTTTTCTGCTTGCACTCGCCACCGCCGCGCCAGTAGCGGATTTGTGGATAACACCGCCCGAATGCCGCCCTGCCCGCCCGCCGCGTTTATCCCCAAAAAATGTGGACAACGCGACAGATAACGCCCCGTAGAGCCTTGTGTGGATTGTGCTATACACTGGCGCTTCCTCCCCCACTCAAGGAAACCCCATGAACCACGCCCTGCCTGGCCTCACCGCCCCGCGCCGCCTCAATACCCGCCACCCGCAAGGCACCGCGCCCGAACTCAAACTGGCCGCCGCCTGCTTCATCACCCTGCTGCTACTGCTGACCGTCTGGATTGGCAAGGGCGGTGCGGGCGGCAAGCTGCTCCTCAGCCTCGCCATCATCGCCGCGGCGGCGTACCTCTATCGCCTCTTTGCCCGCGGCAAAACCGACCCCGTTTACGGCAAAATCCTGCGCGCGCGCATCCCCGACAGCGTCTGGCAAGACCCGCTGCTGCGCGACGACACCCTGAGCGACGCACAAAAAACCGCGCTGGGCGAAGCACTGCGCGACTGGCTCATCATCCGCCGCCAGTGCGACGCCCCGGTCGCCCAGCCCTCGCAATATGTACAACAACTCTGGCTGGCGCTGCACAACCAGCCCGGCTGGCTGCAAGCCGTCGGCGAACATCCGTCGCCGTCCACCAACCTCTGCACCAGCCGCAACGGGATGCTCACCTGGGCGTATGCCTGCGCGCTGCAAGGCGTGGCTCCGGACAACCCCGTCTTCCTGCCGCGGCTGTGGTGTGTGGACTTGCTGATAGAAAAAGGCGAATACGCCGACGCGGGCGCGCAGGCGAAGCTGCAACATTGGGCGGACGCCTACCGCGAAGCGCAGACGCGGCGGTATTGAACCCGTGCGGGAGCAGGCAGAGTGGCAATTTACATACAGGATAGCGGGGCGGGTGTATGTATAGCCATCCACCGAAAGTTTCAGACAAGGCGCGTCGCCGAAGACAG
>ERZ772924.357-NODE-357-length-22538-cov-4.309300_pt1 | contig 22538 bp, 21 predicted proteins | sample MGYA00512116_ERZ772924 | MGnify/ENA primary metagenome ERZ772924 (study PRJEB29015, sample SAMEA2737920) | human oral metagenome | biome: human oral; feature: human-associated habitat; material: dental | place: China | collected 2134 ...
GCACCTCGGGAGGAAAGATCATGGTCTTCCCGTCGCTGCACGACCTCGGCCTGATTCGTCTGTCCGAGTTGGAGACCAGACTCCCACACGTCGCGGCGAAACTGAAGGATGGCCGCTGGACGAAGGAGGCTGAGGAGGCTCTGCTGGCGGGGGAGTGATCCTGTAAACGGTCGCTGGACCGTCTACTACGTTTCGCTGAGCCCGGTTCGGGTATGTTCGTCTAGTTCCGAGGGGAGGCCGCGGAGCGGATTCCGCGCACCGCGATGAGACCGAATGCCGCGACGATGGAGCCGACGCCGACGATCATCGCGGCCGTCGGGGAGAGCCAGGCCAGGACGATCGTGAGCACGCCGGCGGCCATGAGCAGGTACCCGGCCGGGCGGTAGGCGCGGGCGCTTCCGGCGCGGTAGCGCTCGAGGGTGGGGTTGTTGAATCGGCCCTCAGGGCGGGTCCAGGGCAGGACGGCGCCCAGGCCGGTGACAACGATGCCGGCGGCCGTTGTCATGATGGCCTCCAGGGGCGCGTTGAAGCCCACGTAGAGGGCGATGAGCCCGAGGTGCAGGGCGGCGATCAGGATGCCGACCAGCACCAGGACGCAGTTGAGGACCTTTGTCGAGTTCTCGGTGTTGGCGACGGCGCCCGCGGGGAAGCGTTCGAGGAAGCGCGGGTTGAAACGTGGTGCGAGAGCGACGAGCCCCGCGACCACCACCAGGATGAGAGGAGGAACGAAGGCGGTGAACTCGCGGCTGGGGCTGTTTTCGCCGTGGCCGTTGCCGGCGGGGCGGGTGACGAGTTCCGGGGCCATGTGCGGGTAGGCGATGATGCTCACGACGAGCAGCGCGAGGGCGATGACGAGGCAGACGATGAACCCGGTGCGGGGCGTCCGGGACGTTGTTGGGGTCGAGGTGGTGGACATGGGGTTCTCCTTCCCGGGGTCAGCGCGTGAGGAATGACTTCAGGGACACGATGAGGTCCTCGATGGTGGACAGGTTGGCGCGGTACTGCACCTCCGTGCCCAGTTGGCGCGAGACGAGCAGTCCCGCGGTTTTCATGACCTTGAGGTGACCGGAGAGCGTGGAGTTGGGGATGCCCAGGTCCTCGGCGATCTGGCCGGCGCGGACGTAGTCCTTGTCCTTGAGGTAGTTGAGGATCTCGGAACGGGTCACGTGCGCCAGCGCCGCGTGGGCCTCCCCATAACATCCTTCGGTATTTCGGGTCATAACGAAATAGTACTCTCGGACGGTGTTTGTGGCAACTCCAGGCCGAGGCGGACGCTGATCCAGGCGAGTTGGAGTGCGTGGGCCTGTAGGGAGTTGTGAAGTGAGGTGCCGCCGGTGTGTCCGCCTGCTTCGGGGAGCAGTATCAGTGGTCCGCCTGAGCAGTTTCGTCGGAATCTTTGTGCGTATTTGAGGGCCTGCACGGGTGGCACTCGTGTGTCGTGGGTTCGCACCACGACGAGAACAGGAGGGTAGGTCTGTGCTGTCAAGTTCTCGTAGGGGGAGTAGCTGCGGATGCAGGCCAGGACGGCCTCGCTGGTGAGCGGATCACCCCATTCGGAACGATCGCTCGCCGTGAGCGGCAGGTCCGGGTTGATCATGGACGCGAGGACGTCAACGAATGGGGCTTCCAGGACGGCGGCGCAGAATCGTTCGGGTGCCTGATTGAGGGCGGCTGCCATGAGGGTGCCGCCGGCGCTGCCGCCGATGAGCGCCACGTTTCCGGGGGCCGCGATCCCGCATTCCTCGAGGTGGTTCAGGCAACTGAACAGGTCCGCGAGGGCGTTGGGCTTGTTGAGGACGCGTCCGCCGTCGTGCCATGCTCGCCCCTTCTCGCCGCCGCCGCGGACATGTGCGACGGCGTACGTCATCCCGTGATCGATGAGGGCGGTGAGAAGCGGATCGTGGTGGGTGGTTCGGCTCGTTCCGTAGGATCCGTAGGCCGTGAGGAGGAGCGGACCGGGGGTCGTGCAGCCGCGCCTTCTCACCACAGTCAGGGGAATGCCCACCCCGGCCGCAGGCACCGTCAGATGCTCCTCGCGATAGGGGCCGAGGTCGTCAGCTCGCAGGTGAACGGGGCCTGGGGTTCGTGGGGTCAGAGAGAGCTCGACCTTCAACGGGGAGCGCGTGTAGGACGGCAGAGCCACGGTGACGTGATCGGCCTCCCAGCTCGGGGCCGTACCCAGTGAAAGGGTTCCGTCGCAATGGGCGAGGCAAGTCGTTTTGAGGTCGTCGCTGTTGAGGTCGACCATTGCTACTTCAGTCCTTGGGCCGACGGTGGAGACGATCAGCCGTCCCTCGGTCACCAACGGGGGTGCCACGGTGACGTCCTTGCGGTGGCCTGCAATCACCAACGGGTGGGCTGGGTCGCCACAGGGGTAGAGGAGCAGCTCCCCGTTGGGACGATCGTCGTCGCGGAGCAGGACGGCCCACCAATCGCGCTTGCGGGAGCGGGCGTGCTCGACGGTGGCGTGGGTTCCGTGGGGGAGGAAGTCGAGGGGGATGAGATCTGCATCGCCTCGGAGGGCCCACACGCGGTTGTGGGTTCGGGCATTGCTCTCGATGAGCTGGAACTGGCCGGAGCGGGTCGCTCGGAGTCGAAGACGTCGGGTTGGATCCAGCTCTTCAAGCACAGTGACCTTGCAGCCGAGCAGGCGCGGGTCGTGCCGCTCGACTCGATAGGGGCGATTGAGCGGGTCCAGGGCAACGGTCAGGATCTGCCGTCCAACGGAGGTGAACTCGACCTGAGGGCCCATCCCGTGGAGCACGGTGAGTTCGCAGTCCGTGGAGAGGTCCTTGACGTGGACGTCAAAGCGCTCGGAGCCGTCCGGATCCTCGCTCCAGGCCAAGAGGTCGCCCGTGGGAGCAAGCGTCACGCCCCCCACCGCCGAGTTGCGCCCGTGGAGTTCGGCATCCAGATCCAGGAGGATCCGGTGAGGCACGGTGTTGGTGAGGACTTGGGATGCGTTGGGAGCGATTGGAGAATCGGCGACGTCGATCTTGACGAGACGCGGGTGGCGTGCGCCGGGTGTCAGCACGGGCAGGAGCCAGGCGTCTCTGACGCGAGTGGCCGGGCCGAATTCCCTCGCGAGCACCTCCGGGGTGGCAAGCCGGAGTAAGGCGTCGGCGATGGGTCGCAGGCCTCTGAGGGTGTCGGCGGCCGCGTTCGCCTCCGCTTTGAGCAGTGTGCGCTGAACTCGTGTATCGCCGCGCAGCCATTCGAATGGGTCGTCCCACCGAGTCGTTCCGACTTGGAACGTGTGGGGCCGGGCCTGAGCGAGGGGGGCGGCGTTGATCATGGCGTTCCTTTGAGGGCTTGGTGTGGTTTCACTTCATTCAAGGGCCCGCAGGCCCCCATGTCGAGGGATATGGCGATCCGATGCCCCATGGTTAACGGGATGGCGTGTTACTTCTGGGAGCGCGTCGATGGAGGGATTTGGCCCTGACGCAGCAGTTCAACAGGCATTTGACAAGGGGTTTCGTGTCGGTGGGTGGGGTTTCTAGTGGGTTCTGAGGGGCTTGACCATGAACTTTTCAAGGTGCTGAATGAGTTCACGGCAATTCGGAAAGGACACTCCAATGGACATGCGGTACGTGGCTTACTGCTATGCGGATCGTCACTTCTATGACATTCCACAGAATTCGACGATGAACTCACGTGGAGCGCAACGATTTCAGCTTCCAGTCCGAGACTGGGATGCATGGAGTGTTTACGTCGCCGAGGGCTGGACCTACGTCATGCCAGACGGTGTTGAACTGCCCGACCAAGGCTGGAAGATCCACGTCTCGGCAAGCTTCGAGAACGCGCAGGACCTCCTCAACGTGGTCGCCGAGTACTGCGGCGGTCGACGGCTCGCGTTCAAGTACTTGCCCACGACCGGTGACCTGGTTCGTGCGAACACGAAGTATGCAGACCGAGGTTCCAGCGGGAAGTTCATCACCCTCTACCCGGTGACCCCAGACGAGTGCGAGACCGCTCTCAAGGAGCTGGACATACTCATCGGCGGCCAGGACGGCCCGTACATCTTGAGCGACCTTCGTTACAACGATGGCCCACTGTACGTCCGGTACGGCGGTTTCCGTCCCCGGTTCATCCGCGGAGACGGTGACACCCGCGTCCCAGCGATCATGAATGAATCCGGCGAGCTGGTCCCCGATGAACGTCGCCCCACCTTCACTCCACCATCCTGGGTTTCTTTGCCAGCCTTTGTCGTCGAGCAGGTGGTGAGGCTCGGGGGAAACGAGCGTCCGGACAGATTCCGTTACGATATCCGCGAGGCCCTTCACTTCTCCAACGGCGGAGGCATCTACAAGGCCGAATCTCTCGACCGTCCCAATTCCATTGTGGTGCTGAAGGAAGGACGCCCATTCGCCGGGGTGTCGCCGGATGGTCGGTCGGCCATCGACCGCCTCCAGCGCGAGGCGGCCTTTCTCAAGGAACTGGCCGATCTCGACGCCGTCGTTGACTTCGTTGACTACTTCGAGGAAGCGGGGCATCACTTCTTGGTCGAGGAACTCGTCGAAGGAGTTACCCTCAACAAACAGATTGTCCTCAAGAATCCCCTCATCCGATCCGACTCCTCGCGCGCCGACCGACTCGAGTACCGAGACTGGGCCTTGGGCATCCTGAAACAGGTTGAGGACTCCGTGCACGAGTTCCACAGTCGCGGCATCGTCTTTGGAGATCTGCACCCGAACAACATCATCGTCACAGAAGCGGGTCGAGTGAGATTCATCGACTTCGAGATGGCCTACCGTGTCGACGATCGAGATGTCGTGCCAGCCGGAGCACCGGGATTCATGGCGGAGGATGGCCGGACCGGGATCTCGGCGGACCTGTACTCCCTTGGGTGCATGAAGCTGGGTTTGTTCATCCCGCTGACCGTCCTACTGCCGCTCGACACCGCCAAGATCTATGGTCTCGTGGACCAGATGCGCCAGGATTTCGAACTGGACGAAGGGTTCTGTGCCTCGATCCTCGCGGACATCGGCCTGCGAGCGGAGCGGGGGGTGAGCGCGGGGGCGCAGAGGGTGCGCGACCGAGCCACGGTTTGGCGGATCGAAGACCCGGATTCGACGGTGGCCATGCTCGACGACATCGAGACGGGCATCTGGAATCACCTCGATCTGTCGCGAGTGGATCGGGTTTTCCCCGGCGACATCGCTCAGTTCTCGGAGGGGGGCTACGGTATCGCACACGGTGCTGCCGGGGTGCTCCTGACGCTGCGCGGTGAACACCCTTGGCGTGAGCGCGTGCTCGATTGGATTGAGGACGCGGTGCGCAACGCCACGCAGCCAGCGTTTGGTTTCTTCGATGGCTCTGCAGGTGCCGCTCACGCCTTGCGACGCCTGGGGCGACCCGAGGCCGCGCTTGAGATCGAGGCTCGAATCAAGGAACTTCCGCTTGAGGAGCTCACGTCCGACTACTTCTCCGGCTTGGCTGGCATCGGTATCCACTTCATGGACGAAGCCAGCCGGGGTGCCGCGAACACGGACGAGATCTGTTCCCGCATTCGAGGCATCATGGCGAGTCGGGTCGATGAAAGCCACGCATCCATGATCCGGCTGGTCAACGGCACCCCGACAGCCACTGTCGGCAAGGGCGGCCTCATGCGGGGGCTGTCCGGCCAAGCGCTCTACTGGGTGCGCAGCTTCGAGTACACGAGTGATCGGGCGGATCTCGATCGGGCGGAACGTCTCCTGCGTGAAGACTGTTCCCTCTTGGTGCCGTGCGAGGACGGATCGATTCAGCTCAACGAGGGTTGGCGAGTCTTGCCATACCTCGCCACGGGGGCTTTGGGGGTCGGTCTCGTCATTGCCCGTTTCCTGCAGCACCAGGAGGTCCCAGAGCTCCGAGAGCTGCTTCAGGGCATTGCGGTGAACGTGGGGCCATCGTTCTCGATCCAGTCCAACCTGTTCAACGGACGCGCGAGCTTCATCCATTACGTTCAGCAGGGATTGGGAGGCGAACTTGCCATACCGAATCCCGAAGAGCAGTTGTTGCGACAGGTGGGATTGCTCAGCACGCACGTCCTCGTCCACCGCGACGGTATCCATTTCCCGGGCGAACAGCTCATGCGGATGGCATGTGACTGGGCCACTGGAAGCGCAGGTGCCCTCAGCGTGCTGAGACGTTTCGCCGCACTCGTCCACGGCGTCGATGATCCGAACTACCGTCTCCCCTTCCCCGGCCTTGAGCTTGACCCAATCGGGCCAAAGAACTCCTTGCGGGACCTCCACGACCGCAAGGAAGAGTCAATCGTCTTCGAGAAAGGAGGTGAACCCCATGTCCTATCTGCTTGACCTTCAGCAGCAGGAACCCGCCGACAATGACACTCGCGGCATGAGCACGAATTCCAACTGGACCTGCTGGAGCAAGTGGAGCCTGTGGCTCTGCTGAGACAACCGGCCACAACTAGCACTGAAAGAAGTAAGAGCATGTCATACGTACTTGAACTTGAAGTGATGGATGCGGTCCCGGAGGACACTCGCTACCACAGTTTCCACTCCCAGATTTGCATGAGTCTCATGAGCTTCTGGGTCTGTTGACGATCGCCGAAGGCGACGATTTCGAAAAGAAAGAAAGGAAAGCATTCTGATGTATGTCATTGCATTGCAGGGTTCGGACCTCGGCCCCGAGGCTGACCGTGCCCCGAGCTCGAACAGCTGGTGGTTCTGCTGGAGCAGTACCAGTGTCTTTGGTTGCTGAATCGCATACATGAAAGGAAACGCCGATGTCGTACGTTCTTGAATTGCAGGATTTCGATTCCTTCGCGGGTGACCGCGTGTGGAGCACGTGGAGTCTCGTTGGCTGCATGAGCACCTTCAGTGTCGGGGCCTGCTGACCGTTCAACGGGCCTGATCCATGCGAGTTACTGAAAGGAGGTGTGCGCGATGACTTACGTTCTCCAGCTTCAGGCGGCCGATAGCCGCGAGCGCGGTGATATTCCGGGAAGCACGACCAGCATCATCCTCTGTGGCAGCACGATCAGCAGTTTCTGGTGCTGAGTATCAGTAGGGAAATCTCTTCCGGCAATGAGGCTTGTTCACGGCCATCAGGTGTGCTCTGGCTGGGGATTTCGCTGGTCGGCGCGCCGCCTGTGAATAAGCCTCAATGAATTCGACTACTTAAAACGCTCAATGAAAGGGAAAATCATGACCTATGTTCTCGATCTCCAATCAACAACCGAAGTCGCTGACGATGCCCGCTTCTGCAATCTCATCTCGTTCGCGAGTTGTTCCATTTGCACGCCGCTGAGCATCGCGAGCGTCGCGCTCTGCTGGAGCTGACATCCCATCTTGGGTTGGTGTGGAGGTGCTGACCTCCACACCAACCCACTCACACCACGTCAAGGAGACTCACGTGCGAACCGTCGAAACAATCCCAGCCAGCCACATGTTTGAGACGCCGACCCGCTACCTGTGGTCATTGACCCGCGGAGCCAGAGTTGCTCTCTTCAGCGCCATGGTGCTGTCCCTCGTCACGTCCTTGACGACCATCTTCCAGCCCCGAGTTCTCCAGACGGTCGTCAACGAAGCTGCTAGTGGCCAAGTGAATTCCTCATCGTTGTTGATCATGATTGGCCTCGTTGTAGGGACGTCCTTGGTCACCGGAGTGGGGAGTTACTTGTCCGGCGTCGGGGCGGAAACCTCCGTTCGGACCCTCCGTGACCGGATCACCTGCCGCTACCTGGCCATGACGATCGGTGAGTGTGACCGGGCCAACAGCGCCGATCTTCTGGCGCGAGCCACCTCCGATACCCTGGTCGTCAAGCAGATGATCGTCGGCGGGATCCTGCCCACACTCGGGGCCGTCACCATGCTGGTCGGCATCGCCATCTTCATGGTGGTCATGGATGCTTTCCTCTTCGGAATCACCCTCGCCGTTGTGACCGTCGGCTTCTGCCTCGTCGCTCTTGTCGCCGCGACAGCCAATCGCGCCTCCCGCGAGATGCAGGAAGCTACCGGGGCGTTCTCGATTGCCATTGAGCGTCTGCTCGCCTCCCAGCGCACCATCAAGGCCTTCAACGCCCAGGAGATGGAGCGTCGAAACATAGACAAGGAGTCACGGACCCTGTGGCGGGCTGGCGTGATCTTGGCTCGGATCTCCGCCTTCATCCAGCCCGCCCTTAACCTGTGTCTCCAGGGAGCCATCGTCATGGTCATCCTGACCGGAGCCTTTCGCCTCAACGCGGGTACGCTCGACCTTGGTGGTCTTTTGGCCTATCTCATGTACCTGTTCTTGCTCGTCTCACCGATCGCCACCCTCGGTCAGGCATACACGCAGATCCAGATCGGCTACGGTGCGCTTACGCGCCTGAGGGAACTCGACGCCTTTGCGACAGAGGACGACGAGGATGAGGATGTGGTGCCGCATCGAGCCCGCGGTGAAATCCTCAGCGCTTCGGCTGTCCCGCTCCTCGAATTCGAGGATGTCACCTTCGGGTACGAGCCGAAAGTGCCGACGTTGGATCGTGTCAACCTTCAGATCCACCGGGGCCAGCAGGTCTGCGTCATTGGTCGTAGCGGATCCGGAAAGACCACGTTGCTGGAGCTGGTTGAACGCTTCCATGAACCCGATCTGGGCAGGATCCTGCTTGACGGCAGCGACATCCGCGCGTTGGCGCGGGATGACTACCGATCGAGGTTCGCGCTCGTCGGACAGGGCGGCGACGTCCTGACCGGAACGCTCCGCGACAACCTCACCCTCGGGGAGGAACGTCACTCGGATGAGCGTCTCTGGGAGGTCCTCAACATGGTTGGCCTGCGAGACCTCGTGGGTAAGGAGGAATTCACCCTCGACAGCGATCTCGGACAGCATGGCGTCGCTCTTTCCGGCGGCCAGCGTCAACGCATCGCGTGGGCGCGGGCCCTCCTGTCGGACGCCGATGTCCTCCTGCTCGACGAACCCACGTCTAACCTCGACCCCTTGACAGAGCGCGCAGTCCGCCGCCTTTTGGCGAACTTGGAGGGCAAAACTGTCATCACCGTCACGCACCAGCTCGACTCCGTTGTCGAAGCAGATCTCGTCATCCTTCTTGAGAAGGGGCGGGTTGTCGGTCAAGGTGGTCATGAAGAATTGATGAGAACTTGCGAGGCCTACGCCGGGCTCGTGTCGAATCAAACGGTGCTGGCGGCCTGAAAGGAGAAGAACCATGAAAACATCACCATCTGCATCAGTCCCGACCACTGAAGCCCGTATCGATGTTCGGGGGCTTCGCAAGAGTTTCGGATCACGCGTTGTCCTCGAGGATGTCACCTTCGCGGTGGAGCCCGGAACAATCCTTGGTTTCCTTGGTGCCAATGGCTCCGGGAAGACGACGACCCTCCGCTGCCTTCTCGGTCTTGCCGAGGCCGACTCCGGCGAGGCGCTCGTCGGGGGAGCTCGGTATCGCGACCTGCCTTGGCCTGCCCGGACGGTGGGAGCCCTCTGCGAGAACTCTGGCCTCCAACCGAGGATGAGCGCCCTGCAGCATCTGGCCGTTGAATTGGCTTCGAACGACTTCCGCGGCGACGTCCTCACCGAGGTGAAGCGGCTGCTGGAACTCGTTGATCTGACCAACGCACTCCGTGTCAAGGTCCGGGCCATGTCCCTTGGCATGCGGCAGCGTCTCGGTCTCGCTTTGGCCCTCGCGGGTGAGCCCCGCATCCTGGTTCTCGACGAGCCGGCCAACGGTCTCGATCCCGAAGGTATTGGGTGGCTTCGCCAGTTCATCACGCACTTCGCGCGCCGCGGTGGCTGCGTACTCATCACCAGCCACCAACTCGCCGAGCTCGAGCGTTTCATCACCCATCTCGCCGTTCTGTCGGGCGGACGGATCGTCTTGTCCGGGGCCATGAGCGACCTTGCAGTGCGAGGCGACCTGGAACAGGTCTACCTCTCGGCCATCCATTCCGACACCATTCCTAAGGAGTCCCACCATGCGTGCTGAGTTCTTGAAGGCCCGATATGGGCGAGTCCCCCAGATCGTGATCGTGGTGCTCGCCTTGGGGGGGTTGTTCACCGCGTCCCTGTTCGCTTTTCTGCCGTCGATGATTGGTTTCCTCGTCTCTCTCAACAAGGTCATTCCCAATGCCACCGAAGCCCAGAAAATGTCCCCGGAGACCTTGGCTAGGCTCAGCTTCATCGAGCCTGGAAACCAAGCGACCGTTGCGGATTTCATGGGCGGATCGGGTCTTGGCACCAGCCTTGCCGCGATCGGTGCGGCTGTTCTCGGTGCCCTACTGGTCACGGCCGACTTCCGCTTCGGGGGAATTGCGCGGGCGGCACTCCATCATCCGCAGCGGACCGGACTGTTCCTGCGGAAATGGGCGGCTTTGTCCGTATGGACCGCCATCTTGGCCGTGTGTCTCATGGTCATGCACGGCCTCATCCTCCTCGGTGGCCTCGTGGCTCAAGGAGAATCGCTGCGGATCAGCTTGATGGCGATCGTTGGTCTGTGGATCCGCGGGGCATTCGCACTTCAGGTCTACGCGACGATCGGGATGGCTGTCGGTTTCCTTGTGCGTGCTCAGGTGCCGACCCTCATGATTCTGCTCGGCGCAGCCGTGGTGGAATCGATCCTGCGTCCCGTGGCGAAGCTCGTGTTTGGCGATGTCAATCCCGCCTCGCTTCTGCCGTTCGGCCTCGCCCCCGACGCGGTGAGTGGCGGTCTTGGCCCTGCCATCATGCCGACCCAGCCCGCGCTGACCGTGCCGGTCGCGTTCGGGGTGTTGCTCGGTTGGGCCTTGATGGCCGTGGGGGGTGCGTTGATCTCCTTCCGTAGGGCCGAGTTGGCCTTCGGGCCGACGTGAGCCGCCATCATATGGGCGAGGGGCCGGGGCCTGGGAGTGACTGGCCCCTCGCTGCTTCTGAACCCACAGATGTCGGTTAGAGTGGCCGCATGGGTGATTCGCTTTCCCGTGTGCTTGTCGTCGACGATGACGCTGAGGTCCGTGAGGCTTACCGCTCGTTCTTCGAAGCTCAGGATGCTTTCGAGTTGATTGGCGAGGAAGCCGATGCAGTGCACATCGTCGCAGTCTACGAGCAGCAGCGGCCTGATGTTGTGCTCATGGATCTGCAGATGCCCCGGGTCTCGGGCGTCGAGGCCATCCGCGAGTTGCACGCACGGTGGCCCAAAGCCTGCATCGTTGCGATGACCACGTTTGGTACGCGCGACTATGTGGTTGCCGCTCTCAAGGCCGGGGCGTCGGGCTACCTGCTCAAGGACGTCGGCGGGGCTGCGCTGCTTGCGGCATTGCACCAAGCGATGCAAGGCGAGATGCCATTGTCTTCGGCGGTGCGCCGGGCGCTCGTGGCCTCCGTCCTCGACAGTGAAGTCGTCAAAACCAGGGAACACAAGCTGGCCCCACGCGAGGTCGAGCTTGTCGGATGGCTTGCCCGTGGTCTGTCGAACCAGCAAATCGCTCAACAGATGAACCTGTCGGAGGGCTCGGTCAAGCAATACGTGGTCCGTGTCTCGGAGAAACTCAGTGTTTCCTCGAGGACCCAGATCATCGTTCGGGCCATCCAGATGGGCATCGTGGATCCGACTGCGCTGCCGCCTGTAGGACAGTGAAATTCTCGTCACGCGAGGGTCAGCGCCTCAGTTTCGTCGTTGGGGAGTGAGGCTCTCACGACCCACCGGCCTCCTTGAGGACCGGCTTGGAAGCTGCCGCCGGTGATGCCGATGCGCTCCCGGAGCCCCAGGAGACCGTATCCGGTGGAATCAGGGGAAGTCCGGTTCGTGCCGTCAAGGGGTGAGGCGACCATGACCTGCACCCCACCGCGAATGCACCGGATCAACAGTTCGCACCCTCCCTGTGGGGGCGCGTAGCGCAGGATGTTGGTGGTGGCTTCGCGGAGGATACGCGTTGTCGTTCGCCGCGTGGCGGCCCGCAGGTCATCCACCTGAGGATCGACCTCGACTGCCACGGTCCGGCCGCTCTCCCGGAGAAGGGCGGCGACGGCCTCGGCGGTGGCGGCCGGTGTGTCGATGGCGTGGTCCTCGCACCGTGAGATCTTGGTCTTGTCGGAGGAGTCGTGCTGGGCTTCCTCGCCCTGCCTCATGATCGATATCAGTGTGATGAGATCCTGTTGCGCTTGTTGATTGATTGCCGCGACGCGCTCCAGGGTGGCCTTCAGCTCCTTTGGGTCTGTGGAATCTACGTGCGCTGTGACCTGCATTGTCATCTGGGACAGCTGATGAGCGACGATGTCGTGCAATTCGCTGGCGAGCTGACGGTGTTCCTCGGCGCGGGCCTCCGCCGCTTCCTCTTCCAAGCGTGATACCTCGTCGAGTTGTTGACGGCGGGTGACTACGAAGAAGGCGATGCTGGCTCCCACAGCGCAGCCAAACATCGGGTACAGAGGTAGGCCGAGCGCGTTGAGGGGGGAGTCAAGGGCATTCCATGCGAGGCCGTAGATGACAGAGGCCGCGAGCAGGGGCAGAGTTGCTCGAGGTCTTCGTGCGCTGACAAGGCCTCCCAAGAGCATCCACTGCAGGTGAACGGGGTGGAGCAGTGCCAATGTGAACGGGGACGTGAGTCCCCAGAGCAGGAGGGCGACGAACAGAGCGATACCAGCGAGCAGTCGCCAGCTGCTGAGGAGCAGGGCCAGCCAGGTCAGGATCCACATCAGCGCATGCGGCCACAGCGAGGCCTCCGAATGTGGACCGCCGAGAGCCCAGCTCACGGGTATTGTCACGCCGACCACTGCGATGACCCTTATAGCGAAGCGAGCTCGATGGAGAGCCTCCGATGCACGCGTGCCTTGCTTGCTCGGAGGCTTCGCATCGGGCAGGAGCAGTTTGAACGATGCCTCGTTGGTGTCGGTGTGCAATGCCAGCTGCCCGCCACTGTGTTCGATGGTGTGGCTGAGGCTGCGTAGCGTGGTGGGGTGAGCGGTGTGCTCTGGCTCAACCGGGTATCGGACGTGTAGTTGAGTGGCGCTCGGGAGTCTCGTGACCTCCACCACCAAGGTGGATCCGGGTAGTGCGGCAGCGCGAGTGTGGTCGCTTACTTCTCGCAGCGCTCTTTGGAAGGAGAGCGGCACCGGTGAGTCCTGCGGCGGCAACGTCAGCTCCACCGTGTGCCCCAAGCTCACGAGCTCGTCCTCGAGGGCCTCGATCGTCTGGAAGAGACTGAGATTGGCACTGTTCACCCCGCTGCCGGAGTGACGCAGGTCGGACATGAGTTCACGTAACCGAGCCAACGATGTGCGGCTACGGACGGCGATGTCCGTGAGGAGAGCTCGGAGCTGTGGTACTTCGTGACCAGCCGGGTTGCGCAGGATGCTTTGGTTGTGCGCGAGATCGGCGGTGAGGAGCGTGGCCAGCTCGTCGCTGAGTTCGCGGCGGACTGCGCGTCGGATGTCGGCGACGAAGGTGCCGAGTTCCTCAATCTGCGCGTCCGCGCGGCGCGTACGGCCCAGTAGCACTCGGAAGGCGACACCGATGAGGACAAAGATGCTCAAGAGGATGAGTTTTGTGGCACCTGGGATGCCCCAGCGGGCGGTCTCCACCGCGAACACGGTGGCGTATCCGACGCAGGTGAGGATCGCGGTGCGGGATGGTGACATGGCCACGACGAGGACGGTGGTCACCAAGAGCGGGAGGAAGGAGTAGGCCCGCGACCCCAGAGCTAGCTCGCCCGCAAGGAGCGCAATTGTCAACGCGATGGCCGGGACGATGCGCCACATGGCGGTCAACGCCGCAGCAGCAGCACAGAGCAGGAGAGCGCCGTATGCCCACCATGGGGTGGGCAACACCCATATTTCCAGGGCGAGCAGCATCGCCACCGCCACCGCCACAATTACACGGAGAAGCCGCAAGGTAGCCCCACGCTGACGCGACGGTCGACTTCGAGCCATGGTTTCCTCCGGGTGCGGCGACCACCACAGTCTACGAAAAGACGCGAGAGACTGGCTCAAGGTTTGCGGATCGCGCGTTGCGCGGGAGGGCGACGACGGCGCTCATTATACTCGTGGTGGTCTGAATGGTCAAAGTGCCGCCGACAAGCGTGACCCGGTGGCTCATGGCCCGCAGGGCTGCACGGACTTGCGGATGCTTTGGACTCTTTGGCGGTCGGAGACGGAACTCGAGGGTCGTGTCATCCTCATTGATCGTGAGTGCCACAGCGCAGGTGCCTTTGGATGTTGCTTTGTACCATCGCATGCTTGAGACGACAAGTTCCATGATGCGTGCGATCGTCCGTTGTGTGGTTGCTTCAAGCTCATCAGCCTCCGTTGGGATGGACAAATCTACTGTGATTCCGAGTGGGGACAACTCGGTCTGTGTGTCGGCCATCGTCGCTGAGATTGGCGCGAGTGGTGGCAGTGCTTCGAACACTGGACTCGGGATTCCATCGTTGGGACGACGCTGCAGGACGTCGGCGAGAAGCCGAAGGGTGCAGTGTGCTTGGGCCAAGGAGGTGCTGGTCCGAGCACACGCGTTGTTGAGGGTATCGGAGTCGGTGCTCATTTCGGTGGCCATGAGCTGCATCGACGCAGTGGACAGTTGGTGGGAAACTAGATCGTGGAGTTCGCGCAACAGGAGCTCCCGCTCTCGCTCCAAGCCAGGGGCAGGCCGTAGGTTGTTGGTCCTTGGCAGGGCGATGTGCGGCAGGGGTGTGAATGGTGATGCACGTCGCTGACGGGCTGCCCGTGGTGCGTGCCGGGAGTGTCGCGGCAAGCGACGCATGGTGTTTCAGTCCTTGGAGGAGCACATCCACGGAACGATGAGGCAGAAGAGCTCAGGGTGGCGCGCTGTGACTGTCGCGGTCGGGGCGGTCTGGGGGACGTCATTGCAGGTTTGCGTAGCGGCGAGGGCGATGGTGACGGCTGTGAAGACCTTGAGGAGAGGCATGTCGGGTTCCTTTCGGGAGGAGCTTGTGGAGCCATCTTCAATCTCGACCTCGGGAGTCTCCATTAACAATTGGGCACGTGAACCAGGACTGCCCGGAGTAGAACTATCGATCTCGGCTCGTCGGGTGTTTGGTTGTTACATGAACACTGAGCCGATTCGTGTCCTGGCCGCTGATGACGATGCTCTCGTGCGTGAGGCGTATCGTTCGTTCTTCGCGGCTCAGCCGGGCATCGCGTTGGTGGGGCAGGCCTGCGACGGCCAAGAAGTCGTTGAGGCATTCGAGCGCATCCTGCCGGATGTCACGCTGATCGATCTTCAGATGCCCGTGAAGTCGGGCATTGCCGCGACCCGGCAGATATGCGCGCACTGGCCGCGGGCCTGCGTAGTCGTTCTGACCGCCTTCGGTACCCTTGAGCACATCGTGGCGGCCTTGAAGGCGGGAGCCTCTGGGTATCTGCTCAAGGACGCTGGCCTGCCGGCTTTGGCTGCTGGGATCCGCCAGGCGGCGCGAGGTGAGATGCCTCTCTCCACTGCGGTGCGGCGCCAACTCGTCGACTCCCTCGCCGCGACTCGGAACCCGATTGAAGCTGTTGACGTGGGTTTGACAGCGCGGGAGCGCGAGGTCCTCACTCACCTGGCCCAAGGTATGACCAACCAGCAGATTTCCAGACAGGTGTATCTCTGTGAGCGTTCGGTCAAGCAATGCCTGGCGGACATCGGAAGCAAGCTTGGGGTGACGTCCCGCACGCAGATCCTAGTTCGCGCGATACAGCTCGGGGCAGTGGATCCGTACGGACTCCCGTTGGCTCCGCCGAGGCGTTAATCCCTCCAGGTCCTCGCGGAGATCCTGGGCCATCGTCCGGCAGGCCGTCGACCTGGCCGGCGAGGGCGGGATCGTCAACGCCTTCGCGGGCATTCCCGCGGGCACCTTCGGTGATTTCGACCTCCAGGGCATCATCGAGCGCCGCGTGTTCGTGTTGGGCACCTCCGGTTCGGACGTCTCGGATATGCGTACGGTGTTGCGGAAGATTGAGGATGGTGTGATCGACACCGCCGTTTCTCTTGATGCCATCACCGGTATGGCGGGGTTCGCGGATGCCATCGGTTCGGTCATCGACCGCACCTCGGGAGGAAAGATCATGGTTTTCCCGTCTCTGCACGACCTCGGTCTGATCCGTCTGGCCGAGTTGGAGACCAGGCTCCCGCACGTCGCGGCGAGGCTGAGGGATGGTCGTTGGACGAAGGAGGCCGAGGAGGCTCTGCTGGCGGGGGAGTGATCCCGCAAGCGGTCGCTGGTCGTGGATCGATGGTTTCCACGACCAGCGATTCCTCGTCTCCACCGCGGTGTTGGGACGTCGCCCCGGCAAGGCCGTGACGAGCGATGATGTTCACGCGGTTCTCGAGGATGAAGGCAGGTGACCATCACGCACCACTTCCTCGATATGAATGCTTGGAAAACTGGAACCCGGAGGTTTATTCATAGCCATCCTCAAGTGTGGTCTGGCTAGGGGTTTCGCTGACGATCCGCCGCCCGTGAATAAGCCTCCCGGTCAACCGATCCCAGACCGTCTACTGCGTTTGTAGGGGCGCGATGAGGTCCTTGATGGTGGCCAGGCTGGTACGAGACGAGCAGCCCTGCGGTTTTCATGACCGTGAGGTGATCGGAGAGCGTGGAATCGGGGATGCCCAGGTCCTCGGTGATCTGGCCGGTGCGGACGTAGTCCTTGTCCTTGAGGTAGGTGAGAATCTCGGACCGGGTCGCATGTGCCAGCGCCGCATGGGTCTCCCTATAAGATCCTTCGGCATTTCGGGCCATAGCGAGATACGGCTTTCGGGTGGTGTTTGCGACTAATCCAAGCCGAAATGAATGCTGTTCCAGGCGAGTTGGAATGCGTAGGCCTACAGGGAGTCGTGAAGCGACGCGCCGCCGCTGTGTCCGTCCGTTTCGGGGAGCAGCGTTGGCGGTCCGCCTGAGCAGTCCCGCCAGAATTTTTGTACGTATTTGAGTGCCTGCACGGGTGGCACCCGCAAGTCGTGGGTCCGCGCCGCGACGAAACCAAGGGGTGGTGTGCGTTGTGAGGATTCAGTCGCCCGATCAATGGTGGGCGCTATCGGCGGGTATCCGGTGCCTGTGGGGGCGCCGCGATCAGGTGTTTTCAATGCCAAGTGCCGCAAGCCAGTCGTCGACCGAGGTGAGTTGACGCAGGAGGTCGACCAGGCCATAAAGAGTTCCTGAGTTGACTTCGGGTAGTGATGCGAGGATGGCTTGGCAGATTTCTGTCCGTTCCTCAGGTAATAGTCCCAGTTTCGATAGCATGCGTACCAGTCTGGAAATCTTCTTGGGGTCGGTGTTGGGGAGTTGGGTGAGGATGGTTTGGCGGGCTTCTTTTAGTTCCTTGTTGTTTGGCTTCAGTTCCGAGAGTGCGTGTACTAGGTCAGGAATTTTCCATGGGCTGGCGTGGGTGAGTTGATCCAGGATGGCTTGGCGGGCTTCCGTTTTTTCTTTGTCATCTGTCTTCAGGGTAAGCAGTGCGTGCACTAAGTCTGGAACCCCCCATGAGTAGGTGCAAGAAAGTGCTGTGAGGATGGTCTGACGGATTTCTGCTCGTTCTTCGTCGTTTGGTTCCAGTCCCAACAGTGCGCGCACTGAATTGGGCGCCTTCCACGGGTCGTTGGGGCTGAGCTGCGTGAAGATGGCCCGACGAATTTCCGCTCTTTCCTCGTAGTTTAGCTCTAGGTCTGGGAGTGCGCCTACTAGGTCGGGAATCTTCCAAGGATCGGTTCCGGGGCTTGCTGAGAGTGGGTCGGCATTGGTGAGTATCGCGAGGATGATTCGGCAGATTTCTACTCGTTCCTCGTAGTTTGGTTTCAGGTCCAATAGTACATGTATTAGGTCGGGAACCTTCCACCAGTCGGTGTAGATGAGTGCTATGAGGATGGTTTGGCGGGCTTCTGCTAGTTCTTCATCGGTTGGGTCTAGTTTAAGCAGTACGCGTACTGATTCGGGAACATTCTTCGGATTGCTGTAGATGAGTTGCGCGAGGATGACTTGGCGGATTCCTGTCCGCTCTTCATTGTTTGGTTTCAGATCCAATAATGCGTCTACTATATCGGGGATCTGCTGTGAGTTATCGTAGGCGAGTTGCGTAAGAACGGTGGCGAAGTTTATGAGGATTTTCCAATGGGCTTCTGTTCTTTCTTTTTGGTTTGGTTCCAGGTCCAATAGTGCGCGTACTAGTTTAGGAACATCCCATGAGTAGGTTGCGGGGAGTGCTGTGAGGATGGCTTGCCGGGCTTTCGTTCGTTCTTTGTTGTCTGGTTTCAGTTTCAATAGCGCGCGTGCTAGATCGGGAATCTCTAGTGGTTGAGCTTTGAGGAGTGCTGTGAGGATGGCTTGCCGGGCTTCTTTTTGTTTTTCCTCGTTTATTTTCAGCTCCAATAGCGCGCTTACTATATTGGGGGAGTTTTCTGAAATTCTGGAGGTGAGTTGTGTGAGGATGGTTCGGTGGGCTTCCGCTCGTTCTTTGTCACTTGGCTTTAGCCTCAAGAGCGTGCCGATCAAACCGGGAACCTCCCATGGGGTGGCGTGAGTGAGTGCCGTGAGGATGATCTCTACGTGGTTGAGGCCACCCCAGTGGGCGGAACTGGCGGTCACCTCAAGGTAGTGGGGAACGAGACGCTCTCTTAGAGCACAGATTCGAGCCCGGTTAGCCTTGTTCCAGTCTTCCGGATCGGTCTGGGTGGCCACCTCCAGCAGGAGTTCCTCGAGGCGATCATTGACTACTTCCTGGGCCGGAGTTGGGTGATCCGTGTGGTAGGCCCAGAGCCGGTCAACCAGCCTGCTGCGCCTTCTATGGGCGGCGATGGTCATGGGCAGGGTAACCTGCCAGTCCGGGTCGAACCAGATGTGGGGCAGCAGCGCCTCTGCCGCCTCGGTGGCTGAGAAAGTAGTGGCTATGTGTTCGGAGACCAGGTATTCCCACAGGGTGCGGTGCAGGAACCGGCGCTCGACCCGTGCGTGGTCGTAGAGGCTGGAGCGGGGGTGTTCCTGTTTGGGTGCGACATTGTCGAGGGCACGTTCCATGGCTGCCGACACGTCGGGAGGTGTGCGGTTCGTCGTGATTGTCTCGGGCCACACGCCCAGTCCCGCAGGGGTGACCGCGTCCTTGACGGCATCCCAGGCCCATTGCTGCAGGATTGCGCGGCATGCGTCCGTGTCAACCGGCTTCTCCGTCGTCGCCCAGCCCCCGGCCAGCAGCAGGTCAATGATGGTTCGGTAGAGTTCCCGGCGGCGTCTCGGCAGCTCCTGATCCGGTTCCTGCTCGGTCAGCATGCAATAGAAGGTCAGCAACAGCGGGCTGGTCGCGGTGGCGCGGAGTTCTCGTCGTTCTTCGAGCTGCCGGATCAGGTGCTGGGCCGTTGGCGGGTTCTCTGTGAACCAGGCCTTGATGTAGCCGTGGACATCCTTGGGATAGCGCAGTTCGGTGAGGGTGCCGACCCGGGTGTCCTGCGTTGCGCGCAGGCCCGCGGTCGCGCTGTGCCACGCCTCGGGTCGCGATGTCACCACCAGTCGCCGAGTAGGCGAGCTCGTCAAGGAGTTGAGCAATGTCCTGGCGCTGTTAACCGAGACGCCTTCGTCCAGGGAGTCAGCCACCGCCAACACCCGCGCCCCCGGGCGTAGGGCCAGCCGGCGGATCTTCTCCTGCGATTCATGTGGGAGCGCCGCCTCGACCAGCCCCTCGAAGCCGGTCTCGTGCCGTTTGACCCACTCGGCCACAGTGGTGAGCAAGGGGAGCTCGACCGACGCGGGATCTACCCGCGGGTCCCGGAGCTGCTCCAGCGCCGTCTCGGCAGCCTCACGCGCGATGCGCCGAGCGAGCCACGTTTTACCTGACCCCGGGCCGCCCAGCACCGTCAACAGCCAGACCCCTTCCAGGGCCTCCGTCGGGGACATGGTCCTCTGCTCGTCCGCGATCTCCAGCGTCCGCTCCAGCCGCGATGGTTTCCGATCCTGGGTCCATTTTTGGCCTTGAGTCCACGGTGAGTAATCCCAGTCCGGAATCTGTTTTTCCAGATAGTCGATCAGTTCATGCCTGTCCGCTACTCCCAGCAGTTCCTCGCGCAACTGGTCGATGCTGCCGCGTATCTCGTGCCGAGACGCCTGAATCGCCGCGAGGACCACACCGCCACCGGCCTTGAGCTTTGGGCACATCGCTTTGTAGGTGGTGTGCACGGCACGCTCCGCAACGCCGTACTCGGGGTCCGTTCCCCAATACTCATCCCTCGCCTTGGCCGGTGTGAGCACGACCTCGGCTGCTCGCGTGGGATCGAAGTCCGCTTGGGCGATCAACTCGTGCTGGCATCCGGCTGCCTGAACGTACTCGATCGCCCAAGCCAGTCCGCGTTCCACGACGTCGGGGTCGAGGCGTTCGCCATCGGCCCATGCGGTGATCGCTTCCCGGACCTGTTTCTGCAGCTCCTTTTCCTCAGACGCTTGGCCCCGGGCTTTCTGGAGGAGCTTCACCAGCTCGCCGGCGGCGCTCACCCCAATCGCTCCGAGCGGTCCGCTCAGGGCACTGACCGCGACGGCTGCCAGCGCGTCCACCAAATCGGACTGCTTCACCCTCGCCATGAGCTCCGCCCTCCATCAAGCACCCCTGTAGAACCACTACCAGTATCCCGCCTGACTCGGTGGCCACGCCAGAGGAGCTTCCCCACTGGCGATACGGCTGGTCATCCATGTCTTGGCTACTGCTTCGGTTGTCTTCTTTGTCACATCTCTGGGCAGCTCCCCGGAGCCGATCCGTCCGGGCAGGTTGTCGACCATGGTCGACAAACCAGGACTGGAGGTGTGTTTTGTCGACTATGATCGACAACGAGAGGACGGTGGTTGCTGTGGAACGGATCGTTGATCGCCCCCGCTACCTGGAACGGATCCGGCCTTTCGGGGATGTTCCGGTCGTGAAGATCCTGACTGGGGTGCGGCGCTGCGGAAAGTCGACGCTGCTGGACATGCTGGCCGACGAGGTGGTTGCGAAGAACCCCGGGGCCTCGATGGTCCGGCTCAATCTCGAATCCAGCGAGGGACTGAGCATTCGCACCGCGTCGGCGCTCATGGAGCATCTGGCTGCGCGCCTGCCCGACAGGAGGGCCCGCGCCTACGTGTTCCTGGACGAGGTGCAGCAGGTTCCGGGATGGGAAGACGTGGTCAATGCGCTGCGGGTCGACTGGAACTGCGACCTTTACCTCGCCGGATCCAACTCGACGATGCTCGCGAGCGAACTGAGCTCCCACCTCGCGGGCCGGTTCGTCGAGTTCCCGATCCGTCCCCTGTCCTTCAGGGAGTTCGTCGAGCTGCACCGCCCGCGCGGCGTTTCCGGCGCCGAAGCCCGGGAACTCTTCGAGCATTACCTCGTCCTGGGCGGATTCCCACTCCTGAAATACTTCGACCTCGATTTCCAGGCCTCGGTGCAATACCTCGACAGCCTGCTCGACACTGTGGTGGTCAGGGACGTGCTGGAGCATTTCGCGATCCGCGACGTCGACATGTTCCGCCGCATCCTGCGCTACTGCGTGGGCAACGTGGGATGCACCTTCTCGGCGCAGTCGGTGAGCCGGTATCTCAAAAGCGAGGGGCGCGCGGTCAGCGTCGATACCGTCCTCAACTATCTGCAGCACTGCGCCGAGGCGTACCTGGTGGACAAGGTGCCGCGGTTCGATGTCGTCGGGAAGCAGACGCTTCGAGCGGACGAGAAGTACTACGTGGTGGATCAGGGGCTTCGGACCGCTCTCGGATTCGACAATCGTGCGGACATCGAACTGGCGCTGGAAAACATCGTGTACCAGGAACTTCGCTCACGGGGCTGCACGGTTCATGTGGGGTGGCGCGGCTCCAGGGAGGTCGATTTCATCGCCCAGCGTGGTGCGGCGACACGCTACATCCAGGTCAGCTATCTCCTCGCCGACGAGGCGACGGTAGAACGCGAGTTCGGGGTCCTGGAATCAATCCCGGACAACCACCCCAAGACCGTGGTCAGCATGGACCCCGTCTCCCGAGGTCGCAACGGCATCGAGCACGTGAACATCGTGGACTTCCTGATGGAGGACCCGCTGGCCGAATGGAATGGGTGATCCTCGGCGACGTGTGGGTGGCGGAGAAGCCGGGGAAGATGCATGTGGAAGCCTGTTGAGCCGGCCTGCTCGCTCAGCGAGCAGGCCACCTCGAACCCCCGGCGGCCACGTCCGGGGAATTGCAACGGGCTCTGTTGTGCGGCTGCCGGCTGGTTTCGACACGGACTGCTCCTTCGTCGCGGTCCGGCTCAACCAGCTTCAGGGAAGCTTTGCGGACTGGCAGGCCTCGGGCTCAATCTCTAACCCAGTCGACTGTTCAGGAGGGTCACCACCTTCGTCAGTGACACCGCGCCGGGATCGGGGGTGCCGACGGATTTCTCGCCCAGCGGGCGGGCCCTGCCCAGCCGGGCGACCAGTGCCCGGGTGGATTCGGTCCCGGCCTCGGCTGCGACGACGGCGGCTGCGGATCTTGCGGCCAGGTCACCGTCGGTGGACACGAACGCCGCGACGAACGGGGAGAGCGCGTCGACGAGGGTCTTGTCGCCCACCTCGGCCCCGCCCAGGCGCTGCACGGCGGACAGGGCGGCCTGGAGTGCTGCAGCGAGATCGTCGCCGTCGGGGGTTTTCT
>ERZ772924.360-NODE-360-length-22445-cov-28.663377_pt1 | contig 22445 bp, 30 predicted proteins | sample MGYA00512116_ERZ772924 | MGnify/ENA primary metagenome ERZ772924 (study PRJEB29015, sample SAMEA2737920) | human oral metagenome | biome: human oral; feature: human-associated habitat; material: dental | place: China | collected 2134 ...
GAGCCTGAGCGCCTCTTACCTCATGTTCATGTTGGCAGTAGGCGTCTGCTGGGGCCTGCTCGGGGACAGGAACCTCGCCCTTGCCAGCATCTTCGCCTGGGGGCCAGGGGACGCGGCCGCCGCGCTGGTCGGGAAACGATACGGGAGAAATAAGATCGGAAAAAAGCGGAAAAAGTCCTTGGAAGGCACGCTTGCCATGCTTGGACTCTCCTGGGTGAGCGTTTTCGCGGTTCTTTCATGGAATGACACCTTTTCCTCGGAGTAAGCCCTCCTGGTATCCGCTCTGACGGCGATGGTCACCACGGCTGCCGAGTTGTCAACATCCAACGGGTTTGATACTTTCTTCTGCCCAGCGGCAGCCATGCTAATTTTGTGTCCGGCGCATCTTTTGTTCCAATAGCTTCCTTCAACAGCCTTCTTTCGCATCAATCTCGCAATTTAATTCAGGAGAACTCATGGACCAAGATAAGAAAAGTGGTTACCAAACCCTCCTGACCTCAATGCTACTGAGTTCACCCGGGCCGCTGGTCCTGGGCCTGGGCCTCACTGTTGGTCACAGCTCCACACAACTTTCTGACTTCACCAGGCGAACGGCAGAGTTCTTGGCGCTCGTCGTCGCCTTCGCCGTGTACACGGTGACGAACAAGCGACAGATGGACGAGAATCGGAGACATGCGTTGGAGAGAAGAGGAAACAGTTTCGTCGGCGTGATCATGTGCGTGAGCGGGATGAGCATGATCCTCCTGACAGTCCTGTCAGGCAGGGAGGACAAGGGGAACGTCGTTCCTGCACTTGCGATCGCGATTCTCGGCGCGGCCACCAACATATTCTTCTGGCGCCGGTATACATTTTTCTACAAAAAGCAAGGAAATTCCATCCTGGGCGTACAGGCGAGGTTGTTCAAAGCAAAATCAAGTGTCGACGTGTGCGTGACCATTGTGCTTGCTGCAATACTGGTATTCCCCGACTCCAGAATTTCATCTCATCTAGACACTGTTGGCTCCGTGCTGGTGTCACTGTATATGCTCAGGAGTGGTATAAAAACGATTTTTGAACAATGTCACCGGAATAACGCCTTGGAGCGGAGCGCTTAAAATACTATTCGTCACCAAGGGAAGGTCATTCAAAACCGCCCCGAATAACTTTCAATATACTCGGAAGCGTCCGTGGCGAGGAGGATGCCAAGTTGCTGAACGCGGTCACAGGGCTGAGCCTGCTAACGCCACAGACGCGCTACTGCCCGGTCGACTACACCGCCGCTCAGGGCAGTCTGGGGTGCGTGGTGTTTCTCGGACTGGGGGAGTTTTTCTTCCCGTGAGTCGATAGGATAGATACCATGCCAGTAGCGAGATACTCGGAGGAGTTTAAGACCCAGGTGGTGCGTGAAGTCATCGACAAGGAACGCACTATCTCCTCGGCCGTCTTTTCGTATGACCTTGTCCCCCAGGCGGTAGGTAGCTGGGTCGCAAGGTACAGGAAAGAGCATGCCATCGATCAGGACCGCAAGGAAGCCTCCGAGTCGGTCGAGATCGCGAAACTGAGAGCGGAGAACAGGGAGCTGCGTCAGGAGAACGAGTTCCTGAAAAAAGCAGCCGCCTTCTTCGCGAAGGAACGACCGTGACCGAGCGCTACGAGCTCGGGGCCGCGAAGAAGGCCATTACCCCATTTCCTCGATGTGCCGATGGGCAGAAGTGTCGAGGTCCGGCTACTACTCCTGGCGCGACCGACCTGAGTCCGTCACCAGAGCGAAAAGAAAAGAGCTCAGTATCATCATTAAGGATGCTTTTAAGGACTCCGACGGCACTTACGGGTACCGAAGAATCCAGGCCTACCTGGAGAGGCGCGGCGTGAGGGCAGGCGGCGCCACGATCCGCTCCATCATGCGCGACCTGGGCCTGCAAGCCGCGCAACCACGGGCGAAGCTCCGAACTACCGTGCCGGCCGACGACCACGATGAGCGCCCCGACCTGGTGGGGCGGGACTTCACCGCCGAGGCGCCTGGGCGTAAGTGGTGCGGGGACATCACCTACATCAGCACGTGGGCCGGGTTCGTCTATCTTGCCACCGTCCTGGACTGCTGCACCAAGAAAGTCGTGGGGTATGCGATGGCCGAGCCATGTGCGCACCTCGCTGGTGTGCGAGGCCATCGACATGGCGGCCAGGCGCTGCCCGGTTGAGAAGGGTGTGACGATTTTCCACTCCGACCGGGGAAGCCAGTACACGTCGCAGAAGTTCCTGGACCACCTGAAGACCTATGGTATCCGCCCGTCCGTGGGGCGGACCGGAGTGTGCTGGGACAATGCGTGGGCAGAATCCTTCAACGCCACACTCAAGAACGAAAGGATGCATAGAATGGTGTACCCCACGAAGGACAAGGCGATCAACGATATTGCCTCGTGGATCGAGCTGAGATACAATCATGTCCGTCTTCACTCAGCCCTGGGATACCGCACCCCTAACGAGGTCGAGCAGGAATTCCTGGGCCTGACCAAGGCGGCCTGAAACACAAAACAAGCAGTGTCCGAAAAACGCCCAGCAGTCCACGCTCGACGTCCCCGCCACCAGCCTCCCGTCCAGAATGAGTCCTCCGTCACATATCGGCGACATGAGCTATATTGGGCTGGGCATGATAACCCCGAAAAGAAAACCTCTGAAGCTGCCCCTCCACCCCGACGACAGGGCCTACAACAAAACCGTCAACCAGGTTCGCTACAAGATCGAAAAAGCTGTCGTCAACATCAAGACCTGGCGCGTCTTGCGCGCCGGCTACAGAAAACCCCTAGAAACCTTCCCGACAACCATCACAGTAGTTCTCGGAATCATATTCACCTACACCCCATGAATAAGCCTCATGGGAAAAACTCCCCTAGTTTGAAAAACGCCACGCATCCCAGACTTTTTCTATCGTTGTTTTAGAAACAACGAATAACTCAGTTCTTCGTACGCGATGGCCACATGTTTGGAATACCTTGGCAACCCCCCTTTTGCCAGTCATACTCCGAGCGGATCATCAGATCCACAAGATCATGGAAGGACAGCTCAGGTGCCCAGCCTAAAATATTGCGGGCCTTTTCTGCACTGCCACAAAGCCACTGCACCTCACCCGGCCGAAACAGGTCAGAAGACTGGATCGTATAGTCGTACCAATTGCCCAGTTGCAAGCTGGTAAAGACCAATTCCAAGAGTTCTTCGACCGTATGTGACTCCTGTGTAGCGAGCACATAGTCGCCGGGCTCATTCTGGGCTAGGATCGCGCGCATGCTCTTGACGTAGTCACCGGCGAAGCCCCAGTCGCGTGAAGCCGATACGTTGCCGATTTTGAGCGCACCTGTCCCGGTGAGCCTTCGCGATACCGCAAAACTAATAATCTTGCGAGTGACGAACTCGACGCCCCGCAGCGGTGATTCGTGATTGAACATAATGCCGCAGCTAGCATGAAGGCCACGTCCTTCTCGATAGGCAGATACCGAGTAATGAGCGAGGGCTTTTGCTGCAGCGTAGGGTGACCGCGGATGTAATCGGGACGACTCGTCGGATACCAACCCGTCGGTTCCACCAAGCATCTCCGACGTCGACGCTTGGAACAGACGAATTTGTCTGTCCTGCAACTTCTGCTGCGTGTCGATGGAATGGAGGATTCCTGCCACCGCCACACCGTTCACGTTTGAGGTTAGCCATGGATTGTGCCACGAATATGGAACAAACGATATGCCTGCGAGATTAAAAACATGATCCGGCTTCGATTCCCCTAGCGCATAGGCCATAAAACCATAGTCAGTAACATCTCCATTGAGTGTCGTGCACATCGGGAATGTTTCACGAAATAAGTCATGTCGAGGACTGCTTTGGCCGTGCAAGATTGCCCAAACTTGATCGCCCTCTCGCACACATACATCGGTCAGATAAAACCCATCCTGACCGCTTGCGCCGGATATCAATACTCTGGACACATGATCACCTGAACCATCTTTATGCACCCATTAAAATGAGACTCTCTGTGAAATTTAGCACATTCTGCACGGCCCTTCAGGGCTGCTGCGTGCTGAGGTTTGGTAGGTTGTCCCTCGCTTTCTGAATGGCCGGCTTTGAGGACATGATCGGCGTCTGACGGTAGGACCACGGAGACATGGGACGACCGCAGGTGTTTGGCCCAGAGACCAGAACCCAGATCGTGTTGAGAATTCTGGCCAGCGGAGTGAACATGGCTCGAGTACCGTGCAAGGAAAGAGTCTCGGAGCAGGTGATCGGATGGTAAAGATCCAGCCCCTCGACCCGTGAGGTACAGTTCTAGGCATGGACAGAAAACTTGACTTTGGCGCTGAGCGAGGCGGCTGGAGTTCGAGTCCAGTGTCTTGTGTTGTTAGTTTGTTTTTGGTTGGCATTTGGTGAGGATCTCGTCGGGGGTCTTGGTCCAGGTGAATGGGTGGCGGCGCTGGTTCCAGCCGTTGATGAAGGCGCGGATCTTGGTGTTGAGGTCCTTGACGGAGGTGAAGACTCCTCGGCGGATGGCCGCACGGTCGATGACGGAGAAGAAGAGCTCGACCATGTTGGGCCAGGAGGCGCCGGTGGGGGTGAAGTGGACGTGGACGCGGGGGTTGGTCTCCAGCCAGGCGCGCACCTCGGGGGTCTTGTGGGTTGCGTGGTTGTCCATCATCAGGTGCAGCTCCTCGTCGGGGTAGGCGCGCGCGACCTGGCGCAGGAAGACGAGCAGCTCGGTACGGCGGTGGCGGGGCTCGCAGACGGCTGCGACGCGGCCGGTGGCGACCTGAAGGGCGGCGAACAGGGCGGAGGCGCCGTGCCGGGTGTAGTCGTGGGCGCGCCGCTCGATCCCGCCCGGCTGCATGGGCGGCATCGGGGCGGTGCGGCCTGGTGCCTGGATCTGGGACTTCTCGTCGACGCACAGCACCACGGCGTTGTCCGGGGGCGCCAGGTACAGGCCCACCACGTCGGTGACCCTGCCCACCAGCTCGGGGTCGGTGGAGTACTTGAAGGTCCCCGACCTCCAGGGCTGGATCCCATAAGCTGCGCCACACCCGCGCCACGGTGGCGTTGCCGATGCCCAGGTGACGTGCCAGCAGCCGGCTCGACCAGTGCGTGACCCCGTACCTCTTGGGAGGTGGCGCCAAAGTAGCGGCCACGACCCGCTCCCGAGGCACCTGCCCGGGACGCCCCGAGCGGAGCGCGTCCTCCAGCCTCCGCACACCCCCGGCCTGATAGCGGCGCCGCCAGGCAACCACCGTGGGGACGCTGACCCCCACCGCCTGCGCGATCCGACTGTTAGCCATCCCCTGAGCGGCCAGGAGCACGATCCGCGCCCGCCGCGCCAAACCAGCCGGCACCGTCGTGGCACGCAGCCAGGACTCGAGCACCTCCAGGTCAGGTCACCCTCACGCAGAACCAGTCCAGGAGCAGGTCTATTCGCGCCATGCCCCTCATCATCCTGAACACCAACCACAAAACAACTAACAACACGCAATAACAGTTTGTTACGAGTGTGTCGTTCAGACCTGAAAACATTCCGCTGTCTCTTGCAACGGATAGTCTTCACCTCACCCTTTAAAGCGAGAAAAATCAGGATCCGGTCAGCATTCACATTCATGCCTCCTTCATTGCAGCGATAAGGCGCGGCACACGGACGGAGACGTCCCACACCGCAGCTTCGGCGCGACACCGTGCACCGAGCGCCATGCGGTCAGCGACGGAAGCCTGACACAACCGCGAAACTTGATCCCATACGTCTTCATCACGCCGACCAGTTACAGCAGACGGCAGGACTTCAACGTAGTTTCCCCGGTTGGGGACTACACACGCGCACCCGGAAGAGGCCGCCTCAAGCATAGCCAGACCGAAACTCTCCTCGTGAGATACCGAGACGGAGAGCGAGACGCTCCGCAGGAATCGGTGATACCGTGCGCGGTCCTTGAATGAACGCATCACGTGTAGATTTTCCCGGACGCCGCGGCGAAGCCGACCTACAGCCTCACGGGCCAGACCGACATCTGGGACCCCGTCAAGACACCGCCCCACAACGAACTGAACCTGCGGCAACTGACGAGCCAACTCGATCATGCCGTCGATGGCTCCTAGGACGTTCTTGTCAGACCGCCATTGGTGGTTCCAATGTACGACTACCGGAGTTGATGGCCTGTAGCGAGTCACAGCCTGCTGCACCGACAAGGCACCCCAATCGATCCACAGCGAACCATCGCACGAAGTCAACCCAATTTGATTCAGGGCCGCTGCGGTGAAGGCACTATTAGCTAGTACACTACGGCACCGTCTAAGGTCGGCACGTAACGTGTCACTCAACCGATACTCATAGTCGTTCATAGCGTCGCTCCATCCCAGTAGGGCGACGGGGTAAAGCACCCAGGCATGCACCTCGAGTCCGATAGCGACGTCATCGTAGGACAAAGCGTCAGGACTGGTTGACGGCGCCCATAAAACGACGCACGACGCATCGGGGCGATCGAGACGTCGGCGACCTTCTAGCCAGTTTCCGGCGACACATCCGTAATTCTTTTCAAAAAAAGCTACACCTTTTTCGCCAACCAATTCACTCCAGGCGTTCGCAATGTAGAGCACGCTGCGTCCCTCAAAAATAGGCAATCACAGAGACGATACGCTCGACGTCTGCCAGACTGAGCCACTGATGACAGGGAATGCTGATGATACGGGACGCAATCGATTCAGCCACCGGGCAGGATTGATCCTTTCCGTTATGCCACCGTGTCTGGACGTAGGCGGGACGCTGATAAACCAGCGGGTAATGCCGTCCCGCTTCGATTCGGGCCTCACGCAATCGGCGTAGCAGTTCGTCACGCTCTTGAGGGTCGCGCGTCAGAACCGGAAAAACGAACGGAGCCACCTCCTCGCTAGCCCCTAGGTCCTGAAGCTGAATATCCTCTCTGCCCAGCCGCTCGATCTCTAAGCGTAAAATCTTGCCCACCATGTGCCGTGCCGAGACAATCTGATCGTAGCGGTCAAGTTGACTGGCCACCAGGGCGGCAGCAACTTCAGGCATCCGGTGGTTAAGACTACCGGTGATGATGGTGGAGGTAGCCGAGTGCGTCTGCCACTTGTGCAACGAGGTCTGCTTCTCGCCGCTGTTTCGAAGTAGGCGCAAAGATTCGGCTAGTTCGCCGGAGTCGGTCGTGATGACACCGCCCTCGCCGCCAGTAATCATCTTTGGACCACCGAAACTCACTGTCGCAGCATCTCCACCAGAACCCGTTATGCCCCAGTTGGCGCGGCCATAGTTCACGTGGGCGGCATCTTCCAGAATTTGGCAATTGCTGAAAATTATCGCCAGAGCGCTAAGATCGACCACGCTGCCTCCGAAATGCACCACACCGATGATTGACGCGTCCGACGTGATACGCTGGGCAATCGTATCGACCGAGAGACACCACGTCTTTTCGTCCACATCGGCATATCGCACCGTCGCTCCAAGTTCAAGCGCGGATGCGACGATGGAAGGCCAGGTAAGCGGCGTAGTCACCACCTCGCTGCCCGGCCCCACTCCCCAAGCGCGTAGGACCAGAAGTTGGGCGATACTGCAAGATGACACAGCAACTGCATGCGCGGTGCCTGCTAGGCGCCCGCACAAGTTCTCGACCGAAGAGACGTTAGTCCCCATACTGACCCAGCCACTGCTCAGCACGGCAGCAACAGACTCGTAATCCGACGGTTTGAAGGTCGGATCGGTGATGCGAATCCAGGTTAGATTATCATTGTCATTCATGAATCTGTCTCTCCCCGTACAAACCAGATACGATTAGTTGACCTTCGAAATCGTAGCGGGACCTGCAAAGTATGCCCAAACCTTAGGAGTCTCGGAGACTCCCACGCGTACGGTACATGTGTTCGGCAGCCTACAACAGATACGCAGAACTTCAACCAGATACTCAGCCATGAGCTCGGCAGAAGGCTGAAAGTCGAAAACCTCATTAAGGCAGCGATGATCGAGTGTACTGTCGATCCACTCTCCAAACGGAGACAGATCCCCATAGTCAACGACAAAACCTGCTTCATTTAGTCTCTCGCTCGATAGTTCAACTCGAACCACATAGTTGTGTCCGTGCATCCGAGCGCACTTATGCCCTTCAATTAGGCCCTCTAATCTGTGTGCAGCAGAGAAAGTGAAGTCCTTTGTTATGGTATACACCTGCATAGCCTTCCACGGTCAAGATTAAGAAGCAAGAAATGAGAAGAACAAAAAATGAGAGAGCAGTACGTAAAATGTGCCCGCCACTTCGATCGTACTTGGGGATTGCGGCCCCCTCTAGATCGTACAGATCTGCGAGAGGGCCGCAACCTATGGCCGACTGGTCTTACGCCAGACTCTTGCTGAAGCACGAAGTGGCGATCTTGTTCAGATCGGCCTCCTCCTCCGCGAGGAGTTCAATCTGCGACCAGTCAAACTCCGACTCAAAGTCAGCCAGAGCGACAGACTCAACAGTTGTGATGCTCATAATATCCCCCCTTTCGCTGTATAAGATAGACCCGCAGAGAGCGGCTACCAATTCCAGTCAAGACAACCGAGCTCGACGTCGCCGACTGTCCAACCGGAAGTCAATTCACTGCCTATAACGCATAACTGGTCGGATCGCAGACTCCGGCGATGTCAAAAGCCTCCCGTCTTTCGCGACAAGTGGCACACTGTCCACAATGCAATTCACCACCCTCGTAGCACGACCAAGTATCCTTCCATGGAACGCCTAGATCGTTCCCAATTCTGACAATATCAGCCTTGGTCATATGCAAAAATGGCGTTTCGAGAGCAAGCTTTTCTAAGTTTCCCGTATCAACAGCGTTCTGCATTGCCTCCATAAAGTCGGGTCTGCAGTCAGGATACAAATCATGGTCACCGGAGTGTATCGCCAAATACAGATGCATATCGCCCGCAGAGATTGCAACTCCAACAGCGATGGAAATTAAAATCGCGTTGCGGTTTGGTACGATCGTAGAGGTAATATTACTCAACTCGTAGTCATCATGCGGAATAGGCAAGTCACCCTGAGTTAGAGACGAGCTAAGAAAAGGCCCAAGCCTTGACACATCCAAAACCATGTGTGGGACTTGCGTTGCAGCACACGTATGTTCAGCGTGCATCAATTCGCGCTCGTGTCGCTGGCCGTAGTTCACCGAAAGCGCATGCACTTGATCGTGGATCGATCGTGCGTAATAAAGAACTACAGTAGAATCGAGTCCACCCGAAAGGAGCACCAATGAACAATTCAAGTATCTTCCACCTTTCTTATCACTGCCGCAACGATAACGATGAGCTTGTCTTTAGTAAACCGCCCCCTTCCGAACCGGCTATTTCGCAAGCCGATCGAACGAGTGCGCGATCCGTTCGCCCAGTCCGGTGCCTGGAGCCAGAGCGCCAAAACTCGACTCGGTAATCATAGCAGAGTTCCGACTTTTGGCGCCACGTATCGCCATGCACGAGTGCTTGCCGACGACCCGGCACCACGCACCGGCCGCGACTCCTGAGCGCTCTAGCGCATCCACGATGTCCCGCGTCATGCGCTCCTGTAGTTGCGGACGCCCCGCGACGAAAGCCACGAGCCTGGGAATCTTGGAGAGTCCGACAACCTCTCCACCTTGGGGCAGGTAGGCAACACACGCGGTTCCCGAGAATGGCAGTAAGTGATGCTCGCACAAGGAGTCAAAGTGGATGGGGCCGACGCAAACAGTTCCACGCTTGCCTCCTTTGAAACGTTTGGATAGCAGAGTGTCAGCATGCGAGTCAGGAACAGTCGAGTACGTGCCCACGTCAAGTAGCGCGCGCACCGCCCGCTCGGGAGTCTCTCGCAGCTCAGGCTCAGTCTCTGGATCTCGGCCCATCAAACGCAGGATCGCAGCCATCCCCTCTTGTGCCAATTCCAAATCGCCGGTCATTCTAACGCCTTCTTTCATTGTTCCACAGGATGATGTGCAATCGCGGCGTCAGGTTAAACCCTGCCGCCAAGCAGGCTTCAACTATTTCACTAGCAAGTGTCACAACACGATTAGCCTCCACACCTTCAGGCATAATCCAGACCGCCTCAGGCCGGATGCTTCGCTCGGCCACGAACTCCTTAACAACCCCGACCTCGCGAACATCGCGGCAGACGAATTTGAAAGTTACATTATCCAGCGACGCGAGGTGAGCAAGCAACTCATCTTTGATCCGCTTCTTGTACGGATCCCCTTGGGGCAGTACTTTAGGCGAGCAAACGATCGTCGCCGCGCTAAGCGATCGGCTTGGGACAATGGTGCCGTTTGTCTCGACAGATAAAGTGAGTATTTTGCTTTTTTGTACTAGTGTGACGAAGCGTTGAAACGGCTTGCGACGCTGTTGTAGCAATGGCTCACCGCCGGTTAGCACTACAACCGCAGGCAGACAATTGGCAATCTCCTCAACATGGCTGTATAGATCGTCGCTAGAAAAAAATGTGATCGGCGACTTCAGATTCGGATGCCATGAGTATTTGGTGTCGCACCAACTGCAAGTAAGATTGCAATCTGCAAGCCTTACAAAAATAGCCCGGCGCCCGCTCTGTGGCCCTTCTCCCTGGATCGTCGGCCCGAATACTTCAATTACTGGCAGTTCATTCATAGCTTCCATATCTATCCTCTACTGTGCTTCACTACTACGATTCTGTACGCGACTAAAAAATAGTCGACCGTGCCGACAGTTCCCTTTTGACGACATAAAACGTCTAGTTAGATGGAGACTCATAAGCCATGCATCGCATGACAATATGGTCCATTTTCGGATGTGTCGGGCTATAAGTTACCAGGTTTTTTTCTCAAAATAGCCTGTCGTTTATAGCCGATCCAGAATGCCAAGTTGAGCAGGTGTGCATATGCCGGCGCCAACGGATCGTCAAATCTGATAGTCTTAATAACATTGAAACGCTTTCCTTGGGCCAGTGTAACCGGCGCGTAACCGGATAATCCCAATTGTACCCCATCCCAATGCCCGCGGCCATAACGCAAAGTGCTGCGCAGATCTTCGCGCATTGTCATCGCATCATGGACCATCTTGGCCTTGGGCGCTCTGATAATGCGAACAGTGTCGGCTGCTGCGACACGCACTGAAAGGTCGTAATCCTCTGTCCAGCTAATGCGTCGGTCGAACAGATAACCTCCCAACTTTTTTTCGACGCCAACGCGCGCCATCAAGGACGGCTTGCTTATATAGGGGCCGTTGTTGGCCCAGAGTGAGCGAAAATAGGCGACAATTTTTTGCCAACGATTGTGATATGCGTAAATCATTGTACCTCGGATAAGGTCGCCCTTTCCCACCGCTTCTCCGTACGTCCGTAGAGCACCCTTTGTGAAAACGCAGTCGCTATCTAGGAAAACCACATAGGGTGTGCCAGCAGAGTGAAAGCCGACGTTGCAAGCCATCGGGCCGTTGGCCTCGGGGAGGTCAACGACATCGACACCACGAGAGGCAACCGTCTCTCGTACTTCTTCGCTGGCGCCGTTGAGGACCACTAGGATGTCAGCAAGCTGGCGGTCCACGGAATCAATAGCTCGCCCGACGCGGATGTCAGTAGCGACAGGAATGACGACGGTCAGGCTCTTCCCGGTACTCACGTTATCATGCCCCACAGTACACGGCAGCGATCGGTCAATACTTCCAATGATTCAGGCAGAAAGAGAGCGGCGTCCGGATCAGAATCTCCAGCAGCGGCCTCCACTAGGTCACGATAATGCTGCGGGTGTGGCACGATGGCGCCCTTGATCCTGAGTTCTGTGCATAATTCCTTGATCCGAACCGCCAAGCCTAGATTGACGCCGTGACCAAGGAATATTATGCCACCGATGTTGGCAACATGGCTACGCAGAAACCTTTCGACACGACAACCAATAATCGAACTGACCGTAAAAGCACCGCCTTCTCGCTTTTCCTGCTCAGCACCGTCAAGCAAAACATTGTAGTCGTAGGACACAAACGCCTCATTAGCTTGGTATTCCGCAGGAACAACCCCAACGTTGCTAACAATACACCGATTAACCGGAATATCAGCTGGTATCGCCCGCTTCAGCCGAGCCCCGTTGTACGACTGGTCGTAGGGTTTTCCCCAGGTGCATGGGTGCAGGAGCACAATACCACCAGGATGCGGCAAACAATATTCCTGAGAGGCGAAGAAATAATTCCAAGCTGCGATTTCGGCCGTGAAGCTCATCTCTCGGCCGCTGCCTCGGCAATAGCGGGAAGGCGTCCTGACCCCCAATGGGGTGTCGCGAACAATGAATTCTTCAAAACCCGGATAGTGTGACGCAGCTTGCGGACGGTGCAGATACCGACGTCGATCTAGGCATTGCACGTCCGCTTCCAGTGCTTCGGCGAGCATCGGACCTACCTCATCCTCACACAATGCATCAGTGTGGTAGCGGGTTAGCGTTACCAAAGCCTCTTGTACTCCAGGATACCAGTGCATCTCGATCCAGCCAGCCTCGAAGATGCCAACGAAGGATTGCCCTGGCGCAGGGGATGTATCTTTGTCAAACGTAAGAAACGCCCCGAGATCTGCCCATGACGCGATATTTGCAACCAAAACCGACATTGTGTCCGGATTGAGTTCCGTGTATACCGACGGCATTGCCTTACACGTCATCATGGACGTCCACATACTCATCTCAGCAATCATATCAAGTTAACTCCGAAAGAACTGAAAACCAAATATTGAGCGCATTTTCTTGTTCCAATGTGTTCGCCTGAGCCATTGCCCTAGCCCTGTAGAGGGGATATGTCTTCTTGTCTAACACGTTTTCGATCGCCCTAGTCCAAGCAACGACGTCGTCACGAGGAATCCGCACCGCCGCATCTCCCAGACAGTCGTCCAGCCCACTACCCGGAGACGCGATGACCGGAACACCACGTGCCATCGCTTCATGCCCTACCATGCCAAACCCCTCAAATTCCGATGGCATAAGGAGGGTGGCCACTTTAGGCCAGAAGGTCTCGTCCATCTGACGAGAATACGGTATAGCGCTTGCATTCTCAGTTTGCGGTTTCAGTTGCTCACCCCAGGCGGTCCGCTGACCGACAAATTGCCTGGCGGGGAGCGCCCTAGCGCACGCTTGCCATGTATCAAATCCCTTGAACGCGTTAAGTCCCACTAGGCCGACACCAGACCCGCCGCTCGGCTTGATTCGTTCCTGCGGAATGACCGGGTGCATCAGCACGGCCCCGTCCGCGGGCGCATAGGCTTCCTGTACCCAACTGCTAGGATAGATGAGTCGGTTGGGCTGTAAATCAACCAGAGATTGACTGGCGCGATCAAGAATAAAGGCGACGTGCGGAGCAAGGCTCAGTACGTCAGTATTCAGCTTGTCCCAGGCTTGGCTGTGGACGAGCGACTGAGTGACAATTATGTTGGGACTGTGTGTCTCGAAAAAGAGATCTACCAGGTTCACTGGAACAAAGGCAACCCTCAGTGATCCACGCGGACCACTGACGATTTTACCGCTCTGCTTGATTAGGATCACAACCGTTACCTCATACGACGCGGATGTTCTTTCGAGTAGATAGTCCAGGAATATTTCTGAACCACCGTGCCGGAATCTGCATGAACCGATATCGGTGAAGGTCGTCGTGAGAACGAAAATATGCCTGCGCACGATCAGCTTGTCCGCTTAAGTGTCGAGTAAATCGCCTCAATTTCTTTGACGCGGTGCGCCCAGGTATGACACTGCAGTACCGCACTGCGGCCAGCTGCTGCGATGCGGCGACGGCGTTCACGATCGGCGACTAGGGACCTTATCCAGTCTGTCGCCTCATCGGTGTCGCTGGCCAACACAATCTGCTCTCCCGGCGTGAAGGCACGTCCGAGACCCTTTGTGCGGTCGGCGAGAACGACCGAGCCGGTAGCCATAACGTCGTAAACGCGGTTCACAACTAGGTCAAAGGGTCTTAGTGGCCTCGTCGTGCCATGGACCACGACTTTCGCCCTTGCATACGTCTCAGCCAGATGATCATTGTCTATCCATCCGCCATAGACTACGTTCTCCGAGTGTTCTAAAAAATTCTCCCAACCGATACCATAGAGGCCAAAAGTAAATTGCGGCATGCGTCGGGCGGGCCCAAAAAAAAGAAACTCCAGCACATCCCTCCGCAGCGGGTCCGCCGCGCCCACAAACAGTACATCCCAGCAAAACTTCTTGTCCTCCTCCTCGACCGGAGCGAACCGCTTAGGGTCGGTCGCTTGCTCGAACACCACTATCTCGGTGGATGGCAAGTAATGGCGCAGAATCTTGGCCGGGTCGGGGCCGTGGGACAGAATGACGTCGACAGATTTTGCGGTAGCGATGGTGCTACGCAGTTGCTTAGGCGTGTTGTCATCCAGTAAAAAGACTCGGCTGCCTTGATTCCGGTATGCTCTGGCCACTCTGGAGAAGTCGTGAGCATAGTTCTGGAAGATCAGCAGATCAGCAGGTAGCTCGCGCGCCAAGTCCTCAGGAGAATTGTAGTCAAATTGATTGACCACCTGGATTCCCCAAACACGCTTGATCTCGTCTACCGGGCCTGGCTCAAGCCAGGTGACCTCCACGCCCGTTTCAGTCAGTGCGTTGGCTAGCCCGACCATGGTCGTAGCTGATCCGTTCACATGGTCCCAGTTATTCAGGGAACTGCCACTCAAAAGCACGCGCATGTCACCCGTCACTAGTTTGCTCCTCCGACGTATCTCTTCAGTCCGCACTTCCAGATCAGTCGTGAAAGTGCCAGGAATCCGACAGCGGCGCACAGCAGCGTGAGAACGGCACCCCTCGGCACCATGGTGCTCGTGACTGACAGGCTGGCAGCAGGCACCGAGACGCAGAGGAGGATGGGGAAGATGAGAGTTAAAATACCTCGCAAGTAGGAAGGGAACACGTTCACCGGCCAGCGGCCAGCCTGCTCGTAGAGCTGGTCGAATGCGATGAACAGTGCGTCGACGCGAATAAGTGTGAATGCGAGGCCGGCCACCGAATACTGCCAACCCGCCACGCACAGCAAGGCAGCAACAAGCGTCACCAGAAACATCGCCACGCTCGCTAGAGTGATATCAAGTCGTGACGCGACAGCCAGGATGAGAACCACACCGGTGACCACGCCCGCCACCGCATCGGCTCGGAACACACGAGCTCCGGAATAAAACTGGGCATCGATGGGCTGGACGACGATATAATCGAACGAGCCGTCGCGGATTAGCTCGACGGTTTCCCCGAGAGACGGCGCCAGGCTGCACCCCACCACGCCACCGATGATGTAGTGCACCCCCAGAAGCAGAATGAGCCCTGCTGAGTTCCAGCCGTTGAGTGATTCAGTGTTCAACGCGACGACCAGGATGCCGATGAGGGCTGTCGCCGCCGAGAGGATCGATGCGAACAACGAAGCCAGCAGATCTGATCTGTACTGCACCAACGTGTGCAGCGATACTCGAGCCAATGCGCGATTGATGCGCGTCCATCGCACAAGGGCGGCGGTCAGTGAATTGATCACGAGCTCACCCCTTCGTAGCGGAGGATCGCGCGTTTGTAGGTCAGGCGGCCGAGTACCCCGAAGACCAGGATCATGGCGAGTTGCACCATGATGACATGCAGCCCGTTCCGTGGTGTAGCCCGCGCAGTGAATATCTCCAGAGGGTACCCCAAGAAGTAAGGAAAGGGGGTGAGCTCGCTCGTCGTGCGCATCCACCCGGGCAGTCGGTCCAGCGGCGCGAAGGCGCCACTCAGAAGGGTGACGACTGCAAAGTAGAGCGAGTTCAGGCCGTCCGTCCGGACCATCCAGAAGGCCGCCAACGCCAAGAGCCACTCCACGACGAAACGAAGAACAATGGCCAGGGCGAGGGCCAGTAGCCCGAGCAGCGCGCCCGAAAGGCTCGGAGGAAGGCCTGCGCCCATCGCGGCACCGGCGAGAACGGCGCCGGTCAGGACGACCGGAAGACCCACCACCTTGCTGGCAAGCATCGCGCAGAGATCCCGATGGAAGGGATGTATGGGCGTCAGTAGATGCGATGAGAATGCGCCTGAGGCGATGCGCCGCCGGTATTCCCACATCACCCACACCGAGGTCAGATTGGTGAAAACCGCGCCGGCAGTAAAATACAACGCGAAGAAGGATCGCTCCTGACTGGATTCCGAAGTCGCGATCCAGACGAATCCGGCCACCAGAGGTTGCAGCATTCCGACAAGGGCCCACAGCCACACGGCGCCCTTGTACTCAAGTTCAGAAGCGACCGAGAGTCGGAATTGAGCACGGTAAAAGCGTATCAATCTCCTTGTGTTAACCATTGGGCAACTCACGCGCCGCTCTGCTGGTATAGATCGGCGACCACATCCTCGGTGCGAGACTCGCCTCGGCTCATCTTGAGCAGCGCGACCTCTCCCGAGAGCCAATGAAGAACAGGGCGGAACTCGGTCTCGGGAATCAGGATCGCATACTCACCCTCACCCACGTTCTCGAGAGCAAGTCCCCTTGCTACGCAACAGGATTCGAGGGTAGAGGCGTCCGCAGCGGCAACGCTCACGTTGAGTCTACCACTAAGCCCGTGCTGCTCAATCAGTCCACGGAAGGGGCCATCGTATATAATGGCCCCCTTATCCAGAGCAATCACGCGCGGGCACAGTTCCTCGATGTCACGTACATTGTGGCTGGTGAGAAGGAGCGATGCTCCCCGCTCTTGACAGTAGCGACGCAGGTATGTTCTCAACTGGCGCTGCACATCCGGGTCGAGACCAATTGTGGGCTCGTCGAGGAAGAGCATGCGAGGAGCGTGAAGTAGTGATTTCGCCACCTCGCAGCGCATGCGCTCGCCCAGCGACAGGCTCCGCGTCGGCTTGGACAAGTACGGCTCAATACCGAGGATATCGATGAAGTCGACGAGGCGTGACCGGTAGTCGCTTTCATTCACATTGTAGATCGCTTGGTGGAGACGGAAGGACTCAACCACGGGGATGTCCCACTGCAGCTGACTTTTCTGACCCATCACCAGTGAAATATCCTGTAGATATGCGGGTTCATGGTCGCTGGGAACATGGCCTGCGGCATTAATGCTTCCGCTGGTCGGGGCGATGACCCCGGTCAGCATTCGGAGAAGAGTAGTTTTCCCAGCACCATTTCCACCGAGGAGGCCAACGCTCTCGCCCGGCGCGACGGCGAACTCCACGTCTCGAATTGCGGTCACTGTCTCATAGTGAGTCTTGACTAGAGACATCAGCGCGGGCAGAGTTCCCTCTTCCCGCCGCTTGATGCGATAATGCTTGGTCAGTCTTGAACATCGAATTGAATGATCTTCGTATGCCATTAAGGATCGCCTCTTATGCGGCCATAATACGGAGTATACAAGACTTCGTCAGTTGAGAGTATAGTCGGCGTTGCGTGGGACGTTGGCGCGTCGACCTTAGGGTGTTTTTATGTTGTTCATTGGGGAAACTTCTACGCGTGTGGTGCACCTCCTTCGTAGCTTCTGTCCTGACCGTCTTTTACCCTCCTGAACGAGCGCGGGCTCATGGCTGCCAGCCAGCATGCCGGGGTCAGTCGGGCAACGTTAACTCACCGCCTAACTGTTGTGGGCCATGAGGCTGTAGTCGCTATGATGATGCATGGGGGTGGAGAGGAGAACTGTGGCCTGTGAGGATTGGTGATCCTGAGGCGCTCAGCCCCACTCGGGACGCCCGCAGGTTTATGACACACCGTAACGCCCCGCTGTGTCAAGCCCTCGACGAGACTCATCGAGGATGCCCGCGAAGAAGGCTTGGGACCTCGCGTAGAACTGCCTGCGAAGTTTGTCGATTGTGGTCAGAAGATCGGTAAAGTCGGTGGGTGACGGCGTCTGGAGCGGTTTGATGGGGCTTGGTGTGTCGCTGGGACAGAGGTGCGGGCCCCGTGGGGACGACGAGTGGTGTCTAGTCAACCCGGTCCCGGGGGAGTCCGAGCTGATGTCATCCTCCATCACGACCGCCCTGGGCCCTTGTCTCTTGTTGTTGGGCGGGGGGGGGACGCGGCGGTTGCCAGCGTAGTGGTTGGGGTCTGCTTCTCGTAGGTGCTTGGGGTAGGTGGCCGCAGTAGGAGTGGCGGCGGGTGGGCTCGTCGGTCCGGGAGCGTGTGTTCATGAGGATCTCGTGCTTCAGGGTGGCACCCATCGACTCGGCCGGTGCGCCCGCGGCGCTGGTGCCGACGGCTCCCATGGGCCGAGGTCGCCCCAGGCTTCCTGCACACGGTGGCGAGGGCCTTGGAGGTGCAGGCTGACCCGTGATCAGTATGGAAGACGGCCCTCTTCAGGCCCCCTGTGAGCAGTTTAGGAGGGGCGCCTCCCACGTAGTGGGGGAATGTCGCCGACGCATCCCGCGATCGGGGACCTGGGCCGTGAAGTCGTGCTTGAGCAGGTCGGGGCACCTGGCGCTGGCCTGGTCCGGCACGGTGGTGCGCACCGGGCGCCGTCGCCGGTATCCGGTTGGCGCCCGCGGCGCGCATCAGTCGGCGACCCGCTTACGGCTCACGCGCCCGCCCGCCTACTCGGCGGTGCCGTTGAGCTCGGCAATCGCCCATGGCCGGGTCGGCCTTGCGCAGCGCGCGTTATCGGTTCGGTCAGCGGCTGAGGAACGTGTTCAATGGTTTGTGTAAGCCGCTTCCGTTGGAAGGGCTGGACTGAGACGGGGGTGGCGCCACTCCCAACTCAGGCCACCCGTCCCGTCACCACCGAGCTCCAGCCCGATGGGCGAGACGCGGACCGCCCGTCCGGCTGCCCCGAGCCGCCGATCATCCGCATGACGTACCGCCGCACCTCCTTCCGGTTCGAGTGCAGCGGTCATATGTGCGTACTTTGCCACTTGGGCCGGTGCTGTATAGCTCCGGGAGGCGAGACACAGGGCCAAGTGGCAAAGTACGCCGGGGGGCGGGGGCTCCGGCATGCCCGGGGGCTCTGGGCCATCGGACGCCGTCGGCCCGCCGCATCCGCGGTCGGATGTCCTTTCCGTCCTCCCGCGCGTGGCGCGCCCCATAGGATGGGGGCGGCGTCGCAGATGACGCCAGGAGGAGGAACCATGAAGATCCTGCACTCGCAGTTCACCGCCAAGCCCGGCTTCGAGGACGAGGTCGCCAAGATGATCTGCGGCTTCGCCGACAAGGTCCGCAGCGAGCCCGGCAACCGCGTCTTCGACGTCTACCGTCACAGCGACGACCCCGCGAAGTTCTTCGTCATGGAGGCCTACGTCGACGAGGACGCCTTCCAGACCCACCTGGGCATGCCCTACGGCGGGCCCTTCAACGCGCGTCTGGAGGAGCTCATCGAGGAGCCCCACTCGATCCTCACCTTCCTCGATCAGATCGCCTGACGGGAACGCCCGGCCGCGCTCCTCGCGGGCGCCCGGCCGAGGACGGGGGCGGGGCCCCGCGGATCATGCGAACATGTCGGCGGGTCCCGCCCCGGTTGCGTCATCGCCGCTCGATCAGTGGTTGGGCCCGCCCGCGCCCTCGTTGACGCGGTCGGTGAGGATGCGCCCGAAGGAGGAGGCGTCACGGGTGGAGATGTAGTTCGCGACGGCCTGGAAGAAGCCGTCCTGCATCGCCGGCGAGATCACCTCCCCGTAGGAGATCGAGTTGAGGATCTTCTGGCTGCGCAGATCGCTCGCCGCCTGCTGCTGATAGGCGGACAGGGAGGACACGTCGGCGTCGTTGCGCACCGGGACGCATCCCTTGACCTCGCAGACGGCGGTCTGGACGCCGGGGTCGAGGACGGAGCCGAGGAACGCGTCCGCGTCGCCGCGGCTGTCCGTGGAGGAGGAGACCACGAACGAATCGACGACCATGAGGAAGCTGCCCTCGGTTCCCGGGAAGACGGTGGAGGACACCGGCGAGGCTCCGGCGGTCGAGCCGCCGGTGGGGCTGCCGGTCGAGTCGCCGAGAGTGAGGGACTCCGACAGGGCGCTGTCGTTCATCTGGTAGAACCCGCACTCGCCCGCCGCCAGGCGACCGGAGGCCTCGTCCCACGTGCGGGTCGCGTCGCCCTGATCCGTGTGGTCCATGAGGCGCCCGAAGGTGTCGAGGGCGTTCCTCACCTCCTGCCCGTTCCAGTCGAAGCGGTCCGCCTGGATCCTCTCCCAGCCCTCCTGGCCGATGGTGGCCAGCAGGACCGACTCGAAGAGCCCGGCCGTGGTGATGGAGTCGGCCCCGCCGATGCACAGGGGTGTCGTCCCCTTCGCCTGCAGGGTGTCCAGGTCGGTCATGAACTGGTCGAGGGTGTAGCCCTCGCCCGGCTCGGCGATCCCCGCGCTCTGAAGAACGCTCCGGTTGAACATCAGGAGGTTCGCGCGGTGAGCGGACAGGGGGGCCGCGTACTGGGCCCCGTCGACCGAGACCGAGGACAGCACGTCCTCGGGGAGCTGCGCCTTGACGTCGTCGGAGAAGAGGGAGGAGACGTCGCCGACGGAGCCGGCGTTGCGCCACGCGGAGATGTTGCCGCCGACGAGGCTCTGCCAGACGTCGGGCGCGTCCCCGCGCGCGATGCGCGTGGCGAGGGTGACGTGGGCCTGGGAGCCTCCGCCGCCGGCCACCGCGATCTCGTCCACGGAGGCCTCGGGGTTCCGCGTCTTGTACTGGTCGACGAGGGTGTCGAAGGCGGATGACTCGGAGGCGGACGTCCACCAGGAGAGGACGTCGATGGATCCGCTCGCGGAGGGGGACGAGCCTCCCGAGCAGGCGGTGAGGGCGACGGCGGTCGTCGCAGCGGTGAGAAGGGCGACGAGGCGTTGTTTCAGAGTGGTCATCACGAGGCCTTCCTCTCTGATGAGGTGGTGGTGATTACTCGCGGGGCGGGCGTGCGCAGGTCGTAGATCGCGTAGAGCGTGACCATGGCGAAGCAGAACGCCGGCACGACGAACGAGGTGGCTGCGCTCGTCATGTCCATCACCCGTCCCTGGACCATCGGCATGATCGCTCCGCCGACGATCGCCATGACGAGGCCGGCGGCGCCGAACTTCGTCGCCTCGCCCAGGCCCGCCAGGGCCACGCCGTAGATCGTGGGGAACATGAGGGACAGGCACAGGGAGATGGCGATGACGGCGATCACCCCGGTGATATCCGGACGCAGTGCGGCGTAGAGGCACAGGGCGACTGCCACGGTGCCGAGGAGCGTCATGACCTTGGTCGCGCGGATGCGCGCGATGACGGCGGTCATGACGAAGCGGGCGATGAGGAAGACGACGAGGCTGATCTGCAGCATCTGCGAGCCCAGCTGGAGGGAGCCGTCGATCGCCTGCTGCGTGTACTGGATGATGTACGTCCAGCAGCACACCTGGGCGGCCACGTTGAAGAACTGGGCGACGACTCCGTATCGGTACCGCTTCGAGCGCCACAGGGTGAGCCCCGGGTTGGCGGACTTCGATCCGCTCGCCTTCATCTCCTCCTCGGGGGAGGCCGAGGACGGGGCCCTCTGGATGAAGATGATGACGAGGATGACGGCCAGCAGGATTCCCAGCCCGATGTAGGGGCCGGTGACGGCGCGCAACTGCTCGGCGCGGATCTGGCGCTCCATCTCTGCGCTGACGTCGGCGAGGTTCACCGGGGTGTCGAGCTTGGGCAGGATCATGGTCGAGGCGATCAGGACGCCGATATTGGTTCCCAGCGGGTTGAACGCCTGGGCCAGGTTGAGTCGCCGCGTCGCGGTCTCCTCCGGCCCCAGGGAGATGACGTAGGGGCTGGCGGAGGTCTCCAGAAGGGAGCAGCCGGCGGCGATGGCGAACAGCGCGGCGAGGAACGCCCCGTAGGTCATCACCTGGGAGGCGGGCCAGAAGCCGAAGGCGCCCAGTGCGGCGAGGGCGAGGCCCGACACCATTCCCGCCTTGTAGCCCCAGCGGGAGTTGATGAAGGCGGCCGGGATCGCGAGCAGGAAGTACGCTCCGTAGTACGCCATCTGAACCAGGGACGCCTGGAACGAGGACATGTCGAAGATGCGCTTGAAGCCGGAGACCATGGGGGTCGTCAGGTCTGCGGCGATGCCCCAGGCGGTGAAGCACCCGATGACCGCGATGAAGAGCATGGCGGCACCGGGGAAGAGGATCTTTGATGCGGACCCAGTGGGCTCGGTGGGCTCGGTGGACTCGGTGGACTCGGCGGACGGATCGGTGGATTCTCTGTCGTCGTTGGTTGCTGGCAGGGCCGTCATGAGCTCTCCGTGGATCTTTCCGGCGACACGGATGTGGAGGTGGAAGAAGCGGAATCTGTACCGGAGCGTGTGCCGGAGTGTGTGCAGCGCGTCACTGCGATGGTACCTGGAGCGCGTCGTGTCGGCGGGTGTTCGCGGACCCGAGATGGGTTGAACTGAGCTGAGATCGATGGAGCGATACGGTGGGGCCGTGCCTTCGTATCGGACGATCCTCACCGTCGTCTCCCTGCGCCCCGGCCGCGCCCCCGGGGACGTCGAGGCGGCAGCGCGCGCCGCCGTCGGCGAGACGACTGCGCT
>ERZ772924.364-NODE-364-length-22354-cov-3.067537_pt1 | contig 22354 bp, 17 predicted proteins | sample MGYA00512116_ERZ772924 | MGnify/ENA primary metagenome ERZ772924 (study PRJEB29015, sample SAMEA2737920) | human oral metagenome | biome: human oral; feature: human-associated habitat; material: dental | place: China | collected 2134 ...
ATATGCCGCGCATCATCAGGGGGTTGTGCCCCATCTCATTCGGGTGGGCGAGCCGATCGACGGCAGCCGACACCATGCCCGTAAAGCCCTGCGGGGCAACGAGCCCCGGCGCGGGCGGGATCTCAATATAGTCCCCATACGATTCCAGATGCACTTCGCGGCGCCCCGCGGTCTCGACAACCTTCGGCGATCCGTGCAGCAGCGCATAATGACCGTTGCCGGAGCGATCCAGGATGCGCGGGATAATGCGAATGCCGCCCTCGACGCGGATCTCCTCCGGCAGCTGATCCGCAATGCTGACCTGATAGACACCGCCTTGACGAAACGCGTGGAAAAAACTCAACAGACGCCGCTCACGCGCGCGAAAAAAGCAGCTCTGTGTCTCGGCAATCCGCTGGTTGATGTAGAGCGGCACGTTCGTGAAGAGCTCGCGGTCGAGGTTGTTGACCGCCTCGATGGTCGCATGAATGCAGTCCGACCGATCCGCACGCAGGGGCGTGATGTGCATATGCGCAAAGGAGAGTTCCTTCGGCTCGAAGACGAAGATCTCCTCCTGCACGTCACCGACAGCGATGCGGTGCGCCCCCGGTGTCCGCGCCTGATAAACCGCACAAACCGTCTGCCGTTCCCCCGGCTCCAGCGCGATGATACGGCTGTGGCGCGGCGCACCGAAGAGGTTCAGCCTCTTTATGCAGCCGTTGTCCGAAAGCTCAATCACGACGGCGGAAAGTACCGCCCCAAGATTCGACACATCCGCCTGCACTTCAACGCGACCATCGTTGTCGAGACGGCTCAGACGGACATTTTCACACACAATCTGCGGCTCCTCGTGTGCCATATGGATCGTATCCACCAACACACGCCCGTCGTCCGCGTCAAACCCGTACAGACGATAGTCCAGTGCCTCGGCAGAGATGTCGAGAACGCCATAGTTGTTCCTGCCCATCGCAACGACCTCGGGGAACTCCTCAAGGATCCGTTTCTCCGGCGTTCCCTTGTCGCAGCCCTCTGCCGGATCCTGCAGGCTCCCCTGCATGACGTAAACGGTACGCGCGCCGATCTCGGGCGTGACCGATACCGCCTTGACATAGCGATGGAGATGCCCCCCGATGACGAGATCGACCCGCCCCCGTTCCGCAAGCGGGACAATGTGACGGTTGTTGAATACATCCGTATAGGGATGGTGCATCATGAGAATACGCCATGACGCCGCCTGTGCGGGTGCGCCCATCAGATCCGCCTCCACCCACGCAAGCGTCTCACGGATGCGGCTGCGGTTCTCCGCGTCGAGCACACAGCCCGCATTCTCCGCATTCATCTCGAAGAGCCCCCACGGCGTACTGTCCACCATGACGATATGCGCGATGCCATAGTTCACGGAAAAGCTGTGTCCGTCCGGTGCTGCGTTCAGATGCTTTGCCTGCGGTCGCATAAAGAGCGTCTCAAAGAACGGACCGTCGTCGTGGTTGCCCCGCGCGTAGAAAACGGGCGTGGAGGCAAGCACCTCCGGAATGCGCTGAAACCAATTCTGCTCGTACTGATTGTGCTCATATCCCGTGCCGAAGGAAATGTCTCCGCCATGCAGAATGAAATCCGGCTGTTCCTCCCCGATCATCGCGGCAAACTGTCCGCTGAGGTGAAAGAGCTGCGTGTCCGAGATCGTCACGAGATGAAGGCGCTGTGGTGCGGCTTCGGGGGTCCGGAAAGAGCCTTCATACAGCCGCTCCGCCCCGATCCGGACAGCATAGCGACAGGTTGTCGCCGCCGCAAGATTCGTCAGGCGGGCGGTATAGAGCCACACCTCCGCCTCTCTGCTCACGCGCTGCCGTTTTGCCGTGACGGTATGGGATGCCCCACACGTTCCATAGCACACGACGGCATCCCGCGCCTCTGTCATCTCCCACGCGATTGTGATCGCGTGGGAGTCGGGACTGAGCAAATAGGGACCGTTTTGGAGCGGCCATTTTCTTGTCATTGCCTCTATCCTTCCATGTTGTTCTTTGCCAAGACCTCCCTGCAAATCTCCGGCGTGATGAAGTCGTAGATCAAAACGCCGCGCGCCTTCGGGTATGCCTCCAGAAGGGCAAGACTGTACGGGTTCAGTACATCCGCAAACGCGTCGGGAAATCCGGGCGCCCCGTTCGTCGCACTGATGTGACTCAGAGAGAGGACCGTATGCGGCTGCTCGCACGACGTTTCCATCTGCGCGCGGATCGCCGCCTGCTTCTCGGCAATGGTCGGTCCGTCCCACAGATCCTGCAGGGAAATGGAGGGGTTCTCATGCCAGTTCTCCGCCCATTTGCACCCGTGAATGCAGCAAAATCCCATCGCGGGCGGAGAGCATTCGATGGCGACAATCCTGCCCGTACATTCCCCGAGCGTCATCCATGCGGGAGCCCCCTCCTCCCAATGATAGAACAGTTCCGTCCATTTTTCAATGCGTTCTTTCAGCGCCGCACCATACGCCTCATAGTCGTCCTTTTTCTCATTCGCATTCTGGATGCGCACGAGCAGTGTCTCCGACGGGTGCCGCCGCAGAAATTCCGCACAGGTGGAAAAGATCTGATCCGCGTCAATGTCGCTGATCCACTCGCGATGCGCCGCCTTCATTTCCCGCCGCAGCCGCAGATCGAGAAAACGGACACCTGCCGTGAGCTGCTGCGCCAGCGGCAGTGTCTGCGTATGATAGTAGCGTTCGGGGCAGGATGCCGTCATCGTATCATGGGTGCCCGGCAGCAGGAGCTCCGTGATGTATGTATCCCCTGCGCAGCGAGCCATCCAATCCGCACACGAAACTGCATTCATCGTCATGCCTCCTCACCCTCCTGCTGCGACTGCTTTTCACGCAGACGAATCAGAAGATGCGACATGACGACGGCAACCAGCGCGAGCGCGGCAAGCCCCCAAAACGCCATCGCGAGAACGTGGGTATCTGTCAGATAGGAGCGCACAATCTGCCCTGCCGCATCTTTCTCCGGCGAGCGCACCAGTCCGCCCAATACAATCGGTGCAATCAGCGCCGGCAAATATCCAATGGTGATCGCAAAGGACATCGCGGCTGAGGAGTGCTTTTTCGGAACATTTGCCTCGCCGATGGGCGCATAATAGACGCCGCGCACCATAAAGACACACGCAGATGCCGCGAGCAGGAGCACGAGGAGCAGATAGAATACGGACGAGGAGATGAGCCCGTCCGGTGTCTCCCCGGGCGCATACCCTGCCGCATAGAGGCTGACATCGGGGTGATTGAAGAAGAAGATACATCCGATCACAGCGAGCAGCAGGACGAGAAGGCTCTCCATCGTACGCATGAAATGCGCGGTTGACGGGAACACTTTCTCTACAAGAACCGTCGAGACGAGGGGCAACATGCGCAGACCGATGACAACCGTGGCAAAGACCGCTGCCGCAACCGCACTTGCTCCATAACCGCCCTGCAGGAAGCGCGCAAAATAGGTTCCTGCCGCAACGAATGCACCGTAGATGCAGAAGACATTGATGCCCGCGATCCAGACGACCGGCAGGCGTGCAACCTTCGCAATGCCCTTGATCGCCTCCGCATTCGTCTTCGTCTGCGTATCATCATCGCCCACCTTCGCCCCTTTGGGCACGGCAAAGAATACTGCAATGCCCGCAATGATAATGATGACACACGCGGTCGCCATCATTGTCCGCGGACCCGCCTCGAAATAGAGCATTGCCGTCCACAGCATCGAGACGAGAAATGCCAGAACGCCGCGCCCGAACTCAAAGAGCCCAAATGCCGCACCCTGATGATCCTTGGTTGTCGAAAGCCGCAACGCCTTGAAGTTCGCCGGCTTGAACAGAACCTCACTGAAAAACAGCATGGAGAAGAAACACGCGAGCAGAACCGGCATACTGAGCCCCGGTGAGTTCAGCGTCAGGAACATGGAAATACCGCCGACACCGATGGTGGAGAGCATCATGATGGCACGGATGGAAAAACGATCCCCTACCCAGCCGAGCGCGATGGTGCCCAACAGAATGACAAGCCCTTGCATGGAGTACAGATACCCCGCCTCCTGGTCGGTCACGCCGAGTGCGGCGGGAAAGCCCCCCGGCACGCTGTTCCGGATGTCCCAGAACGCATAGATCAGCTGCGCATTGATCGTAATGAGAATCAGCTGGAAAAACGCCGCTTCCGAAAATCCATACTTCGCCAAGAAATTTTTCATGATCTTCGCATCCTCCTTTATTGCAAAAAGCTGGATTTTATTCCCCGCTGCCTGTATAATGACAATATGATGTATTTTCCGTCAAAAAGTTCATCATCCCATCATTTAGGCACCTTTCTGAATATTATTATATAAGAATGCGGGCAGATCATTCTCCATTTTTTTGTTTCGTTCCAAGGTGAAACTATCCTATTTTGCTTTTTCGCATTCTTTCGTGAATGAATCTTCAGAAGGGGTTTTCCTATGTCCTCCTTTCCATTCGGCGCGCCCGATCCATCTGCCTTTGAGCCCGGCAGCAGCCCCTATCTGGAATCCGTTGAAAGTCTCACCGATGCGGATTGCTCCGACACACAGGACATACATCGCGGGATCGTCGAGATCATTCTCATTGAAAAAGGTTCGTGCCACCTCATCACAAAGTACGACAGGTTCCTTCCCCTGCAAAAGGGCAGCCTTGTGCTGATCGGAAGCGGTATTCTGCGTCGTTTCAAGGACGGGGAGAACCTGAACGCACTCCTCATCCGCATCGGCGACGTTCACCTGCGCGGGCTTCCTCCCGCACAGCTTGCGCCCACAGAGGAACCCATTCTGCTGACACGGAGCTCTGCCACGACGCAGGGGATTCTCCTGACCATTCTGCAAAGCATCAAATTACTCGCACTCGAACAGGAGCACAGGCATCGCTCAGAGACGGGCGCTGGTCTTGCACGGGCACTTGTCCTCATGTCCGTTTCGCTCCTTGCGGAATGCAGAAATCGCGATGATGCGCGCGCCCTGCATGGCATGGGGGCTCGCATCAAGGAGTACATCGACGCACACTATCTTGAGGATCTGAAACTCCCCGACATCGCTGCCGTCCTCCATATCAACCCCTATTATCTCTCACATACATTCAAGGCGCTGACGGGTGTCTCCCCCATGTCCTACATCATCCGCCGCCGCATCGACGAGGCACAGAACCTTCTCCTGACAACAAATCTGAGCATCACCGCGATTGCGATGGAGTGCGGATACAATAACTCCAACTACTTTCAATCCGTCTTCAAAAACCTTGTCGGTACAACGCCCGGAAAATACCGTAAAATGTGGCGCACATAAAAAGGAGGCTGCTGCACGAAGTTTTTACGCTTCATGCAGCAGCCTCTTTACGTGTACCGCTCAGCCGTGAATGATGTCCGTATACTCGGGGTAGTCGCGCAGCCGGTCGACGGGCGGGAAGTCCGCCGCGCCCGTAAATGTGCCGCGCTCCCATTGGGTGCGCGTTGACCAGATGAGATTCGCGCGCAGGCTTTCATGCACGGCGGCTACCTCATAGGAGCGCAGTTCAGGAACAAAGGTGCCCGCCGCGCCGACCTCACCCGTCAGCTCCGTTCGGATGCGCAGATATTGCGCGGGTGCAAGCTCCGTAAGGTCGATGCTGTTGCCGCCGTCTTGGAGGGTAATCTCCCGCCAATCCTTGACGGAGACACCATCATCCGAGACCTCGACCACAGCGCGTATCGCCGCATGGTTCGGGATGCACGTCTCGGTCACCAGCGTCTCGAACTGCCAGCAGATCTTTTCTGCGAGGTATGCGGGCGCATAGACGGCGGGATGCCGCCACTCTGTCGTATGTGTGCCCGTACTCTCGATCCTGCGAAAGTCGAGCCAGACACCGAGCGCATCGCTGCGCGGTCCCGTCTCATCTGGATGCTCGTAGACCTCGCGCATCTCCTCCTCGGTCAAGCCCTCCGTGTAGAACCGCACCTCCGCCACGTTGGCGGGCAGATGCGTAAAATACTTGGGCTTTCCGAGTTCGGGGATGACGTGTCCGATGTAGGAGTAGCCGACGAAGATCGGCTGATCTGCCCACTGCCGCAGCTCACTCGCGGGATTAATCCCCCCGACGCAGCCGCGCCGCACGCCGTCGATGAAGGACGCGCCGCCACGCTCCTTGTCAAAGGTCATGGCGTACTGGTGACGGACATCGACCTCGGCAGAGCCGCCCTGCCAGAAGTACTCTTCGACACCGTGGCAGATGCCCCATTTGATTGTGCCGCCCCGCTCGACTGCCATGCGCAGCGCGTAGCCCGCACCCCAGCCGATGGATTTGCCGCGGATCATAAGGGGACTGTGCCCCATTTCATCCGCACGCGCGAGGCGGTACATATTTGCCGTCACGATGCCCGTGAGCCCCTCGGGCGTTGCAAGATCGGTGCGCGGCAAGATCTCGATGTAGTCGCCGTATTCCGCCAATACCGCTTCCATCTTTCCGTCTGCTTCCCTGACCTTCGGCGTTCCATGCAGCAGTGCAACATGCCCCCTGCCCGTCTTGTCGTAGACACGCGGGACGATGCGAAGGGCACCCTCGATGGTCACCTCCTTCGGAGGGAGATTCGCAATGCCGACCCAATGGGTTCCGGCGCGTTCAAAACGATGACAGAATGTCACGGAGCGCCGCTCGTGCGCGGTAAAACGGAACTGTTGGACCGCCACGGTCGCGCCGTCCATCACCAGCGGGATTTCGACATCAGCGGCGCGATCCAGACGGTTCGTCACCTCCGCACGCGCAAAGAGGCAGTCCACATCCTCGCCCGCACCAATCCGAAGGGAAAGATGCGCATAGGAGAATGCCTGCGGTTCGCGCGTCTCGAGCGCAAGCGCGGCGTCTCCGACGCGGAGGCTGTGCGTCCCCACTGCCTCGGCGTGATAATAGGCGGTGAATGTCCTCCTCTCGCCGGGGTTCAAAACGATGAGCTGCGTATCCGCGCCCGCACCGAACATGTTCAGGAGATGCTGTGTGCCGTTATCCACAAGAGTCAGGACGACGGCGGCAATCCCCGTACCGGCATTTTCGGCGGCACCCGTAATTTTGACATTTCCGTTTTCATCGAGAGCACATAGGGAGATATCGGAGAATACGACATGCGGCTCGTCCTTCGTGATATGGATGGCATCGACCCGCTTTTCCGTACCGTCCGGCAAAAATCCATAGAGTTTGTAGTCCAGTGCATCTGCCGTGATGTCGAGCACACCGTAGTTGTTGTTTCCGAGCGCCACGGATTCGGGGAACTCGGTCAGGAGGCGCTTTGAACCATCCAATTCCTCATATCCCGTTGCAGGATCCTGCACGCTCCCCTGACAAACGTAGACGGTACGTGCCCCAATGGCGGGCTGCGCAGAAACAGATTTGATGTAATAGTGCAGATGCCCACTCAGGACGAGATCCACCCCGCACCGCTCTGCAATCGGCACGACGTAGCGGTTGTTGAACGTATCCGTATAGGGATGATGTGTGACGAGAATGCGCCACGCCGCACGCGCTGCGTTCCCGCTCACGAGATCTGCCTCCATCCACGCGAGGATGGATTCGATCCGTGCGCGCAGCGGCGCATCCGCAGCAATGCCCGCGTTGATCCCGTTCATCTCGAGAAGCCCCCACGGATTGCTGTCCACGATGGTGAAATGCACCATACCGTAGTCAAAGGAGAAGGCTTCCCCGCTCTCCATCCCGTGAAGCCCCTTCATCTGCGGCACCCCGATAAAGGCATCGTAGAAGGAACCGTCATCGTGGTTGCCGTGCGCGTAGAAGACGGGCATGCGTGCCAGCAGCGCAGGAATCTTTGCGAACCAGTTGTCCTGATATTGGTCGTGCTGATACCCCGTCCCGAACGAGATATCCCCCGCATGGAGCAGAAATTCGGGCTGCTCGCGCTCTGCCGCACGTTGAAAGAATTCCGACGCATGGAAGAGATGCGAGTCCGAAATGGTCATGAGATGAAGCTCCTGCGGATCCTCCCTCAGTGTGTGAAACGCAGCCTGTGCACAACACTCCTCCCCCGTCCGTATTTCATAGGCATATGCGGTGCCCGGCTGAAGCCCCGTCAAAACTGCGGTATAGATTATTGCCCCGTCGGGATGTTCGGGACAAACCGGTTCACGCGCCGCGCACGCATCCTTCCGCAACAGTGTGCCATCGGGTGCACTGCACACGACATAGAAGTCTGCGGGCACCTCTGCCTCCCACGCAACGGTCATCTGACGCGCGTCGGGAGCAAGGAGATACGGACCGTTGCAAATCCTTCCGCCTGCCATAGTTTACCCTTCCTCTTCTTCCTTGACCTTCTTCGCCCACAGCGTCGGAACGATGAGGAGGGTCATCAGCGCGACACTGCCGATCCAGAACGCCATGATGGTCTCAAAATGATAGGTTGTCACACCATCCACAATAACCTTCGCGTGATCCATGAGAAGTCCGTTGACGATGTCCTGTGCCGCCGCGCCGCCATATGCCAGGAGTCCGATGACGCCCATAGCCGCGCCCGTCGCCTTGCGCGGGCAAAGATCGACTGCAAGCAGTCCGCCGACAAAGCAGAGAATAACGCCAAGCCCAAAGCCAAAGACTGAGATGCATGCCGTCGTAAGCGCAAGCGACCCCGCAGGGACAAAGCAGACGCCGATGATGCCGGCGAGCATGACAATACCAAAGACGATCGTCGTCATGGAATGGCGCGACTTGAAGAACTTATCGGAAATCATGCCCGAGAAGAACGAGCCGACACCGCCAAGAATCGGGGACAGCGACATGATGCTGCCCGCCGTAACGAGATCCATCCCCTTTGCTTCCTGCAAAAAGATGACGCCCCAGCTGCTGATGGAATAGCGCGATATGCCGAGACAGATGGCAGCGACTGCGAGCAGCCAGACATAGGGGTTACGGATAACCATGAGCTGGGCTTCCTTTGTGGATACCGTCTGCTCCTTCTTCTCCTGCGCAACCTCGCCCTCAAACTCATTTGCAGACGGCAGTCCGTAGGTCTCAGGACGATCACGCATGAAGCGGTACATGATGAACGCAAGCACGATACAGGCAACACCCGGCAGGAAGAACGCCGCATGCCAACCGAACGCGACAATAATCATTGCCGTGCCAAGATAGGTCGCGCCCTCACCGAGGTAATGGGCAATACTGAAAACGCCGTAGTAGGTTGCCAACTTGCTCTTTGAGAACCATTGCGAAAGGGACACGATACAGGGAGCAGCCCCCATACTCTGGAACACACCGTTGACGCCCCACAGCACAAGGAACACCCAGTAGGCATCACTGAAACCAAGGATGACGTTGACAATGGCAGCGCCGAGAAGTCCGATGGGGACGATTTTCTTGATGTTGCAGTGATCCGCGATGAAACCGTTCGCACATTTACCAATCGCGATCGCGACCATCATCGCCGCGCCCATCGCACCGAGTTCGGTCGGCGTAAAGCCCGCCTCGATCATCGGCTTCTTTGCGACGCCGAGCGTCATACGCATCACATAGTACATACCATAACCGATGATCATAGCCGAAACGGCCTGCACGCGCGCGGAACGATACATCTTCTTGACGATATTCGGATCCTCGATGCGGGGCTTATCCGGATTCGTCAGAAACCATTTGAGCATGTTCAGCACCTTCCTTTGCTGCTCTCCAAAATACAACAACGAAAATAGAGACAGATTTTATCAAGCGCTTGTATAAGGACATTATATCAAGTTTCTGATAATTCCATCTCTATTTTTTTGCCTTATTATTGTTGGGTTGCTCAAATTTATTGTTTTTTGTTGCCGAAATGTGTGCTGTGCGTCGTGAAATAGACCCCACCAAAGATGGCGGCGGCGCCGAGGAGTTGGAGGGCACCGATCTGCTCGGCGAAGAGCAGTCTGCCGCCGAGCATGCCGACAATGGGCGTGACGTTCTGAAAGATGGAGGTAACGGAAGGTCCGACAGCGCGCACACCGAGATTCCAAAAGAGCATTGCCATGACGCCGCCGAAGACGACCGTGTAGAGGAATGCGGCAAGAAGGAGCGCTGGGAGCGCGGTCGGATGAAAGTCATCCGTGAGGACGCCGTAAAGAATCGTCGCGAGTGCCCCCAAAAGCCCCGACCACCCCGTACAGAGGGCGGCGGACATATGCCGCATGACACGCACGGCAAGGATGGAGTACATTGTCCACGCGATCTGTGCGAGCAAAAAGAGGACATCGCCGCGATTGAACGAGAACTCGATCAGCACGCGGACAGAGCCATGACTGACGACGGCAAGCGCACCGAGGAAGGAGACGGCGATGCCGCCCCACGCAATGACGTTCAGCCGCTCACGCAGGAACACGGCAGCGAAAAAGGCGGTGATGGCAGGAGATGCTGCAGCGATGAGGGTGCAGTTTGTGACGGAGGAGTATTCCAGTCCCGTGAACTGCATGCAGCCGTTCATGAGGATTCCGCAGACGCCCATCGCCATAAGCGCAGGCAGTGTATGACGCGGCGGCAGGAGTGTCTCGCCATACCGCACGGCAATCGCAATGAGGACGACGGAGATAAAGCAGTAGCGCATGGCGGAGATGGTGACGGGCGACCACGCCGTGACGAGCCATTTGATACAGAGCGGCTGTATGCCCCAGATGACCGCCGTGAGGATGAGAAGCACGTACATCCTGCGCTTTGCGGCTGTATCTTCCATGCAATACCTCCTACGCAATCCCCGTCAGCAGGAAGATGCCAAGGCAGATAAAGGCGACGGCGGATTTCAGCAGCGTAAGGACGACGACATCATAGTAGGACTCCTTGTGCGTCAGCCCACATACCGCCATCAACGTGACGAGTGCGCCCGACTGCGGTCCCGTGTCGATGCACTCCGATGCAAGGCAGATGATGCGATGCAGCACGTCCGCGCTGATGCCGACCTGCTGCGCCCATGCGAGCCACTCCGTGCCGAGCATCCCGAGCGCGATGGTCATGCCGCCCGAGGACGAGCCTGTAACACCCGTCATGATATTGGTCGTGATGATTGCGCTCATAAGAGGTCCGTCGCCGATGTGCAGTCCGAGCAGTGCGTCCTTGATGACGGCGAACGCGGGAAGCGCTGCGATGACGCAGCCGTAGGCATAGCCCGAGGCAACGTTGAGGACGGCAGTGGTCGAGCCGATGGCGCCCGTGTTGACGGGATTTGACAGTCCGCCCCTAAGGCGCAGACGCTTACGCCCGATGATGGCAGCAGCAACGGTCGAGAGGATGAGGGCGACGTTGATCGACCAGATTGCCTGCACCTTGTCGATGCTGCCCGCCATGAGACTGAGCTTCATCGGGAGCAGACTCTCAAGACTGTCCGCCGCCCATGAGTACGCCCATGCCCAGTGAAACGGGTTGCTGATGATGAGGTTGAGGACGATGACCATGACGAGCGGGAGTGCGGAGAGGCGCCAGTCGGGCAGTGCCTCGGTCGACTCCTCCGGCTCGTTGAGGACGTGCTGTCCGTAGCCCTCGCCCTTCGCATTGAGCGTCCGCTGCCGATAGCCGATCCACCCCCACGCGATGAGAAAGTAGAGCACAGCACCGATGATGCCGAGCACGGGTCCCGACCATGTGGTCGTGCCGAAGAAGGAGGTCGGGATGATGTTCTGGATCTGCGGTGTGCCGGGGATGGCGACCATACTGTAGGTGAAAATACCCATCCAGAGAAGTCCCGGCAGGAGTTTTTTTGGAATATCCGCCTGTCGGAAAAGGATTGCCGCAAAGGGGTACATAACGAAGGCAACGACGAATACAGAGAGTCCGCCGTAGGTGAGAACGCCGCAGCCAATGAGAACAGCGAGCACCGCCTTGTCCTGCCCGAGTGTCTTTACAATCTTATCCGCGACGGCAGCGGCAAGCCCACCCTGTTCCATGATCTTGGCGAAAACGGCCCCAAGAAGGAAGACGGGATAGTAGGTCTTGATGTATTCCGCCGCCTTGGTCATGTAGATTTCGCTGTAGACAGGCATGAGGGAGTGTCCGCTACCGAGCGCGGCGACGACGGCAAAGAGCGGCGCGATGAAGATGATGGAGTAGCCGCGGTAGGCGAAGAACATGAGCAGGATGAGGCTGATGAAGATCATGGAGATGTCCATGCCGGTCTCCCCTTTCATAAAAGAGGGCTGCTGCAAGCCTCTTGCAACAGCCCTACGATCATTTCCAATGTAATGTGCCCCCCTCGCTCAGGGGCATCACATTACACCAAGTATATACGGCGCTCTCAGATATGCGCCTTTTCCTTGATGTACTTGCGCGCCTTGATCGCATACTCGAGCGGGTTTGCCTTTGCGGGATCCTGCTCCGCCTCGACGATGTACCAGCCGTCGTAGTCCGTCGCGTTCACGAGGTCAAAGATGGGCGCGAAGTCGATGCAGCCGTCGCCGGGGACGGTGAACATGCCCGCACGGACGCCGTCCAGAAAGCTCATCTTCTTGTTCTTAACCTCCTGCAGAACATCGGCGCGCACGTCCTTGAGGTGGATGTGGCGGATGCGCGGCATATACTTCTTGAGAATCGCGATGTGATCCTCGCCGGAACAGACAAGATGTCCCGTGTCATAGAGGAGCCAAACGAGCGTGGGGTCGGTCATCTCCATGAGGCGGTCGATCTCCTCGGTGGTCTGGACCCCCGTGCCCATGTGATGATGATAGGTCATCGTGAGACCGATCTTCTTTGCGACGGCACCGAGCTTGTTCAGCCCCTCTGCGAGCGTCTTCCACTGCTCTTCGGTGTTGTAGGGCTTGCCGTCAAAGACGGGCACATCGAGCTTGCCCTGCACGCTGTTGCCCTGCTCGGCAACGTTGCAGAAGTCCGCCCCCATCGCCCGCAGGAATTCGCAGTGCGCGATGAAGTCCTTCTCCACCTGCTCATACGGCTGCGTGAGGAGGAAGGAACTGAACCACGCGCTTGCGATGCTCATGCCGCGCAGTTCGAGCGCCTTCTTGAGGACAGCCGTATCCTTTGGATACTTGCCGCCGACTTCGCAACCCGTGAAGCCTGCGAGCGCCATTTCACTGACGCACTGCTCAAAGGTATTCTCCTTACCGAGATCCGGCATGTCGTCATTGGTCCACGCAATCGGGGCAATGCCCAAACGAATCTTTGCCATGTTTCTGACCTCCATATTCTGTCTTAATACTTCCGCGCCGCATCCAGATGAGGGATCATGCGCTCACGCTGCACACGGTTGACCTCGTCCATCGTGCTGACCTGCGCGACGCCGACGCGCCACCAGTTGCCGTAGCCGTGCACCATGCTCTTTGGGAGCACCTTGCAGTCGATGAGGGTCGAGACGGTCTGCTTCTTCGCATCCTCAAGCGCCGCCCTCAGTTCCTCGGCGGTGTTCGCCTTGTAAGTCTTGAGCCCGAAGGACGCGGCGTTCATCGCAAAGTCCACGGGAACGAAGCCGCCGTCGAGCTGCCCGGTCTTCGGGTTGCGGAAGCGCAGTTCCGTGCCATAGCTGCCCTGTCCATGCCCGATCTCAAGGTTGTTGATACAGCCGTTCGTCATGTTGTCAAAGAGGATGATGTTGACCTTGATGCCCTCGGCGATCGCCGTCGCAAGCTCAGAGTTCAGCATCATGTAACCCGCATCGCCGACGAGCGCATACACCTCGCGATTCGGTGCGGCGAGACGGACGCCGAGCGAGGCGTTCAGCTCGTAGCCCATACAGGAGAAGCCGTACTCGACGTGATAGCCGTCCACTTCCTTCGTGCGCCATGCACGCTGCAGATCGCCCGGGAGGCTGCCTGCCGCACAGACGACGATGGCATTCTTGTCGATCGTCTCGTCGAGCACACCGAGCACGCGCGTCTGGAGGAGGGACGAACCCGTCAGTTCGATGAACTCCTTGCTCGCCTTCTTGAAGTCAAACGCGTCGTTGACCTCGGGCACGAAGTCCTCACCCGTGTATTCGAGATGATAGATGCGGTCCACCTCGGCATCCGTCTTTGCCTTGGCATCCTTTATGGCTGCCGCATAGTCCGCGCCGACCTTCCAGCCCGTCTTTTCGAGCGCAGCGTCAAGCGCCTTCAGCCCCTCCTGCGCGTCCGCGACGACCTGCACGGCGTCCATCTTGTACGCATGGAAGCGCGAGATGTTGATGTTCAGATACTCCACCTCGGGGTTCTGATAGAGCCACTTCGAGGAGGTTGTAAAGTCCGTGTAGCGCGTGCCGACGCCAATGACGAGATCCGCATCCGCGCCGATGAGGTTCGCGCCGAGACTGCCCGTCTCGCCGATACCGCCGAGGTTCAGCGGATGATCCCAAACGATCGTGCCCTTGCCCGCCTGCGTCTCGCCGAACGGGATGCCGTACTTCTCCGCGAATGCGCGGAAGGTATCCTCCGCCTCGGAGTAGCGCACGCCGCCGCCGAAGATCATGATCGGCTTCTTCTTGCGCGTGATGAGCTTCACCGCCTCTTCAATGGCGTACGGGGAGGGCGCGGGACGCTCGATGCGGTGGACGCGCTTCTTGAAGAAATGCACGGGATAGTCATATGCCTCGCCCTCGACATCCTGCGGCAGCGCAATACAGACCGCGCCCGTCTCCGCCGGATCGGTAAGGACACGCATGGCATTGATGCACGCCGTCATGAGGATCTCGGGACGTGTCACGCGATCCCAGTATTTGCAGACCGCCCTGAAGGCATCGTTGCTCGTAATGGAAAGGCTTGAGGGCTGCTCAATCTGCTGCAGCACGGGATCCGGTTGGCGATCCGCATAGGTATCGCCGGGCAGGAAGAGGACGGGAATGCAGTTCGCCGTCGCCGTCGCCGCTGCCGTCACCATGTTGAGCGCACCGGGACCGACGGACGAGGTGCAGGCGTAGATCTGCTTGCGGCGCTTCTGCTTGGCAAAGCCCATCGCCGCATGCGCCATGCCCTGCTCGTTGCGCCCCATGCGCATGATGAGGTTGCCCGCATCCTGCTCGAGTGCCTGCCCGATGCCGACCACATTGCCGTGCCCGAAAATACCGAAGATGCCCTCAAACATCGGGTTCTGTTTGCCGTCAAATTCGATGTACTGGTTGTTGAGGAACTTTACAAGTGCCTGTGCAACTGTGAGGCGAATCGTCTTTTCCATGTGCTCTCCTCCACTCAATATAGGAACCGTCTGTGATGTGCCCCCACGCAAACGCTTAGGGAGCACACATCATATTCACAAAAGCTACAATCCGAACTATTCTCAGCGGTTCGGCTGCCAGATCTTCGCATTCTCATCGAGCAGCCATGTGTGCTCGGGCAGATCCGTGCGCGTCTTCTTCCACGGATCGCCGGGCAGATGGCGGATCATCCAGCTGTACCACATGGCATAGCCGGGCGCTGCGACCTGCGGGTGCATATAGCCGCCCGTGATCTCCGACCAGCTGTTGTGCTCGATCTTGAACGCGTTGTCACCGATGAACGCCGCGCCGAAGCCCTGCGGCTTGTCGAACTGATAGGTGTATACCTCGGGCTGCGGATGGTTGTGCGGGATGTAGCCCGACCAACAGCCCGGCGTGTTCACGACCTCGCCGTTGACCATGTTGGAATACGGCGCGTTCTCGTAGTCAAAGATCGTGCGTACCGTACGCTCTGCCGTGCGGTACCACATGCCGCTGCCAAAGACGGGCGACTGGATGTCGGCGGGGCGATAGAAGACCGGTGCAAAGTCACGATCATTCTCCGTCTTCTGCACGAGCACCGTCGAGCGCTTCAGCGCCTTCAGCACAACCTTCTTGCCGCGCGGTACATGCAGACAGTAGGGCGCCTCGTCGAAGAGCGATGTGCGGTGCATGATCTCCTTCTTGCCGTCCCAGTGTACCTCTACATCGCCCGTCAGGATGACGAACGCCGTCTCCTGCAACACATCCTCGAACTCCACGATCTCATTTTCATCCATGAGCTGATAGCCGATGTCCATCAGCATATCGCTCTCGCGTGTCGTCATGGCATTGTAGCCATGTTTCAGCTCCGCACCCAGACGTCCGAACTTCATATTGTCGCCTCCCACGCGATCTCCGTGATGACTTTCTCATCCTTGTGCTCCGCCATAAAGGCGCCGATCTGCTCCACGGTCTGCATCGCGTTGGAGCAGCTGTGGCTCGCGACGACCATTGCCGCGTGCGCTGTTCCGTGCTGTAGGGAGTCCGCCACCGACCAACCCTCAAGCAGTCCGTAGACAAACGCACTGCCGTAGGCATCGCCGCCGCCAAAGGACTTCAGGAGCTTGATGTTGTAGGACGAAACCTTGTACGCCTTCTTGTCCGCCGTGTAGGCAATCGAACCTGCCTTTCCGTGCTTGATGACGACGATCTTCGTTCCCTGTGCGATGTACCTGTCCGCGATGAGGTGATCTGCCGGCTCCGTCGCATCCTCGTCGTAGCCCTCGGTGAGGTTGATCTCGTCACGCGAGCCGATGATGACATCCGCCATCGACGCCACGAGCGAGTAGTAGATCTGGATGTCCTTCTTCGTGCGCCAGCTGTAGGGGCGGTAGTCCACGTCGAAGATGATGCGCGTGCCATGCTTCTTCGCATACTGCGCGGCGATGAGGCACGCCTCGCGTGAGGGGCTTGCCGACAGTGCCGTACCCGAGATGATGAGGATCTTCGTGTCCGCGATGTATTGCTCATCCACATCCTCCGGCGCAATCGTGAGATCCGCCACATCGTCACGGTACATGAGAATGCTCGACTCCGTCGGACTCTTGATCTCCGTGAACGTCAGCCCGATGCGCTCTCCGTTTTTCGCGCGCACCATCTGACTCGTGTCGATATCCCGCTCCTTGAAGTAGTTCAGCACAAAATCACCGAACTGATCGTTTGAAACAGCGCCGATGAAGCCGACCTTCTTGCCGAGCTTGTTGATGCCGACCGCCATGTTGCCCGGCGAACCGCCGAGATACATGGAGAACGTCTCCACCTTGTCGAGCGTGCGGTTCAGCTCATTTGGATTGAAGTCCAGCGTCACACGCCCGATCAGCACAACGTCGCGCTTCTTGTTTGCATCAAAGGTAATGAGTGCCATCGTCGTCTCTCCTTATGCCTTGTTTTCCATCCCAAAGATTTTCATGTGCTTCTTGACGTTCGCATATGTCCCATCGACAATCGCCTCGCTGAAGTCGAAGTAGCGGGCATCGGGCTTCTCTGCCGCCACCTTGCGGATGCGGTCTGCCGAAGAGTCGTAGGACGCCGTCGCAATGTTGATCTTCTGAATCCCGTTCGCGATACACTGCCGGAAATCCTCGTCCGTCAGCCCCGTGCCGCCATGGAGGACAAGCGGCGTTTTGACGACCGCCGCAATCTCCTTGAGGCGGTCGATGCGCAAGACGGGCTGCTCCTTGTAGTTGCCGTGCGCCGTACCGATGGCAACGGCGAGCGCGTCAACACCCGTCTCCTCGGCAAAGCGTTTTGCCTCCTCCACGCTCGTGACGAGGACATCCACGCTCTTGTAGTCGCCCTCCGCGCCGCCCACGCGACCGATCTCCGCCTCGACATCCGCGCCGTAGCTCTTCGCGAGCTTCACGATCTCACGCGTGCGCGCAATGTTCTCATCGAGCGGATACTTCGAGCCGTCGAACATAACCGAGGTAAAGCCGAGATCAAGTGCGAGTTTGATAGTCTCCATCTTGCCGCCGTGGTCGAGATGCACCGCCACCGGCATTTTGCATTTCTTCGCCGCGGCAATCATCACGGGACCGAGGAGGTCAAGCGGAGAGTAGCGCAGACGCCCCTCTGCCACTTGCAGGATCATGGGGGCGTGCAGCTCCTCGGCAGCTCTCACTGCGCCCATCGCCATCTCCATATCGGAGACATTGAACGCACCGACCGCATACGTGTGATCCGGCTTCTTGACCAGATCGGACAGTTTGACAAGTGGCATGGCGTACCCTCCTTTTATCCCTTAAAACAGTTCATTGTAGATGGCGATGATCTCTTCCTTCGTCGGCACGCGCATCGTGTTCTGCGGGCTGCCGCTCTCAAGCGCATCCGCTGCCATCTTGTCCGTCTGTGCGAGGAAATCCGCCTTTGTAAAGTTGCGCTGCGCGAGGCACTCCTCCGTCGTGGGGATGCCGACCGCCTTGCAGAAGCGCGTCACCTCGGCGACAAATGCAACAGCTGCATCATGATCGGGTGTCGTGTCGTCCGCGACCTCCATGATACGTGCGATCGTTGCGAAGCGGGCCGTATTCTCCTCAATGGCAAACTTCATGCATGCGGGCAGAAGAATTGCGTTCGATACGCCGTGTGCAATGTGGAACAGTGCGCCGATCGGGCGGCTCATGCCGTGAACGATCGTAACCGACGCGTTGTTGAACGCGATGCCTGCCTCCGTCGCCGCAATCGACATCGCAAGACGCGCCTCGACATTGTTGCCGTCCGCATAGCAGAGCGGGAGATTCCTATGGATCTTCGCAATCGCCGAGAGGGCAAACGTATCTGTCAGCGGCTGTGCGCGGCGCGACGTGTACGCTTCAATGGCATGGCAGAGAGCATCCACGCCCGTTGCCGCCGTCACGGGCGGGGGAGCCGTCATCGTAAAGGAGGGGTCAACCACCGCGAGCGCAGGGATGATCGAAGGTCCGCCGAGCAGCATCTTCACATTGTTCTCCGTGTCCGTGATGATCGTGTTCTTCGTCACCTCGGAGCCTGTGCCCGCCGTCGTCGGAATCGCCACGAGATAGGGAACCGGCATATCGATGCTGACGTGCATGTAGTCGCTGATCTTCCCCTTTGCCACCGACATGAACGCGATCGCCTTTGCTGCATCCATCGGCGAGCCGCCACCGAGTGCAACGATGAAGTCGCATTTCTCCGCGCGGTAGACTTTGAGCCCGTCACTCACCATCGTATCCGTCGGCTCCGCGCTCGCGCCGTCGTAGACGGCATACGGAATGCCCGCCGCATCGAGAGCCGCCTCCACCTTTGCCGCATTGCCGAACTTCACCATGAACGGGTCCGTGACAATCAGTGCCTTTGTGCCCTTGCCCTTGATGTGATCCCCCAGCTCGTCGATGACATTCGTGCCGGAAATGATCTTTGCGGGAACCATAAATGTGTAACCCATCGTGTCCACTCTCCTATTCTGGTTCATTGACAATTTTGATAAAGTTTTGATTATCTTATGGATATAATTTACACCTTTTATACATGCTTGTCAACAGAATTCACATCTTTTTTACAAAGAGGCGAATTTTCCATTTTCAAGAGAGAAAGCATCTCATTCAGGAAAGAGAAAAGTGCCCCAACGGAACGATTTTCGTAGAACTCTTGTATATCTTTCGGAATTATATTATAATAACGTGAAATTCTGCTCCTAAGAGATGCTCAATCTCAGCCGCTGTTTTTTGCACTGTCCCCACAGTGCGCGATGTAAGGTGAACGTTTATGAAAATTGATCGCAGGCGAAAAATCCATGAGACACTAAAGGAAGTCCACAACATCTCCATCAATGACCTCTGTGAAATGTTCGGCGTGTCCAAGAACACAATTCGGCGCGACATCGCCGATCTGGAAGAAAAGGGAATCATCGAAAAGGTCTACGGCGGCATTGTCCTCGCCGAGACGCCTGAGGACGCACCTGAGCCATTCGCCTTTCGCGAGGCACGCAACCTCGCCGCAAAGAAGATCATCGGTCGCCTTGCCGCCGCTCTCGTAAGTGACGGCGATGTCATCTACATCGACTCCGGAACGACCACGATGCACATGGTTCCCTATCTGCTCGAAAAGCAGGGGCTCACCATCGTCACCGCAAGCGTCCACGTCATCAACATGGCGGTCACTTACAGCCACCTGAACGTCATCTCCACAGGCGGCACATTCTACGCACCGTCCAAGGCGTTTGTGGGACCGCAGGTCATCGAGTGCCTGCATCGCTACAACGTCACAAAGGCATTTCTCGCGAGCACGGGCATATCGCTCGAACACGGCGCAACGAACACCTCACCGCTCGAATGCGAGATCAAACAGTGCCTGATGGAAAAACCCTGTCCCCACATCCTGCTGGTGGACGACTCCAAATTCAACATGGCGACACTCATGAGCTACACACCCCTGAGGGATCTGGACTGCCTTGTCACGAACGAGATGCCGCCGGAAGACTACATACGGTATTTCGAGAAGAACAACGTGCGCCTGATCGTTCCGACGGGCGAGAAGATGTAGCAGAAAAGCACAGGCTGCCGAATGTTTTGCAGCAGCCTGTGCTTTTTAATGGATTGCCTTTTTCTTGAACCGTCCGCCCACGATGTCGTGTACGGCATTGATCGTGACGAAGGCGCGTTCGTCCTTGTCAAGCACGATCTCCTTGAGTTTATCGAGCTCGAGACGCGTGACGACGCAGTAGAGAATCTCCTTTGGGTCGCCCGTGTAGCCGCCCGCGCCGTGCAGAAGGGTCACGCCGCGCCCAAGTCGTTCATTGAGTGCAGCGGTCATCTCCTCGTGCTCACTCGTGACGATCATGACGGCATACGACTCGTCGAGACCTTTCAGCACCACGTCGATCATCTTCGCGATGACGAAGTACGCAAAGAGCGAGTACATTGCCTTGTCCCAGCCGTAGAGGAGTCCCGCCGTGGAGAGGATGAAGAGGTTGATGAACATAACGACCTCGCCGACGGAGAACTGCGTGCGTGCGTCCATGATGATGGCGACGATCTCCGTCCCGTCGAAGCAGCCGCCCGTGCGCATGACGATGCCGACGCCAAGACCCGTGACGACACCGCCGAAGATCGCGGCAAGGAAGGGATCGTTCGTCACCTGCGGCACGTCGTGGAGCACCCCGGACCAGATCGAGAGCATGATGATGGCAAAGATGGTCGAAAGCGCAAAGCTCTTGCCGATCTGCTTGTACCCCATGTAGACGAACGGAATGTTGTAGAGCACGAGGAATACACCGAGCCCCATGCCGGTGATTGTCTGTGACATGATCGAAAGACCGACCACACCCCCGTCGATGACGTTGTTCGGGATGAGGAAGAGATCGAGTCCCACGGCGGTAATAAGTGCGCCGAGGATCAGACGCAGTCCCTTCTTGATGTAGAACATGATCCCCTTGGGAGCTGCCGCCTTCTTCGGCTTTGCCTCCGCCTGCACGCTCCCCTGTTCCATCGTATCCATTTCTGCGGTCATACATACTCCCCTGTTCCAATATAAACTCTGCTCTTATTATAGAGGAAAGGAAAAGCGCTGACAAGTGCGCGTTATGCGACGGGATTCCTTGACTTTGCCACGCCTACAAGATATGATAGTTTTAATGGGGATATTGTCACTGAAGAAATTTTAGGGAGGGATATTGCATGATCTACACCGTTACCTTCAATCCGTCGATTGACTACATCGTCCGATTGGAGGATCTCACTGTGGGCGAGATCAACCGCGTGAACTATGAGCAGATCCTGCCGGGGGGCAAAGGCATCAACGTTTCCATCGTGCTGAAAAATCTCGGGCACGACTCAACGGCACTCGGCTTCCTTGCGGGGTTTACGGGCGTTGCGATGCAGCAGATGCTGCACGCGTTCGGTGTCAAAGACGATTTCGTGCGTCTGGATGACGGCTTCTCGCGCATCAACGTCAAGATCAAGGCGGGAAGCGAGACCGAGATCAACGGGCAGGGACCCGTCATCACCGAGACGGCGCAGCACGCCCTGTTTGACAGGCTCGACCGCCTGCAAAGCGGCGACACGCTTGTCCTCGCGGGATCGATTCCGAACACGCTGCCCGACGACATCTACGAGCGCATCATGGAACACCTCGCGGGGCGCGGCATCCGCATCGTGGTCGACGCGACGAAAAACCTGCTGCGACGCGTGCTGAAGTACCGTCCGTTCCTCATCAAACCGAACAATCACGAGCTCGGCGAGATGTTTGGCGTAGAGCTGAAAACGGATGACGAGATCGTCTACCATGCGAAGAGACTGCAAGAAGAGGGCGCAACGAACGTGCTCATCTCGATGGCGGGCGACGGTGCGATCCTGCTGACGGCAGAGGGCGTATTCTACCGCTCCGCCGCACCGAAGGGCAGGCTCGTCAATTCTGTGGGCGCGGGTGACTCGATGGTCGCGGGCTTCCTCGCGGGATTTATGGAGTCGGACGGCAGCTATGACCGCGCGTTCTACATGGGCGTTGCGACCGGCTCCGCCTCCGCATTCTCCGAGAACCTCGCCACACGCGAAGAGGCACTTGCGCTACTGAAGACGATTGTTTGATGTAACTGCGGCATACATCCCAGGCAAATGAATGTAAACCTATCGCAGCTGTGCAATACTCCGTAGCAAACCCTAGTGGAGCAAGCGGAAGAGAGGGCACGTTCTGCCCCCTGCGGATTTTATTCGTTCAAGCGAAGCGCGTTTGGAATCCGCAGGTATT
>ERZ772924.372-NODE-372-length-22146-cov-3.211670_pt1 | contig 22146 bp, 19 predicted proteins | sample MGYA00512116_ERZ772924 | MGnify/ENA primary metagenome ERZ772924 (study PRJEB29015, sample SAMEA2737920) | human oral metagenome | biome: human oral; feature: human-associated habitat; material: dental | place: China | collected 2134 ...
GTAAAGTTGCTCACGGTCGAGGTGTTTATCTCAAAACAGAAGAAGACGGAACAGTCAGTGCAGATATCTATGTCTACCTACAATATGGGATCAATGTACCTGCTGTTTCCATGGAAATTCAACGGGCAGTCAAAACAGCCGTTTATGATATGGCTGAAGTGAATCTTTCTGAAGTTAATATTCATGTGGTTGGCATTGTGCCGGAAAAGACACCCAAACCTGATATGAAAAACCTATTTGATGAGGATTTTCTTGATGACTAATGTATTTGTGGACTCTAGGCGCGATCTTCGTGAACGTGCTTTTCAAGCACTTTTTTCTTTGGAATTTGGTGGCGATAATTTAACAGCAGCAAGATTTGCTTATACTTATGATAAAAATGAAGAGGAAGAGGCTGAACTTCCTCTCTTCTTACTGACTTTAATACAAGGTGTATCTGATTGTAGAAGGGAAATAGATAAGAATATTTCTATTCATCTAAAATCTGGCTGGACGCTTTCTCGATTGACTTTGATTGATAAGAGCCTGTTGCGTTTAGGTCTATACGAAATTAAATATCATAAGGAAACACCAGAACGTGTTGCTCTTAATGAAATTATTGAAATTGCAAAAAAGTATTCAGATGAGAAATCCAGTAAGTTTATTAATGGCGTTTTAAGTCAGTTTGTGCTTGAAAGAAAATAATAAGGGCTGATAAAAGAAGAGGTAAGATTTTAGGCTTAAATCTTACCTCTTCTTTTTGAATTTAAAACTAAGAATTGTATGTCTATTCTTTTGCGCAAAGTTGATTAAATATTGACATTGAACTGATGCTCATTAATTAGGTAAGGACTTTTAATCAACCCACAAAAGACAAACCTAAATAAACCTTTTGATTCTAAACACTTTCTCCTGATAAAAGACCAACGGGGAGAATATAATCTTTAGGAGTATCTTGGTGATCAATTTTCTTTAGCAATACGTCTACCAAAAGATGTGCGATATCTTTAATAGGTTGCCTAATAGTTGTTAGATAAGGATAGTAGTTCTCAACAAAGTGTGTTCCATCGTACCCAATAATTTTAAGTTCATGGGGAATGGTAATGTTTAACTGGTTAGCAATTTTCATTGTTAAAATAGCTGTCATATCATCGGACAAAAAGATACCATCAGGTTTTTCATTTTGGAGAATTACTTTTATTTCCATTTCTTTACGAATGATGGACAGCTCTCCAGATAGATGAAAAATAGGTGCTTGAGCAAAGACGGACTTAAAGCCTAATTGTCGCAGTCCTGTCGGAGAATTAGAATTATCTTTTCCAGCGATCATAATGGGATGTTGGCAGCCGTGTTTTTTTAAAAGTTTTGCGGCCATTCGTCCGCCTTCAAAATTGTCAGAAGAGACGATGGGAATATTGGGTGCTAAGTTACGATCAAAGGCAATAATAGGAGCAGAAACTTTCTCATAGTCATCAATGCCGAGGTTGTGACTACTGGAAATAATGCCATCAACCTGATTAGCTTCTAACATTTCGAGATAATCCCGTTCTTTATCGGGATTATTCTGACTGTTACAAATAATGGCTTTGTAGCCATGTTTAAACAACTCTATTTCTAAATATTCAATAAGTTCAGAATAGAAGATGTGACTGATATTAGGGAAAATAAGTCCAATTAGCTTGGCAGATTTCCCCTGAAGGCTGCGAGCGAGATTATTGGGCTTGTATCCTAGAGTTTTCATGGCAGCCTGTACTTTAGTAATTGTTTTTTCAGAGAGATAGCCTTTTCGATTAATCACGCGTGAAACGGTTGTTGGACTTACGCCAGCGAGTTTTGCGACATCTGTTAATTTTGCAACCATAGTTAATATTTCAATTCGTAGTAATTACCGCTTGGCTTTCCAGATTTAATCACAATACCAGTTTGTTTGTCATTTGGAAAAACACGTCCAGTAAAAACTTTTTCTCCCTTATTAATAAAAATTTCAAAAATAGATTTGTCAACAAAAATATTGACAACAGTCTCTTTTGCTTGGATAGAGCAAGAACGTTGGCTTCCAAATTCTAAGGCATATTGCTCCCCTGCTTTAGAGCGATCGATCAGAATGGTTCCCATCTTAGTATCAACTGTAATAGCTAGACCATTGCCTTTATTATCAGCAAAAAGGAGCAATTCATTAACTGATGAAGAGTCAAAAGTTAACTCTAATTCATAAGTATTATTGGTTTCTGGCTTGTAAGTGACTGCTTCTTTTTCAGAACGTAATGAACGAACAGCTTCAACGGGATATTGATAGAGTTTACCGTGTTTAAGGCTTAGCTCTTTGACGAGGCTCAAAGCTCCTTGATAGTCGTATGAATCACTTGGATAATCAATATCTGGTAACCCAATCCATGAGACAGCATAAACACGGCCATCAGGAGCATTGAAAGCTTGGGTAGCATAACATTCAAATCCGAAGTCAAGATTTTGAATTTCCGATGCATCAACTAGGGCAGGCTTTTCTGTGTCAAACGATTGACATACTTTGTAAGTATTAGGATAAATATTATGATAATCTAATTCAGATTTACTGAGTCCCTGAGGACTATAAATCAGGACAGGCTGTTCGTTTATAAAAACAAGATTTGGGCACTCAATCATATACTCAGATTTACTTCCGCCAAAGTCTAGATTACCAACTTCTTGCCAATTCTTAATATCATTATCAACAGCTTTATAGAGTTTGATAAATCCTTTTTTATCTAGACTTTGTGCTCCAACAATAGCATAAAATTGTCCTTTATAATTAAAAATTTGGGGATCGCGAAAGTGTTCAGTAACATCATTTGGCTGTTTAATAAGGACATCAGTAAATTTTTGGATATTACCTTTTTTATCCATAAAAGCGCCGATTTGAAGTGGATGACGAACCCAATTTTCATCTCGGACATTTCCTGTATAAAAGAGAAAAAGCTGATCACCGATTTCATAGGCACTGCCCGAGTATGCACCATGGCTGTCATGGGAAGTATCGGGATAAAGGACTGTACCTGTTTCTTTGAAATGGACTAAGTCTTCACTTTCAGTATGGATCCAAGATTTTAAGCCGTGAGCTGCTCCAAATGGCCAATTTTGATAAAAAAGGTTAAATTTTCCATTAAAATAGGAAAAACCGTTTGGATCATTAAGGAGTCCTGTTTTAGGTTCTATATGATACGTTGTATGCCAAGGAGACAAAGCTACATTGGTTTTAATACTTTTTATTTCTTCTTCAGTCCAATCTTGATAGCGGCGATATCTGATATTTTGAGGCAAATTCATCGTTTATCTACTCCTAATAATAGTTTATCTACATACTAATATAGTAAACGTTTTCTTTCTAAAAATCAATCTTTTGTTGCAAAAAAGAATTTTATGTAAAACGATTGACATATTGGAAAAAAATGATAAAATGAATAACGTGGAAAGTAAAAAAACGCTTTCAAAACAAAATAATTATTAAGGAGTTTTTTGCAAATGGATTATAGCAAAGTAGCTAGTGAAGTCATCACAGCTGTTGGTAAAGATAATCTTGTAGCTGCCGCTCACTGTGCGACACGTCTTCGTCTTGTTTTAAAAGATGACAGTAAAGTAGATCAAAAAGCGTTGGATAAAAATGCTGATGTCAAGGGAACTTTTAAAACGGATGGTCAATATCAAGTTATTATTGGCCCTGGTGATGTTAACTTTGTTTATGATGAAATTATTAAACAAACAGGTTTAACAGAAGTCTCAACAGATGATTTGAAAAAGATTGCTGCCAGTGGTAAAAAGTTCAATCCTATTATGGCTTTGATCAAACTGTTGTCTGATATCTTTGTACCAATTATCCCTGCCTTGGTAGCAGGCGGTCTCTTAATGGCTTTAAATAACTTTTTAACTTCAGAAGGTTTATTTGGTACTAAGTCACTGGTTCAACAATTCCCGATTATTAAGGGTTCATCTGACATGATTCAATTAATGTCAGCAGCGCCTTTCTGGTTCTTACCCATTTTGGTTGGGATTTCAGCCGCTAAACGTTTTGGTGCTAACCAATTCTTAGGAGCTTCAATCGGCATGATTATGGTCGCACCGGGGGCAGCAAATATCATTGGTTTAGCAGCTAATGCTCCAATTTCAAAGGCTGCTACTATTGGTGCTTATACAGGATTTTGGAATATTTTTGGGTTGCATGTTACTCAGGCAAGTTATACTTATCAAGTGATTCCAGTACTTGTGGCTGTATGGCTTTTATCTATCTTAGAAAAATTTTTCCATAAGAGATTGCCCTCAGCAGTTGACTTTACCTTTACACCTTTATTGTCAGTTATTATTACTGGATTTTTGACATTTATCGTTATTGGTCCTGTTATGAAAGAAGTTTCTGACTGGCTTACAAATGGAATCGTATGGCTGTATGATACAACGGGATTCCTAGGTATGGGTGTCTTTGGTGCTCTGTATTCACCTGTAGTTATGACTGGTCTCCATCAAAGTTTCCCAGCTATTGAAACCCAACTCATTTCAGCTTTCCAAAATGGTACTGGTCATGGTGACTTTATCTTTGTTACAGCTTCAATGGCCAATGTCGCACAAGGCGCAGCAACCTTTGCAATTTACTTCTTAACAAAAGATAAGAAGATGAAAGGTCTCTCATCTTCTTCAGGTGTGTCAGCGCTTCTTGGTATTACAGAACCTGCTCTTTTTGGGGTGAATTTGAAATATCGTTTCCCATTCTTTTGTGCTCTGATTGGCTCAGCTAGTGCTGCAGCAATTGCGGGCTTACTTCAAGTTGTAGCGGTTTCTCTTGGTTCGGCAGGTTTTCTTGGTTTCCTTTCTATTAAGGCAAGTTCTATTCCATTTTATGTAGTCTGTGAATTAATCAGTTTTGCTATAGCTTTTGCAGTAACTTATGGCTATGGTAAGACGAAGGCTGTTGATGTCTTTGCTGCTGAAGCTGCTGTCGAAGAAGCTATTGAAGAAGTGCAAGAAATTCCAGAAGAAGCTGCTTCTGCAGCAAATAAGGCACAAGTTACTGATGAAGTTCTTGCGGCTCCTCTTGCTGGTGAAGCTGTTGAATTAACCTCTGTTAATGACCCTGTTTTTTCTAGCGAAGCAATGGGTAAGGGGATTGCTATCAAACCTAGTGGTAATACAGTTTATGCACCGGTTGATGGGACTGTTCAAATTGCTTTTGATACTGGCCATGCTTATGGTATTAAGTCAGACAATGGTGCGGAGATTCTTATTCATATTGGTATTGATACAGTATCAATGGAAGGTAAAGGATTTGAACAAAAAGTTCAAGCAGATCAAAAAATTAAAAAAGGTGACGTTCTCGGAACATTTGATAGTGACAAAATTGCAGAAGCTGGTCTTGATAATACAACAATGTTCATTGTTACTAATACAGCTGATTATGCGTCAGTTGAAACCCTCGCTTCTTCAGGAACTGTTGCTGTAGGTGATAGCTTACTTGAAGTTAAAAAATAAGAAATATTATCAGAAAGACCGTAAGGTCTTTTTGACTGCTTAAAAGATTCAGTAACAATAGTATTAAAGCCTTTTGGCTAACTAATACTTGAAATTTAGCAAATTATGATATAATGTTAAGTAGTCCTTAAGGGTAGATTAAGGGTATTCAAATCCAAAAATTGATTTGGTAAGTTAAGTAAAATATAAGAGGTTTATTATGTCTAAATTATATGGCAGCATCGAAGCTGGCGGAACAAAATTTGTCTGTGCTGTAGGTGATGAAAATTTTCAAATTTTAGAAAAAGTTCAGTTCCCAACAACAACACCTTATGAAACAATAGAAAAAACAGTTGCTTTCTTTAAAAAATTTGAAGCTGATTTAGCCAGTGTTGCCATTGGTTCTTTTGGCCCTATTGATATTGATCAAAATTCAGACACTTATGGTTACATTACTTCAACACCAAAGCCAAACTGGGCTAACGTTGATTTTGTCGGCTTAATTTCTAAAGATTTTAAAATTCCATTTTACTTTACGACAGATGTTAATTCTTCTGCTTATGGGGAAACAATTGCTCGTTCAAATGTTAAAAGTCTGGTTTATTATACTATTGGAACAGGCATTGGAGCAGGGGCTATTCAAAATGGCGAATTCATTGGCGGTATGGGACATACGGAAGCTGGACACGTTTACATGGCTCCGCATCCCAATGATGTTCATCATGGTTTTGTAGGCACCTGTCCTTTCCATAAAGGCTGTTTAGAAGGACTTGCAGCGGGTCCTAGCTTAGAGGCTCGTACTGGTATTCGTGGTGAGTTAATTGAGCAAAACTCAGAAGTTTGGGATATTCAGGCATACTACATTGCTCAGGCGGCTATTCAAGCGACTGTCCTTTATCGTCCGCAAGTCATTGTATTTGGCGGAGGCGTTATGGCACAAGAACATATGCTCAATCGGGTTCGTGAAAAATTTACTTCACTTTTGAATGACTATCTTCCAGTTCCAGATGTTAAAGATTATATTGTGACACCAGCTGTTGCAGAAAATGGTTCAGCAACATTGGGAAATCTCGCTTTAGCTAAAAAGATAGCAGCGCGTTAATTAAAAATGAATTGGAAGATTAAAGCACCTTCTAATATTCAATATTAAACTGTTAGAATTTACGTGAACGAAATTTTCATTTTATGAGGATAATGAAGTGAATATAATTACTCTTGATTTCCTCTGAAACTAGATAGTGGTATATTGAAAAACAGAAAGGAGAACACTATGGCAGAACCTTTGTTTTTACAATCACAAATGCATAAAAAAATCTGGGGCGGCAATCGGCTCAGAAAAGAATTTGGTTATGACATTCCTAGTGAAACGACGGGAGAATATTGGGCGATTTCTGCGCATCCTAATGGAGTGTCTGTTGTTAAAAATGGTGTTTATAAAGGTGTCCCCTTAGATGAATTATATGCAGAGCATAGAGAACTGTTCGGCAATAGCAAGAGTTCTGTTTTTCCGCTTTTAACTAAAATCTTAGATGCCAACGATTGGCTTAGTGTTCAAGTTCATCCTGATAATGCTTATGCTTTGGAACATGAAGGTGAGTTAGGAAAGACAGAATGTTGGTATGTCATTTCAGCTGATGAAGGTGCTGAAATTATCTATGGACACGAAGCTAAATCTAAAGAAGAATTGCGTCAAATGATTGCCGCGGGCGATTGGGATCACCTTTTGACAAAGATTCCTGTTAAAGCTGGGGATTTCTTCTATGTTCCTAGTGGCACTATGCATGCCATTGGTAGGGGAATTATGATTTTGGAGACACAGCAGTCAAGTGATACGACCTACCGCGTTTATGATTTTGATCGTAAAGATGATCAAGGACGAAAACGAGCTCTTCACATTGAACAGTCAATTGATGTTTTGACAATTGGTAAGCCGGCAAATGCGACGCCAGCTTGGTTATCTCTACAAGGCCTTGAAACAACGGTCTTGGTTTCCAGCCCTTTCTTTACTGTCTATAAATGGCAGATTAGTGGTTCTGTCAAAATGCAGCAGACAGCTCCTTACCTTTTGGTGAGTGTCCTTGCTGGACAAGGTCGTATTACGGTTGGTTTAGAACAATATGCCTTAAGAAAAGGAGATCATCTTATTCTTCCTAATACTATTAAATCTTGGCAATTTGATGGTGATTTAGAAATAATTGCCAGCCATTCCAATGAATGTTAAAGAGTCTGTTTGATAATAAGATTCCAGTTGAATTAACTAAGTTGTAAAGATAAGATAAAGCTATGGGGCAGAAAAGTTTCTGCCTCTTTATTAGCTTTTGAAACGGCTGATAAATTCTTGAATGTGCCTGCTATTTGTGATAAAATAAAATGATAATACTATCGAAAGGATAACGAATGGCAAATATTCTACGCACTATCATTGAAAATGATAAAGGCGAAGTAAGAAAGTTAACAAAAATAGCAAAAAAAGTTGAAGGTTATGCTAATGAAATGGAGGCACTTTCAGACGAAGAACTTCAGGCAAAGACTGACGAATTTAAAGAACGCTATCAAAATGGTGAGACCTTGGATGATTTACTTCCTGAGGCTTTTGCTGTTGTTCGTGAAGCCTCAAAACGCGTTTTAGGTCTCTATCCTTATCGTGTCCAAATCATGGGCGGTGTTGTCCTTCATCATGGCGACGTTCCAGAAATGCGCACTGGTGAGGGGAAGACCTTAACGGCTACCATGCCTGTTTACCTTAATGCCTTGGCTGGCGAGGGCGTTCATGTTGTTACTGTTAATGAATATCTAGCAACACGTGATGCAACTGAAATGGGAGAATTATATTCATGGTTGGGACTGTCTGTTGGAATTAATTTAGCGGCCAAGTCTTCTAGTGAAAAACGTGAAGCTTATAACTGTGATATTACTTATTCAACTAATGCTGAGATTGGTTTTGATTATCTTCGTGACAATATGGTTGTTCGCAAAGAAAATATGGTACAGCGGCCGCTTAATTTTGCTTTAGTTGATGAGGTGGATTCTGTTCTAATTGATGAGGCTAGAACGCCATTAATTGTTTCAGGACCTGTTAGCACAGAAACCAATCAGCTGTATCATCGTGCAGATAGTTTTGTAAAAACCCTATCAGAAGATGATTATGCTATTGATACGCCTACTAAAACGATTGGCTTAAAAGATTCAGGAATTGATAAAGCAGAAGAGTATTTCCATCTAGAAAATCTTTACGACATTGATAATGTGGCTTTGACCCACTATATTGACAATGCTTTGCGCGCTAACTACATTATGTTACTTGATATTGATTATGTGGTTAGTGAAGAACAGGAAATTCTAATTGTTGACCAATTTACTGGTCGTACAATGGAAGGGCGTCGTTTTTCGGATGGTCTCCACCAAGCTATTGAAGCAAAAGAGGGGGTACCAATTGCGGATGAAGCTTGAGTCTAAAACCAGTGCTTCCATTACCTATCAAAATATGTTTCGCATGTATAAAAAGTTAGCGGGAATGACGGGGACTGCGAAGACAGAAGAAGAGGAATTTCGTGAAATTTATAATATGCGCATTATTCCCATTCCAACCAATCGTCCGGTAGCCCGTATTGATCATCAGGACTTGCTCTACCCAACACTTGAAGCAAAATTTAGAGCTGTTGTTGCTGATGTTAAGGAACGCCATGAAAAGGGACAGCCTGTTTTGGTTGGTACTGTTGCTGTCGAAACATCAGATTTGATTTCAAAAATGCTAGTTCAAGCAGGTGTTCCTCACGAAGTTCTTAATGCTAAAAATCACTTTAAAGAAGCTCAGATTATTATGAATGCGGGTCAACGTGGTGCTGTTACCATTGCCACCAACATGGCAGGACGCGGTACTGATATTAAGTTGGGCGAGGGTGTACGTGAGCTCGGCGGTCTTTGTGTTATTGGGACGGAACGTCATGAAAGCCGTCGGATTGACAATCAATTACGTGGACGTTCTGGCCGTCAGGGTGATCCTGGTGAGTCACAATTCTATCTCTCTTTAGAAGATGAATTAATGCGTCGTTTTGGTTCCGAGCGTATCAAAGCTTTTCTTGATCGGTTTATTGAGGAAGATAATGATGTGGTGATTAAATCACGCATGCTAACCAATCAAGTTGAATCAGCTCAAAGACGTGTTGAAGGAAACAACTATGATACTCGTAAGCAAGTTCTTCAATATGATGATGTTATGCGTGAACAGCGTGAGATTATCTATGCTGAGCGTTACGATGTTATCACAGCAGAACGTGACCTTGCCCCAGAGATTAAGGCTATAATTAAGCGAACAATTGAACGCACTGTGGACTCTCATAGTCAATTGGATCGTAAGGAAAGCCTAGATGCTATCCTTAACTTTGCTAAAACAAATCTTTTACCAGAAGACACTATCAGTTTACATGATATAGAAGATTTAAACTATGAAGATATTAAGGATCTGCTCTATGATGCAGCTCTTAAAAATTATGACCGTCAAATTGCTAAACTTCGTGATGAAGAGGCTGTTCGAGAGTTCCAGAAAGTGTTGATCTTGATGGTTGTTGATAATAAATGGACAGATCATATTGATGCTCTGGATCAACTGCGCAGTTCAGTTGGTTTACGTGGTTACGCGCAGAATAATCCTATTGTTGAATATCAATCAGAAGGTTTCAGGATGTTCCAAGATATGATTGGTGCTATTGAATTTGATGTGACACGTACCATGATGAAGGCGCAGATTCATGAACAAGAACGTGAGAAAGAAACTGAAAGTAGGACGACAGCTGAGCAAAATATTTCAGCACAGTCTACTATTTCTCCACAGGATCCAATCTTTAAGAATGTGGGCCGTAATGATAAATGTCCATGTGGTTCAGGTAAGAAGTTTAAAAACTGCCATGGACGCAAGCGATTTTAATGAATTAGAAGGATAAAAAATGTCTTTTAAAGCAACTAGTGATAAAATTAATATAGAAGAAATGCGGAGCTTGTCAAAATTAACAGGTGAAGCTTTAGCCCAAAAGGAAGCACGTGATCGTGAATTGGTTTCCATTATCAAGGGAGAGGACAACCGTTTACTCTTGATTATTGGTCCTTGTTCATCAGATAATGAAGAAGCTGTTCTTGAGTATGCTAAACGTCTTGCTAAATTGCAGGAAGAAGTTAAAGATCGCATCTTTATGGTGATGCGTGTTTATACGGCAAAGCCACGCACTAATGGTGATGGCTACAAAGGAATGGTCCATCAACCTAATACAGGCGCGGCTCCCAGTCTGATTAACGGTATTACAGCTGTACGCCATCTGCATTATCGTGTGATTACTGAGACAGGATTGACAACAGCAGATGAAATGCTTTACCCTTCTAATCTTGTCTTAGTAGATGATTTGGTTTCTTATCATGCTGTTGGTGCTCGTTCGGTTGAAGATCAGGAACATCGCTTTGTGGCTTCAGGCATTGATGTGCCTACTGGCATGAAAAATCCAACATCAGGAAATCTTAATATCATGTTTAATGGTATTTATGCTGCGCAAAATAAACAATCGTTCCTTTTCAATGGCGAAGAAGTTGAAACCAGCGGCAATCCTACAGCTCACGTTATCTTGCGAGGCGGCGTTAATGAATATGGAAAAAATATTCCAAATTATTACTATGACAATGTTTTAGATACGATTGATCAGTATGAAAAGATGGGGCTGCAAAATCCTTTTATTGTTGTTGATACCAATCATGATAACTCTGGTAAAAACTATTTGGAACAAGTAAGAATTGTTCGGCAAACCCTTATTAACCGTGACTGGAATGACAAAATCAATAAATATGTTCGCGGCTTTATGATTGAATCTTATCTGGAAGATGGTCGTCAGAATGAGCCAGAAGTTTTTGGCAAGTCTATTACGGATCCTTGTTTGGGTTGGGAAAATACTCAACAGTTGATTTATGAGATTTACCATACTCTCAAAGCAAAATAATTGTTAATATCAAAAAATTGAAGAAATTAAGACAAAAGTGTTCTGACTTTTTTACTGTATCGTCATTTCAGTTTAACGCAGTGGCTGATTGGTTTTTATTTAATCCCATGAACATCAGTTTATGTCAATACTTAATCAACTTTTCGGAAAGCAGGACGATAAATCGTAATGAAATTGCGATTTAGCGCTTTTTATTCCACTCTCATTTCAATTAAAAATACAGCAAAGAGGTTGGGGAAGGATATTCCAGCCTCTTTTAGAAAGATACTATGATAATAGGACACGGAATTGATTTACAAGATATTGCTGCTGTTCAGAGAGCTCATGAGAGAAGTTCACGCTTTGCCAGCAAAGTTTTAACATTTAAAGAATTAGAAATTTTCACTAGTCTCAAAGGTAGGCGTCAAGTAGAGTATTTAGCAGGACGTTGGGCTGCTAAAGAAGCCTTTTCAAAGGCTTATGGCAGTGGCATTGGTTCTTTGCGCTTTCAAGATTTAGAAATTTTGGCTAATAATAAAGGAGCACCGATTTTTACAAAGTCTCCCTTTTCGGGAAATATTTTTATCAGTATTTCTCATTCTAAAAATTATGTTGAGGCCAGTGTTATTTTGGAGGAGAATAACTTATGATTGCTAGTTACCATCGTCCGACGACAGCTTTAGTTCATTTAGATCGTATCAAATTTAATATTAAACAAGTTCAACACCATATTCCAAAATCAGCCAAAACTTTTGCTGTGGTTAAAGCCAATGCCTATGGACATGGTGCTGTTCAGGTGGCTCAAGCCATTCAAAAGCAAGTTGACGGTTTTTGTGTTTCTAATTTAGATGAGGCCTTGGAATTGCGTCAGGCTGGTCTAAATGATTTTATTTTAATTTTGGGTGTCCTTCTTCCTGAGGAAGTTGCTCTAGCTAAAAAAGAAAATATTACTATTACAGTTGCTGACTTAGATTGGTTTGATAAAGTACAGACAGAAAACATTGATTTAGCTGGTCTTTCAGTACATGTAAAAGTCGATTCTGGTATGGGAAGAATTGGAGTTCGCAGCACTGCAGAAGCGAATCAGCTTATTGCAGGTTTGCAGAAGGCGGGAGCGACTGTTAATGGTATCTTTACCCATTTTGCAACAGCAGATGAAGCTTCTACTGTTAAATTCAGTCAACAGTTAGAGATGTTTACCACCCTTATCAGTCAATTGGATTACAAACCTCAAACAGTACATGCTTCTAACTCTGCTACAAGTATTTGGCATAGTGATACAGTAATGAATGCTGTTCGCCTGGGAATAGTGATGTATGGACTCAATCCTAGTGGCAATGCACTTGAATTACCTTATGAAGTAAAGCCAGCATTAGAGTTGACATCCGCTCTTGTTCAGGTCAAAGAAGTGCAAGCTGGTGATACAGTTGGCTATGGTGCGACTTATACTGCCAGTCAGGCTGAAATTATTGGAACCGTCCCTGTTGGTTACGCTGATGGTTGGACAAGAGATTTGCAAGGTTTTCATGTTTTGGTGAATGGTCACTATTGTGAGATTGTGGGGCGCGTGTCCATGGATCAAATCACTATTTGCTTACCCAAAGCTTATCCTTTAGGAACCAAGGTCACCTTAATTGGACAGGATGGTCATGAAACGATTTCAGCAACAGATGTCGCTGAAAAACGAGAGACGATTAATTATGAAGTGCTCTGTTTGATCAGTGACCGAGTTCCTCGCAAATATGATAAAAAGTTCAGTTAAGTAGCTGAACTTTTTTGGCTTATTAACAACTCACTATAGCTGATAATGAGCTACTGTCATACTCTTTGAATATAAGTTATATTCCCTATGTATCCAAAACGGATATTACCCATTACAGAATCATAGAGCTATTTTTTGTTATAATATAATAAAAATCATTGGAGAGGTACTTATGGACTTACAGTCATCACTTGCGGTTTTAAAGGGATTAGGTCCTAAGTCTGCAGAAAAATTTCATAGATTAGGCATTTATACCATTGAGGACTTGTTGCTTTACTATCCTTTCCGTTATGAGGACTTTAAGGCAAAATCTGTTTTAGATTTGTTAGATGGTGAAAAAGCTGTTGTTACTGGAAAAGTAGTGACCCCAGCTAATGTACAATATTATGGGTTTAAACGCAATCGTCTATCTTTTAAAATAAAACAAGATGAAGCTGTTATTGCTGTTTCTTTTTTTAATCAGCCTTATTTACAAGATAAGGTGGAGCTTGATCAGGATATTGCTATTTTTGGAAAATGGGATCAAAAGAAGTCAGCTCTTACGGGCATGAAGATTTTGGCTCAAGTGACAGATGATATGCAGCCTGTTTATCATGTGGCACAAGGAATATCACAGTCAGCTCTGATTAAGGCTATTCAATCTGTTTTTGATGCTGGCTATTTACGCTTTTTATCTGAAAATTTACCGCAGATTCTGCTTGATAAATATCGTTTGTTAGACAGACAAACAGCTACGCGGGCTATGCATTTTCCGAAAGATTTGGAAGAATATAAACAAGCCTTGCGCCGCATCAAATTTGAGGAACTCTTTTATTTTCAACTCAATTTGCAGGTTCTTAAAGCAAATAATAAATCAGAATCAAATGGTCTGCTTATTACTTATGATCACGATCAAGTGGCTGCTAAAATAGCTGCTCTGCCTTTTGCCTTGACGAATGCCCAAAAAAGGAGCTTAGACGAAATTCTGGCAGATATGAAGTCTGGCGCTCATATGAATCGGCTTTTACAGGGAGATGTCGGTTCTGGTAAGACAGTCATTGCCAGTCTTGCTATGTATGCAGCCTATAGTGCAGGTCTGCAGTCTGCTTTGATGGTTCCTACGGAAATTTTAGCGGAACAACATTATGAAAGTTTAAGGACTTTATTTCCTGAACTTTCAATTGCACTTTTGACGTCTGGAATGAAGGCTGCTGTAAGACGTTCAGCCTTAGCAGCTATCGCTGATGGCTCAGTAGATATGATTGTTGGTACCCACGCTCTCATTCAAGAAGGTGTTGATTACCATAAATTAGGCTTAGTTATTACGGATGAACAACATCGATTTGGTGTTAAGCAAAGGCGACTGTTTAGGGAAAAGGGAGAGAATCCTGATGTTCTCATGATGACAGCCACACCTATTCCTAGAACCTTGGCTATTACTGCCTTTGGCGAAATGGATGTTTCTCTTATTGATGAATTGCCAGCAGGTCGCAAACCGATTGTTACACGTTGGGTTAAGCATGAACAGTTAGATAAAGTTCTGCCTTGGGTTAAAGAACAGCTCAAGAAAAAAGAACAAGTCTATGTCATTTCACCTTTGATTGAGGAGTCTGAAACCTTGGATTTGAAAAATGCTGTCGCTTTAGAAGAAGACTTAAAAGCTTATTTTGCGTCGTCTGCTAATATTGCTCTTATGCATGGTCGTATGAAAAATGATGAAAAAGAAGCCATTATGCAGGCTTTCAAAAAGGGCAGTATTGATATTCTGGTTTCAACAACTGTCATTGAAGTTGGGGTCAATGTACCTAATGCTACGATTATGATTATTATGGATGCCGATCGTTTTGGTCTTAGTCAATTGCATCAATTACGAGGACGTGTAGGACGTGGAGAAAAGCGATCCTATGCCATTTTAGTTGCTAATCCTAAAACGGATACTGGGAAAAATCGCATGCGCATTATGACAAAAACAACAGATGGCTTTGTTTTGGCTGAAGAAGATTTAAAAATGCGTGGTTCAGGAGAAATTTTTGGTGTTCGTCAATCTGGCATTCCTGAATTTCAGGTGGCTGATATTGTGGAAGATTACCCTATTTTAGAAGAGGCTAGAAAAGTGGCTAGTCAAATTGTGGCCGTTAAAGATTGGTGTCAAGATAAACGATGGGCAATTCTTGTGCAAAATCTTAAGCAAAAAGAAATTTTGGATTAAGGTTTTATGGTATTTAAAATATAAATGAATTAGAAATGTCTCGAATCTATTATTGCAGATTTCATATTAAAAAAGAGCCCTTCTTATTCATTAATTAGAAAGAGGACTCTCTTTTATATTTGAGGATATAAAGATAGTAAGATTAGACTGATTTTTGGCTCTTTAAATAGGATTTGAAAAGAATACCTAACAAGACTGTGCCGCAAATAATTAAGGTCGTATTTTGAACCTGCTTGCTGGATAATTCTAGAGAATAGTTAAAGTGCTGATTTTTAGACTTGTCTGTAGCAGTAATATTAAGCTTCATAATTATTCTCCAAACTTTTTTTCTGTTTAACCTTCTATGTATTCTTTTAATTCTTGCCCCTTGAGGCCAGCGTTGAGAGCAATGAGAAGTTTGAGTCTGGCCTTAGGGGCATTGAGTTCCCTAACAAACATGACACCTGCTTCTTGCAGTTTGACACCGCCACCTTGGTAAGCGTAGACAGGCTCTGCAATCCCGTTAAAACATCGAGAGACGAGAGCGACAGGAATTCCTTCTTGAATGAGCTTGGTAATGCTTTGAGCAGCCTCGGGTGGAAGGTTACCAGCACCTAGAGCTTCAACAACTAAACCATCAATACTGCTTTTATCTAAAATATTTAAAAGCCAATCACCCATACCAGCGTATGCTTTGATAATGGGAACAGTTCCTGTTAAAGATTCTAGGCGAAAACGAACCCGCGGTTCAGCTGTTTTGAAAAAGAGAATATCATGTTTCATAATGATACCAAGCGGTCCATGTGTAGGTGTTTGAAAAGTAGAAACATTAGTAGTATGTGTTTTGGTAACGTATTTGGCAGCATGAATTTCATCATTCATGACGACAAGGACTCCCTTGTCAGCAGCATTGTCATGGCTGGCAACACGAAGGGCAGATAAGTAATTGTAAACACCATCACTCCCTAACTCATTGGAAGAACGCATAGCTCCAGTCAAAACAATGGGAATTTGTGGCAAAATCATAGTGTCTAGGAAGTAAGCAGTCTCTTCTAAAGTGTCTGTTCCATGTGTAATAACCACGCCATCGTATAAGCCAGCTGTTTCTCTGATTTTTTGAGTCAATAAAAGCATATGCTCCACTGTTATTTGCGGACTGGGAATGTTTAAAAAATCAATAGCATTAATCTGAATATCATCAAGTTTGACACTGGCATGGTTCATAGGGTTATCACTGTCTGGAACAACCCTACCAGCCTTATCAGCATGCATGGAAATGGTTCCTCCAGTATGTAAAACAAGGATTCTTTTCATGATTTTTAAAATTCTTTCAAATTGTGTTATACTATATTTTAACATAAATTAAAGAATATGAAAGGTAATATTGTGGCAATTAAGGCTGTCTTTTTTGATATTGATGGGACGCTTTTAAATGATCGAAAACAGGTTCAGAAATCGACACAAGATGCAATTGCAAATATGAAAAAACAAGGCATCTTCGTTGGTGTAGCAACTGGTCGGGGTCCGGCTTTTGTTGCGCCTTTTATGGAAAATTTAGGGCTTGATTTTGCTATCACCTATAATGGTCAATATATTTTCACGCGCGATCGTATTTTATACCAAAATCAGTTACCCAAATCAACAGTTTATCGTCTTATTAAATACGCCAGTGAACAAAGGCGAGAAATTTCTCTGGGAACGAGTTCTGGTCTTGTTGGTTCTAATATCATTAACATGGGAACCAGTCGTTTTGGTCAATGGATCAGTCGTATGGTTCCCAAAAGGTGGACTAAAACGATTACTCGTAGTTTTAAACATGTAGTTCGTCGTGTTAAACCACAGAGCTTAAATAGTTTGATGACCATTATGCGCCAGCCTATCTTTCAAATTGTTTTGGTGGCAACTAAGGAACAAAGTGACATTATTGCTAAAAAATTCCCCCATTTGACCATTACTCGCAGTAGCCCGTACTCTGCTGATTTAATTTCTAAAGGCATGTCCAAAATAAAGGGTGTTTTATGTGTTGCCAGAGAATTTGATATTGAAATAGAAGAAGTCATGGCTTTTGGTGATTCTGATAACGATCTTGAAATGTTATCAGGAGTTGGGATAAGTGTTGCTATGGGCAATGCTACTGAACAAGTCAAAACGATTGCGGACTATACAACTGCTAGCAATAATAATGATGGTATTTCTCAGGCTCTAGCACATTTTGGTGTTATCCATCAAAAAACAGATAGAGTCTTTTCAAGTAGTGATGACAATTTTAATAAAGTCAAAGATTTTCATCAGCTAATGGATGGCGAAACCTGTGAAATACCTAGAATTTACGACATTGTTGAAGGTGGGCACCGTTCAGCTTTTAAAGCTGAAGAAATTGTTGAATTCTTATATGCTACAAGTAACGGTGATAAGGAAGAATTTGCTCAAGCACTTGCTAGACTTCATAAAGCGGTTGATAAGGCTGCAGAGAAAGTTTTGTCAAAGCCGCATCCAGAAACGCCTTTAGTTGGACAAGTAGATGCTTTGATTGATTTATTGTATCTCACTTATGGTTCCTTTGTATTAATGGGAGTAGACCCTAAACCCTTTTTTGATACAGTACATGAAGCTAATATTGGAAAGATCTTTCCAGATGGTAAGGCCCATTTTGATCCAGAAACACATAAAATTTTAAAGCCTGATGACTGGGAAGAGCGCTTTGCACCTGAACCAGCCATCAAAAGAGAATTGGATCGTCAAATCCAGAAATCCTTACAGCATCGTAAATGAACATAAGTAAAAGGGATTACTAAAGATCTCAAAAATCATGAACACCTATCTAACGGTGGTTTGGTCAAGGGTTATAGGCCATATTACCAGCTATACTGGCTTTTATTTTGTTCAATCCTCACTGCTCTTGATTTGTTGAGTCTGAAGAAAAAATTCCCAATAGTAAAAAAGCTTAAAACCAAGTTATCAAAAACATTGGTTTTAAGCTTTTTTACGTTGTTGCTAGTTACTTAATTGATTAAAAACTGAGTTTTTGCCCAGCCTCTTGTTTTAATCATTATAATGTTTTTTCGGGATCACGAACGACCAATAAATCAACCTTGGCGTGGCGAAGGATATATTCGGATGAAGAACCGATTAAAAGTCGTTCAAAAGCGTTGAGACCTGTTGCTCCCAACATAATGAGGTCAACATGTTCTCGCTCAGGAATTTCAGTAGCTAACAGAGGTTTTGGGTTTCCAAATTCGATAATCTGCCTAACCTTTTCTAGGCCTCTTTCACGGGCTTGGTTTTCATAATCATCCAGAACACTGTGAGCTTCTTGTTCCAACTTTTCATAAATATAAGCATCAAACGTTGCAACACTTTGAAGAGCTCGTGTATCAACGACATGTGTTAAAAGCAAATTAGCATCATTTCTAAGTGCGACACTGACACCCTTTTCAAAGGCAAGCTCTGATTCGTAGGAGCCATCAATGGCAACTAGGATATTTTTATAGCTGGACATAAGTTGAACCTCCATCTCCTCTTTTATTATATTGTAACCCTTTTCTGAAAAAAAGTAAAATGTTTTCGAGACTTTAGTTCAGCTTTACTTAGTTTATTTACACTTGGAGTAAAGGATTGTTTTTAAACCTGCGATGAATAAAAGTAACGATTAATACTTTTATGGTATCACCAGGGATAAAGACAAGATTGCTTAGTAAAGACTTGTCAATAGGAAGGTGTGATTGGATTGTTAAACCAATTGCTCCCATAGCATCAATAAATAAGAAACCAATCAACCAGATGCAAATAAATTCTACTAAGAAGGAAGGATTGTCTAATTTTTCAGTGATCAGACCAATGAAGAAGGCAGCAAAAGGATAAGCTAATAAATAGCCTGCTGAAGGTCCTATAAAGACGGCCATATTACCATGTCCTCCAGAAAGAACAGGAAGTCCTAAAGCAACTAAGAGAAGGAAAATGAGGACAGCTAAAAATCCACGTTTAGGACCTAGCAATGCTCCAGCTAGCATGATACCCATATTCTGCAAGATAATGGGGACTGGAATAAACCCTAAAGGGATACCGGGAATAAATCCAAGTGCAATAATAATAGCAATCATCATGGCTATTAGAACAGTGGACTTTGTTTTCATAGTGATAACTCCTTTTAGTTAACTAAAATAAATATATTGGTTAACTATATTATGGCATATTTTTTCTTTAAAAGCAAGAATTGTACAACGATATATCCATTCCAAAATTGCGATTTTAAGTAAAATGCGCTACAATAATGACACTAATGTAACAAAGCAATCAGCGAGGTAAAATGATGAAAGAATTTAATAAGTCTGCTAAACTTGAACATGTGGCCTATGATATTCGCGGTCCAGTATTAGAAGAAGCCGATCGTATGATTGCTAATGGGGAGAAAATCTTGCGTCTTAATACAGGAAATCCTGCCGCTTTTGGATTAACAGCACCTGATGAGGTTATTCGGGATTTAATTATGAATGCGCGTGAGAGCGAAGGTTATTCAGATTCGAAGGGAATCTTTTCAGCTCGTAAAGCTATTATGCAATATTGTCAGCTTAAAAATATTCCTGATGTTGATGTTGATGACATCTATATTGGCAATGGTGTATCGGAAATGATTACTATGTCTATGCAAGGACTTTTAGATGACGGTGACGAAGTTTTAGTCCCCATGCCTGATTATCCACTGTGGACGGCTGCTGTTAGTCTGGCAGGAGGTCAGGCTGTTCATTATGTCTGTGATGAAAGTTCCAATTGGTATCCAGATATTGATAATATTAAGTCTAAAATCACTTCAAATACGAAAGCTCTTGTGGTTATCAATCCTAATAACCCTACAGGGGCTCTTTATCCCAAAGATGTATTAGAAGATATCGTTGAAGTTGCTCGTCAGAATGATTTAATTATTTTTGCTGATGAGATTTATGATCGTCTGGTCATGGATGGTGGGGAACATGTGGCTATTGCCAGTCTTGCACCGGATCTTTTTTGTGTTTCTATGAATGGTTTGTCAAAATCCCATCGTATTGCAGGTTTCCGTGTAGGTTGGATGGTTTTATCTGGGCCTAAAAAACATGTCAAAGATTATATTGAAGGCCTTAACATGCTTTCAAATATGCGCCTTTGTTCTAATGTTCTGGCTCAACAAGTTATTCAAACATCTTTGGGCGGCGTTCAGTCTATTGATGAACTTCTTTTGCCGGGTGGCCGTATTTATGAACAGCGTAATTTTATTTATAAAGCTATGAATGAAATCCCTGGAATCACAGCGGTAAAACCTCAGGCGGGACTTTATATTTTCCCCAAAATTGACCGTAATATGTATCGGATTGATGATGATGAGCAATTTGTTCTGAATTTTCTCAAACAGGAAAAAATCCTTCTTGTTCATGGACGCGGCTTTAACTGGATGGAACCAGATCATTTCCGTATTGTTTATTTACCGCGTGTTGAAGAGCTCTCTAAGATTCAAGAAAAGATGACACGCTTCCTAGGGCAGTATCGAAAATAAAAGGGCTTTCATGAAAATTGTCGAATAGTAAGGAATTTTCTGACAATTATTTGCATTCTAAAAAAAGCTTTGATATAATAGTTTCGACTATCAAAGAAAGAGTGAATTATGGCTAATTTATTATCGAAAACGCGACGTATTACATCCATTTTACAACGCTCGGTTGAGAGCCTTCAAAGTGATTTGCCTTATAATACGATTGCAGATCAATTGGCTGAAATTATTGATTGTAATGCTTGTATTATTGATGGTAGTGGTATTATTCTCGGCTATGCTATGAAGTATAAAACCAATACAGATCGTGTTGAAGAATTTTTCCAGGCTAAAAAATTACCTGATGATTATGTAAAATCAGCCAGCCGTATTTATGATACAGAAGCCAATCTGTCGGTTGAAAATGATTTGACCATTTTTCCAATTGAATCAAAAGATATCTATCCTGATGGCTTGACGACTATTGCTCCCATCTATGGCGGCGGTATGCGTCTTGGTTCTCTTATTATCTGGCGTAATGATAAAGAATTCAATGATGACGATTTGATTCTAATTGAGATTTCTTCTACTGTTGTTGGAATTCAATTATTGAACTTGCAGACAGAAAATCTTGAAGAAACAATTCGTAAGCAGACTGCTATTAATATGGCGATTAATACCTTGTCTTATTCAGAAATGAAAGCTGTCGCAGCTATTCTCAATGAATTAGATGGCAATGAAGGTCGCTTGACCGCATCGGTTATTGCTGATCGTATCGGTATTACACGTAGCGTGATTGTTAATGCTCTTAGAAAGTTAGAAAGTGCCGGTATTATTGAAAGTCGTTCCTTAGGTATGAAAGGTACTTATCTCAAAGTTATTAATGAAGGTATTTTTGATAAATTAAAGGACTATAGTTAAAATGAGTAAAGCACTGATTTCAATTGATTATACCTATGATTTTGTTGCCGATGATGGGAAATTAACAGCGGGAAAGCCAGCTCAAGCTATCTCTAAAGCTATTGCTCAAGTCACTCAAAAAGCTTATGATAATGGTGATTATATCTTTTTCACCATTGATGGTCATGATGAAGGTGATGATTTTCATCCTGAAACGAAGCTGTTTCCACCACATAATATTAAGGGTACAAGCGGACGTGATTTGTATGGGGCGCTAGCTGATTTCTATCAAAAGCATGAAAACGATAAACGTGTCTTTTGGATGGACAAGCGCCATTATTCTGCCTTTTCGGGAACGGATTTGGATATTCGCCTGCGAGAGCGTCGTGTTGATACTGTGGTTCTGACGGGT
>ERZ772924.375-NODE-375-length-21989-cov-13.135908_pt1 | contig 21989 bp, 29 predicted proteins | sample MGYA00512116_ERZ772924 | MGnify/ENA primary metagenome ERZ772924 (study PRJEB29015, sample SAMEA2737920) | human oral metagenome | biome: human oral; feature: human-associated habitat; material: dental | place: China | collected 2134 ...
CTGTAAAGAAGTTATCACAGGCACAGAACGGACTGATACATGTTTTGTTGAAGCAGTTTGGAGACGAGATTGGATACACTTTGATAGAGATTAAGGAACTGATGAAAGAACAGTTTGCAATATCCACAGACAGATTAGACTTTTCAACGGCAAAATGCGATATGGAAACAGCAAATGAATTTATATCATTTATCATAGAACAGGCATTGGAACTTGGAATAAATTTATATATTTTAGGCAAGCACGATAAAAGGTATAAACATATATTGGAAATTGACAATATAACGCAAAGATATGTGATTGCCTGCTTGAGAAAAAGGACATGCTGCATATGTGGAAAAGTACATGATGAATATAATACAGTTGATTTACATCATTATAATAATGTCAATACAATTGGTGGAATGGATCAGGATGATGGTCTTAAAACTCCTTTCATGAGTTTATGCAGAGAACATCATAATCTGTTTCACAACAAAGGAAAAAGACATTTTGAGGCTTTGTATCATATAGAGGGGGTGTGGCTCAATCCTCAACTGGTATATGAACTACTGGATATTTATCCAAATCACTTTAAGCTATTTAGAAAACGCTTAAAGGAAGAATATTGTGATGGACTGATAAGAAAGGAGAAACAATGAAATTATTATATTGCGAAGATGAACACAAACCAGTAGTTACAAAGAGTATCAATCAAATTGAAAGATTTATTATTAATATAGATATTAAACAAAGGTTGAACTCACACAGGAAAATTGAAGTATATAAAATAAATTTTGAAACGAAAGATCTAACTGATGACTGCATTATAAATTTATTTAAAATAATCACAATGGAAAGAAAAAAGGAATTATTCACTGAATTGTATTAAATAAATTTTAGAACATAAAAAAGGAGAAAATAAAATGACAGAAGAAGAAAAACAGAAATATGAAAAAATTTTTTTGAAAGTTTGGGATAAAAGCTTACTAGAACCAGATTTACTGATGGACATGTGTGAATTATTAGGGCTTCAAAAAACAGAAAAACTGGAAGATGGAATCACATTATTTTATTACAAAACTGCAAATGATAGAACGTTTGTGATAGAAGATGATGAAATTCAAGGAACTTTGGAAATTTACGAGGAAAAATAAAGTTCAGTCGCAGAAAGTCGTTTTGACTAGAATAATGTGTAAAAATGTAGTATTTAGAAAGAAAAATGACGGTCGTGAAAAGTCGTTTTTATTAGAGAAAGGTTATGAGGAGAAATGAAACTTATAGAATTATACGGCATAAAGATAAAAGAATTAACTGAAATATTGAAAGATGAAACAGTCGAAAACTTTGAAATAAAAGAAAGCATGAATTATATAGATTATTTTTGTATTTCTTTTGAACTTGATTTTAAAAAGAAAATTAAATTGAATATAGCATTAACTGAAATGAAGGGAAACTATCAATCAAGAGATTTGAGTATCGAAGAAATAGAGTGCCAATTTGATAATAAGTTTAAGGAATTAAAAGAATATCTGAAAAGCAAAAATAAAGGCGAACTCAAAGAACTTGAGGACAAAATATCTGAGTGTGAATCAGAGCTTGAAAAAATGAGGGAACAATATGATAAAATAAATAATTACGGAGAAAATTTATAGGTTGGGAGGAGCAAATGGAAATAATAATAAGAACAATAAATGCACTAATCACAGCAACAGCTACGTTAGTGCTGGTAAGATACATCTATAGATTAGTTATTATATTTAAAAATAAGGCAAAGATATTTAAATTCAATATAAGCAACTTGATAATATTTTTGATTGCTATGATTGTAAATCTATCCGTGATTTATGGATTGATTTGGATTATAAAGTTTTTTGCGATTAGAGTGTGAAAGGGTTGCAAATGTTTAGAAAATAAGGTATAATTAGGAGGTAATGTGAATAACAAGGAACTTACACAAAAAGATATAACAGAATTATTAAAAGATGAAGAGATTTTATATTTACTTGAGGATTTAAAAAAATCTAAAGAGCGTCAAGAAGATATAAAAATAACATTAGTATTAAAAAAAGGTAAAATTACTGGAAAAGAATATACAGTAAGAAAATTTAATAATAAAAACAGGGCAAGATAAACCTCAGATGAGTGAGCCACTGAATAGATAGATTAGAAATAGTCTATTTGTTTAGTGGCTCTTTTTTTGTCTAAAAAACTAAAAAGGTAAAGGAAAAAATGAAAGATGAAAACATAAAATTATTGATTAAGAATGAGTATGAAAATGGTGTAGGAGTTACAGAGCTTTCTAAAAAATATAAAATTAGTGCAAATACTATTAACAGTTGGAAAAAAAGGGAAAAATGGCAAAAAAAAGTTGCACCAAAAGGAAATGCACCAAATTCTAAAAAATGCACCAAAAATAAAACTGGTGCAAACGATAAAGAAGTACAGATAAAATCAGACATTCTCAATAATGTCCCAAAAGAAAAAATTTTGCAAAAATTTTCAGTAACCGAACGAACATATTACAACAAAGTAAAAAGTGTCAGAGAAATCCAAATTGAAAAAAGCCAATCAATTTTAACCAAAATCGCAGACGAAAATTATAACGATTTGAAAGAGCAATTATTGGAATTAGAAAACGAGAAAAGAAAGTTAAAAGAAAAATTTTTGGAAATTGGATTGGAAGATGACGAAACACTGAAACGTATAAATACACGCCTAAAAGTCTTAAAAGAATTTGAAAAAGAGATTTACAAAGGCGGACAGATTGTCGGAAGCTATCGGCAGGCAGAGTTGGAAATGGAATTGGAAAATGAGAATATACAAAAAGAAAAGCTGGAAATTGAAAAATCTAAATTGAATACTGATATAAACGAAGATAACAAAATAGAAATTAAGTTGGTGGGAATCTGATGGAAATAACAAGAGAGGTAAATAAACATTTTCAAGAATTTTTATTAGACGATAGCCAGCACATTTATTTTTTGTTAGGTGGTTATGGGAGTAGTAAATCGTTTAATGCAGCAGTTAAATTGGTGCTTTTATCATTACAGGAAAAAAGAAAAATTTTGATTGTAAGGCAGATAAGAGAGAATTTAAAAGAAAGCTGTTATGCGGATATTCAAGACATCATATATAGTTTTGGATTGGAAAAATATTTTTATTTCACATCAACGCCAATGAAAATTATTTGTACTGTAACAGGAACTGAATTTATTTTCAGAGGACTAGATAATGTCAAGAAAATAAAATCAATAAAGGATATAGATACTATTTGGATAGAAGAAGCAGATGAGATTGATTATAAATCATTTAAAGAGCTGAAATCAAGATTAAGAAGTATTAAGAATAGAAATATATTGATTTTAACAACTAATCCCAATGAGTTCGGAGTATGGACATACAAGTATTTAACAGAAGTATTAAAGAGTGTTGGTAAAGATGAGAATAATCTATATGTCGAAAGGATTATGAAAATAAAGAATGAAGTAAAATTAAAAAAAGGAAATGTATTTTCTGAAAATATATATTTACATCATTCTGTGTATACAGATAATAAATTTTTGCCTGATAATTTTATAGCAGACTTGGAAACAGAAACGGATGATTATTTAAGAGCAATAAAGACGTTAGGGAGATTCGGAAGTGCAGGTGGTACATTATTCAGAAATTTACATCATATGGAACAAAGCAGAATAGAAAAAATAATCGAAGGCAAATGGAATAGATTTACTGGGTTTGATTTTGGATTTGAACATTCTTATAACGCTATTGTAAGAATGGTAATTGATGAAGAGTTGAACGATTTGTATATCTATGAAGAATTTTACGACAATCATTTGACAGATCCCGAAATGATGGAAATGGAAATTATGCACAAAATGATAGAAGAATGCGAAGTAATATATGCTGATAGTTCAGAGCCGAAAGCAATTACTTTTTACAATATGAATGGACTTTTGATTAATTCAGTAAAAAAAACGACTGATATGAGTAAAGCAGGAGTAAGAAAAATACAGTCATTCAGAAATATATTTATTGATAAAAATGTATGCCCTAATACATACAGGGAATTAACTGAAATGAAATGGTTTTATAACAAAGACGGATTAATTGCCAAAAACCCTAAAACTAAAAAACCTTTTAATATAGATCCGCATACATTTGACGCAATTAAATACGGAATAAGTGAGTATACGCCTTATACTTCCAATAAACATTATTACAAAAACAAGGAGGTGGATAATGAGACTTAATATTTTTTCAAAAGGATTTTGGAGTACCAGGTCGCCAGTTACGTTATCAGAATTTATAAATAATTATTCTCTTGAAGACGAAAGTCCTGAAAAGTTTTTGAGCCAGTTGTATAAAAATCCTTTTACATCAAGTGCGATAACAAGAATAAATGAAGCAATTAACAATTTAAAATGGGGAACATATAAAAAAGGATATAGCGATAATGTAAAAGATGTAAAAAACAGTTATGTGTTAAATACATTACAAAATCCTAATTCCTTGCTTAATACAGACCAATTTATTAATTATTTTGCTTTATATTACATCTTGTTTGGGGAACTGCTTGTAATGAGAGTTGATTTATTCACAAAAGCTGAATTGATTTTATTTAAAAAAGGCTCTTATCACATTGAATACGATAACGAAAATGTGTTGAACGGAATTAAATCAATAAGAATTAACAACAAGGAATATAAAGGCGAAGATTTAAAAATGTTTCACTATATCAAAGGCGTGAACATTTATGACAATATCGCTGGAGCAGGACACGGAATAAGCAAGGTGCAATCTTTAAGTGCTTTACATAATTACTGGTGCTACATAATGCAATGGAACAACAGCATATTAAAGAATGGAGGTAAGAGAAATCTTATAATTATTGTTAAAAAGTTCCTGAATGTTTTTAAGAAAAAGGAAATCAAAGATGAAATTGAACAGAATAGCGGTGCTAGAAATGTTGGGAAACCAATTATTTTAGATGGAGAAGGAGCAGAAATAAAAGAGGCAGACTTTTCGCCACAGGACTTCGATTTTCTTAATGCTATGGACGAGATACGGAATACTACTGCGGCAGTAATGAATGTGCCTAGTATCTTGATTGGAGACAGAACTAACAGCAAGTTTAGTAATTATAAAGAAGCTAAAAAAGATTTGTATACAGAGAATATATTGCCACTTGTTGAACAGATAGCTGAATATCTTAATAACATTATGAAGGATAAGTTGGAAAGTAATGAATACATAGATTTCGACACAAGTACAATCGGAGTATTAAAGGAAGACAGAAAAGAGAAAATGGCAATGCTTAATAATCTTAGTTATTTAACGATAAACGAGAAGAGAGCAGAGCTTGAATATCCGCCAGTTGAGAATGGAGACGATATTTTAATCAGCACATCAATGACACCATTAAAAGAAATATACGAAGATGTAAAACCAGTTGAGGAGGAAGACGATGCCGAAGAAACTGAATCGAGTGAAGAAGAAAACGAAGAAAGTTAAGCTGACTAACTCACAAAAAAAGATACTTGCTAAAAGACAGTTGAAAATGCGGAACAGATTAATACTTAAATTATTTGGACGGCTAAGACTGGTATTTAAGCAACTTCGTGGAGAAATTGACATGAATGAACAAATGTTTTTGAGTGAATTTGCTTGGGAAACATTTAGCAACCAATTGTTTACAGAGCTAAAAAAAGGAATATTTGAAACTGTAAACGAGACATCTAATTTCTTGATTACACATCGTGGAATTGATAAGAAGTTGATCCCAGCGGTTAAGAATAAAACATTGAAAGCATTAAGTAAAAAAGTAATTGCTGAAAAGGTAACAAATATAACCAAAACCACGAAAGATATTTTAAACAAAATCATAGTTCGTGGACAGGAAAGCGGAACAAACATAAGGGATATTGTAAAAGAGATAACTCAAAAAGTAAAAGGTATGGAAAAGAAAAGAGCAATGATTATTGCAAGAACTGAAACAGCCACTACTGCAACAACAACATATCACAATGGATTGGAGCAGGCAGGACTGGAAAAGACTTGGTGGCACGTTGGTGGTGGGAAAACTGACAGGGAAAGCCATTTGAAATGTGATAAGGAAACTATCCCAGCAAATGAAACTTTTAGTTGTGGACTTAAACATCCACATCAGTTGGGAGCACCAGCGAGCGAGATTATAAATTGTCATTGTGAATTAATATGAAGGAGGTAAGGGATGCCAAAAGATAATGAATTTCAAAAAAGTGTCAAAATGGTATTGAAACAAGATACTGAAGAAAAAGGAATAATTGAAGGGCAATTGGTAACACATAGCGTTATTGATAGCTACGGCGATTATTTTGATAAAACGGCACTTGATAAAGTGGATAAGGACAAGACTTATTTCTTGTTGCATATGCACGATTGGAGTAAGGAAATAGGGACTTTGAAAGTTTATCAAGATGAAACTGGAAATCTTAAGTTCTTAGCTAAACTTGATTTGTCAACAGACGAAAAAGGTAATGCTTTGAATTTGGACGCTCAAAAAGTTTATTCGATGATGAAAAACAACGGAGCAAACTACGAAATGTCTGTTGGCGGATTTTTAAAACAAAGAGAGTTTGGAAAGGTGCAGACAGATGTAGGAGAAGTTGACGCTAGAATAATCAAAGAATTTGAAGTTATCGAGGGTAGTGTAGTTTTAAAAGGTGCAGTACCTGGAGCAACGGTTGAAACAGTAAAAGGCGATAATAATATAAATAAAAATAAAGGAGATGATAATATGCCAAAAAATATTGAAGATTTTGAAAAAGGATTGAAACAGAATACAGAGGATATAAAAAAAGCGAATGAAGATTTAACTGGAGCTTTGAAAAAAAACAAAGAGCTGGAAGAAAAAATTGAAAAAGCAAATGAAGAACTTGAAAATATGGGTAAAGCATTAGATGAAGTTATGAAAAAAGGTGTGGCAAATCCTGAAACAGAAGAGAAAAAAGAAACTGAAGCGTTGCAAAAATTTCTAAGAACTGGAGAAGCTGGAAATTTAAGGGTTGCAAAAGCAATATCTAGTACACAAGTTGCCGTATTAATTCCAAGTGCCTTAGAAAGAGAAATTTTAAAAGAAATAAAAGAAAATTCTCCATTTTTGTTTAACGCAAGAATTTATACAGGTAAGGAATCCTACAGAAGAGTACCGATTAGAAATGAAATAACTCCTAAAAACCAAGCTGTGAAAGAAGGTGTTGGAAATACTCAAAGTGGAGAAATAAGTTACACATATATTGATATAAAAGCTGGGAAAAGACAAGTTCCATATCCATTGACAGATGAAGCTAGGGAAGATGCGTTTGCTGATTTAGTTGGCGAAATTAAAGAAGCAGTTGCAGAAGATTTTGGAATAACGTTAAGTGATTTAACAATAAATGGAACATATAATGAAACAGCAGACCAGTTTATTGAAGGGTTTATGACAAATGCTGATGTAAAAGCCAATGCAGTAACATCTGCTACAGCTGGAAAAGTAACTTGGGAAGATATGGTGAAACTTGAAACAGGAATGAAAAAACAATATAGAAAAAATGCCAAATACTATGTCTCTCTAAAAATGTATGAAGAAATGAAATTATGGAAAGATACAACGGATAGACAATTGTGGAGTACAATCCATAACGGTGCAACAATGGTATTCAATGGTTATGAAGTGGTTGTTGATGAGTTTTTAGATGATATAGCAACTGGAAAATTCCCTGCAATATTCTGTGACTTCAAAAAAGGTTACGGATACTACATAAAGAATGATTTTGAACAAGAAACAAACAGAAAAGTAAATGAAGGAATTACAGAAATTTATACAAGAATAAGAATCGGAGGAAAAGTGTTAAGACCAAATGCTTTTAAACCGTTAAAAGTAAAATAGAGGTGGTTTGAATGCTGATAACAGTAAATGACTACGAAAAAATAACAGGCAAGACCTTAGCTGATGAAGAATTGGCTAAGGTTGAAACCTTGCTTGGTATTGCAATTAGTCAGATTGAAAATATAACTGGATATAAATTAGAAGTTGAAACGCTTACAGAAAATTATGATTATAATAAGCGAATTTACTTGAATAAACGTCCAGTTGTTGAAATTGTGGGTATTGATTCCAACGATGAATATAAAAGTCGTGGGAATTATATTGAGATAGTTAAGTTTAAAAGTTGTCCTTGCTGTGATAAAGAACAAGAGTTGGAAATAACTTATAAGGCTGGATACGATGAACTGCCTAGTTGGCTTAAATATGAGCTTTGTATGCTTGTAAATGACTTTATTAATAGCATGGATGAAGAGAGTGGGAAGTATAAGAGTTATAAAATCGATGATATTTCTTACACATTTGTGGATTTTGTGGCTAATAAGAGAGAAAAGATTGAAAGTGTTGTGAGGCGGATATATGGCTGAAATTGTATATGAATTAGAGGGATTAGAGAAACTGGATAAAGAACTGAAATATTTGAGTTCCCATGCTGTCAAAGTTGGAGTGCTTTGGAGTGGTGGAAGTTTGAAAAGTAATACGGATGTTCAAGAATATGCAATATTCAACGAATATGGAACAAGTAAAATGCCAGCTAGACCCTTTTTTAGATTGTCGGTAGGTACTGATAAAGCACAAAATGAAATAAAAGAATATATAAAAAAGCAAGTTGAACAAGTTATTCAAGGCGGAATGACAGGACAACAGGCTTATGAAAATTTAGGAACTTTTGTAGTTCAGAAAATAAAGAAAACAATAATGAGTGGTAATTTTGCACCAAACGACCCCAAAACCGTAAAGGCTAAGGGACAAAGTACACCACTTATTGATACGCATTCTTTATTTCATTCAATAGATTACGAAATCGTGGGGGTATAAAATGGCACATAAAACATTTATTCCAAAAAGATTTTTTAGTAAATGTAAAGTATCAAAGAAAACTAGCGAATGGATTAATTCGGAACTTGTTGAAGTTGATGAAAGTTTAGAGTTTGAGGGAGCAGTATTTAATCTTAACAGACAAGACATAAGTATGCTTACGGATCAAGGAATACAAGTGACTTTAGATAGTAAAAAAATATATTGCTATATTGACATCGACTTGAAAAATACAATTGAATTCGAGGGAAATAACTATATTGTAACAACAGCGAAAAATTATATGAAACACGATGAACTTAGAATTTATTACATAGAAAGGATACAAGAATGAAAAATGAAGTATTGAGAAAATTGTTAGCCAGCTTCGTAAATTTCCAAGTTATTCGTGATGATTATGTGGCAAAAAAGCCAAAAGAATGTGCTGTGATGCATACAATAAGTCTTAATAAGTCAGCGTATAGTGCATATGGAACTGTTGAAACAACAGATACGCAGATTAAGGAAAAGGCTTTAAGATTGGTTGTCTCTTATTTACAATTCGATTTTTATGCTCCAACACAGACAAGGGCAGAAGAAATGGCTAGTGAATTGCTTGAGGTTATAGTATTTAAGAAAAGACACGATCTTATCAGAAACGGATTTGGATTAAGTGATGACAATATAGAAATAAAAGATTTAACTTTCCTTGAAGGAAGTCAGTACATTTACAGATTCAGCTTTGATGTAGAAATGAACTGGAGAGAATCAAGCGAAAGAACTAGAGAATTAATAAAAGATGTAGAAACAAGAACGGAGGTAAATAATGGCTAAGAAAATAAAAGTAACAGTAATAAGACCGACAAAACCTTTATTATTAGGGGATTTTGGGAAAGTCTTATTTTTAACTAAAGAAGCAGACAAGCCTTATAAGAAATACACGAAATTGGACGATGTAAAAACAGATTTTGGAGCTAATTCTAAAATGTATAAAGGCGTAGAAACATTTTTATCACAAGAGGATAGCGACGGAAATGTAATTCAGCCAGATGTTTGGTATTGTGCAAGTAAAGCAACGCCAAGCGAAGAATTTTTGGATAGTTTGCCAACTGGCGATTTTTACGGTGTGATTGTAGATTTTTATGATGAGGAATTTACAAAGGCGTTGGCTAAATGGCTAACTAGAAATGTTAAGTTTGCGATTGTAGCTAATTCAACAGCGGAGAACAATAAATTAAAAGAAAGTGTAAGAATATATTTTATGGCAGGAAAAGCCGAAGGTGGGAACTTAGATATATTTGGATTACCAGCCTATACGTTCGCTCAAGGAATTAATGGACGTTGGAGCGATAGAAGAATATTAGGAGTAGATCCGTCAGCTAAAACTTTGACAGAAGAAAGTGATAACGAAGAAGGTAATATCAATTACACTAGAAACTTTGTTGGATACAATGCTGTAACAAGTGGCTCTTGGTGTGCTGATGGTGTTAGACATGCAGACCAAACAATTAAGATAGATGCTATTGTGCATAACATTGAAACAAATCTTTCAAGAATGTTAATTGAAGAAAAGAACACAACAATGGACGGTGAAGGTATTCCAAAAGTTGAAGCATTGTTGAATCGAGTAATGCTAGCAATGGGTAAACAGGGGGCAGTTGCTAAGAATAATAGCGGTGAATACTTGTTTAAAGTTACAGTGCCAAGCATTGAAGATACTTCGGCACAGACAGGATTGACTGTAGATGATTACATCAATCGTACACTTAGAAATGTAAAAATTGATTTTACAATCAGTACAGAAATAGAAAAAATTGAAGTTACTTTGGTTTGGCACGACGAACCGTTAACGGCATAGGGAGGTAGAAAATGGGAAATAATTTTTTAGAAAAGTCAATTGATTTAAGTAAAGTGGACTTGATTATTACGTTTCCGGGAATAGGAACATATATGATTAAGGAAGCTAAAGAGATACAGAACAATCCAACCGAGGACAGCCATACAATGGGCGACCCTGATATTAAAGGAAATGTGCCAACAATTCAGACTAGGGTTACAAAAAGAGAAATAAAACTTACAACGGTAAAAGGCTCTGATGACGATATATTTTTAACAAAATGTAATGCAAATCCAAACGGAGTTTTAGGGACTTTGACATATATAGATAACACAGGAATGAATAAAATTGTCGGAAACGGACAGGGTGTTTCTATCCAAAAAGGTGGAGAAAGAAAAAACAATACAAAAGATGTTGACATTGAATACACAATTCAATGTGCGAAATATGATGAAAAAGTTTAGGAGGAATTAGAAAATGGAAAACAAAACAAATGAAAAAATAGAAGAAAAAGAACAAGAAAACAACGTTTTTATCGACAATTTAGGAAGATTAAATATTAAGGGGCAAGAGATATATGTGGATGCAGAAGGAAATACAAAGGTTTTTGATTTTCAGTTGACTAAACCACAAAATTTACAATTATATCAAAAAACATACTTAAATTTAGTAGCAAATAATGATTATTTTACATTTGCAAGCATTCTTTTGCCAAAAATGGTTGAATTTCCAAAGGAAGCTAGAAAAATTGAATTTTTTGAAAACGATTCAGAAGCATTAGTTGAATTGTGTGAGGTGATTGCTACCTTTATGGAAAAGTCGAAAGAGAAGAAAAAAAGAAAATTGAATATGAAATTAAAGTAGCAGAGGAGCAATACGAAGACCCATTAATCAAATTAAGGTGGGAATTTATTGTAAAAAAAAGAATAAAAGACCCTAATGTTGTTCTTGATATGAGCAACATTAGATTTTTTCAATGGATAAGAGCAATAATGGATTTTGAGGAAAAGGAGAGATAGAATGGCTGGCGGAAACAAAATAGAAATATTGATAGGGGCAAAAGTAGAAGATAGCCCAATAAATAAGTTGAAACAAAAAATGAATAGTGTTGTGCCAGTCGCTGATAAATTAGAAAAAAGAGTATCAAGAATTGGTAATAACGTTCGTGTGACTGCTCTTGATAGATTAAGAGCCAAAATGTTTAGTATTTTTACACCTATTAATAAACTTCGCGAGAAAATGAAGGGATTGGGTAGGGATATAAAAATAGATGCAGCAGTAAGGTTAAATTCAGCGTTATATAGAATAATGCCAACTATAAATAGGATTGGTGCAAGTTTAAATAATTTGAAAACAAAAATAGCGACTTCTTTTAATAATAGATTATTTAATTTTGGTAATAAAATTAATTCTAACGGAATTAATACTTTTGTTAATATTCTAGGAAAAATACCAGTTGTCGGAAGCAAGATTACCAATTCTTTTGACACAATGAGAGATAAGGTTAATAAAGTTCTATTTTCAGGTAACATTCTTAAATCTAGTTTTACAATTCTTGGAGAAAAAATAAAAGGAGCATTTAAAGCTGAAAATTTAAAAAATTTTGGCTCAAAATTAAAAGATATTGATAATAAAGTTAAAGGAATAATACAAAAATTAGGTGGATTATTTGGGAAACTTACAGCAATTGGTGGTATTGCCGGGGGACTTAGTTTTGCAGGGATAGCCAAAGCGTCTGATGAAAATTCGCTTAGAAATTCAAGACTTGGAATGGTAACAAATGATGTTGCTGGATTGAAGCAAAAAACATTTGCAGCATCTCAACAGAGTGGGGCGGATTATGGACAACAACTTGATTCAATCGCTAAGTTAAAAATGCTGACAAAAGGATTATTTAATGATGCAGAAGCCGTAAAATTTACGAGTACATTAGACAAAGCGTTTAAAGTGTCTGGAACTTCAGCAGGAGAGGCTAGTGCGGCAATGTATCAGTTAAATCAAGCTATGACATCAGGTAAATTACAAGGTGACGAGTTCCGTTCGGTAATGGAAAACGCTCCAATATTGGCTCAAAAGATAGCAGAATCAATGGGAGTGTCTATGGCACAGCTTAAAAAATTAGGTTCAGAAGGGAAAATAACATCCGATGTAATTAAAAAAGCTGTTTTAGGAAGTGCTGATGATATAGAAGCAAAATATAATCAAATGCCATTAACTTTTGGTAAAGTTTGGCAACAAGCACAGAACGCAGGACAGCAAGCTATGGATGGATTACTTACTAAAGTAAATCAGTTGTTAAATACTCCTATGGGGCAAAAAATGGCTCAAGATTTGCAAGGGGCATTTACTGGATTTGCTGGAATGGCTAATGGAGCATTGGACGGAATATTAAATATTTTTGGGAAATTAAATTTTGCTCCGTTGCTAGAACCTTTAAAAGGCATAGGACAAACTATATCTCAAGCATTTAGTGGAATTGGTGGAGAAGGACTTACAAACGGAATTGCAGGAGCATTAAACGGTATTATTTCTCTTGCTGGAAAAGTTGCAGGAGTGGTTGGGCAAATGATAAGCGGAATCAATTTTGGGCAAATAAGCCAAATATTCGGAGATATTATGAATGCCTTTAACTCGTTTTGGAGTTCGCTTGATTTAGGAAGTATTGGGAATATGCTTAGTATGGCTTTTAGTGGATTTATGCAAGTGGTTTCAATGATTACTCCAGCACTTGCTCCAATCTTGCAGACACTTGCTGTAATTGTTAATTTGGCAGTCCAAATCGGAACAGCTCTAATGCCTGTTATTGGTATCGTATTACAAATAGGAGCTGTATTAATTTCTGCGATAGTTCCAGTTGTTCAAGTGGTAATTGGAGTGTTTGCTGGCATTGTTGGAGTTGTAGTTGGTGTATTTTCAGCAATAATTGGAGTAGTTGCAAGTGTTATGGGAGTAATATTGGCTGTTATTTCAGGAGCGATAAATTCGATAGGAGCAATTGTTAATAAGGTTGCGGTATTCTTTACTCAAGGATTTAATAGGGCAAAAAGTATTGCTCAAGGAGTAATTAACGCAATTAAAGGTTTCTTTGATGGACTGGCTGGGAAAGTAAGTGAAATTGCTGGTAAAATTGCCGGAATGTTTAAAGTTAAACCACCTTCTTGGCTTGGATTCCTTGGTGGCGGAAAAGGACGTTACATAGGAGATAAATCGTGGGAAGGTGGACCCGTTACAGTAGCCGAAAAAGGTGCAGAAATGATTAGATTGCCTAGCGGACAGCAATTTTTGGCTAATGAGGAAATGACCATGAACTTGCCACAAGGTACAAGAATATCCACAGCTGAGGCAACTAGAAGAATGATGAGAGACCAATTTGGAAATTCTTCTAAAAAATCAATTGACAGCAAAAAGCCAAGTTCTGGTTCAAGCAAAAGCAGTGGTGGAAATAATCAATACACATTTGCACCAACTGTGGTTATTGAAAATACAGGTGGAGATACTAAAGATTTAAAAAGAACAATTAAAGAAATCTTGAGAGAGTTCTTTGAAGAGAAATTTATAGCAATGGGAGGTTAGACGATGGACTTTAGCAATTTGAATGCCAGCAAGGAAAAATTAAAAGGCAATCCCTTTGGAAAAATGGCTTATGAGGGAGCAAAAAACAAAGGCTACAGCATAGGTTTGAATAGTTTTTTAGGAACTGCTGGAGCAACTGCTTACGGCATTGCTCTCGCCTATCCTGATGAAGTTAATAAATTTTTCCAAGATAGATATGGCTATACACTTTTTGAAGAGGTTGAAAGATGTAAAATCAACGGCATTTCGCTCGAATGGGTGCAAATTAAAAGTGATGAAAGAGGAAGCAGTGTTAAAACACACTCGCTCGAAGATAGAGACAGTACGTTAATAAGTAGTAATGTTTCACATAGTAACAGAAAATACAGCATTTCAGTAATTTTAACTGATTTGGTAACAAAAAACGCTGAAAGTGTTTATGAACAGATAGTAGAACTGTGGCAAAAGAAAACACTTTGTACAATTTCAACTGTTGAAACGATAGAGGATATGATTATCACTAAAGTTTCAAGAAGTTACAAAACACAGACAGCTTTAGAATTTGAAATTGATTTTGAAGTGCTGGAGTTCGCTTATCTGATGAGAAAAGGCGATGTTTTAAGTTCGGAATCAACTACATTGAAAGAAGAACAAAAGACTGGAGTGGCAGGAACTAAGACAAGCAATATTGAATATAAGGGGTTTTTAAAATGAGAATAGAGATAGACAAAAATAAAATCCCTTATGTATTTACATTTAAAAGTGGCAGCGAGATTTTTTTACTTAGAATAAAACATTTTAAGACAAATAATCGCATTTATTTGGATATTATGGATGAAGATGGCGAAATGTTGCTTGAGAACGAAAAACTTGTATACGGTAGACCTGTTGGATGGTTTATGTCAAAAGATGAAAACGGAAATATTAATAACGGTTTTCTAAATTGCTACATTGTACCACTTAGTTTGGATAAAAAGGAAGTTCCAATAACTTTCGAAAATTTTTGTGAAACTATATTTTTAGAATATTTTGATATGGAAGATGATGAGGAAGAAGATGCTGAATAAATTATTTTTAGAAAGAACTGAATTAAAGATTGAAACAGATGACGGAGATTTAAATTTTGTTTTTCCAAAAGATTACAATTTAACTGATCCAACAATAATAAATGGAGTTGAAATTAAGTGGAGCTATAAGTCTGTGGATGAAGAGCCGAACGAGTTTGATATAGAAATAAAAGGCTTAACAAATACAACAATTGCAAAAATTAAATTAAAGGACAATATAAGGCTTGTTGCTGGATATGGTACGGATATAGGAGAAGTTGCAAGTGGCATTATTACTAGAAAAGAAGTGGAAAAAGGAACTTTGAAATTGAAATGCCGTGAAGTTCCAGCAGACTTTAAAAAGTTAGTAAGTGCCGCATATGCTCCGAATACAACAGCAAGCACAATAATTAATGATTTGGCGAGCAAATGTGGTTTTACTGTTAAACAATGTGAATTAAAAAATGATAAGGTTTATAGCATTGGCGAAAGTATATTAGGTAGCGGACTTTATGAAATAGGGCAAATTGTGAAAGACTGTGATAGCCAGATGACTACCAAAAATGACTTTATTTATATTTATCACAACGAAATTAACACAGAAAAAGTTATTAAACTAAGTTATCAAAGTGGACTTTTGGAAGAACCAAAACCTCAAAATATCGAAGAAATAAGTTATAAAGTCGAAAAGAAAAAAGAAAGTAAACAAAATAAAAAAGGTGGTAAAAAGTCTAAAAAAAGTAGCAAAAAAACTTCATCAAAAGGGGGTAAAAAAGGTGGCAAAACAAAAGGGAAAAACAAAGCAAACAAAAAATAATACTCCAAAATCTAACAAAGGGAATAAAGACAACAAAAAGGGAGCTAAAAATTCAAAGAACAACAAACAATCTAAAAAAACTGAAAAAAAAGAGAAAAAAGAAGAGATAAAATATGATTACGAAGTCAAATGTTTGTTGATTTATTATCTCAAAAAAGGTGATTTGATTGAACTGATAAGCAACGAAATATCCACTATATGTCAAATCGTCGAAATTGCTGATATAAGTGATTTCAAAATGACCCTAAAAGTTAGAGTTGTTAATAATGAATCTGATGTTAAGAAAAATAATGCCGAAATCAAGAAAATTGAAAGTAAAGAAAATAAAAAAGGAAAAGTTGCTCAAGTAAAAAGAAATAAAGGGAAAGGCAGAAGAAGATAATGGAAGAATATATAAAGGCAATGTTGGGAAAAATTGACACTTCTTTAATAGCAGAAATAACAAAAGTGTATTCTAATGGTTTTGTAGATGTAGAGCCATTGGCAGAGTTTAGAGAAGTTGAATTACCGCCTATATTACACGTTCCAATGTGCCAGCTAGGAAATAGAAATATCAATATTAAAATTAATTTTAAAACAGGGGATAGAGTTCCTGTTTTGATTTGCAGCAGAGATATAAGTGGATATATCACAAAAGAAGTAAGCACGGTAAATACAAACAAAAGGCATAATTTAACAAATGCTATTGCCTTGCCAATTTTAATTCCTACTGATTTAACAACCGTTGATATTCCTGGAAGCATTGAAATTGACGGAGATGTGATTTTAAATGGGAATTTAACAGTTAGTGGGGATGTAAATATTTCAGGAACTTTGACAGTTGGAGACATTAAGGCAAAAAGTCTTGATACAGAAAGCGGAGTTAGTAAGGGTGGTGTCCCTTACAATCATCCGTAGGAGCGTGATTTATGGACGTAAAATTAAATAATGCAACTGGAGAATTATATGTCGAAAAGGGAGATATACAATTTTTTGGAGCAAAAGAAAAATATTTTGAAGTTATACAGCAAATTGTTTTAATGTTACATGTTCGTGAGGGAGAACTTGAATACGATATAAAATATGGACTAAATTTTGAGAAATTATTTGGTACACACGGTAACGAAAATGAAGTGCTGGAGCACATAAGAGATAAGATATACAACAATTTTAAAGACCATTTGAGTAGATGTTATGTTGAAGTTTACGAATACGAAAACAGACATTTGAAAGTGAATATTGGACTTATTTTTAACGATGACAAGTCGGCATTGATGAAAGGAGTTGGGATTGGTTGGCGAGAATAACAGTGAATACAGTGCAGGATAACATGAATATCTTGAACAATGAATTAAAAACGTTGTTAAAAGACGACTTCTCCAATGATAAGCGGAGTGCTTGGTATATGCTTATGTATCCTGTGGCAAGGCTTTTGAGAGAAAAAATGGAAAGGCAACAGATACAGGCAGAAAAAATGAATTTGCTGAGCTGCGAGGGAATAGAAATAGATGAGCATTTGGCAAATAGTCCATTTTTCTTCAAACGTAAACAGGAAAGTCAGGCAACAGTAAAAATCGAACTAATAGGGGGATTGAATGTTGCACTTGAAGCAGGAGATGTAATTGTTGAAGCGAATGACGGAATAAGATACACACTTTCGGAAAACGGAATACTAAATAATAAGACTACTTTCGAATTCACTTGTGATACAGCAGGAGAACAAGGAAATAAGGGAATCGGAAGCATTATTAAATTAGTTAAGGTTGTAAATGGTGTTTACGATTTTAAGCAAAATGAAATTGCGGCTGGAGGGCAAGAGCAGGAAAGCGACAACGATTATATAGAGCGTTGGTTTTTAAGCCGTAATGAAAGTGAATGGAATTTGGACGGAATTAGAGCGGAAGTGTTAAAACAGGAAGGAGTAAAATCTGTTTATGCTGACGAAAACAAAGAAATGGCAACCGATGAAAGGGGAATTGAAGGGAAGTCAATTGTTTTGATTGTTGATGGTGGTAGAAACGAGGATATAGCGAATGCTATTTGGAAAAAGAAAGATCATGCGATTAAAACTATGGGAGATACAAAAGTAATTGTAAAAGATAGCCAAGGTATTGACAGAGAAATATCGTTTTATAGACCTCAAAAAAGAGAAGTGGAAATAAATATAGAGTTTACAGCAGCGAAAGACACTAATATTTCAATTGAAAATTTGAAAGGAATTGTAAAGGATTACTTAAAAAACACGGAAGTCGGAGATTATATAACATCGTATAAATGTGAAAGCGAGTATATTAGGCAGATTTATTCAGCCGATAGATTGTTGAATATTGACGTTACTTTCAAATTTAAAAATAAACCGTCCAGTAATTTTGAAAAAGTACTAAAATTAGGATTTAACGAGGTGGCGGAATATGCAAAGTAATTTCGATTATTTAATGTCAAAGTGTCCTTGGTGGCTAAAAAAAAACAAAAATATTCAATCATTTTATAAAGCAACATCTAAATTATTTGATGACATAGATAAAATTTATGATTTGTTAGAAAAACAGCACTTAATTAATTATGCTAAAAATGAATTTTTAGATGATATTGGAGCAAAGTTTGAAGTGAAAAGGCTTGGACAAGATGATGAAAGATATAGAAATCGTATAAAACTTGAAATGATGAGATACAAATTAGTTCCAAACATAGAAACGCTCTATAAAATCGGAAAAATGTTTACTGGGGTAGCACCAAACATAGAACTAAACGAAAACAACGAACCTGCTCAATATAAAGTTACGTTTCTAAGTGGAGAAAACTTCGATTTTAATTTGGTAGATGAACTTAATTTAGATAGTGTTGTTGGTGGTGGAATTAAAATTAATACACAAAAATATTTGGATAATTATAATGTTGGAATGAGATTTGGGGATAGGCATTTATCTGAAGAAAAAATCAAAAACTATGTTGAAAGAAATCCAATCAACATTACTGAATAGAAAGGAGAAAATATGGCAAAACTCACAAAATTTAAGGAACATCAAGTTGAATTTCCGTCGCATTATCGTGTAGAAGAGCAAACGACAAGGGGAGATTCTAAAATAAAAGTAATTACCCCTGAATTTGGAAGAGTAAGAGTTGAGGGAACTCCTGAAAAAGAAGCAATTTATAACGGGATGCAACTAGGAAATGTGCATACAATGTATGCAACAAAAACAACAGATTTAGGGATAGATTACTACGTTTGTGAACTTGACGGATTGAATGAGTTCGGATTGAACAAAGACCTAAAAATAAGGCTTACAGTAGATAGCGAAAATGAAAATGATAATCCTAAGCTGCGTTTGAATGGAAAAGACTATGTTTTATTAAAAGAATTTAACGAGCAGATAGAACTTGTCGGAGTCAATGATTTAAAACAAAATAAAACGTATGAATTAACATACAACGGCACTCAATTCATAATAATAAACATCTTAAACTACGCAACAGAGCAAAAAAACGGAATAGCCAAAATCTATTCTGAAACAGAATCCGAAAGCGTAGCAGAAAAAGTTAAAGAAGTCATTAAGACGGGCAATGGAGATACACAAGAAGTTGTAAATGAAAGACCAACAGGAGAAACTGTGTGGAGTAAACTGATTAAAACATTGGATCATACAAAAATTTTGACTGTTAGAGGATTGGTGAAAATCCTAAGCAAGTTTTTGAAGCCTGCAACTGAAAATGATTATGGACTCGTTAATTTCCAAACAATCAAACAAGTATCACCAAAACCCGACCTCTCCCCATACATGCGTTGGGACAAAGGTTACAGGAACACAAATAGTACTGACTATATAATAAGAGCCAATGCTTCGGATTTGTGGACTCCGAACGTCCTAACCATGTACGATCCAAAAGGAGCTTATATGGGGGCGATTCATTTAAATGGTGGAAGATTGTACTACAAAGCCCCAAACCGTGCTGGAGGTGGATGGTGTGAAGCAATGGACAACCATGACATGGTTGCAAGAGATAATCGTATGAACAATATGGATTCTGATAGAAATAATATCAGAAATCTAGCACAAGATGCTTGGAATAAAGGACATGACGCACAGATGAACAGAATCCTTACCATGAGGCTTGCTGGATATTATCAAGGTTCTCCAGGAAGCTTGGAAGCAAGAGAAAGGGCAGGATATGTTGTTACAGGGTTAATCGGAAATGCTCCAACAGGACAGCTTGGGCAAATTCATACAGTCCAAATGAGGGCGTTACAATTCCAGTACGGGAATGGAACTTGGTTCAATACGCCACACGTATAATAATAGTAGGAGGAAGAAGTTATGAAATTTGAAGTAGCTAAAACAGAAATAAAAAAACTTGAAAATGGTATGGAATACATCGCTATCTATGACAAGGATAACAAAGACTGGTATGAGGAACTGAAGAAATTTCAAAAAGATACATTGAAAGTGATGTACAACAAAGAAACTTTACAGGTGTCAAGCAAAAGTAAAGACCCCAGTTTTCTGGCCCCGACAGCAGTTGGAGATGTGATTGAAGAAATTGAAAGTGAAGATACAGGGATAAATCCAAATCAATATTTTGTAGAGGGGAAACTTGTTGAATTAAAGCCTTATGAAGCTATAAAGAACGGTAAAATTGTATTCGACAAAGAATTTAGAATCGAGGAAATCAAAAAGGAACTGTATGAGTTAAGACTCGAATATGATGCTGCCCCATTTGAATTTGAAGTAGGTGGCGTGAAATATTTGCAGAATAACAGGAGCATAGACCAGTCAAACTTAACTAGAATTGTCGTCATGTGCCAAGCAATGAAAAAGACAGAATTTGAAAACTGGAAATTTTATACAAAAGACAGCAGTGAGAAGTACGTGAATCTGACGTTGCAGGACATGATGAAAATGGCGAATATAATGCAGTCACAAACAACTAAAGCCATGGCTACTGAAACATTACTGTCTCACAGCTTAGAAAATTTAACCGATAAAGAGTTAAAAGAGTATGATGCCAAAGATAGATACGAAAAAGCGTATAAAAATATGTAAGGAGGTACTTATGCAGTTAGAAAAAGACAAACTGTATATTTGTTTTCACAAGCCTAAAAGTGTCATAGGATTTCTGATAACTTTGAGAACACTAGGGAGATACAGTCATTGTGAGTTTATCTATAACGACTACGTATATTTATCAAATCCTGGTGGCGTAAGAATAAAACCTTTTGTGTATAAAGATAATATGGATATATATGAGCTTGACAAGCATATTGAAATCCCTATTGTGCTAAAAGAGTTTATGAAACTGAAAGGCAAAGGGTACGACTATGGAGCTATTTTCTTTAGCCAATTATTGGAGCTGGGAATTGAACATAAGGATAGGTACTTCTGTTCAGAATTATGCATACATCTGATAAACAAAGGGCTGGATGAGAGCCTAACGTACAATTTAAAGACATTAAAGGCTAATCAATTTAGCCCTGCAAAGCTATATAAATATTTAAAGGATATGGAACTGTTAGGAAGAAAGGTGGAATAGAAATGGATAGATTTGAGAAAATTTTTGATTATCTGCTGAAAGTTGAGGGCGGATATTCAGATGACAAGCACGATAAAGGTGGAAAAACTAAGTATGGAATAATTGAAGAAGAAGCAAGAAAATATGGATACAAGGAACATATGAAAGATATGCCTTTATCCATTGCTAGAGATATTTATAATAAGAAATATTATCACAAAAATGGACTTGACACTTTGAAATCGGAAAAAATAGCATTATCAGTATGTGACTTCATTGTAAACAGCGGAGCTTGGGGAGCTAAAAAGGCACAGGCTGTACTGAATGAACTAGGATTTGATTTAAAAGTGGATGGAATTTTAGGGGAAAAAAGTTTGTCGGCATTGAACAAAGTAGATGAGATTA
>ERZ772924.376-NODE-376-length-21946-cov-4.428258_pt1 | contig 21946 bp, 18 predicted proteins | sample MGYA00512116_ERZ772924 | MGnify/ENA primary metagenome ERZ772924 (study PRJEB29015, sample SAMEA2737920) | human oral metagenome | biome: human oral; feature: human-associated habitat; material: dental | place: China | collected 2134 ...
CCGCGCCCTGACGTGCTGTTTTTGGACGAACCGACGAACAACCTCGATATCGACGCCATTTCGTGGCTCGAGTTTGAGCTAAATCGCCACACGGGCACGCTCGTGGTCATCAGCCACGACCGCCACTTTTTAAACCGCGTCTGCACGGACATCCTCGACGTTGATTTTAGGCGGGTGCGCGAATTTAGCGGCAATTACGACGACTGGTTTATCGCGTCCAATCTCACCCTCAAACAGGCGCAGTTCGAACGCGAGAAAAAGCTCAAAGAAAAGGCGGAGCTTGAAAAATTTATCGCTCGTTTCAGCGCCAACGCAAGCAAAGCAAAGCAGGCCACGAGCCGCCAAAAACAGCTCGACAAGCTCGATCTTAGCGAGCTTGCGACCTCTTCGCGCAGGGAGCCTAGCATTTTATTCAAGCCCGCGCGCGAGATCGGTAATGAAATTTTGGAGCTAAGCGGCGTGGATATGAGCTTCGGCGAGATTCAAATTTTGAAAAATTTTAATCTCAAGCTCGCTCACGGCGATAAGATCGGCATCATCGGGCGAAACGGCGTGGGCAAAAGCACGCTTTGCAAGATCATCATGGGCGAGCTCGCGCCTCTTAGCGGCAAGGTGCACATGGGCGCCACGATCGAGCCCGGGTACTTCGCGCAGGATACGAATAATAAAATTTCAGGCGAGCTCAAGCTCTACGAATATCTGCAAAGCCCGCAAAATAGGGATCTGGATGAAATTCGCAAATGCCTTGGACGTATGCTTTTTAGCGGCGCGGAGCAGGAGAAAAGCGTGGGCAGCCTAAGCGGCGGCGAGAAACACCGCGTGATGCTAAGCAAGCTAATGCTGCAACGCCCGAACCTGCTAGTGCTCGACGAGCCCAACAACCACCTTGATCTCGAGGCGATCATCGCGCTTGGCGAGGCGCTGTATAACTTCGCGGGCTGCGCGATCTGCGTGAGCCACGATCGCGAGCTCATCGACGCGTTTGCAAATAGAATTTTGCACCTCAAAGGAGGCGGCGAAATCGTCGATTTTAGGGGCACTTACGAGGAGTATCGCGAGAGCTTGGGAGCGAGCGATGATTGAGATCTGCGTAAACGGCGAACGGCTACAGCTGGCGCAGGATATGAGTGTGAGCGAGTTTTTGCGCCGGCGCGGACACGATCTGCGCCTAGTAGCGCTCGAGCGCGACGGCGAAATTTTAAAAAAGCAGGAGTGGGAGCGCACGCAGATCTCAAGCGGCAAAAAATATGAGATCGTCGAGTTCGTAGGCGGCGGCTGAGGTCGGGGCTTTGAATTGCGTTAAAAATTATGGCGACCGAGGTTTAAATCCGCGCTGAAGTTGCTAAATTTAAGCGATACGGCGACACAGCGGCTGGGGCTTAAAATTTGCACGCGCGTCGTTGAAATTTTAAGCGCGTAGCGTCGCAGCTGCATAAATAGACGCAGCGGAGACATAGCGGCGTTTGGGTTTTTAAATTGGAAGCCGCGGTAGCCTGGCGCTTGCGGCGAGCTTTTAAATTTTGCAAGCGAATTGAGCTGCGGGCGGCCTAACGCAGGAGTTTTAAAATTCGCTCCGCGGCGATAGAGTTTAAATTTTATTGCGGCAGCCGAACGTTAATTTGCGTCGCCAGCTGCGGCTGCAGGGTGTGGGTTTCAAAACTGCGTCGGCGCTACAAGCTTGAGCGCATGGCTTTAAAATTTATGCCGAAGTTGCGGGCTTTGGGCGCGAGGTTTTAAAATTTACCCCGGGATTTCTGCCGTCGTGCACTCTAAGACGTATGCTGCGACGTACCGCTTTTTCGTTGGTTCGGTTCGGCTGAAAATTTTAAATTTAGCCGCAGCGCGGATTTGTTCGGGCGTTTAGCAGCTTTTAAATTCGGCGGATCACTCTAGCGCTTCTCGACTTTAAATTTAACCGATAAGTTGGGTTAATGCGCTAAATTTAGCGGATTTGGCTTGCGCGCGTTTAGGTTTAAGCTAATATTTGGCGATGAGATTGTGAAATTCAGTAGATTTGATTCGCACGCTGTATGCGGATAGCGGCGCATCGTGAGCTTTTCGCATACAGCGCGATTCGATAAGGCAAAACGCTCGCACGACGCGCGCGGTAAAAGGGGCTTGCGTCCGTGAAATTTATATAACGGACGATAAATTTTTTTAAAGAGCGCTAAAATGGGCTGAAGCAAAAGTACGCGATACGGTGCTGAAATTTTATCGATTGGGCTTGCTTCGGGTTTACGCGCGATTGATCGTAGCGTTTCGCTAGTCGCAAGACGAAGCACACTTGCGTTAAGCTCAAGTGCGGCGCGCTCGTTAAATTTAGCTTCATCGCGGTGCGAATCGGTCTTTTGCGGTAAGTATAAACCGCTACCGTGCGAAGTGGACCGATGAAGCGGCCGATTTGTGCACTTTGCTAGGTTGTAAAATCCTTAAAATTTGCAATCTAACACGATGCAATGAAGGGCACAGGGTCGAAGCTCGCGCGGCGAGGCTCGGGCGCGCAAAAAGATAAAATTTAGGATCAAAATGCAGATAAAATTAAACGGCAAAGCTTACGAAACGGGCGCGAGCGATCTTGAGGGGCTGAAGCGCGAGGTTAAATTTAGCGGTGAGATCGCCGTGATAAACGGCTATGCGAGCAAGCAAAACTGCGAGCTGAAGGCGGGCGACGAGCTCTTTTTGCTTGCCCGCGGTGCTGATCTGGCGCCGCAGGAGCTTCGCGAGCTGATGCTTGCTCGCAACGCCCCTGCCGTAAATGAGGCGCTGCAAGGCTCGCGCGTGGCGATCTGCGGGCTCGGCGGGCTCGGCTCAAACGTCGCGATCCTGCTTGCGCGCGTAGGCGTGGGCGAGCTCTTTTTGATCGACTTTGACGTCGTCGAGCCGACCAACCTCAACCGCCAGCAGTACGAGATCAGCGATCTTTACAAGCCCAAAACGGCCGCTCTGCGCGAAAAAATCGCGCGCATAAACCCGTTCGTACGCGTGCAAACCTTAAACGAGCGACTTACCGCGCAAAACGTAGCCGAAATTTTAAAAAACGAGCGTATAATTTGCGAGTGCTTCGACGACGCGGCGGCGAAAGCGATGATTTTCGATGCGCTCGGCGGCACGGATCGCTTTTTGATCTGCGCTAGCGGTATGGCTGGCAGCGGCGGCGGCAACGAGATCCGCACGACGCGGCTCGGCAAAAACGTCTTTGTCTGCGGCGACTGCAAAAGCGCCGCGGCTCAGGGCGTGGGACTGCTCGCGCCGCGCGTGGCGATCTGCGCCGCACATCAGGCAAACGTCGCGCTTAGGCTGATTTTGGGCGAGGAGGGCTAGGCCTGGCCGCTCATCGCGCGCCTGCATTTCTAAATTTACGCGCCTTTGTGCATTGCCGCTAAATTTAAGCCTCGCGCGATCATTTTGAGAAGCAGAGGGTGTTTCGGCGATATACGGCGCGTTTAAAAACGGTATGAAATTTACCGCGCGCCGAGCAAATTTAGCCGCGTCGTATAAATTTAAAACTGCGCTCCGGCATAAAATTTTAAACAGCACTTTGAAATTTTACGCTGTCTGTCTGCGACATAAAATTTGACGGGAAATTTTAGAGCCTCGATACGGCGTCGTGCAGCGTGTAAAACGGCGTATAGAAGCAGGGCGCGCAATCTGTGCCGTAATCTCGCGCTGTGTATAATGCGCCGCGCAAGCACTGATATTGCGCTATTTGCGCCGTATGCGAAAATAAAATTTAAACTAAAGAGGATAGAATGGACGATAAACTGATCTTAGGCGGCAAGGAGTTTAGCTCGCGCCTGATAATGGGCTCTGGCAAGTTCGATCACGCGATGATCGACGCCTGCGTGCGGCACGCGGGCTGCGAGATCGTCACGCTTGCGCTGCGCCGCGTAAACGAAAGCAAGAGCCGCAATATCTTGGATTTCATCCCCCGCGGCGTCACGCTGCTGCCGAACACCAGCGGCGCGCGAAACGCCGAGGAGGCGCTGCGGATCGCACGGCTCGCGCGCGAGCTAGGCTGCGGCGACTTCGTAAAGATCGAGATCATAGGCGACAGCAAATACCTTCTGCCCGACAACACTGAGACGATCAAGGCCTGCGAGGTCCTGGCACGCGAGGGCTTCGTGCCGCTTGTCTACATGCACGCCGATCTGTGCGTCGCTCGTGATCTGGTAAGCGCAGGAGCCGCCGCCGTGATGCCTCTGGCCGCGCCGATCGGCTCCAACCGCGGGCTGATGATGCGCGGGATGATCGAAATTTTGCTAGACGAAATCGACGTGCCGATCATCGTAGATGCGGGGCTCGGCGCGCCTAGCGAGGCCTGCGAGGCGATGCAGATGGGCTGCGCTGCGGTGATGGTAAATACGGCGATCGCCACGAGCGGGGATCTGGCGCTGATGGCGCGGGCGTTTGCGCTCGGCGTGCAGGCAGGGCGCGATGCCTATCTGGCGGGGCTCGGCGCCGTTTCTAAGACAGCCTGCGCAAGCTCGCCGCTAACGGGATTTTTGAGATAGCGGTTAAAATTTTAAACGCGCCTGGTTGTGTGAGCCGCGTTTTTTGCGCCGAATTTGCATTTCTTGGGTTTGTATAGATACATATCGCGCAAGGTTTTTGCGCCATGTGAGTTAAATCTCAGCACACTTTGTTAAGCCCTATGCCGAACGATATAAATTCCGCATTTCGCTAGGCATCTTAAAGTGTAGTGGCGAAAAGTATAATTTGGCAGCGGCGTAGCACGCAGCAGGCTCGGCGATCAAATTTTAAAATTTAATCGGGCTAGGTAGCCTGATCGAGAGAAACCCGATTGATCGGCGGGCTATTTTAGCATGTCGTATTTATCGCAGTATTCTCGTAAAGAGTCTTTATCGTAGCCGAATAACCCTGGGTGTTTTTTGCCCATTTCGCAGGCCTTTTGATAGTATTGTGTCGCCCTTGCTCTGTCGCCACCTGCTTCAAGAACTGAAGCAAAATTCCCGCACGCCATCCAACTTCCCGCATCGCAGGCTCTTCTGGCATATCCCATAGCCCGCGTCATATCCATTTTAATCCCTTTACCATTTGCATACATATAACCTAAATTGTTGCAGCCGTCTGCATATCCGCCGTCGCAAGCTTTATCGAATAGTTCGACAGCCTTTTTATAATCTTTTTTCACCCCTTTGCCACCATGATACATTGCTCCCAAATCCGAGCAAGCTACATAATCGTTTCCGTCGCAAGCCTTTTTAAAGTAGTAAAGTGCTTTTTTATAATCCCTATCGGATGCGTTTCCCCCGAACAAGGTCGGATTTTTATAAAGAGCGCCGGCGTAACTGCAAGCCTCAAAATCACCTGCTTCGCAATTTTGCTCAAATTGTTTAACTTGCTCTTTGCTAAAAGTTATGCCAAAAGCCAAAGAGCCCAACAGGGCTAAACCTAAGATGATTTTTTTCATTACTTCTCCTTAAAATTTTACGAAAGTATATTCTTTCATCTTTTAATAATCACTAAAATTTAAAATGCGAACGGGGCGCTCCGTTTTAAAATTTTTTACCGAAATCCTGCTAAAATGCGCTTCTAAACCAAACGAAAAGAAACTTTGCGACGCCTAAATTTACACGCAAAAATGTGCCGTGTGGAATTTAAATGAAAATTTAAAAGGAAAATTTAAAGATGATGGGGATCGGCTATTTAGCGGGCATGGAGGATATCGGAAGCGAGATGATGGAGCACACGCTTGCTCTGCGCGAGGGCTTTTGCGAGGAGGCGAGCGAGGCTGACGTGCAAAGGGCGATCGGCGCGAAAAATAGAAGTCTGCGCGATTTTGCCGCGCTACTAAGCGTGCGCGCAGGCGAGCATTTGGAGCAGATCGCGCAAGCTGCAGCGCGCGAGAAGGCGGCGCATTTTGGCAGCAACATCGCCGTTTTCACGCCGATTTACATTTCAAACTACTGCGACAATCTGTGCGTTTACTGCGGCTTTAACTGCAAAAACAAAATCGCGCGCGCAAGGCTCGATGAGGCGCAGCTAAAGGCGGAGTTTGAGGCGATAGCGGCGAGCGGGCTGGAGGAAATTTTGATCCTCACGGGCGAGAGCGAGAAAAACAGCCCCGTGCGCTACATCGGGCGCGCCTGCGAGCTCGCGCGGCAGTATTTTAAGGTAATCGGCGTCGAAATTTATCCGCTAAACTCCGCTGATTACGCCTATCTGCACGCTTGCGGCGTCGATTTCGTTACCGTTTTTCAAGAAACCTACGACCCCGCGCGCTACGCGCAGCTGCATCTTGCGGGCAACAAGCGGGTTTTTGCGTATCGCTTCGCAGCTCAAGAGCGCGCGATTAGAGGCGGTATGCGCGGCGTGGGCTTTGCGGCGCTTTTGGGGCTCGGAGACTTCCGCCGCGATGCCTTTGCCACGGGTGTGCACGCGTGGCTGCTTCAGCGCAAGTACCCGCGCGCCGAGACCTCCTTTTCGGTGCCGCGCCTGCGCCCGATCATCAACAACGACAAAATAAACCCGAAAGACGTCGGCGAGCGCGAGCTACTGCAGGTGATGTGCGCGTATCGGCTGCTGCTGCCAAGTGCGCAAATCACGATCTCCACGCGCGAGAGAGCGGGCTTCCGCGATAATGCGATCAGGATCGCGGCAAGTAAAATTTCGGCGGGCGTAAGCGTGGGTATCGGCGGGCACAGCGAGCAGAGGGGCGACGAGCAGTTTGAGATCAGCGACGCGCGCAGCGTAAGCGAGGTCTGCGAGGCGATCCGCGCAGACGGGCTGCAGCCGCTGATGAGTGAGTATATCTATGTCTAAAAGCGCGGATATGCGAGCTTGCGCCGCGAAACTTCAGCACGAGAGGCTTGCTTCGGCGGCGAAATTTTTAGAATTTTATGCGGCGAAATTCTGCGCTCGCATGGGTAAAATTTGCAATGCCTTTTTAAGAGGCGAGATTTGCGGTGCGTTACTTGCGGGCAGATTTGGTGCCGCTAGACGCAGCAAAATTCGTAGCGCAAAATATGGTGCTGAGTTTTGCAGTGCTGCACGCCGCGATAAAATTTATGGCGTTATGGCGGATAATAAAATTTTAGGCACCGCGTTAGCGGGCGTTAGGAATTTTGGACTCAAAAATGCGCGTGTAAATTTGAGGCCTAGGAACACATACGAGGATTTAAAATTTAAAGGTAGCGCAAATTTCGAGCCCGCGGGTGACGTAAATTTTAAATTTAAAAACGGCGCGAGCTTTGGGTTCTTATGCAGCGGCAACGCAAGGTCGCTAAAATCGAGGAGCTGGGCGAACGCTTTGAGCCTTAGCGCTGCGGCGGAAATTTTAGACCTTGTTTCGGCGGGCGAAATTTTGAAATATGGCGTGACGGCGGGGATTTCGGCGCTCGCCCTAGCAAGTAAAATTTTAATCCCTAGCATCGCAGGCGAAATTTTAAATTTTAGCGCGGCGCCACGCACGGATGTTGAGTTTAAAGGAGCGGGCACATGCTAGATTTAGAGCTTGCTTCGCGCATTACGATCATTACGAACCGCGCGCTCTGCGGCGGTGAGGCGGCGCTGCTCGCGCGCATAGCGGATCTTGCCGCGGCGGGCGTAGGCGAGATCGTCGTGCGCGAAAAAGACCTGAGCGAGAAAGCTTACGCGGCGCTGTTTGGTAAAATTTTAAATGCCTGCGAGAGCGGGTTTTGTGCGGATAAAGCCCGTGCGGTCGGAATTTTTGCGAATGAAGCTCGTACCGCTAAATTTAGTGAAACCCAAGCTTTTGCGAACGGATTAGACGTAAGCGCGGCCTACGCGGATAAAATTTTGCTCTGCAAGCGCGGCGCAGACGAAGTTTCTCCAAAAAAGCTCCATTTGGGCGGCGGCAGGAGCGAGCTTTGCGCGGATGCGGCCCACAAGCACGGTGTCGCTACAGATGAGACACAGCCTAAAAATTCCGTTTGCGTTTTAGATGAAATTTCGTCTGAAAATTTTACCGGCGCCGCAAGCGAAACAAAACCCACGGTTGAGATCGCATGGAGCGCAGTAAATGCGGAAAGTATGCAGGGTGCGCAAAGTACAGAAAATGCGAATGATGTGCATAGTGCAAAAAACGCGGGGAACTCGCAGAGCGCAGAGAGGGCAAGGCACCTGCCCGCGATCTTTGTGCATAATTTTGCAGATTTTGCGCTGCGGGCGGGCGAGAGAAATTTATGGCTGCCGCTCGGGGTTTTGCGGAGCTTCAGCGCGGCGCGCGGCGCGGAGTTTTTGCGCGCAAATTTCAAAAAACTGGTCGCTTCCTGCCACAGCGAGGCGGAGGCGCGCGAGGCGCTGGAGCTGGGCGCGAGCGCGATCTGCCTGAGCCACATCTTTGCGACCGATTGCAAGGCGGGGCTAGCGCCGAGGGGGCTAAATTTGATCCGCGCCGTGCGGGAGTTTTTCGCGGGCGAAATCTATGCGCTGGGCGGCATAACGCCGCGCAATTTCGCTTCCGTCCTACGCGCGGGAACCGACAGGATCGCTGTTATGAGCTCAGCGATGGCGACGTGGGACGCGAGCGATTTCATAAGAAAATTTAAGAAATGAATCGATCCGAAAATATGGTCCGTTTCTTTTGCCGCGCCTTGCCGCCGTCATTGCGCTGCATGCGGTGCGACACAAAAACACATATTTTAATAAAATCAAAAGCTCACGAAATGGGCGCGATTTATTGCGATTTAAGCCTGAAATTATAAAATACGAGCGTTTAAGCTTAAGGATATTTTTTGGATAAAGTGCTGCTTGAGGAATCTAAAAAGCCTCTAAACGAACGACGTCGGACTTTCAAGCAAAAGCTTTGAAAAGGCGCTAGCGCTGACATCTTTGACGATGCGGATTTAAGCGATGCAACGGATCGCAGATCATTAAATTTAAACGATGCAAATTTGAGTAGTAAAAGCTTTAAAAATGCGAATTTTAATCAAACAGACCCCGAATCGCAACCCGATCATCTTTGCGGCGCAAATTTCCGAGATAGAAATTTAAACGACATGAATTTAAACTCAAAAGATGAGATAAAATTTCAAAATTTAAACCCGGGTGGTATTTCATCACGGGGCGCTAAAACTCGTGATTACGACAAAGAGCCGATAATCATAAAAGATCACGCTATAATTTTAAATGCTATCATCGGCGCGATTTATATCATTACTACGATATTGATGGCGATATGCGGTAAATTTTCCGCCCAGCAAATTTTATTTCTCGTTTTGCTGGATTGCTGTTTTTCACTCAGAGCATTAAATAAATTTTCAAATTTCGGAAAGTGCTATATATGCTTTAAAAATGACGATATAACCCTATACTCTAAAAAGACGGAAGCCGTTTTATATGAGACCAAAATTTCAGATATAGCTTGTATTAAACGAACCACGGGGCCGTCATATCCCGAAATATCAAAAAAGACAAAATGCTTTATGCTGCTATTTGCTTTTATATACTTGCTTTTAGTTTTTTTCGTAGCGGTAGTGATAGACGGAAGGGAGAAAAATTTTTGGATAATTTTTGCGGTAATTATATCTATTAGCTTCTTTCCTTTATTGCTATATAGGCTTTTTAACGGGCTAGGCTTTGATATTATAAATGACAGCATATTGATATATGACAAAAGTTCTTTTATAGAGGCTTCGTTTCTAAGCAGCAAAGAATACAGGGAATTAAAGACCTATTTTCTACTAAAAATAGGAAAAAATTTAGATAAAATCCCGCCGCAAATTTTTGTATAGATCATAAAAGCGGACTCTATTTGAAATTTATCTTAAATTATGATCGATTAAATTTGCCCTTTTTCGGCGACATGAAAACGATGACGTTTGAAGCGAGCAGGGATAAATTTGAACAAAATTTTACCTCGTAAATTTACGAAGTCTCATTCCACGAGCCGCGCGCGGATGTCACCGAAGAGCAGCACGTCCTTCAAAACGGCGCGATCGGCGTAACCGCGTTCGTTTAGGCTCAGGTGCAGCTCGCCTCGGCTGCTCGAAAATATCGGCTGGTTGATGAAAACCACGTAAATCGCTGCAGCCTGCTTATCTGCGCCCGCGCCGCGCCCTTTAAAATTTGCGTCCGTTGTGCCGGTTTTCGTGTCTGCTCCGCTAGAGCTTGCGCTTGCCACTGCGCCGGAGTTGGCATCCGTCTCGCTAGGCGGCGCGACGCCAAGCTCGCTCGCGATATTTGCAGCGGCGCTTCCGCGCGGTATTTGAATGTCGATCCTTCCGTCGGCGCTCTTTGCGCCTGCGGCTCGGACGAAAAATTTATCGCCCGAGTGCGGGATTTTAGAGAAATTGAAAAACAAACTCAGCAGGTCGTTCGTCGCAAAATAGGGCAGAATTTCGTCGCTTACGAGCTGTAGCTCGCCGCCCGTGCCCTTGAGCTTTTGAAATTTTATCGTTTTGCGCGCGTAGTCGAAGGCGTAGATTTTGCGCTCGTTTTTCGTCGTTTTGCCTTTTTTGCGCGAGACCTCGTGGACGTAGAGATCGGGGACCAAAAGTTCCGCCACGACGCGCCCCTTTGAGCGGAAGCTTTCGCGCCTTTGCCCGCTTAGGCTGCCCGCGACGCCCTGCGCAACGGCGTCCATTACGATCTCGTAGCGATCGCCCTCGCGCACGAGTCGCGTATTTGCGCTGCCGACCGCGCCGAAAACGCCGAACGAAATCTCATATTTCGCGCTGATCGTCTCACCAAAAAGCGCACTCGCGCACAAAATCAAAGTAGCAAAAAATTTCATCCTTATCGTCCTTCCGCTTTTCGGCGCCCCATCATACGGCGCCCGTTAAATTTACGCTCTTCGCTGCTCGTAAAGCTCGCGCGAAAATCTGCGCCGCGTTTGTAAAATTTACCATAAAAAGCAAAACTCGCGCCGCCTATTTCATTTTCTCCATAGCGCGATTAAATATCAGCCGCCGCTCCTTGCCGTCGTGAAAGGCCGCGCCGTGTGCGCCTAAAGACACCGACTGTCGCCGCTTTTATATTTACGATGTATATACGGCTCGGCGCGCGCTTGCCAGAAATCGGAGCGATTTTATATTTCGTGCAGGCCGCTTCATCGCAAAGCGCGCCTGTGAATAAAATCAAAATTTCATATTGCGGCTATGTTTGTACTTTACACTAGCCGATTCACCGCGCCTGTAAAATTTACGTTCTTTGCGCCGCACATAAAGCTCGCGCTTAAAATTTGCGCCGTTCGTTGCGCTTGCTAGCTTGCACTTCCGTGAGGCGTCGTTTCGTGCTGCAAATGCAGCCGCGTCGGTCGTTAGTAAATCCGCTCAAATTTAAACGGCTCGCACGGGTCAAATTCGTAAATTTAATCCTTCCAAAGCCACCATTTCAGTTTGGCTTTGTCAGGACGGGGCGTATTTGCGTAGTAGCGAACCATGCGGTAAACGTAGAGGATGCACCTGTCGCTGCCGCGTCCGAGCGCCTTTGTGCGTTCATACATCTCGTCCGGATCCGCGCCCTTTAGAGAAGCGATGTCAGTGTAGCCCAGCGCCAGCAGATCGGCCTCTGTCGCCTCGCCGACATAGGGGATTTTCTTAAAATCGCTCGCACCTTTACTTAAATTTTACTCCAATCTTTATTCAAATTTCGCTCCGCTCGCTATTTGGATGAAATTTTAAAACCCCTTGAAAGTGCGGAATTTCAAAATTTCACTCGTGCGAGGCAAATTTTAGAATTTTATCCACGCGGTGCGAAAAATTTTAAAATTTTACCTCGCCGCCGGGTCGCCGCTGCGCTTATACGCGCCTCTTTTAGTGCTAAGACGCCCGTCGCCGCGCTCATTATCGGAAATTTTATCCGCAAGCTAGCAGGGAGCTTGGGCGCGGCAAAGTTTAAACATTTTTAATCCCCAACGGAGTAAATTTACGCTTCCGCCTTGCGCTAAATGCAAAAATCTGATGCGTTTGTTTCGAACTCTAACGGGTAAATTTGAACCGGTTGTAGTCGAAGCGCTATACTTTACCGCGAGTTTCAAGCTCCAACAGAGCAAATTTACATGCTAACCATACGGCGGCTATCGACAAAGTTCCTACGTTTCAAACTCCAACGGATTTTGTAAAAAAGATGACGACGACGCTTCGACGTCATCCGAGCCGCCTTTGTACGCATTTTGATTAAAATTTCTTGCGCGCGGAAACCATGCTTAAAATGATTTTGCATCAATTTTACGCAAGCTTCGGCGCTAAATTTGATCTAAAATTCGCTCGCAAATCTCGCACGGATCGGCGCTTTGATAGATCGGCCTACCGACTACTATAAAATCAGCCTCCGCCTCGCGCGCGACGCCCAGATCCGCTACTCGCTTTTGATCTGCCGTGCTCTCGCCAAACGGCCTTACGCCCGGGCAGAGCGTGATAAAATTTGCGCTCGTGGCGTCCTTTATCAGGCGGCTCTCGAACGCCGAGCAGACCATGCCGTCAAGCCCCGCTTCGTAGCTCATCACGCTAAATTTGCGCACGGCGTCGCTTAAATTTTGCTCGTAAACCGCGCTAAATTCCGTCTGATCAAAGCTCGTTAGCGCAGAAACCGCGATCACTAGCGGGCGCGAATTAAGCTTGTTTAGCCGCTGCATCACCGCGCTCATCGCGCGCTTGCCGCTGCTTGCGTGCACGTTTATCATATCTACGCCGAGCTTTGCGATCTCCTCGGCGGCGTCTGCCATCGTGTTTGGGATGTCGTAGAGCTTTAGATCGAGAAAAATTTTAAAATTTCCGAGCTTTTTTAGCTCCTCAACGAATCCCGCTCCGTCGCGCAAATATGCTCGCAGCCCAACTTTGAGCCAAATTTTATCCGAAAAGTCCGCCAGCTGCTCCGCCAGCTGCAAACACTGCTGCCTCGAGCCCAGATCAAGCGCGACGCAGAGCTTCACTGCTTATCCTTGCCGCGTACCGCGCCTTTGCTGCCCGCAGGCCTTTTTGAGAGGGCGCCTCTGCCGCCCGCAGATTTTTTCGGCGCGATAGAGCTTTTGCGCCCAGCCCTACTTTTCGGCGCAGTATTTTTACCCGCAGCGCCCTTTTTCGGCGCTGTGCTTTTGCCGACTCTGAAATTTCTATCCGCGCTCTCTTTTTTCGGCGCGGCGTCTTTGCCTCGTTCGCCTGCCTTAAAATTTTTACCTCGCTCGCCCGTTTTGAAATTTTTGCCCGTTTTCTCCGTCTTAAATTTATCTCCGGTCTTGAAATTTCCCTCCGTTTTAAATTTTTTTCCCGCGACGGATTTTTTTGCGGATGCGCTGCGAGTTTTCAAATTAGCGGGCTTTTTAGACGGTCTACTTCTGCTCGCCGTAGAATTTTTCGGCGCGCCGCCCCTCTTTGCTCTCGTAAAATTTTTTGTCTCGCCGTCCGCGCCTGCGGGGATGAAATTTTTCGCCGTATCATAGCTGTCCGAAACGGCGGAGCTTTCCGCCGCAGTGGGCTTGAAATTTTCGCTTGTCGCCGTGGATAGCTCGGAATTTACGCCTACCGTATTCGGCTTGGAAATTTTATCCGCCTCGATGTTCACGGGGCTATCTTTTAGCGCATCCAGCACGCCGTTTATAAATCTTGGCGAGATGCCAAGCTCCTTGGCGGAGTTGATCGCTTCGTTGATGACGATGCCCGCGTCGGTGTCCGTAAAGCGCAACTCATACGCCCCGAGCCGCAGTATCGCGCGCTCCAGAGCCGAAATTTCGGCGAGTTTGAATTCCTTTAAATTTTCATCTATCAGCGTATCGACCGCGGCGAGATTTTCGCTAGCGCCGCGCAGAAGCGCCAGCGTCCAGTTGCGCTGCTCGTTGCGAATACGCTTTTCTTCCAGATATTCGTCCGCAAAGTCCTCGCCGCCGCCGTTCATATCCCGGGAGTAAAGCAGCGAGATCGCAGCAAGCCTGGCTTGGTGTCTGGTGGCCATTTTACGCCTTTATGTTGCGAAATAGACTTAGAAGCTCGATCGCGCCGCTCATTGCTTCAAAGCCCTTGTTACCGGCCTTTGAGCCTGCTCGCTCGATCGCCTGCTCGATATTATCGGTAGTCAGCACGCCGAAAGTCACGGGTGCGCCGTATTTTAGCATAGTGTTTGCGATACCCTTGCTTACCTCGGCGCTTACGTAGTCAAAATGCGGTGTAGAGCCGCGGATCACCGCGCCTAGGCAGACGACGGCGTCGTAGAGCTTGGAGCTTAGCGCCTTTTCAAGCGCTAGCGGGATCTCAAAAGCGCCCGGTACCAGCATCAGGCTTAAATTTTCCTCCTTGCCGCCGTGTCGCAAAAACGCATCGTGCGCCCCCTCGACTAGGCGATCGGTGATGATGTGGTTGAAGCGGGCGTTGATGATTAGGATCTTTTCGCTGCCCTTAAGAGCAAGCGAGCCTTCGATGATTTTCATGATTTTCCTTTGCGTTAAATTTAGCGCTAAGCTTAGCTAAATTCGCCAAAATTCTAAATTAATTTCAGCATCGCGGCGCTTGAAATTATGAGAAATAACAGGCGCTTTGCGCGCAGAAATTTTCTCGCAGCGAACGAATATGCCTAAGGTCACGGCACCGATCGTGCCGATCCCGCGTATAAGACGTATGCGAGCGCCGCGCTATGTATTAAAAGCAAGCATAAATATAAAAAGTTCGCAATCACGCAGATGACGGTAAATAGCCGCTCGTGCGTACCGGCAGCGCGCTTAAGCCCCGTACGCCCGGTCGCACATAAAAAGCGCTCCGATGAGGATAAAAGAAAGCTTTGGCGTTAATAAACCGCTTAAATTTTAAATTTAAAGCGTGATTGCGACGGCTTAGATTGAAATTCATCTTAAAATTAATCCTAAATAATAAATTTTATTATTCGTTTAGAAATTTTAGGCTATAATCGCTTCAAAATTCATTTCAAGGAGAGAAAGATGTTTAAACTTAGAGAGTTGCCGTTCGATGCGGCGCACAACGCGGTCGTAAGCAAGCAAACCTGTGATTATCACCACGGCAAGCACCACGCGACCTACGTGGCAAATTTAAATAAACTTACCGAATCGGGTGAGTTTGCGGGCAAGGGGCTTTACGAGATCGTAACGGCCGCTAGCGGCGGGCTTTTCAACAACGCAGCGCAGGTTTACAACCACGATTTTTACTGGGATTGCATCGCAAAGCCTAGCGAGGCTTCCGCGGAGCTAAAATCGGCACTAGCGGAAAATTTTGCGGATTTTAAAGGCGAGTTTTTGGCTGCTGCTACGGCGCATTTCGGCTCGGGCTGGGTGTGGCTCGCTTACGATCCGAAATCGGGCAAGCTTTGCATTAAAGCGACCCAAAATGCCGCCACGCCGGTGACCGAAGGGCTCGTGCCGCTTCTAGTCGTGGACGTTTGGGAGCACGCGTATTACATCGACGAGTACAATGCGCGCCCGAAATATCTGGAGAAATTCTACGCAGGCATCAACTGGGAGTTCGTCTCAAGCGCCTATGAATGGGCGAAAAAAGAGGGTCTCGGCTCGGTGAAATTCTACATCGATGAGCTTCACGGCAGAGATTAAATTTTAAAATTTAAGCGCACGCGGCACGGCGATGCTACATAAAGCAAAACCGCCTAAACGCGCCGCCGATTCGCTGTGAGTTCGCTACGGACGCGGATCCGCTGCAGACGATAACCGCCGCCAGCAAATCGCTTAGACGCACCGTGGATTTGCTATAGACGCAGGCCCGCTGCAGAGGTAGCCGCCGCGGCGCTTGCTGCATGCCACCGATCGCTTAAAATTTTAATTCAAAGCTAGCGGCTAAATTTTAGGGCTTTTCTTGAGATTTAGTCGCAGCAATACCGCTTTTCAATCTATCTTTTAAATTTAAAATTTCATCAAAACCCGGGCGCCAAGTCCAATCAAAATTTAACCCAAAATCATCCACAGCCCGATCGCGCACATCAGCACCGAGCAGAAAATTTCGAGGTATTTCAGGTGGGTTTTCAGCAGATTTTTTAGCACCGCTCCGCCCAGCGCGTAGATGCTAAGGCATATACTTTCGCTGGTGCACAGCGTGGCGACGAGGGCGAAAGTGCGCGCGCCGAAAAGATTGCCCGCATCCAAAAATGGCGGAAAGAGCGCGGTAAAAAATATCCACGCCTTGGGGTTTGAGACCGCGACTACGAGGCCTTGGAAGAAGATATTTTCGCTGCACTTCTGTTTTTGCAGCTTGAAATTTCCGCGCGCTAAAAAAGTCGCGACGCCCAGATAGAAGATATACGCGCCGCCTAAAATTTTAATCGCGCTAAGCGCCGCAGGGTGCGCAAGCAGAATGCCCGCGACGCCGAATATACACGCAAGCGCCACGGCTGCGACGCCTAGCACCTGCGCGAGTAGCGCGGGCAGCGCCCTAAGATAGCCGCGCGAGATGCCGAGATTTAGCGCGTAGGTCATGTTGATGCCCGGCATCAGCGATATCGGGAAGATCGTAAGAAAAAATAGAAGCATTTCAAACCCCTAAATTGCAGCTAAATTTTAAATTTTATCTCTCGCGATACGGCGCCGCTGCGATAGATTTTAAAATTCTAAAATTTAACACGCTGCGTTGAGGAGAATAAAATTTTAAAATTCCGCCGCGCCGCCCCCAAGCTTTTTTGGGGTGGGAAGGGACCTCGGTTGCGAGGTCGCACTTCTCGCAGAGGCGGCGCTGCTTCCGCGCACTGTATCGCTATGCTCGCCCCAAACCCCACCTAACCCCCGACGACGCTTTACAAGGGGCAGGCTACGCCTGCGCTAAATTTATATTATAGCTGCAGCGCACTACACCGCGTAAAAACTCACGCCGCAGTGTGTGTAACAGAGCGAATGAAATTTTAAAATTCTACCGCACCGCCGCGGGTAAATTTAAAATTTAAAACTCTCGCGGCTTTAAATTTAGCCGAAAATCCCGCACACAAAGATCACCGCGATGATAAGCGGCAGGACAAATTTGACATATAAAAACCAAACTCCCGCGAGCCTCGCGCTCAAATCGCCTTCGTTGGTGAGCTCGTAGATCGCGTCCTTTTTCAGCACCCAGCCCACATAAATGCAGCACAGAAGCGCCGTTAGCACGAAAAATACGTTCGCACTTACGAAATCGAAGGCGTCAAAAACCGAGCGCCCCAGAATTTTAACGTTCGCAAGCACGCTGCTTGAGAGTATGCAGGGTAAGTTGCCGAGCACGAAGACGCCGCCGAGCGTTAAATTTACCGCCTTGAGCGTTGAAAAGCCGAAGCGCTCCTCGACGAAATTTATGATGACCTGATAGATCGTGATTGACGTCGTAAGCGCGGCGATGAGCAGGATCGAGAGAAAGACCACCGCGACGGCGTTGCCGAACGGCATGTGCGAAAACGCGATCGGCAGGCTCTTAAAAACTAACGACGAGCCGCTGCTCGGCTCAAGCCCCGCGCTAAAAAGCGACGGGAAGATCATAAAGCCCGCAAGCACGGCGATGAGGGTGTTTACGACTGCGGTGATGGTAGCCGTTTGCATCAGCTTCTCGTCTTTATTGAGGAAGCTTGATAGCGTGATCATCACGCCGAATCCGAGCGAGAGCGCGAAAAAGACCTGTCCCAAAACGTCGATCAAAAGCTTAGGCGTGATCTTTGCAAAATCAACGCTGAGGTAAAATTTCACGCCTTCCTTTGCGCCTTCCAGCGTTAAATTTGTGAGGATCACCGCGATGAAGCACAAAAATAGTGCGGGCATTAGAAATTTTACGAATTTTTCGATCCCCTCGATGATGCCGTTTTTCAAAATATACCAGTTGATCGCTATGAAAACGATCGTGTAAGCTCCGACGCTAAGCGGGCTGTTTTCGATGTGATCTGCGTAGAATTTCTGCGTAAATGCGGGATCGGTGATCCGCGCGGAGAGGTCGAAGTTGCCGCTTACGATGTTTACGATGTAGGTTAGCACCCAGCCGCCAAGGACCATATAGTAGGCCAAAATTCCAAACGCGCCGATTACGCCCATGATGCCTACGATTTTCCATGCCGGCTTTATGCGCGAGCCGTCCTTTTTGGGCGCTGCAAAGGCATCGACGCAGTTTCTTAGCGCACGGCGTCCGATGACGTTTTCTACCAAGATCATCGGGATTCCAAGTACGATCATCGCGATGCAAAATATGAGCACGTAGGCGCCGCCGCCGTTTTGCCCGACTAGATACGGAAACCTCCACGTGCAGCCAAAGCCGATCGTGGCGCCTGCGACGGTTAAGATATATGTGAGCTTGCTGCTCCAGGTCTGTCTCGGCACGCTCCCTCCTTAAAATTGCTCTTTTTTGAGCTTGTCGAGGAAATCCTCGATATTGTATTTGGCGCGGTAAGCCTCGCTGATGAGATGGACTATGATGTCGCCGAGATCGACGACGCTCCATTCATCTCCGCTTTCGATAGCCAAAAACTCCTCGCCGAGCGGCTTGAGCACGCTTTTTAGCTCCTCGATGAGCGAGGCTGCGTGGCGGGCGGTCAGCATAGTGGCGATAACTACGAATTTCGCGATGTATTCGCGCCCCTCCATATCGATGATCTGGACGTCTTCGGCTTTCTTTTCATTTAAAATTTCGGCGATCCGCTCCGCCCTTTGCTTTGGATCTTGCATATCTTTCCTTTTATAAAATTTTATGACCTCTGCTGCGATCTTGGGCGGGATTTCGCCTTTGAAATCTCGCCTAAAACCGCTTGAGCTCGCATCTACGGCAATCTCGATGCGCCTTAGAGCCGCCCACTGCCGCGGGATCTCGTAGCCGGGCCTCGTAAGCACGACAAACTCCGCTAATTTCTGCAGCTCGCTAAAATCGCGCCATTTGTGAAGCTCCGATAGGTTGTCGGCACCCACGACGATGTAGAGCTTTGAGACTATATCTGCGCCGCCTGTGCTACCTATGCAATTTACTGCGTTGCCTGCGCTATGCGCGTCGTTCGTATCATTTATGTCGCTTATGCCGCTCGCATCGCTTGCGTTGTTTGCTTGGCCTGCGCCGTTCATATTATTCGTGCCGTTTGCGTTATCATTTGCTTTACTTGCGCTGCTTACGTTATTTGCTCTACCCATGCCGTTTGTTTCATTTGCGCTACCGCTTACATTGCATACGTCGTTTGCACTACCGCTTGGAATTTTATTCGCGCCCGAAATTTCATCCGCATCCGAACTCTCGCTCGCTATGCTACTTGGAATTTCGCGGTTTTTTGCGTTTAAAATTTCGCTCGCATTTGAAATTTTATCTGCGTTTTGGATTTTACTCGCGCCGTCCTCGCTGCCCGCGTTACTTTGTGAAATTCCGTCCATTTCGCTTTTGCTACCAATCGAAATTTGATCCGCTATTCCGCCTTGCAGAGCTTCGTTTTTTGCGTTAGCGGGGATGCTAGTCCCGTCCGTAATATCGGCGGTGCAGGCATCGTCGCTTGAAATTTTAGCTATGCCGTACGACAAAACCCTATCCGCCTTGCCGGGCAAAATTTTGCCCGCGCTGCCCGAAATATGAGCACCGGCAGAAATTTTATTCGCAATATTTGCGCCGTTAGGTAAAGCCCTATCCGTTACGGCTGTCGGGGTTTCGCTCGTCGAGGCTGCCGCCTCCGCCGCGATTTTGCCGTATTTTTCGAGCAGAAATTTCACGCTTTGTATCGTGGGTACCGGCACATTTTGCAAAATTTCATAATCGCTCACCTCCACATGCGGGGCATCGCTCCACAGCGCGCGGCACCATCTAAGCCGCAGCTGCGGCGGCGCCGAAAAGCTCTTTTTAAACGGGTTTAGAAACGACGGCATTATGACCAACAAATCAGGCTTTAGGCCAGATAAGATCGCCTTTACCGCGGCATCGTGTCCTGCGTGTGGCGGATCGAAACTGCCGCCGAAAAGCGCGATCTTCACGCGTCCGCTCCGCGCCGCTCCGCGCCGCGAAATTTCTCGCCCTTTGCCGCAAATTCTGCGCCGTAAAATCTTGCGCGCCGCAATCTTGCTTTATGAAATTTTACGCCGCAAAATTCCGCTTCGCCGAATTTTGTTGCAAAAAATCCCGTATTTTGCGGCGCGGTAAATTTAAAAGGCGCAGCGGTGCAAAGGCTAAGACCGCGTCGCAGCCCCTTTGCGGCGGCAAATTTTAAAAGCGCGCCATCGCGGAATTTTACCCAGTCGAATTTTGCTGCGTTAAATTTCATTTTAAGTTCTAAATTTGGCGTCCGGGACTTCATCTCGATAAATTTCGTGCCGTGAAATTTAGCCGCATAAAATTTCGCTGCGCGATCTAAAAAACCGGTCTCGCGCAATCTTGCTTTGTAAAATTTAAAACCGCGCACCTTAAATTTCGATTTGCATAATTCCGCGCTACGAAAGTTTGTCTTTAAAAATTCTGTTCCGCAGGTTGCAAATTTTGCGCCATGAAATTTTTCATTGCGAAATTTAAAACCGCCAAGCGCGGCATCGCGCGCCCTAGGCTCTGCGCTGCAAAATTTCGTGCTACCAAATTTTGTTGCGAAAAATCCTGCGTTTTGCAGCGCAAAAAATTCAACGCCGCGCTTTCTAAATTTTTCCGCGCAAAATCCAGCGGCTACGAAGCGGGCGTTAGAATTTGGGTTTTTGTAAGGCTTTCTCACGGGCCGCCTACATATATTTTTCTAAAACGCGCGGGATTTCGATGCTGCCGTCCTTGCGCTGGTAGTTTTCCATCACCGCGATCAGCGTGCGACCGACCGCGAGCGAGGAGCCGTTTAGCGTGTGAACGAGGCTGTTTTTCTTGCCGTCTTTGAAGCGGATCTTGGCTCTACGCGCCTGAAAATCGCGACAGTTGCTGATCGAGCTGATCTCTCTGTATTGGTTCTGCCCCGGCAGCCAAACCTCCAAATCCACGGTCTTTGCGGCGCTAAAGCCCAGATCGCCGCTGCAAAGCAGCATGTGTCTGTGCGGAAGGCCAAGGCTAGCTAGCAGATCGCTCGCGCATGAAATCATCTCTTCAAGCATCTTTGCGCTATCCTCTGGGCGCGTGATGGCGACGAGCTCAACCTTTTCGAACTGATGCTGGCGGATCATGCCGCGCGTATCGCGCCCCGCCGAGCCCGCCTCTTTGCGAAAGCAGTGGCTGTAGCTGGTGAGCTTGATCGGTAGCTCCTCGCTGCGTAAAATTTCATCATTGAAGAGATTCGTCGCCGTAACCTCACTCGTAGGGATCAGGTAGAGGTTTTGCTCCTCGTCGTCAACGCGGTAGAGGTCGTCTTTAAATTTAGGCAGCTGACCCGTGCCGTAGAGGATCTGATCACGCACCAAAAACGGCATATTTACGAGCTCGAAGCCGCGCGAGTTATTAAATTCGATCATGTAATTGATGAGAGCCATATTCAGTTTTGCGCCCAGCCCGCGAATCGCGGTGAAGCGACTGCCGCTGAGTTTTACGCCGCGCTCGAAATCAAGCCATCCCAGCGCCTCGCCGAGCTCGAAGTGCTGCTTGGGCGCGAAGTCGAACGTGCGCGGATCAAGCACCTTTTTGATACAGACGTTTTCGTTCTCGTCCGCACCGATCGGCACGTCGTCGTCGATGATATTCGGCACGCACGCGGCGATCGCTTCTAGGCTCTGCTCGCGCTCGTTTACTAGCTCGCTTAGGCTTTGGATCTTTTGCTTGTTTTCCTCAAGCTGAGATTTTAGCGCGCCTACGTCTTTGCCCTCGCGCGCGGTGAGGCCAAGCTCCCTGCTCTTTGCATTTTGCACGGCTTGGAGGTTTTCCAGCTCCGTCTTTTTAGATTTTAGCTCGTTGTAGGCATCTAGCAGCGTTTGCAGGGTTTGCGGCGGGACTTTTTTGGCGATGAGTTTTTTATTAAATTCGTCGAAATTCGTCTCGATAAGTTTTAAATTTATCATTTTCTGCCTCTTTTTGGTAATTTAAATTGCGACATTTTAACTAAAGTTTGCTTTAAATACTCAAAATAAACCCACATTTAAGCAATACGGATGAAAAAAAGTGATACAATTCCGTAATATTTTATTATGAAAGGTATTACATGAAGGCAA
>ERZ772924.379-NODE-379-length-21909-cov-6.326165_pt1 | contig 21909 bp, 21 predicted proteins | sample MGYA00512116_ERZ772924 | MGnify/ENA primary metagenome ERZ772924 (study PRJEB29015, sample SAMEA2737920) | human oral metagenome | biome: human oral; feature: human-associated habitat; material: dental | place: China | collected 2134 ...
CGCAAATCGAAGTGAAACCCTCCTACGGCCTCGACGAACGAATGACGAAGAAAGAACGAAGGAAAAGTGGGGGTAAGTTAAAGCTAAGATAGAGATAATTAAAGCTAAGATAGAGATAAAAAGAGGGTGATTAGTAGATTTCAACTTTGGCAAATTTTGAAACTTTGGGAAAGTTTGTTTTGGAAAGAGGGAGTAAACCGCACGAGCAAATAAAGAATAAGGGTAGGAAAGTTGGTTTTGAAAGGATAAAGAAAGGGTGATTAGAGATTTGTAAAAAGGGATATATATTACTGAAAATCAATAGATATTATATATGAGTAAAAAAGATTTTCGATATTAGTGAATTTATACATTATTTTTTCTTATTTTTGCCGTTCTAAACAAACTCATCATTATGATAGACGCACACAAATTATCTATTGGTTTACTACTACCTATTGAAGCATACGAAGGGGCTATTCCTAAAATGGAAAACCAAGTACAACTCATTCAGCGAGCTGAAATGTTAGGCTTTAATGCTGTGTGGGTGCGTGACATTCCTCTATACACTCCTGATTTTAACGAAGTAGGACAAATGTTTGACCCGTGGATATATTTGGCACACATTGCTACTCTTACGCAAAGTATTAAGTTTGGCTTTGCGAGTGTAATACTACCACTGCGTCACCCTTTACACGTAGCGAAGGCTTCGGCGAGTCTTGACGTGCTATTTCCGAAGCGTTTTATGATGGGAGTTGCTTCTGGTGACCGACCTGTAGAATATCCTGCTTTTAATGAACTTTATGAATCACGGAGTACTCGTGTATTGGAGCATATGGCTATGTTACGCGACTTGTGGAGCAAAGAGTTCCCCACCTACAACAATGAGTATGGTACCCTAATGGAAAAAATGGGTGATGTAGTGCCTAAGCCTTTGAATAAAAATATACCAATGTATGCCACAGGGCACATAGGAGGAGTGAATTTGGAATGGATTGCGAAAAACTCGGACGGGTGGATTTACTACCCAAGAGATTTTGCTCTCACTAAGAAGATAATACAAGACTGGCGCAAAGCTCTTAAACAAGAAGGAGAACCTCCTAAACCTTATATTCAACCTGTGTATATCGACCTAAAAGATAACCCTGATTTTGAACCACAGAAAATGGACTTAGGGTTTCGTTTAGGACGTAACTATTTATTGGATATGTTCTTAGAACTCGGAAAAATAGGGGTTAACCATATTATGCTCGTACTAAAATACTGCTCTCGTCCTGCAAGTGAAGTGCTTGAAGAAATAGGAAAAGAAGTATTGCCACACTTGAAATAAACGCAAATTATGACCATTACTCAATACCAATATGTGTTGGCTGTAGCGAAGTACAAGAACTTTACTACCGCTGCTGAACACAGTTTTGTTACCCAGCCTACCTTGAGTATGCAAGTGCAGAAATTGGAGGAAGAATTGGGGGTTACTATTTTTGACAGGAGCAAAAAGCCTTTACAGGTTACTGAAATAGGAGAACAAATCGTTAAACAAGCCCAAGTAATTGTAAATGAAGCGGGGAGAATGAACGATATAGTAGCGCAACAAAAGGGGTATATAGGAGGTGAGTTTCGCGTGGGGATTATCCCTACCGTCTCCCCTACTCTACTACCTATGTTTCTCGCTAATTTCATCAATAAATACCCTAAGGTATGCCTAAAAATCGAGGAGCAAACTACTGAAAACATCTTGAAAAAGATAGAGGACGGGAGTTATGATGCAGGGATTTTGGCAACCCCTCTGCACAATCCGTCGATAGTAGAAAGACCGTTATACTATGAGCCTTTTGTGGCTTATATTCCACAAAATCACCGTTTGCAAAACTCTAAGACTATCTATTCTGAGGATTTGGATATCAACGATATATTGATGCTTGAAGACGGACATTGTTTTAAGGATAGTGTACTGAATATCTGCAACCAAGATGTGATAGACTCAAAAGAGCACTTCCAACTAAAAAGTGGTAGTTTTGAAACCTTGGTACGCTTGGCTAACGAAGGCTTAGGAATGACTTTGTTACCATATTTACACTCTTTGGAACTGAAAGAGGAAGAAAAGAAACGGATTCACTATTTTGCTGAGCCTTACCCTGCGCGCGAAATCAGCTTGGTATATCACAAAAATGAACTAAAAATGCAAATCATCAAAGCCTTACACGACACTATTGCAGGGGTTATACGAGGGGCTATTGTTTTCCAAAATGTAAAAATTATCAGCCCAACAAGAGAAAGGCACAGAATTTGATAAAGCTAAGAGCTAAGAATTGAAAGTTAGCTAAATTATTAAAAAACAATTTTAGAATGAAAAATATTTCAGCAGTATTATTTTTATTATTTATTTCATTTGCGTCTTGTAGTTTTACAAGTAAGAAATTTGACAATCCAGATAAAGACAAGGATAGAGTGCTTTTGGACATTGTACAACACGTACTGGAAAACGCGCATTTTAGTCCGATAAAAATGGACGATGCTTTCTCTAAGAAAGTATTTGACAGTTATTTGAATAATATTGATGGGCAGAAGCGTTATTTTCTACAATCGGATATCAACGAGTTTAAAAAGTACGAAAACCGTTTGGACGACGATTTGAAAAACGGAGAAATTGCATTCTTCAACCTTTCTTACGAACGCCTCAAACAACGTATGAAAGAAGCAGAAGCAATTACCAAAGCTATCTTTGCTAAACCAATCAACCTGAATACCAATGAAACGATTAATACCGACTATGAGAAGTTGCCTTTTGTAAAGAACAAAGCTGAGTTACAAAACCGCTGGAAACAAGTGATTATTTTCACTACGCTTTCCACTTATATCACTAAACAAAAGGAAGAAGCGAGCAAGAAAGAAAAGGACGCTAAATATCAGCCTAAAACCAATGAGGTACTCAAAAAAGAATCGATAGAAGCTACTCAAAAAACATTGGCTGATATGTTCAGTATGTACAACGATATCACTCGCGAAGAGTGGTTCAGTATGTTTGTGAACGCTATTACTGAGACTTTCGACCCCCACTCCAACTATATGGCACCAGACATCAAAGAAGGTTTCGACCGAGATATGTCGGGTAAGTTTGAAGGTATAGGGGCACAATTACAAAAGAAGACTGATGGAATTGCTATTACCAATGTGATTTTGGGAGGACCAGTATGGAAAGGTAAACTCCTTGAAGTAGGCGACCAAATCCTAAAAGTAGCACAAGGAGCCGGTGAGCCCGTAGATGTAGTAGGAATGCGTTTAGACGATGCGGTAAAACTTATTAAAGGGCCTAAGGGCACTGAAGTACGTCTTACTGTAAAACGCGTAGACGGCACAATAGAAGTAGTGTCTATCATTCGCGATGTGGTAGAGATTGAAGAAACTTATGCCAAATCGGCAGTGATAACTGCTAATGGTAAACGCTATGGACTTATCAACTTACCTAAATTCTATATTGATTTTGAAGATGTAAACCAACGCAATGCTGCAACTGATGTGGCTCTTGAAATAGAAAAACTCAAAAAAGAAAATATAGACGGGCTTATTGTAGATTTACGTACCAATGGGGGAGGCTCCTTAAAAACAGTAGTGGATATAGGAGGTTTATTTATTCCTAAGGGGCCTATCGTACAGGTAAAATCGTCGCGCGGAAGTCGTGATGTACTCTCTGACAACGACCCTAAGACACAATGGGACGGTTCGCTGGTAATCCTTACCAATGAGCTTTCGGCTTCAGCCTCAGAGATTTTGGCGGCGGCTATGCAAGACTACAAACGCGCTATCATCATAGGTGGTAAACAAACCTTTGGTAAAGGTACCGTACAAAGTTTTGTAGACCTTAATAGTTTCTTGCGCCAAAACAATTACGGCGACCTTGGTGCTATAAAAATTACTATTCAGAAGTTCTATCGTATCAACGGAGGGTCTACTCAGCTAAAAGGTGTAGAAAGCGATATTGTAGTGCCTGATAAATACAAATATATTGACATAGGCGAACGCGATATGCCCAACGCTATGCCTTGGGATAAAATAGAGCCTGCTAAGTACACTCCTTGGACTAACAATGCTAACTTTGATAAGGCAATAGAAAACAGCAAAAAACGCATCAGTGAAAATCAATACTTAAAGCTGATTGACGAAAATGCTCAATGGATAAAACAACAACAGAAAGACAACATTTTTCCTCTCAACTACGAGGCTTACAAAAAAGTAATTGAGAAAAACGAAGAGCAATCTAAAAAGTTCAAAGCAATTAACGATTACAAATCTAACTTGAAATTCACTTCAGTAGCTTCTGATGAGGCTAAAATAAAAAACAGTGAAGACTTGAAATTGCGTCGTGATCGCTGGCACGAAAGTCTTGAAAAAGATGTGTATATAGATGAAGCTGTGAAAGTATTGGAAGATTTGAACAAATAAGACAATAAGTAATACATTATAAAAACATTGGCAGAGCGAGGTGCTTTGCCAATGTTTTTATTTTGGGTATATGGGAAATTTGTTATACCTTTGCACTAGGTTTTGTCTGTTACCTAAAATAGAAATGCGTTTTAAGATACTTAGTTATATGTAGGAATAAAAACCACCGCCACTACAAGAAAAAAATAGACCTTAGATAATAGACTATAAAAATATAATGAAACAACGACTGATATTTATCGATGTAATACGCGCTTATGCCATCTGTATGATGTTACAAGGGCATTTTATTACCGCTTTACTTGCTGAACCATACTGTGACGAAAGTAACCCTTACTATCATATTTGGCATTATTTCACAGGTATTACCGCACCTGTATTCCTTACCATTTCAGGCTTTATCTTTACCTATTTGCTCATTCGAGAAGGCGAACGCAGTGGTGTAGGACTCAAGAACTCACGTGTGAAGAAAGGAGCAAAACGCGGATTAATGCTTATAGCAGTGGCGTGTATTTTGCGGAAAAGCATCTATTTTGTAGATATTTTGCATTGTATAGGGTTAGCTCTCATCATAATGGTGGGACTCTACTTATTAGCTCGAAATCACGTGAGGCATTTCCTTCCTACAATGCTCATCGGCATTACTTTACTACTTTTCACTTTCAACGAGACCTATAACCAGTATGAATACTCTTGGTTACCTCAAGTAGTAGCCAATTACTTCACTCCAAAATACGGTACTTTCTTTACTATTTTTCCTTGGTTAGGCTTTGTGACCTTAGGAGGCTTTATGGGATCGCTATTTTACTATTACAGAAACACCAAACACTTATATACAGTATATACACGGCTACTTATTGGCATCGGAGCCATTTTTCACTTCCAATATCACACATTTCACTTCTTATACAGCATTACAGGGTGGGGACACTTTGAAAGTTTAGCACGCAATGGCTTTCTTTTTTTGAGAATGGGTGACACTCTTTGGACATTTGCTGTATTTGTAATCTTACGAAATGTACTTACTGCCCAATTTTTACAACGTATAGGGCAAAACACCCTTTCTATTTACATCATTCATAGTATTGCGCTCTATCACTTTATTCCATATTTCAACTTAGACCATTATCTTCATAAAAGCTTAAATCCTATCGAAGCTGTGATAGGTGCTATTGCCTTTGTGATAGGTATTTTAATTCTTTCATTCTATTATCACAAAGTCAGCAAATATATAAAAGAAAAATATTTAAACAAGAAAACCATTGAGAAATAAAATGGTAGCCATAGAAATCTTTACCAGCAAAAAGAAAAACATTTTTCTACTATTCTTAACCATTATTTTCTTAGCAATAGGCTTATTCTGTTTTCTAAATGCCAATGTATTATCTAAAAATGGCAAAAGAAGCATTGTTTTTATAGAAGCTATAGGTATTATTGTTATACATTTAAAAACCTTACGTAAAACGAACTTTAACGTCTTCATCGCTATCCTTTCAATCTAAAGAGCTTAAGCGGAATTCCGCCTGCGAATCCGCGAATTAAAATTCCGCCTGCGAATCCGCGGATTAAAATTCCGCGCAGGATTTCGCTTATGAAATTTCGCGCCTTTTCGGACTACGGCGGAATTTTAAGACAGAATTCCGTGGCGAAATTTTACGACTGAATTATAAAACAAAATTCCGCCCATGAAATTTTACCTAGAACCACGCCTATAAAATTCTATGACGAAATTAGGAGATGAAATTTTATGGGCGGAATTCTATAGTTAAAATTTCACGGCAGAGCTCTTAAATTCTTTCCCGCGGCAAAATTCCGCGTCTTAAAATTTTAAGAAAGTATGAAATTTTTTATCTGATCGCAGATCGCTTCTTCGGACTGCGCGGCGTCGATTTTTAGGGTCTCAACGCCGCACGCCCTGCATGCCTGCGCCATAAGATCTTGCACGCGCATTAGGTATTTTAACCCGCGAGCCTCGATTATATCGCTGCTAGCACGCGTTTTGAGCCGCCGCATGACGAGCTGTTCGTCCGCCGAAAATAGCACGATTTTATCTGCAAATTTACCCCCAAGCGCAAATTTATTAAGCGCGATAAGCTCGCTAAGATCCGCGTTTTTGTCGTTTGCCAGCGCATAGGCAAGCCCCGATATGAAGCCGCGATCGCTTAGCACGAGCCTGTCCGCGCCGCCCTTTATCACGCGCTCGTAGTGCTCGGCGCGGTCTGCGAGGAACAAAAGCAGCTCGGCGCGCTTTGAGATTTCGCCGCAGGCTTCGCGTAGATTTACGCTGCCGCACGGCCACTTAAAATCCTCGCCCAAAACGAGGCTTCGCACCGCCTCGCCGAGCTTCGTGCCGCCCGGCTCCTTGGTCACGATCGCCTGCGGAAAAGCCGCCGCCAGCCGTGCTATCTGCGTGCTTTTTCCCACGCCGTCGATACCTTCGAATATTACATACATTTTTCGCCTTTAAATTTGTGTGTTATTTTACAAGCTTATAGCTAAATAGCGGCTTTTTTAACAACCTGGCGTAAAATTTAGACCCTAAATCGGGCTTTTGCGCGAGCTTGTACGAGCCTCTTTTTATCTTTTGGCATAAAATTTTATCGGGCGCTTGCTCGGCTCCTGCTCTTTGCGGCGCAGCTCGCGGTTAAATTTAGCGCTCGGACGGATGCGTTGCATAACACAGCGAGCGAATAAATTTGCGCTTGCGGATATGTACCGAGCGGAGTAGGGCGCCAGCCGATAAAGACGGCGCGCCGTGCGGATAGAATGGCACGTCGGGCGAGGTAGGGCGCCATTATATACATGGTAGGATATGTGCTTTGCGAAGCGGATGGCGTTAGATGGAATGGGCGGCACTTCGGGCGGAGCAGGGCGGCGGCACCATTCGGAGTAGGGTGTGTTACTGGGCGGCGCGGGCGGGCGAGTGCTGCGCGCGATGATAAAACCGCGACGATGAAATTTTAAATTTTGCCCTATACGTTTATCGGCTCGGGATTTATCGCTATGAAATTTTTCTGCAGATCGCCAAGATCGCAATCGGTAGCCGTGATCGTAAAATCCTCCGTCATATCGAGCGCAAATTCGCCAAGATCTGCTTTAAGCTGTTTCACGCACTCCCAAATGAGCTTTTTAGCCTGCGCATATTTATCGTTTAGTTGCGTTTCCTGATTGAAAAGATCGAAAATTTTCGCCGTTTCGTAGTCTACTTCGACCTCGGCTCGAAACTCGTAATCAGGAACAAGCCAAAGAAGCCAACCGTCCTTTCGTGTAAGCCACTGCGCGCGCTGTTCTTGCGAGCCGAATCCGATGATTGGCGGCAAACTCCTATTGTCGCAAGCTAAATTTATGCAGTAGAGCTTGCAGCCGGGCGCATGCTTTTTGATCGTCTCTTTAATCGCTGGCAGCAGCCTCTGCGCGGCGAGCTCATAGAGCTTTTTGTAGCTCATATTCTTATCGGGCTTTTGATAGCGCACATAACCATTTTCGGTTATTAAGCTTAGCTCGCCCATTGCGTCAAATTCATAGTTTGTTACGTCATTCCTTCTGCCTGCGCGAGGGTGCTCTACATACTCCCGTCTTTGTGCGAGCTTGCCGCCTTCGTAAGTAAAATTTTCTATCCCATAGGCGTTGTTGTCAAAGGCTGAGTAGATGGACTTTAGCACGCCACCCTCATAGACAAATCTTTTTATATAGAAGCATTTTGAGCATTTTTTATTGTAGCAGCCGAAGTGATATTTTAAAACTTCGTCCCGCCCCCAAAAATACAAATTATCCCAGGAAGATTTTTTGTCGTCATGTTGTCTTTCAAAAACGACGCGATCTTGCGCGTCAAAGCCGTATTCGTAGGCGTTTGCGATCTTTTTTGGTTTAGCTTTTAAAATTTTGCCCTTAAAGAAGCGGTTATATTCGAAATAAAACGGCTCTAAATTGATATAACTACCCGACGCCCAGCGCCTACTTACGACCTGCGCTTCGGCTATTTTATTTAAGGCTTTGTATTCATCTCTCACGCTTTTTAAAAACGTTCGCAGTCTTTCTATCTCATCCATTGCTTCGTTCATTTTATCTCCCGTGTGGTTTGTAAATTTTAAATTTAGCTGCGCCTGCGAGCTAAATTTCAGTCGCTTAAGAGCTCATTTTTTTAAAAAATTTTAAAATTTCGCTTGGCACCAGGTGCGAAACATCACCGCCGTGGCTTAAAACGGAGCGGACGATCGAGCTTGAGATGAAGGCGTTTTTGAGCGTCGGCATCAAATACACGCTCTCAAATTCCTCCCATAGCGAGGCGTTTGCATAGCCGATCTGCAGCTCGTACTCAAAGTCGCTAACCGCGCGAAGCCCGCGGATTACGAAGCGCACGCCGCAAGATTTAGCAAAATCCACGAGCAGATTATCAAAGCTTTGCACACTTATGCCGCGAAGCCCGCGCGTCGCGGCTCGCGCCATCTCTAGTCTGGATTTTAGGCTGAAGTAGGGCTTCTTGCTCTCGTTGAGCGCGACTGCGACGATGACTTCATCAAAAAGCCCTAGCGCGCGCTTGATGACGTCTAGATGGCCGTTCGTGATAGGATCGAAAGTGCCCGGATAGATACATTTTCTTGAGTTTTGCATTATTGCCACCTTTTAAATAGCTCGTTTTGCACGCCCAGCGCGTCGCACCACTTGCCGATTATGAAATTTTTTAAATTTTGCACGCCGCAGTAGCCCGCGATCACGGGCGGAGCGATGATGACGCCGAGCGCGGCTAGCTCGCTCATCTGGCGCAGGCTGATCGCAGAAAGCGGCATCTCACGCACGCCAAGAACCAGCCGCTTGTGCTCTTTTAGCGCGACTGCGGCGGCGCGAGTGCTTAGGCTGTCGCAAAGTCCGCCGTAAATTTTAGCCAAAGAGCCGATAGAGCAGGGCGCAAAGATTGTGGCGTCAATGCCGAATGAGCCTGAAGCGAGCGGCGCGCCCAGATCGGTATTGGGATAAAATTTTACGCTCCTAAATTCCGCGGATTTTAAAGCCTCGTCCGCGTCTATGCCGCTTTCGGCGCGCAGGACGCGGCGCGCGCCCTGCGTAAGCACGGCGTGAATTTCATGCGGCGAGCTGGCAAGAAATTTAAGCAGATCAAGCCCGATCTCGCAGAAACTGGCGCCGCTTACGCAAACTAAAATTTTCATTTCAAAGCTTTCATATCGAAATTTTGTGCTTTAAAAGCGAGCGAAACGGAAAGAATTTTAAAATTTGAAGTTGAAATGGAGCGGGAAACGAGAGTCGAACTCGCGACATCAACCATGGCAAGGTTGCGCTCTACCACTGAGCTATTCCCGCATGCGGTAAAGATGAAGCGTGATTTTAACTTATAAATTTTCATTTGTCAATAATTTCTCGCTTAAATTTCATAAATTTTTACGATTTCTCCAGCGCGAACTTTGTCGCATTCGGGATCAGCCAAGAAAAAATGCGATGCCGCAGCCAGCGGTCTGATGCGCCCAGAAGGCGACGGCATAGGCGTAAAAACTCCGCCTTCGTATGCGCCTACGGTTAAATTTACTCTGCCGCTTTTTAGCTTCAGATCGCTTGCGAGCTTGGCATAGATCGCCGCTTCTGCGCTAAAAGCCCCACCTGCGCCGCTAAGCTTAAATAGGATCGGTAGTATGACTGCGCGCGTAAGCACGAAAGCAGCCATCGGATTACCTGCCATTGCAAAGACGAATTTGCCGTCTTTTGCGAAGCACTTGCTGGGGCGGCCGGGCTTGATATCAATGTGATCGAAAACCTGCAAAAATCCAAGTTCACTCATAGCGCTTTGCATAAAATCCGCCTCCCCAGCACTTGCTCCACCGCTGGTAATTAGCACGTCAAATTTACGCGTAGCAGTATCTAGCGCCTCGCACACCGCGCTAAAATCATCCTTTAAAATCCCTAAATACTCATTTTCAAAGCCGTATTTTTGCAGCAATGCAGCAATACCACTAGAGTTGGCGTTATAAATTTCGCGCTCACTTGCGCTCTGCCACGGCTCTTTTAGCTCGTTGCCGCTCGAAAATAGAGCGATTTTAGGACGCGCGTAAACGCTTGCTTCGTAAATTCCTTGCGCGGCAAGAAGCATGATTTTAGCAGGGTTTAAAATTTCGCCACGGCGCAATAAAAGCTCGCCCACGCGCACCTCCTCGCCTTTTTTACGAAAGCCGTCGTGGGCATGAACGGAAGCAGGGATTTTTAGAGTTCCACCTTGCGCGTCTACATCCTCTAGCCTCGCGACAGAGTCTGCGCCTGCAGGCATTGGCGCGCCGGTCATTATCTTTTGCGCTTGCGTAGCCTTTATTTCGTAGAATTTCTCATCTCCTGCAAAAATCGTAGGCTCTACGATCTCTAGCTCTTCGTCTTTGAATTCCGCCGCGTAGGCATAGCCGTCAAGTGCCGAATTATCGAAGCAGGGCAGGTTTTTAATCGCAGAAATATCGCTATAAAGGATGCGGTCTAGAGCGCTGGGAAGAGGCACCTTTTCACTCCGCCTGCTTGATGTGATTTTAGTCATAGCCAAATCTATAGCCTCATTTACTCCTATCATTTTAAGTCCTTTTTATCATTTTTTACATTTAAAATTCGCACAGTTAATACTTCGCGTGACCTTAAATTTTATGTTGCGCCAAAGCTTGCAAAGCAAAATTTTATCCAAATGAGTGCGCAAAATTTCACGGGCTCAAACTTGCCTTATTTTAATGCGAGCGTTGCTTAAAATTTCAAAGCATATCACTCGTAGAATTCCGCGAGCTTGCTTGCGCAAGATTTTTATTCCGAAGTCTTCATTCCTCCAGTCTCTGTATGTCCGCACCAAGCGCACCAAGCTTAGCTTCCAGTCTCTCATATCCACGATCTAGGTGGTAAATTCTATGTATTTTGCTCTCGCCGCGCGCCGCAAGGGCGGCTAAAACGAGAGCTGAGCTGGCGCGCAGATCGGTCGCCATCACGTCTGCGCCGTTTAGCTTGCCGCCGCTGATAGTCGCGATGTGTCCGTTTAAACGGATATCTGCCCCCATTCTTGAGAGTTCGCTAACGTGCATGAAGCGGTTTTCAAAAAGCCTCTCGTCGATGGTGCTGACGCCCGAGGCGATGCATGCTAGCGCCATAAACTGCGCCTGCATATCGGTAGGAAAGCCCGGATATTCGCTCGTTATAATCTCTACTGGTTTGATCTTTGAAGCGGGCAAGATCGCTATCTCGTCGCCGCCGTTTGAAATTTCAAATTTAAAGCCCATATCTTCAAATTTTGCAAGCACGGCGCCAAGATGAGCTGCGCAGGCGTGCGTTATCGTGATGCGGGAGCCCGTGATCGCACCCGCGCACAGATAGGTGCCCGCCTCGATGCGATCGGGAATGATCGAAATTTCATCCAATCCTAAAAGCTTACCGCCGCTTCCTTTGATGAGGATCTCGTTCGTACCGATGCCCTCTATGTCGATGCCTGCGCTTTTTAATGCGTTGCAAACGGCGATTACTTCGGGCTCTTTTGCCGCATTTATGATATGCGTGGTACCGCTTGCTAAAGCCGCCGCCATTACGATGTTTTCGGTGCCGGTGACGGTAATTTTGTCAAAATTTATAGTCGCGCCCTTAAGCCCTTTTTTTGCGGTACAAACGACGTAACCCTGCTCGATCTTAACCTCCGCGCCCATCTTTTCAAGCGCGCTAAGGTGTAGATCGATCGGTCTTGCGCCGATTGCACAACCCCCTGGAAGGCTTACCTCGCAGTGTCTAAATCGCGCCAAAAGCGGCCCCAGCACCAAGATCGAAGCGCGCATTTTGCGCACTATATCGTAGATCGCCTTGGTCGAGTTTATCTCGCGCGGATCGATTTTGGCGGTGTTGGCGTCAATAAACTCGCACTTTGCGCCTAAATTTGAAAGTAGCTGAATTAGCGTGTGGATATCAGAAACTGCTGGTAAATTTTTAATTACGACTTCTTTTTTTGAAAGGATAGATAGGGCTATGAGCGGCAGTGCGGCGTTTTTTGCGCCACTTATTTTGACGCTACCGCTTAGTTTTTTGCCTCCGTTAATTCGTAGATAATGCATGATTTCTCCGTGTAAAATTTCGGCGATTATACAGAATTTAGCTTTAAAGTTACCATTTTGTTACTTCGTAATAAAAATGTGCCTTCTTCACAATTTTTCTGTTTTAAGCTATAATTAACATAGTTAGCTAACTCAAAAAAATATATCTGGAGGAAATTGAGATGATTGATTATAATAAAATATTAAAAGAAAACTCTTACGGGATTTTAGCTACACTCGATGATAGCAAACCTAAAACAAGAATTTTTCAGTATCTGTTTTCTGAGAAAAACAAAGTATATCTTGCAACTACAAATAATAAAAACGTTTATAAACAGTTAAAAAAATGTCCTTACGTTTCTTTTCTCTCTCATTCAAAAGATTATTTATCATTTATATCCGTAAATGGAAATATTCATTTTACTGATGATATTGATCTTAAAACAAGAGTTTTAAATGAATATCCAGCAATAAAAGAACTTTTTAAAACTCCTGACAATCCTATTTTTGAACTTTTTTATATTGATGTAGAAGAAATCAGGACTTTTGATTTAAAAACTTATACCAATGAAAATTTTAAAATCGAAAAACCATAATTAATTTGATACAATTTCAGTTATTCGTATTTTGTTTTTTCTCGGTAATTTACACCCCATTTGTCCATACTTTCCAGTATTGGCTTTAAACTGTAACCTGTTTCAGTAAGAAAATATTCAACTTTTGGAGGAACTTCAGGATAAATCTTTCTTATAAGAAGATTGTCCTCCTCCATTTCTCTTAAATTGTATGTCAAAACTTTATTAGAAATTCCGTTTATAGATTTTCTCAACTCTCCAAATCTTTTTGTTCCATCGAGTAAATCTCTTATTATAAGTATTTTCCATTTATTAGAAATTAAAGAAAGTGTTATTTCAACAGAACACTTCGGTAATTCTTTTTTATTCATAATTATCATTCTCTATTCTTTTTAATTTTATTTTCTTATCATACTCCCTCAAAACTTTTTCCACCTCATTTTCAAGCACTTACTTATTAGGGATATACAATGTGTATTTTGAAGCAAAAATCTGACCTAGTGCATATTCAGACTGAATACCATTCTCTTTCATAAAATGCTCTTTCTTTATCATCAGATATACTCAAAATCTCACAATAATGGGACCAGCTCAGTTTTCCAGACACTGTCTGGAATTTTTGATATTTCAAATAAAATTTTCTCATATTAAATAAATTTGATTTTGAAAAGCCTTTTCCATACTCTTTTGTCAATTTTTTTGATAATTCTTTTAAAAGTTTTTTCCCGTATTCTGCTCTCTCACTATTTCCCTGCTCATCTTCTATAATAATTTTCCCAATTTTCCAATAAGTCTGCACAAGAATATTATTAATCTTTACAGACACCTGTTTTCTCGCATTTTCCATCAATTCTTTGATTTGCAAATAAACCATATTACTCTCAATTCCTTTTTCAATTTTACCCATTTTAACCCCCTATTTATATTAAATTCTAAAAATAATTTATAACTTATCAAACATATTTAACTAATAACTAATTTTTTGTTCAACATTCGGATTTTGAACGGCTTTCTCATATAATCCCTTTAATTCTTCAAAATGATTTCCATTTTTTTCTCTATATTCTTTTTCCTTTTCTGTCAATTCCCTATTATACGGATTATCCCCCAAACTGCTGTGAAGTGCAACCCCAAATTGTGTTATAATATCAAATTTCATGATTTCCTGCGACAAACTTTTATCTGTATAAAATTTATAACCATCGTAATTTGAACCTCTTCCCGCATCATAGTAAATATCGTTATTGTATTTTACTTTTACAATATTTTTTATTTCTTTTTTTGTTTTTCTTTCATAAATAACTGCTTTATTGTTTTCCACCAATTCAGCAATATAATTACGAACATAATCCAATTTTTTATCCTTATCCGAAATATTATTTTTTATATTATTTTCTTTTTTATCCCTATTTTTATTGTATAATTCCAATAGATCACTTTTTCTCACTAAAATATCATAATTTTCAGTTTTATACGTTACTATATTCTTTTTATCATTTGGCAATACATAACTCAAATTTATTTCCTTTTCAAAAATTTGACTTAATTCTATGTATCTTTTTTTCTTCGTATCATAAGTTCCTTTTACAATTGTTTCTGCTAGTCCTTGAATTGCTACTCCAAGTAACAAAATAAATAATATTTTTTTCATAATAATTCCTTCTTTCTTTTAGTTCTTAAATTTTAACTACTTCTTATTAAATATCCCCATCAATCTGGTTTTCAACACAATTTCTCCTTTTATCTTTATTATTTATTTTCAAAGTTCCTAAATAAAATCCTGCATTAACAATCAGTGCATACAAAAAATATCTCGATTTCAATGTTTTTACAATTCCAATTTTTTCAATAATTCCACCCTCAGTTTCTTTGAAATACATCAAAACTTTATAAGGAAAAGTATAAATTATTACATAATAATCTTCTTTATACCAGTTGAAACCAATAAAAATAAATATAAATGCAATTATCAAACAACCTAGTATTGTCAATTTTCTTATAATTTTTATTTCTTCAACGTTAAAATATCTTTTTATAACAAACCCAAAATAAATATTTGCAGTAATTAATGGTATTAAAACATTAATTTGATTTTCACCCCAAAAACTTCCAAAACAAATTGCAAAACTAGGAATCAAAAAATACATTGTAACAAACCACAATATAATTTTAGAAACTTTAGACAAATAACTTCTGATCTTTATTTTACTTCTAAATATTCCTAAAATGAATAATCCGTTGAAAAAACATAATTTTATAACTCCAATAATATCTATTCTAAATAACAATACTACTGATAAAATTATAAAAAATATTGGCAATTTCAAAATTTTATCATTTTCATATTCCGATTTTTTCCCCATGAAATAAAACATTACGCCAAAAATTATTCCCGTTATTATTGAAAACATTCCTCCAAAAAATAATCGAAATGGCAAATCAAAACCATAATCCCAGTCATATTTTCCTGCCAAAAAATAAAATACAAAAAATAAAATTTGAAGAATTATAAACTTTGCTATTTTTATTTTCCTTAAAGTGTTTTTAGAAATCTCTTCCACTCCTTAACTCCTCCCTTCTTCAATATCATCGTCGAAAAATAAGGAACCTCCTCTACACTCTCAATATCCCAATAAAAAACTTCATTCTCTTTTCCGCAATCTGAAACGATTACAGCATTTTCTTTATTCCCAGTTTCAATTATCGCTTTTTTTATTTTCTCAAAATCTCGGCTAATTTTCATTAACACTAAATTTTGATTATTTTCAATTTCTTTATAGTACTTTTCATCATTAAGAAAAGTTAAAACTTTCTTTCCTTCATAATTTTCAGCTGTAAGACCTAACCAATTAAATTCTCCATCTTTTTCTACTATACCAAAATTTAATTCTGATAACTTCATTTTATCTCCTATAACTCTAAATTATTTAAGAAGTTTACAATATATTCTTTTTCTTCTTCAGTCAACTCAGGATCAACTGGTATTGCAATTGTTCTCTTAGATAAGTACTCTGCATTAGATAAAGTCCCCTCTTTGTATCCTAAATTTCTATACACTTTTTGTAGATGTAAAGGTATAGGATAATAAATTCCATAAGCTATTCCTGCTTCATCTAATTTTTTTGTTAATTCATTTCTATTTTCAGTTTGGATAATATACATATGATAAACATTGTAATCATCTTCTCTTAATTGCATTTTCTTATATTTTTTATCATCTAATTTTTCAAAGGGTATATTTTGATAAACATATAGATATTCAATAAGTTCGTTAATTTTATTCAAATCACTTTCTTTTATTTACAATTGTTTTCAGAATTTAAGGCATTTTAAAAATTAGTTTAGAAAGTATGGGTTCTCTTCTTTTACTCTCTGTTTTTTATTAGGTAAGATAATTCTAATAAATCTAAATATATTGAATACTCATATATGTCTGTTTCATCATACCTATAAATTCTAACTATATCATTTATATCACTTAGATCTAAATTTTTATAATCCACTTTCCTTTGAGCATTTTTATATCTATCATAATGTATAAATTCATCAACATTTCTCATTCCTACTTTTATCTTATCGTAGTTATTATCTTTATATAAATATTCAACAAGTTGATTTAAAATATTTAATTCTTTTTCCAAATCATATTTCTTTTTTAACTCTATTTCATAATTTTTTATATTATCTAAATTAAGTAGAAAACTAAATTCATTTGTTGAATAAATAATAAAATTTGAACTATAATGGCATGATACTTTTTCTCATGGATTATAAAATCTCATTAACAAATAATCTCTTATAAAATCAATATGTAGCTTTATTTTCTTATTTATCATTTCTATTTTTTTTTTAACTTCTTCTGAATGATTAGTTATTGAATTTAAATTTATCATGTTTTTAATTTCTCTTATGAAAATTGAATAGTAGTTTTCCTCTATAGAAGTAGCTTTTATTAGAGGAGTGTTGGTACAAAAAAAATCAGAATTATAATATGCGTCTCCTACAACCTCATATACCTTAATAGAATTAATATTTTTATAATTATTCCCATTTCCATCAATCCTTCCCCTAAAACCTTCTATGTGCTCAGAAAACGTATTATTGATAATAGAATTTTTAAATTTTTTATCAGTTTCAAAAGTGTTTGAATAATTTAAACAATTAAAAAATAAAAACAAAAATAATATCATGTATTTTTTCATTAGTATACCACCCTATCTTTAAATTTTCTTTCCCATTTTTTATGGAAAATCCCTGTTTCTATTTTAGTCTTTTTAATCTTTATCTATCCGTTATTATAAATTCTTAACAAAAAACTTTTAATTTCCCACTTATAAACTCAATTGTTACATCTATATTTTCTCCTTCTTCTCCATCAATGCTTACGTCAATTTCTTCAGTAACTTTTTTTATTTTGCATTTTTTGGCTTGTAAAGTTCGGATGTAATCGTTGTTTGTTAGGTTGCTGTTCATTAAGTCTATTAGGATTTTTGGAATATCCAGCGGGTTGTCAATGTTTTTTACGATTAGAATATCCATAAATCCGTCATTCATACTGGCTTCATCAATTACATTTTCAAATCCTCCAACACTTTTCCCATTCAGAATTGCATATAAAATAGCCTTTTCCTTCACTTTCTCATTTCCATCCAACACAATATCCAAGTCAAAAGTCTTTATATTTGTAAGTTCTCCAAGTCCATTTATGTAATAGGCAATTTTTCCAAATGTTTTTTTCAACGTTTTGTCTGTATTGTAGGAAATTTTGGTAAATAGTCCGCCAGCATACGATGACAAGAACACAGTTTTTCCATTGATTAACCCAAAATCAATGTTTTTGGCAGTTTTATCTGTAATTTTTTCTATCCAGTTCTCAATGTTTTCTTCGATTTTCAATGCTTTCGCAAAGTCGTTTGATGTTCCTGTCGGAAATATTGCAACTTCTGGAAATTCAATATTTTTAGAATAAAGTTCGCTTAAACAACGGCTTAATGTTCCATCTCCACCTGATAAAATCAAAATATCATATTTTTCATTTTTTAAAATTTCTGTAAACAGGTCATAATCCTTATTTATACTATAAAGTGTCAATGTAATCCCTTTTTCCAGCAGTTTTGTCGTGATTAAATCAAAATTGCTTAAAATCATATTGGCATTTCCAGATTTTGGATTGTAAACCAAAATAGCCTTTTTTAATTTTTTCATATATTCTCCTATTTTTTATATTCTTATCACACAGATATTATCTCACATCACTTTTTTTATAATTTTTTAAAGCAAATCAAGATTTTTTGCTAATCAAATATCTGTATCATTATTTACTTTTACAAAATCTCATTAACCGAATAATCAGAATAAATCTTTTCTCCATCAGTAAACAACTTTTTCAATTTAATTTTTTCTTCAATCGGTAAATATTCTACAAAAATATTTTTTGCATTTTTTCTCTCCTTCTTCGTTGAATTTTCTAAAAATATTATATTTTCTGGCACTTCAATTTTCGTATCTATCTCTTCAATATTATTTCTGTCCAAATCATCTGTTTTTACCATAAAATCTTTAGAATTTATTATTACGCAAAATCTTTTCTCCACTTCCTGTTTTCCATCTTCACTTAACTTTTCAATATTTTCCTGCTGTTTTTCCACAATATTCTCAGAGTTTTCCACATTTTCATTATTTTTAAATTCTATTTTTTCAACTTTTTTATACTCCAGCTGTTTTTGTTCTTCATTAACTTCAAGATTTTGGCTATTTTCCTCAATTTCATAACTAATTTCGTTTTGCATTGAAAAATCTGTTTTTATAATATTTTCCAATCGTTCTATATCTTTGTAATTATAAAATAATGTAAACGGATAGTCATTTTCAGAATATTCTTCATTTATATCAAAATATGATTTTATAAAATTGTTAAAAGCTGGCTTTTTATCTGAACTTATTACAATCTGACTTTTTTTATCAGTCATTTTTTTATAATAAATTCCAACTGTTAGTAAAAAATTTTCAAAATTTGACATTTTGTATTTATATTTTTCATTTTCATCAAAAATATTTTTTATAATCAAGTTTTTATTTTGCTTAAAAAACTGTGCCAGCAATTCTTTAGTCTGTGAATTATATTCCATTTTCCCAATCAAAAATTCTTTTATCTTTTTAAAAATTCCAATTTGCGTGTGATCATAACATTTAAAATTATAATCTCTTTTTATCAGTATATTTACAATATTATGATTTGAAGTCTGCTTCACATCCTCCATTTTCACAGTAAAATTCCAGTTATAATACTGATTTAAAAGTATTAACAAGTTGGAAACACTGTAATCAAGCCGTCCAATGAACTTTCTTCCTTGAAAAAGCGAAACCTGATCAAATTCCATTTTCATTGTAATTTTCTTTTCCGTTTCCAGCTCAATATTTGTATAAAATACCGACTTCATCGGGAAAGATGTGTTAAAAAGCGAATGATAATAAGATAAAGTATCGTCCTTCAACTGTGACACTTTCACATCCTCAACATACACTTTCGTATAATATCTATCTTGAAACATTTCTGTCTTTAATTTATAAACAATGTCGTAAAACAAATTCTCGTTCAGTTCTTTAAAATACTCGCCAGAATTAAACCAGACAGCATTTTTATTAAAAAATCCCTTTTGCTTTATGTCAAACATTATATGATTTTTATTTTCTCCAATGAACTTTATATTTTCAAAAAGTACGTTATTTGTCCTGAAAGTCGGCATTGGATTTCCAAAGCCAAACGGCTTTAAAAGTTCTATTATTTGGAAAAATTCGTAGGAAACCTTTTGAATTGGGATTTGCTTATCAATTTCTATTATTTTTACAAAATCCTCTTCTTTCAGTTTTGTTTTTGCAAATTTATTTATTTTTTTCCTAAATAATTCCAAATTTTTTATTCCAATCGTAAATCCAGCTGCTCCAGAATGTCCTCCAAACTTTACAAAAAGTTCAGGCATTGACTGCAACGCCTCTAAAATATTAAAATTCCCAATGCTTCGGCACGATCCAACTGCTATTCCTTCATCTTCCTTCACTTCAATGATAATCGCAGGCTTGTAATATTTATCTACAATTTTGGAAGCCGCTATACCAATTACACCGTGATGATATTCAGGCGAATAGTCCACAATCACATAATCTTCCTTCAAATCGCTTTCTTCAATGTGTTTTTCCACTTTTTCCACTATTTCATTTTGCAATTCTTTACGCTCAAAATTCTTATTAATCAATTCCTTTACAATTATCTCAATTTCTCTATCGTTATCCGAAATTAGTAATTTTACTACCATTTTTGCATCTTTAAGCCTTCCAGCCGCATTAAAGACAGGTGCTATGATAAAGCCCACATCATACGAATTATATTCAGTTTTCTCATTAAAATCTGAATTTTGCGTACTAAACAATTTATACAGCAAAAATCTAAGCCCCTTATTTTTAGAACGGCTAAGCTGCTCCAGCCCAAACTTAGTCAAAATCCTGTTTTCTTCCACCAGCGGCACAATATCCGCAACTGTACCAATTGCCACCAAATCGAGATATTTATATGCTTTTGCCTTTTTCCCAATTCTTTCATAAAGACAAAGAATTACCATAAAAATAGTCCCTACTCCCGCTAGAAATTCAAAGGAAAATTCATTTTCAGGACGTTTCGGGTTCACAACCGTGATAGCATCTGGAACTTTGTCCCCATTTAAATTATGGTGATCAGTAATAATTATCGGCAAATTTATAGAATTTGCAAACTCCACTTCAGGAAACGCTGTAATTCCACAATCCACAGTAATTACCAAATCTGCCCCAGATTCTTTTATTTTTTTCAATGCTTCATTATTCAATCCATACCCTTCATCCCGAATTGGAATATAATAATTCACATTTTCTGCCCCAAGCTCTTTTAACGCCATATACAAAATAGATGTCGAAGTAATCCCATCCACATCATAATCCCCATATATCCAAATATTTTTCTGTTCCTTTATCGCCTTTTCAATTTCCAAAACTGTCTTTTCCATATCCTGCAGTCCATAAGGATTCTGGATATTTTCAAGTTTTGGATTCAAAAATTCCCTTATTTCCTTATCTGTCGTTATCCCACGTGAATAAAGTATTTTCAAAATATCATTATCAATTACCGAACTTAAATTCGTATTTTCAAAATTCTGTTTTTCAGTCTTACTTTTTTTCAATTTTTTTGTTTTTTCATCATTTTTTTGCTTGTTGTCTCTTTCAATATATTCCCTCTCCTGTCGTGGATTAGGAATAATTTTTGCAGCCCATTTTGTATTTCTCATAGTTTTCTCCTCTTTTATATTTTCCCCTCTTATTTTAAACTTTATTTTTATTATTGTACTCTCTTTTTAAGTATTCGAATTACTAAATTCTTTTAAAATATTCATTTTAATACTAATTTCTAACTAAAAATGGTACACAACCGATGTTTTCGCTAACTTAATTTTTTCATTTTCACAAGAGGTCAAGACCTCTTGCTTTAGAATATTTGTTTTATTAATAAAGACATATAGTTGTCGAACAGGTTTAATCAATAGCGACAATATATACTTTTTCCTAATTTATTATACATAGTTTAATCAGATATTAGTATAAGCTATTTTGATTAATATTTCTTTATTAAAGCAGCCTTCATAATTAAATTAAAAATGTCGTGATTTTTTTAGAATGAAAACGACTAAATACATTTATGTGTTTCTTTCGCTAGAACCTTCATAGCAAATATATTTTGTAGAATTGTTCTAATCTTTATCTGCGAAAGTGAGCATAGCGAGTTTCGTTTTCGTTTCAAAAAAATGCTTAGACAAGCTGGGATTAGTGCGTAGCACTTTCGCCAAAAT
>ERZ772924.382-NODE-382-length-21893-cov-22.925772_pt1 | contig 21893 bp, 19 predicted proteins | sample MGYA00512116_ERZ772924 | MGnify/ENA primary metagenome ERZ772924 (study PRJEB29015, sample SAMEA2737920) | human oral metagenome | biome: human oral; feature: human-associated habitat; material: dental | place: China | collected 2134 ...
TGTGGTGCGCGGGTCGGCTGTGCTCGGCGTCGGCTGGAACACGCGCGAGGCGCGCAACGATCCCGCCGGCCACGCCGAGATCGCGGCGCTGAGGGAGGCTGCGCAGGCCGTGGGGGACTGGCGGTTGGAGGGATGCGACCTGTACGTCACCCTCGAGCCGTGCACGATGTGCGCGGGGGCGATCGTCGCCTCTCGCGTGGCCAGGGTGGTGTTCGGGGCGTGGGATCCGAAGGCTGGGGCGGCCGGCAGCGTTCGCGACGTTCTGCGCGACGCGCGGCTCAACCACAGGGTCGAGGTTGTGGGCGGCGTCCGCGAAGACGAATGCTCGCGCCAGCTTCGCGCCTTCTTCGGGAGGTGACGGCGGCCGAGCCCGCATCCGCTTTCGCCGCGCCGCCTTCTTTTCCTCGCCTTCCTCATTTCCGTGCCGCCTTCACTTCTTTGCCTCCGGGTCTTCCGCGGCTGCGGCGGCGTCGATGACTCCCTGCAAAAGGTCCCCGTAGACGCGGATGGCCTGCTCGCGTGTGAGGGAAGTTGCGGGCTCGAGTTCGAGCAGATACTTGCTGGTGACGACGCCGGCGACGACGGCGATCGCCTGCGCCAGGCTTTCCTCGCGCACGATTCCATGGGGGAAGCCTAGGATGTCGGCCGCGCGGCGCCACTGCTCGACGATGACCCCGGCGTACTGGCGCGCGAGGGCGGGATTCTCCCGCGCGGACTCCACGACGAACTGCGCGACCTCCGATTCCCAGAGGTCGGTGAGGAAGGCCATGAGCCGTCGGCCGAGGCCGCGCCTGCCCGGCGTGATGACCTCGGCCAGGACTCGCTCGGGGTTGATGCCGATTCCGACAGACTGCGTGTAGAGCTGGACCTTCGAGTCGAAATAGTAGTGGACGAGGGCCGGATCGACGTTCGCCGTCCGCGCGACGGCGCGCAGCGACGCCGCCCGGAAGCCCCGTTCGTCGAAGACCTTCCGGGCGGCGTCGAGGATCTGCTCCCGCGTTGCGGGGGAGCCCCTGCGGCGTCCGCGAGTCACTCCGTCCTCCGCCTCAGGGTGAGCGAAGCCAAGCTGAGCGCGGCGGCTGCGAATGCCGCGACGATGGCCAGACTGGTCCAGTAATGGCCCGTCAGATCGGGGAACTCCGCCACCTCTTGCAACGCCTCGACCGCCCAGGTGAGCGGCATTGCGTTCGACAGGCCCTCTAGCCACCCGGCCATGTCTTCGCGAGGCCCGAGGAGCCCGCACAGAAGCACCTGCGGCACCACGACGATCGGCATGAACTGGACGGCCTGGAACTCGCTGCGGGAAACCGCCGACGCGAGCAGCCCGAGGGCGATTCCCAGCATCGCCGTCGTCAGGGAGACGAGCAGCATCCACGCGATGCCGCCCTTCAGCTGCATGTCTAGCCCCCAGTAGCAGACGGCCGTCAGCAGCGAGGACTGCCCGATAGCCAGCACGCCGTAGGCCAAGGCGTACCCTCCGATGACGTCCATTTTGCGGATCGGGGCCGCCATGAGGCGTTCAAGGGTTCCGCCGGAGCGCTCGCGCACCGTGGCCACGGCTGTGAGCAGGAACATGAGGAGCAGGGGGAACATTGCGAGCAACGTCATCTCGACTTGCGAGGAGATCGGCTCTTCGCCGTCGAAAATCTGATGGACCAGCCACACCAGAATCGACGGGACGAAGGTGACGAGGGCGAGAGTGCGCGGGTCGTGGCGCAGCTGGCGCGCGACGCGCGCGGCGATTGCGAGAGTCATTCTGCCTGCTCCTTCGCTAGGGCGAGGAAGGCGGCGTCCATGGACGACGTCGCCGTCTCCTCAAGGATGTCGTCGGCCGTCCCCGTCGCCAGGATGCTGCCTTCGCGGATGAAGACGAGGCTGTCGCAGCGCTGGGCCTCGTCCATGACGTGCGAGGAGACGAGCACCGTTGTGCCGGCGGCCGCGCGCTTGCGGATGAGATCCCAGATTTCCTCGCGAAGCACAGGGTCGAGGCCCACTGTGGGTTCGTCGAGAAGCAGCACCGGCGGGTCGCCGACCATCGTGCACGCGAGGGACAGCCGGGAGGCTTGGCCGCCGGAGATGTCGGCGGCGAGGGCGTGTGCGCGGTCCGTCAGCCGAAGCTGCGAAATCATCTCGTCGGCCGCCGACGCCGGAGCCCGTGCTATTCGCGCCCAATGGGCGACGTTCTCGCGCACAGTGAGGTCTTTGTATGCGGCCGAGGCCTGGGTCATGTAGCCGAGCGAGGCGCGGGCGGCGAAGCTTCCCGCGGGCCTGCCGAGAACCGTGACCGTTCCCGACTCGACTTTCTGCACGCCCGCTATTGACCGAATGAGCGTGGATTTTCCTGAACCCGACGGTCCCAACAGCCCGGTGATCGAGCCTTTCTCAAGGGAAATGCTCACTCCCTTGAGAACGCGCCGCGAGCCTCGCGTCACTTTGAGATCGTCGATGACGATTGCTTCGTTCATGGTTTCAGGCTAGTGAGAGATCGCGGCCCCATCAACGGATGATGAATTAATTTGAAGTGTTGCTGGGACGGTTATTTTGGCTGAGTAAGAAGTGTAAGTGTGCGTATGCGACGACGTCGGAGCAGAATCTCTTCTAGATGATGAAATATTTGTTGCGACTGGGCGGATGCCGCTGTCGGCCAAGGCGTTTGGCGACGTCGGCGGACGCCTTCAGGCGCGGTCTGCGTTTCGGCAGGCGTTCGTGTCGGTCTGCTTGCGGGACGGCTCTGCGTACGCGGGGCGCCGAAATGGGCTCTCGCACTCAACATTTAGGTTACGGGGACGGCTCTGTGTACGCAGGGCGCCGACGGCGTGGAGAGGCCCGAAAGACGGGTCGACGTCGGCGGCGTGCGGCGAATACGCGACGCGACGGCTTGACGCGTGCTCCGGTCGCGCGGACCCGGGCATTGGCTCCGTAATCGACGTGCAATCCGGCGATGTGTCCCGGCCTACAGGTCGCCGAGTGGCGCTGTGGGGGTTATGCCGCTACGATAGTCGGCGGTAGCGTGTCCGAGCGGCCGAAGGTGCAGCACTCGAAATGCTGTGTGGTTAATAGCCACCGCGGGTTCAAATCCCGCCGCTACCGCCACAATCGTCTTATGCGAACCCTGGTCATGGAGTGACCAGGGTTCGTTTGTTGTGGGGACATTTGGGACGGCGGGAATGCGAGGGGCTGAACATCCGCCTTTGACGCAGCTTGCTGCCTATGGCAGATCCAAATGTCTTGCGAACTTTCGCTCTCTTCGAGGCCGAATGCCGATGTTCCGAAGCGGTCCCCTTTTCGAGAAGTCGGAAATGTAACGCAAATCCAAACGTAAGGGAAAATAGCTAAAGCAGCTCTTTAACTGCAAACAAATATTTTCTACACGCCATTGAAAACTACTATGCGGTTAGCAAGTGTGAAAGGCCACGTTCCCCCTTTGCGTCTATCCAATCCAATGTAAAGGCATACAATAGAAGGCATACAATAAAAATGCAGCCGAACCAAATATTCTACCCCAGGGAAGTGATTTCAGTGGCTGATGTTAAAGTTGACTTGGATTCTCTAGGCTATCTTTCGGGAAGCTATCGCGGGCTTTCCGATACAGTGTCGAGTGCGCAAACCTACCAGAGTACCCACATCAACCTCAATGCCAGTGGGAAGGTTTCGGGCGTGTCCACTGCGGTCTTGGATCAAGCGAAAAAGGTCGAGGACGCTCTAACCACGTGGCTAAGCGACACTGAGAAGGCAACGTCCGGATCCGCGGACTGCGTGGACGACTGTGTCCGCAGTTATCAAGAAAACGAGCGTGTTTCGGCCGAGCTTTTCGATGGACACTACACGCCAGCCGACGTTGCATCGGCTCGGTCCGGGGCCTCGTCGACGGCTTCGGGCAAGCTGACTACGCCGGCGGCCCAAAAGACTTTCGCGACGGTGTTCAACGCTATAGGCATGGTCGGAAATTCAATTTCCCCTTCGTATTGGTTAGGCACGGCGGCCGACGCCGTTCTGGACCTCATTCTGGGTCAGGGCGAGCACGATCCTTTTGCCGCCATAGGCAACACGATCGCGGGAGATTGGGAGCCGTTCTCGGTGGCATCGGACGCCTTGTCAAAGATGTCGGATTACTTCAAGGAGCTTGGCACTGAGACCAAGAACTACTGGAACAACGTGGATCCCGATTGGGATGGAGGCGCCTCTGACGCGGCTAGTGACGCTTTGGGGAAGATGGGAACATCTTTCGATGACGCCTCGGAACGTTTAACTAAGTTTTCCAGTTCGTATAACGCTGTCGCGGTTGGCGTTTACGACACCGCTGACACTTTGGCGGGACTTCTGCGAACTCTCGCGGATTGGGGGATCGCCGCCGTCGCCTCCGCCGCTGCAGGAACGGCGACGTTCGAAACGGTAGTTGGCCCCATCGTTGGGTACGTGGCGGCGGGCGCTGCGGTGCTCAAAGTGCTCAGCACGGTACGAGAAATTTTCGATGTGCTCGGGAAAGTCTGGGACTTTGTCACGCTATTTACAGGCCAGTGCTCCCTGTGGCTTGGTCTGGTCCATGGATCGGGCGACCCTTTGACCATCTACAAACCCAGTTTCTCAGAGCAGTAGGATGATGTTGCGATGACAAATCAAGACAATCCCAAACCCGTCCTACCGTCGATCCCGGCAGGATCGCCTATGGACGACGCGCTTCGCGGTTCGCTCAGGAAGATGAAGAATGACGCTGATCCGCAGATCAGAAGGCTCATCGACGACATTCTTGCCGGTAAGCGAACAATGCGCGACCTGGCGGCAACGGAGTGGTTTGGAAGGCGAGTCCGCGAGGCCCGTCCGAATCTCGAGGCGATTCGAAAAGAAGTCGAGAAACTTGAGAAGGAACCGGGCGCGGCCGACAGGATTACGGAAAAGCCCGAATGAAGGCTGAGAGCGGCGCAAGGGACGCGAGGCCTCAGGACGACGACGGCCGTGAGAGCCGCGGGGCATCCGAAACCGAGGACCCGGGAGCCGTTCCGTCATCCGGAAGAACCGGCCGTTCTCGCCTGGCCTTGTCCGTTGTCGCCGTCATAGTCGGCATTCCCGGATTCGTGGCGGCTGGTGCCGGATTCCCCAATGTCGAGACCGTTGCCTTCGGGGCGACGTCGCTCATCATCGCTTCCGTCATAGGGTGCTTTGCCCTGGTGTGGAAGGCTAATCGACGCGACGCCATCATGTCGGCAATGCTGTTGGCGGGAGCCCTCGGTCTCGCTTTCACCGCCGTTTACGCTCTCATTCACTATCGGGAGATATACGAGATCTCGATTCGCGGCGATTCGAGTCCCAGTGCCCGCAAGCAGGCTCTTGCCCTCATATGCGGCCCCGTCATGGTCGGCCTGTGGTTCCTCCTTCTCGGCTTGGGGGCTATGCGGAAGGCGCGAAAAAAGGGCGGCGGAGACAAAAGAGAGCCTGAGGCGAGAGAGCGCCAGAAGCAAGAACGGGGGACCGAGGAGAACCGCCGACAAAGCTAGGACCGTTTGGGCGGCAAACACCTGGCCTGGGCGCCGCTTTCCTCGGCCCGGCCTGGACCTGAGGAACTCAGCTTCCCCCGGCGCGCGGTCGTCCCGTTATGCGCCTTCGTCCCGTTATGCGTCTTCGTGCCTTTGCGTGCTTTCTTGCCGTTGCGCGCGTTCTTGCCTCAGCGCCTCGCGTTCGATCCTGCGCTGCGCGGCCGCAGCATCGCGCTCGGCCTTCGGCATCCAGTAGGCAGGATGGCCGGGCGTGAACCACCACAGGAGCTCGATCGCGACGGCGCCGCATCCGCCGACAGCCGCAGCAAGGGCCATGACCCCGAGATTTGACGAGTCGAGCATGAAGGTTTTCTGGAGGGCGGAAACGCTGAAAATGAGGCCGTACCCAACGAGCGGCAGGACAATCAGGGCGATCTTCCACCACTCGTAGGGGCGCGCGACGATCGCCAGGACCCACGTCGAGGAGACGATGAGGGCCAAAAGCGCCGCCGTGGAGGCCTGAGCCTGCGTCGCCGAACGCAATGCGATCGTATACGTGATAAAGGAAGGGATTGCGACCAGCGCGCCGGCGGGGAAGCCGAAGCCGAGCACTCGCCGCACAAAGCCTGGCCGAGCGCGCTCGTTGTTGGGCGGCAGGGACAGGATGAAGGCGGGGACGCCGATGGTGAACCAGCCCGTGATGGTGACGTGGATCGGCTGGAAGGGGGCTTTGACGGCGAAGATCACCGTCAGCATGGCGATGATGGCCGAATAAACCGTCTTCGTCAGGAAGAGATTCGCCACGCGCTCGATATTGCCGAGCACGCGCCGGCCCTCCCGGACCACGTAGGGGAGCGTCGCGAACTTGTCATCGAGCAGAACGATCTTCGCGACCGAACGGGTTGCAGCGGTGCCCGATCCCATCGCCACCCCGAGGTCGGCGTCCTTAAGGGCGAGGACGTCGTTGACGCCGTCGCCCGTCATCGCCACTGTGTGCCCGGCGCTCTGAAGCGCTGAAACCATCGCACGCTTCTGCTGGGGCGTCACCCGTCCAAACACCTGGCGTTCGTTGACGACTTTGTTGAAATCGGCCTCGAGGATCGTCCGCGCGTCGACGGGCTGGCCGGAGTCCATGCCGAGAGAACGGGTGACTGCGCCCACCGAGTCGGCGTTGTCTCCGGAGATGACCTTCACCTGAACGCCCTGGCTGTGGAAAAACTCCAAGGTGTCGGCGGCGTCCGGGCGGACTTTCTGCTCGAGGACGACGAGGGCCAAGGGATCGACCTCTCCGGGGGCGTCGTGGGCCGTCACGTTCGTCTGCGCATAGCCCAAAAGCAACACCCGCAGGCCGGTCGAGGCAATCTCCTGGGCGCGGGCGACGTCGGGGGCGAGAATGTCCGGCGCCCCCAGCACGACGTTGCGGGCTGCAGAGCCCTCGCCCGCGGCAAAACTGATCCCCGACCATTTCTTCGCGCTTGTGAACGGCTGGCGCTCGGAAACCTCCCAGGCGGCTTGGGGGCGGCCGACGCCCTCGATGATCGCCGTCATGGAGGAGTTGGGCGAGTCGTCCGCCGCGCCGAGCTGTCGAAGGGCCTCCAAAGCCTCGTCTTGCGAATGCGAGCCGATCGTCTCGACCCTGCCGAACGACATGGCGTTCTCCGTCAGGGTGCCGGTTTTGTCCGCGCACACGACGTCGACCCTCGCCAGGCCTTCGATGGCCGGAAGCTCGTTGACCAGGCATTTGCGCATGCCCAGCCGCACGACGCCGAGGGCGAAGGCCACCGACGTCGTGAGAATGAGGCCCTCGGGAATCATGGGGACGAGAGCGCCGGTGACCTTGATGACGACCTGGCGCCAATCGTTCTGCTCGATGCGCGTTTGGCTGATGACGGTCAGAATCCCCAGAGGGACAAGGACCCACGTGATCGCCTTGAGGATCTTGTCGATGCCCGACTGCAGCTCGGAGTGCACGAGGGAAAACTTGGCCGCCTCGGCTGTGAGCTTGGCCGCGTAGGAGTCGGCGCCGACCTTCGTCGCGCGGTAGGCGCCGGTTCCCGACGCCACGAAAGAACCGGACATGATTTCGTCGCCCGGCTTCTTGGCGATGGGGTCGGATTCTCCGGTCAGCAGCGATTCGTCGACCTCCAGATAGGCTGATTCGACCACGGCGCCGTCGACCACGATCTGCTCGCCCGGGCCCACGACGACGACGTCGTCCTCCACGACCTCGTCGCGCTCAATCTGGGTCTCTTTCCCGTTTCGACGGACCGTGGGGTGGGCCTCGCCGACGACGGCGAGCGAATCGAGGGTGTGCTTGGCCCGCAGCTCCTGGACGATGCCGACGGCGGAGTTGGCGATGATGAGGAGGCCGAACGCGCCGTTCACCCACGAGCCGGTGGTCATGACCAGCACGAAGAGCACTCCCAGCAGGGCGTTGACGCGCGTGAAGACGTTGGCGCGGACGATGTCGAGGGCGGAGCGGCCCGACCGAGGGGGAAGCGTGTTGACCTTGCCCTGTTGGATGCGTTGGGCGACTTCGCTGCCGGTGAGGCCTTGCACCCTTGGGGGCTCCTTCACATCGGTGAGGCTCTGTGCACTAGTCATGGCGACAAGCCTACCAATGCGGGCCGACGGTTTATCTCCCGGGCGGATGCAGGCGGGGCGACGTCCCCTCGTTCGCCGGGGCCGAGCGCTCCGAAATGCCCGCCGTGCACGGCCCGGCGGCGAACCGAAAGTCTGCCTGCGAGTCCGGCTCCCAGCCTGGCGGCTATCTGCGAGCGGTGTCCGTGCGCATGCGGCGAACCGAGACGATCCCGAATACGACGGTCCACGCGGCCACGCCCGCGGCCCACGTCCATTCGAACGTGCCCTGCAGCAGCGGCCACCGGGCGATCATCGTTATCCCGTACAACGGCGTGAAGGGCGCGACGTCGCGGAAGAAAGACGGCATGGAATCCAGGGGTATGAAGTTGTCGCCGAAGAAGGCCAGGATGGCGAAGCCTCCCAGGATCACCCCGTATGCGCCGTCGCTGCGCAGAAGGCAGCCGACCATGATGCCCATCGCGGCCGTCGAAAGCGACCCAAGCAAAGTCAGGATGGGGGAGAGCGCCCACATCCTCGTCGGCCCCTCCGCGGTGGTCGCGCACCCGACGGCCAGAACGGCCAGGATGCTGAAAAGCGCTGAGGTTATGGACAGAAGGAGCTTGTTGACGAAGTTCGTGACGGGCTCGACGGGCGTCAGGGCGAGCTGGCGCGTCCAGCCCTGGGCGCGCTCGACTCCCACCTGCGCGCCGATCGTCGCCGAGGCCATTCCGGCGCCGTAGACGCACATGCCGATCATGGCCTTGGCCGCATAGTTGCCGTCGCCGGCGGGATTGTCCGAATACTCCTGGAAGGCGCCGAACATGAAAAAGAGCATGATCGGCAGGAACATCGTGAAGACGAGGATCGGAAGGTAGAAGACGGTGGTGCTCAGCTGCCGCCTGTAAAGAGACCAAAGGGCTTTGAGTTGCATGTTCATTCTCCCGTGAGCTCCTCGAAGGCCTCTTCGAGCGAGACGTCGGTGACGGATATTCCGATGATCTCCGGAAGGTCGAGCATCGCCCGGTTGAGAGCGAGGACGTCGGGTCCGGTCACGGAGACGCTGGTCTCCTCGAGCCTGCCCCCGATTGACGCCTGAGCCGCTTTCGCCGCCTCCTTCGTCGGGAATCTGCCCGTGACGGTCTGCGCCCCGAAGCTTCCGCGTATCTCGTTGGTGGGCCCGTCGGCCACGATCTTGCCGCGGTTCATGATGACGGTCCGTTCGGCGTACATCTCGGCTTCGGCCAAGTAGTGCGTGGCGAAGACGATCGTCTTGCCGCGTTCGGCCTCGGCGTGCATCGAGTCCCAGAATCGGCGTCGGGCGGTCACGTCCATTCCCGTGGTCGGCTCGTCCAGGACGATCAGGCTCGGGTCAGGCAAAAGCGCCAAGGCCATGCGCACGCGCTGCTGCTCCCCGCCCGAGCACTTGCGCACGCGCCGCTTTGCGATCTCGTTCAGATTCGTCCTGTCCATGACCTCGCGCCAGGGAAGCGGGTTGGGGAAAGTGTCGGCCACCATTCGCACAAGGTTCTCGACCGTGTGGTCGAGGAGGAGGCCGCCCGTTTGCAGCACAGCGGAGACCCTGCCCGCCTTTATTGCGCGGCGGGGCGCAGCTCCGAAAAGGGCCACGGCGCCCGACGTCGGCTTCGACAGGCCGAGGACTATGTCCAGAGTCGTCGTCTTGCCCGCCCCGTTGGGGCCTAGAAAGGCGACGACCTCGCCCGGAGATATCGAGAGGGACACGCCGCGAACGGCTTCGACGTCGCCGAAAGCCTTGACGAGGTTGTCAATGGACAAAGTTGGAGCGCTCACGATCCACCATTTAACCATCGCCCGCTGGGCGCCGCAATTGGCTTTCAGGCTGAGTTTCGGGGATTTTGGCGTTCTTCAGCCGTTTGCCCGTCGGGCGGCCGCTCGTCGGCCGGCGGGCCGCCGGTGCGTCGCCTTTCGCCGTGGCCGGTTCCAATCCGCGGCCCGTTTCTCCGTCGTGGCCAGGGGCTCGGCGCGGCTCGTTTCCCCTGCGACTTGGCCCCTGATGACGGTCGCTGCGCCCCCGCGGCCGTCGCTGCGCCCCGTCTCACAGCCAGCCGTTGTCGCGGGCGATCACCACCGCCTCCGCGCGGGTGCGGGCCCCGGTTTTGTGGATCGCCGAGGAGAGGTAGTTGCGCACGGTCCCTTGCGAGAGGAAAAGCGAGCGGGAGACGTCGGCGGTGGTCCCTCCGCCGGACGTCGCCCGAAGGACGTCCTGTTCACGCTCGGTCAGCGGGTTGCTGGAGGCGGCCAGGGACTCGGCGGCGAGGTCTGGGTCGACGACGCGCTGACCCGCCATCACTTTGCGCACGGCCGACGCGAGCGAGTCGGAAGGCGCGTCCTTGACCACGAAGCCGCTGGCCCCGGCCTCCATCGCGCGGCGCAGGTAGCCAGGCCGCCCGAAGGTCGTGACCATGAGGATCTTGACGTCCGGGTGTTCTTTGCGGATGCGGGACGCTGCCGCGATCCCGTCCATGACGGGCATCTCGACGTCGGCCAGGACGACGTCGACGTCGCCGCATGCAACCGCCTCGATCGCTTCGCGCCCGTTGCCCGCCTGCGCGACGACCTCAATGTCCTCTTCGAGATCGAGCATCATGGCGATGGCGCCGCGAACCAGGGCTTGGTCGTCCGCCACGACTATCCGTATCGTCATGCGTCCAGTCTATTGGCTCACGATCTGCTCTTCCTCGGCCGGATGCGTGGCAGACTCCCCGGCGTCAAGGCTCTCCGGCGGCGTCAAGGCTCCCCGCCGTCGAATCTTGCCTCCACGGCCCATCCCCGTTTGAGCCGCCCGTAGGAAAGGACGCCTCCTGCCTCCCTCACCCTCTGGTCAAGGCCTGCGAGCCCGCTCGCAAGCGCCTTCACCGTGGGCTTCGGGGCGTCGTCGGGGAGCCGTACGCCGTCGTCCTCGATCCTCACCCCCGAAGCCCATGTGGCGATGACGCACCGGGTGGCCGCCGCGTGATGAACGACGTTGGCCACCGCCTCCCGAACGACGTGGGCGACGACGCGCTCGGCCTGCTCGCTCACTTCGACCGGCTCGCCGCGGATCACGGGCGTGATTCCCGCTGCGCAGAGAAGCTCGTGCGCCGCCAAAATCTCTTCGTCCGGGCGCAGCCTCCTCGCGTCGCGAACGACGGCCCGCACGTCGGCCAAGGCCTGATGCGACAGCGCCGCCGCCTGCAGCAGCTCGCGGCGCGTGCGCTCGCGCTGATCCGGCATGTCCAAAAGGCGCGCCGAAAGTTGCGTCTTCAACGCGATGGCGGTGAGCGTCTGCCCAAGGATGTCGTGCAGGTCCGATCCGATGCGCTCGCGTTCGGCTTCCTGAGCCAGCTGCTCGATCCTCTTGTTCTTGATCTCGAGTTCTTTCTGGAACGCGATGGTGCCTCCGACGGCGTAGAACGTGATCGTCAGAACGCACAGAAGGGCGAAGGACGTGACTCCTTCTTGCAGGCTCGTCTTGCCGAGGCGGACGAGCAAAGTCGTCTGCAGCGCGCCGAGGACGAGCAGTCCCGCGAGGGCCAGAGCCCTCGCCCGCCCCGACGTCGTGTAGGCGATGACGGAAGAGACGAAAATGAGCAGCTGAACGTTCCCGCCGTCGGCGAAGAAGGCCGCCATGGTCTCCAGCGCGATCAAGGCCGCAATCGTGCCCAAAAGGCCCGGAGAAAATCCGCGCTCCGACGTTGGAACGCTGGGATAGACCAACCACACTCGAAAATAGACGATGTCGAAGGTTGCTATCAGCGTCAAAAACAGATACTTTTTGACGCCGTTTTCCGCAAGCAGCCCCTGAATGATCGGAATGAGCGTGAAAAGCAGCCACACGTTCGCATACACCATCGTCAAGCCCTTCGGATGGGCTCGCGCCCAGTCCGCGAGCTTTTTCCTTGAGGCGTTCGCATCGTTCGCCGACAACGCATTGCGGGGTTCGTTCGAGCTTCGGGGTGCGTCGGCTGCCGCTTCGCCGTCGGTCGTGCGGGTGCTCGCGTCTATGCGAGTGTCGCCGATTGCATGCGCGTCGGCTTTACGCTTGCCGTCGACCTCCTGGGCTTCCATCAGTCCCCTTCCGGGCGTCGTTTGCGTTCTTGCCGCCGCGGCGCGACGGCGAAAGGCCCGGCCCGCCCCATGCGGGCGCCTCCGAATTCTTGCGATGCCGTTCCGCTCCGACAACACTACCCGCCGCCGGCGTGCCCCCGGGCGCAGGGCTTCACCGAGCCCGCGGCGCCGGAGGCGATTGTCACTGCCTGACCCATCGTCGCCGTATGCGTCGAAGTGGCGCCGAGATGCGTCGAAGTGGCGCCCGAGCGGGCCGCCCGCGTCCGGGGAAAACGCCGGATTGCCCCCTATCGCGCCGTGTCCTTGCGAATCCTGCGAATCGCGATGGTCGCGAAGAACGCCGTCCACACTGCGATGTTTACGATCCACGCCCAGTTGAACGGAGCGTCCTTGAGGGGCCATTGGCTGAAATGGAAAAGGCCGTACATCGGCGTGTATGGGGCGAAGTCGCGGAAGAACTCGGGCATGTTGTCGAGCGGCACCCACACGCCCGCGAGGAATGCGAAGATCGCGCTGCCGCCGCCGATGATCGCGTATGCGGCGTCGGATCGGAAAAGATAGCCAAGGGCAAGCCCCATGTTCGCCGTGACGAGGCTGCCGAAGATGATGAGGCCGGGAACCGCGACCCACATCGGGCCTTCCGCCTTCGCGCCGCAAAGGAATCCCACGGCCATCAAGCCGAGGAGCGACAGGAGAGCCGAGGCGAGCGCCAAAAGGATCTTGTTGACGAGGTAGGTGGCGGACGTCGTCGGGGTGAGCGCCAGCTGCCTGCTCCACCCCGACGCGCGCTCGATTCCGACTCCGGCGGCTATGCTGGCTGCCGCCATCGTCGCGCCATAGGCGCCCATGGAAAACATGACCTGTGCCGAGACGTTGCTGTGTCCGCGCCAGGCAGAGGAGTAGCTCTGGAAGGCCCCGAACATGAAGTACATGATGACGGGCAGCAAAAGCGCGAAGCCCAGGTTCGACGGGTAGAGGACGGTGTGCCGGAACTGGTGTCGCAGGAGCGGCCAGAGGCCGTGGAGAGGGCGGCGCGACGGCGCGGGGCGGGCGGCTCGAATCGGCTGGCCCGTCGTCGTCCCCGGGTGGGCCGCGCTCGCCTCTTGGCTGGGTTTCTTTGCTGACATGTCAAGACTCCTTAGGGGAAACGGCGGCTTCGTCGCCGACGTCGGTCAGCTGCTCGAACGCTTCCTCGAGCGACTGATCGGTGATCGAAATGGACGAAATTCCAGGGAAGGCGATGACTTCCCGTACGAGGGCGACGGTGTCCGGCCCGGAAATGGAGAGGGTCTCGGTCGATCGCGAGACCGTTGCGCGACGGGCCATGTGGGCGCTCGCGGCGGAGAGGTTCTCCTGCGTGTCGAAGGTCAGGTTGATGTGCTGCGTTCCGAAATTGTGGCGTATCTGGGCGGTGCCGCCGTCGGCGACGATCTTTCCCCTGTTCATGATGATCGTCCGGGGGGCGAAGGCCTCGGCCTCGGCGAGGTAGTGGGTGGCGAAGATGATGGTCGTGCCGCCCTCGGCCTCGGCGTGCATCGCCTCCCAAAAGTGGCGGCGGGCGTTGACGTCCATGCCGGCGGTCGGCTCGTCGAGGATGATGAACTCGGGGTTGGAGAGCAAGGCCAGGGCGAATCGCACCCGCTGCTGCTCGCCGCCCGAGCACTTGCCGATCTGGCGTTTGGCGATTTCCGTGAGATTCGTGCGCTCCAAGATTTCGCCGATCGGGCGGCTCGCCGTCAGCATGCCGGAGACCATGGCGACGATTTCGTAAACCGTGTACTCGCGAAGGAGGCCGCCGCTTTGCAAAAGGGCCGACAGCCTGCCGTCGTCTATGGCCTTGCGCGGATTCCCGCCGAAAACGGAGATCGACCCGGCGTCGGGCCGCGAGAGGTCGAGGACCATGTCGAGCGTCGTGGTCTTGCCCGCGCCGTTGGGGCCAAGGAGCGCCACGATCTCGCCGCGGGCGACGGTGAAAGACACGCCGTCGACCGCTCGGACCTTGCCGAAAGACTTGTGAACGTCCTCGACGACGAGGGCGGGTTCGACGCCGGAAGCGTGATCGCGCGACGTTCGTCGCGCGGGCGATGATGCTGTACTCATGCTTCTATTTTCGCGACGATGAAATCCGCGCGAAACCATCGGCAGTCACGAGCTGCCGATGACAAGTGTCACGGGCCACTTTTTGGCTCCGCCGGGCGTAAAAGCAAGGGTGAGGCCGGACGCGACTGCTCGCGGCGCCCTCGGTCGATCGATGCGAGGCCGAAAGGGCTTGCCGCGCAAACGCCCGACGTAGACTTGTGTTCATGGAGAACACGGAGTTTCGCGTCGAGTTGGTGCGTTTGGTCGATGAGTCGTATCCCGTCGTCGTCGGACGGGGCCTCGAGGGGAGCGTCGCGGAATTCCTCGCGGACAAGCACCCCGACCGGCGGGCGGCTGTGATCACCGACTCGAACGTCGCATCCCTGGCCGCCGAGGGTTTGCTCTCTTCATTCGGCTCGAGGCCCGCAGACCTCGTCGTCTTCCCCGCCGGGGAGGCCTCGAAAACCCGCGAGGTCAAGGAACGCGTCGAGGACGAGCTCATCGCCAGAGGATTCGGGCGCGACACCGTGATCGTCGCTCTCGGAGGCGGCGTCGTCACCGACCTCGCCGGCTTCGTGGCCGCGACGTTCACTCGGGGGGTCCCTTACGTCAGCCTGACGACGACGCTGCTGGGCGCGGCGGACGCCGCGATCGGAGGGAAGACGGCGGTCGACACCCCAGCGGCCACCAATCTCATCGGCGCATTCCACCAGCCGGCCGCGGTGTTCATCGACCTCGACAGGTGGCTCACGCTGTCCGATCGGCAGATTCGCGAGGGGCTCGGAGAGACCGTCAAGCACGCCTGCATCGCCGACGCGGTTTTCTTCGAGGCCCTCGAGGACGCGTTCGTCGAGCGGGGGCTCAGCCCCGCCGAGTTCGTCCGCGACGACGCCTTGGCCGAGCTCACGGCAAGGCGCAACTGCGAGATCAAACGCGATTTCGTGACCTCGGACGTCCACGAGGACAACAGGCGCATGGGATTGAATCTCGGCCACACGATCGGCCGGGCGTTGGAGACTGCCGCCGGGTACACCCTCAATCACGGCGAGTGCGTGGCGATCGGCCTGGCCCTTCAGTCCCGCCTCGGCGAGCGCCTGGGATACTGCAGTCCCTCCGACGTCGCGAGGATCGAGGCGCTCCTGAGGGCGATAGGCCTTCCCACGAAGATTCCCGAGGAAGTGCCGGTCGATCGGATCATGGAGGCCATGGCGCACGACAAGAAGGGCAAAGCCGGCGCCATCCGCTTCGTCTTCCAGGACGGCGTCGGGCGCCTTGTCGTGCACGACGGCGGATCCTATGCTCGGCCCGTCGCGGCGGAGGATGTGCGCGCTTTCCTGCAGTCGCAGGTGTGAGAGCGGCAATCGCAGGAACGGCCGCTTCACCCGATCTCGACGCTGTAGGACGAGCCTTCCCCGAATTCGGGTCCGCGAGGCGCAGGGGCCGCGGCGTCGGCGGACGGGCCGTAACCGTCGTTCGACGCGGGGCCGCCAGCCTGCTCGCCGCCGTCCGCTCTTCTGTCGCCTTCGTCGAAGATCGAGCTAAAGCGGGCGTAGGCGAGCGAAAGGCCGAAGCACACGAGGCCCGCCACGAGGAGGGAGACGATCCGCACGAGCGAGTTCTGGCCGGCCATGTCCACGATCGCGAATCGCAAGACCATGACCATGATCAGCCCGAGCCCGTAGATTCGAAGGGCCTTGCCGCGCGCAATGAAGCCGATGAGCACGCACACGATTCCCGCGGTCAGGAAGGCGATCGTCCCAAACACGGAGGACCCGCCGGAGACCCCGCCGAAGAGGAAGAAGCCGCCGACGACGCCGATGGTCGTGTTCGCGGCGACGACGGCCGACCCGACGACGTTCCCCGCTGCGGGCCACGCCATCCAGGTCAGCGCCATGTTCAACGCCAGGAGCGCGGCGAGGAAGACGGCCTTCGCCGGAGGGCTCGCTGCGTCGCGGACGAGGAGGACTGCGAGGCACTCGTAGCAGAGCACGCCGAAGCAGATGCACACCGGAGTCAGGAGCAGCACCGTCGTGGGTTTGACGACGACCTTCGGGTTGCTCCGGTCGACGGTCTGCATCACGACCACGCGCGTGAAGGGCGGGCGTTCGCCCCGGCCCTTTCCGCAGAGAAGCTCCGTGGGCGTGAACTTGCTCGTCGGCAGGCCCGCGTAGATGAGAAGGGCGACGGCCAGGTTGACCAGTGCAATGTGGAGGACCAGCCGCCATTCGTCCTGCAATCCGGCGGCGGACGCCAGGCGCAGCAAATGCACGGGCACGGCGCCGACGACGGCGACTGCGAGCGCCCAGCTCGAGGCGATGAGGACCGGGCGGTTTGAGGCGCGGCTGCTGACGACGAGCACGACGCCTACGGTGATTGCAGCTGCGAGGAGCGAAAGGAACTCGCGCGCCGTCCCGCCGGGCCGCTGGATCTCGAAGAGAAGCAAAGTCGCGGGCATGATTACAGTGTGCTCTGCGGAACGGCGTCTGACGGTGGGAACGGCGCTCAGCGCCACGGCCCCGACCACGATGAGCTGAAGAGCGGGGTGCACGTCCCCTTCGAGGGAACTTCCGCGGACGATGAAAAGGTCGGCGACGCCCAAAGTGACCGCGGTTGCGCTCGCGCTCAGGCCCGCGTACGCGCTCGATCGCGCGTTCAGGGGAAGGAAGGAGACGACGAGGGTTGCGGCGACGACGGCGCCGAGCAAGGCGAGGAGCGCCCACGGCTCGTCGTCGTCGATCGGAAGGGGCGCGTTGCGCATGGCGGAGAAGACTTGCGCGGCCGCGAGGCAGCCGGCGAACCACCCGCCGCACAGCGCGTCCGAATACACAGGCCACGCCGCGATCGCCCAGTGGGAGACCATGGCGTACACGCCCAGGGTCCAAGCCAGCGTGGCCAAAAGCGCGGCCGAGGAGGAGACGGGCGAAACGGTCGCGGCGACGACGTAGGGGGTGGCTGCAAGCCCCGCCGCCGTGACGGCCAGGGCGATGGCCGCGTATGCGGTTCGAAGCTTGTATGAGGCCTCTTTGCGCGCGACGAAGCCGCATACGAGCGTGAGGCTTGCGACGTAGAGGAAGATCGCCCAAGTGGCCTTCGGGGCTTGGGCGAGGTTGTCGTAGGCGAATGTCCTGGCCAAGATGACCGTCACTATTCCGCCGGCGCCGACGATGAGCGCAGCGAAGAACGTGCGCGCTTTGCCCGCGAGGAGAATGAGGACGATGGACCATGTGGTCAGCAGAAGTATGGCCGCCTCGGGCGGGATCGTGCCGCCAAGCAGCACGCCGCCGATGATCGCCACGAATCCGAGGCCGCCGCCCGTTCCCATGACCGTCGCGGCGGCCACCTTGTTGCTTCCCGGGCGCAGGGACAGCCAGGTGCCGACGCCGGTGAGCGCCGCCGCGACGACGCCGATGATGAGAATCTTCACGTAGTGCGGAACTGCGTTCCACAGCAAGGCGACGAGGCTTGCCGCCGCCATGAGGATGAGGAGCGAGGCTGCGAGGGACAGGAGGTAGCGGCCCAGTTGCTTTTCCCCGCCGATCCGCTTCCACAGGGACTGTTTGGCGGGCGGGGCTTCGAACGCCGGCCTCTCGATTGGCCCAGCGGGCGGGGCTTCGAACGCCGGCCTCTCGTTGTTCCCGAAAGGCGGCGCTGCCGCCTCGCCCACGGACCCGCCGCGGTAGTTCGCCCACTTGTCGAATGGGCCGTCGACGCCCCACCCGGAGATCCCGCCTTCGGCCGACTCGACGCGGCCTTCGCCCGTTTGGCCGGCGTCGATCGGCTCGCCGCCCGCAGCTTGAACGTCGACCGGCTCGCCGCCAGCAGCTTGGACGTCGACCGGCTCGCCGCCAGCAGCTTGGACGTCGACCGGCTCGCCGCCGGCCGTTTCAACGTCTGGGAATTCGCAGCTCTCGTTGGCAGACGCCGCGGAAACGGCGGAGCCAGACGCGGCCGACGCCGATGCGGCAGAAGCCGCCGACGCCGCGGAGCCTTCGAGGTACGGATCGTGAGGAGTCTCCACGACGTAGCGAGCTGTGATCGCATCCGGCCTCGCATGGCTTCCGGGAACCGCCACGTAGGCCGTCGACTCGGGAAAGGAGAGCCCGCCGATCTTCGCGTCCGCGGAAGTGCGGTCGCCCTCCCGATCCTTGCCGCCCGCCTGGTCGGCGTCGCCTGGCCGACTTGCGCCGTCCGGCGGCCTCGTGTCGCCCGGCCTGCCCGCGCCCTGTTCCGGGCCCATGCGGTCCGCCGTCTCTTCGAAAGCCGCGGCCTCGGGAGGCGCTGCCTCAAGAGACGCCCGGTCATGGGATGCCGCGTCGTCCCGCGCCTCCGTCGGCCCGATGCCAACGAGAGGGGGAGCCGGCACAACGGCGTCCTCAATGCGGGCCATGCTTGAAGATATCGAGTCGAGTTTTCCGAGGAGAAGGTCGAAACGCGCGACGAGGGCCTCGATTGCGCCGTCCGCGTCTTGACCCTGCTTATGCGGTGTATCCATGCGGAGCCTTTCACTCTCAGCCTCTGAAAATGTTTAGCTATGGCACGATAGTAGTTCTAAATACGGCCCGACGCTAGGTGTTTCCAATAGGTAAAACTAGATGCAAGATAATTTAAAACATTGTGCATATCGGCGGTCTTCTGCCGTTTCACGCCATACGGACAAGCTTCATCCGGCTTCCCGTGGAGCTTTCCCTTACCGAGTTGCGCCGCCCTTTCGAACTGGACGGCAAACTTGCGCTGTCCTCTCGAGTCGGACCAGACTCGCACCGTCCTCCCGAGTTGGACCAAACTCTCGCCGCCCTCTCGAGTCGGACCAAACTCGCGCCGCTCTCCCAAGTTAGACCAGACTCATGCCGTCCTCCCGAGTTGGACCAAACTTGCGCCGCCCTCCCAAATCAACCCGTGCGGTTTGCGGTCGCCTCGATCCAAACGGGCGGCCGTCTAGAACCGGCCTACGTCAGACCTTTCGGGCCGGTCCATGCCGAACCTTCTCGGGCCGCCCCGCAGGCCGACCGGCATTTGTTCCGGTCAAGGCTACTCCGACCAAGCCGCCAGTTCGTTTCCCGCGGGGTCTTTGAAGTGGAACCTCCGGCCCCCGGGAAAACTGAAGATGTCCCGCACAATGACGCCGCCGTTTCGCTCGACTTCCTCCCGCGTGTGTTCCAGGTCGACGACGTAGACGACGGCGAGGGGCGCCGACGTCGGCTCGTCAGAAGCGAGGCCGCTGCCGACGCCGCTGTCCGCGGTGTCGATGTAGTCTTCGCCCCATTTCTGGTATTTCCACCCGAAGGTGCGGGTGTAGAACTCCTGGGCTTGGCGCAGCGCCTCGCGGTCCGGCGCGGGAAACTCGACGAAGTCAATCCGATTGTGTGCAGCCTTCGCGAGCTCCAGCGCGTCTTGGCCTTGTCCGTCTTGATCCCGAGTGCGTTCGGCTTCGCTCATGCGGTTCTCCTTCCGTGCTCCTTTGAATGATGGCCCTAGCACAACAGTCCCTTAGAAAAGGGACGGCAACTAGACGCTGCCCCAGCAGGGGCGGCGAAGCTCTCGTGAGACCGGCGAAGCGCCTGTCGGGTCGGTGGCCGGTGCGCCGCCGGCGCTGTTGGACGCGACTCGTTGGCGAGCGGCCGCGTCCAACAGCGTCAGAGACTGTGCCTCCCCTTCGGGACGAAAGGTCTGCCGCCGTCGTCGTCGGGATCGAGGGTGCCTCTGTCCGTTTCGGCGTCGGGTCCTGCCTCGCTGTCGAGGCTCCCGAGGCTCTGCCTTCCGGCATCGATGCCTTCCCTCATGCTTTGTCCGCCTCCAAGGCCTCCGGACCCGCTTTCCGCGGCGTTTTCAGAGGCGCCGGAGGCACCCGCCTCGTCGGCGGCGGGCGCGTTCTCTTGCTCGGCAGACTCGCCGATACTCACGCGATCGGAGGAATGCGGCGACGAATCCGAACTCGGATCGTTGTTGTTTCCTCCGTTTACGCTCGCCATTGCGGTGTGCAGACGCTTGAAGAGATCCTCGGTCTCCTTCGTCATTTTTGCGAGTTCCTGCGTGGAATTGAGCAGATCGTCGAGGTTCCGCCGCATTTTGTTCGCCCACTCGAGTGAAAGGGAGGAGACCTCAGTGATGACCTTGGGCATTGTCGTTTGAAGCGACACCGCGAATTCGTCAGAACGGTCGACCACGGAGGAAACGATCTCGCCGATCGCTTCGCTGATCGTGTTGTGGACGGTCACGACGAGGTTTGAAGCCACGGTGAGCCCCGTCGACAGTGCGTGCGAGCAGGTTCCCGCCAAGTCTACGTGCTTTGCGACGTCACTCTGCAGATCGGAGTAGGTAGAGACAGTCGTTCCGTCCAGGGGGGAGACGTCCGCGTGGATGGAACGAAGCAGGTCGTCGGCGTTGCTCTGAAGCGAGTCCGCCACGGAGTTCCACGCCTGCGCGAAATTCTCCGTCTGCGTCGGGTCGCTGGCGAGCTGGTCAAGCCAGTCCTTGAGCGGCGACAGGTGGTCCAAAAGCCACGAGGCTCCGAGAGAGGAGAGCAACTCGACCGGCCCCATCGAGAAGGATCCGGAACCTCCGCCGGGGCTGAGGCTGTTGAGCGAGGGGCTGACCCAGGATTGGCCCTCAATGCGCTCGGCCAGTGCCTGCCCTTCCTGGATGAGGCCCAGCCCTGAAAACGGAGTGGGGGAATCGTTGTTTGCTTCTTTAGACATTCGTGCCTCCCAGGATCTCTCCTAGCTTGCGGAAGCCTCGCGTGGATTCCGAATCCGCGGTCTCATAGGAATTCGCCGTCGTGCGCAGGTCGGAAACGGTCACATCGATGGCCGCCGCCGACGCCGTGATGACTGCGTCCGCCTCCTTTTTCGCCAATTCAAAAGGCGAAACGAGGAACGAGCACAGGTCGCCGAAGGCTTGCCCCGTCAGACTCGTGGATGTCAGAGCGGAGGTTGAGCCGCCCACGCTCGTGCTGATTTCAGCTATCTTTGCCGCATGCCCGCTCAGCGCGGAGGGATCTACTTGCATTCCGTCTTTCACCGACGCCTCCAGAGGTTGGATACTGCTTTCTTGTTGTCGTCTTCGTCGGCGACGTCGGTTGTGACGCGTCCCCACGCTTCGTCCGCTGCGGCTCTGGCGGTGGGCGAGTCTTTGCCGAATTCGTCGTTGACGATGTCCACGTAGCTCTCGGTGACCTTGCGGTGGGCCTTGTGGAAGGTCTCGAGGATGAGACCGGCAAGGTCCGAGGCCGTCATGGCGGTGGCGGCGTCGGTGAGCTTGAGGTCGCTCAGGCCTCCCGAGCTGTCGACCGTGACGCTGACTTCGCCGCGACGGCTGGAGGCGCTTCCCTTGAGGTTCCGCACCTTCGTTTCGAGTTCTTTGGCACGCTGGAGCTTCGCCTCGGCTGCCGCTATCTGCGCGTCGAGGTGACGCCGTGCCGAATCGGCACCGGAGAAATCTTCAAACACTATATGTATCTCCCGAAAGTCATGATTGTGTCGGGGTGAACAGCTATATCTTAACGCTACCGGAGGGTTAAAAGAAGGGGAAGATCGTTTTACTTCTCCCCGCCGCCGTGCCTGCGCTAAGAAAAACCGCGTCACGGCAGGGTTTGCATCCCTCTAGGGACTCTGTACCCATCCTCTTTCACCGACGCCTCCAGAGGTTGGATACTGCTTTCTTGTTGTCGTCTTCGTC
>ERZ772924.383-NODE-383-length-21838-cov-3.002112_pt1 | contig 21838 bp, 18 predicted proteins | sample MGYA00512116_ERZ772924 | MGnify/ENA primary metagenome ERZ772924 (study PRJEB29015, sample SAMEA2737920) | human oral metagenome | biome: human oral; feature: human-associated habitat; material: dental | place: China | collected 2134 ...
TTCTGATTTGCAAGCTCGCCTCTTAGAACAAGATATTCATCTGACATTGACTGAATCGGTTTATACCCTCTTAGCTAAAGAAGGTTTTGATGCAGCTTTTGGTGCCAGACCCATGCAGAGGACAATTATGCAAAAGTTAGAAAACCCTTTGGCTTTATATCTTATTCAAAATCAGAAAAATAAAGAAAAAGAGACTTTTGTGACAGTATCTGTTAAGGATAAGAAACTCAAATTCACATTCTCATAGTTTTCTAATTTTCACAAAATATTACTTTTTTAAAGAAAAAGACTAATAGTTAAACCCTTGATATACAAGCGTTTACTGTTGGTTTTTTAATTTTAGAAGTGCAATAAAATTTTTAATTCACAAACTTTTTTGCTTGAAATCCCTATCAAAAAGTACTACAATATAGAATATAGAAAGCGTTTTCAATATTATAGTACAGTTTCTTTTGCAAGAAAGGAGTGTGATATTTTGGCTAAGTATGATCTTTTAATTATTGGTGCTGGACCCGGTGGTTATATTGCAGCTGAAGAGGCTGCAAGATTAGGCAAAAAAGTTGCTGTCGTCGAAAAAAAAGACATTGGCGGAACTTGTTTAAACGTTGGCTGTATTCCTTCCAAGGCTTATCTGCAGCACAGTCATTGGTTATTATCAATGCAGGAAGCTAACAAATACGGCATTTCAACTAATCTTGAAAGTGTAGACTTTGCTAAGTTAGTCAATCGTAAAGATCAGGTTGTTTCGACTTTACAAGGAGGCATTCACACAACTTTTAAATCTCTAAAAATTGATTATTATGAAGGCCAAGCACAATTTCTTAAAGACAAGACCTTTATGGTCAATGGTGAAAAGATTTCTGGGAAAGATGTTATTTTAGCGACTGGTAGCCATCCTTTTATTCCGCAAATTCATGGTATTAATTCGGTGAATTACCTAACAACAGATAGCTTTTTCAATTTAAAAGTTTTACCAGAGAAATTGGTTATCATTGGTGGGGGTGTTATTGCGATTGAATTAGCCTTTGCCATGCAGCCATTGGGTGTGAATGTCACTGTCATTGAAATTGCACCGCAAATACTATTGACAGAGGATAAAGCTGCACGTGCTATTATCAGAAAGAAACTCAAAACAATGGGAGCTCATATTTTTGAAGCTGCTAAGATAGAAGAAGTACATGCTCAATCAGTTATTTTAGAGGGGGATGGCGCTCAAGAATTTGACCAGTTGTTAGTTGCAACAGGACGTAAGCCTAATACAGAATTAGCTCAGGAAATGGGATTAAAGCTAACAGAACGTGGTTTTGTCAAAGTTGATGATTACTATGAAACGTCTACTCCACATGTTTATGCTATCGGTGACTTGACGGAAAGTTATATGCTAGCTCATGTTGCCAGCATGGAAGGCATCAAAGCTGTTAGAGCTATTTGTCGTCAGGCACAGGACCCTGTTGATGCTCAAGGTGTACCGCGTTCGCTCTACACCAATCCGGAAGTGGCTTCCTTTGGACTGAGTGAAGAGGAGGCTAAAGAACAAGGTTATGATGTCCTCGTTGAACAATTACCATTTTCTTTCAACGGACGGGCCATTGCATCAACAGAGACGCAAGGATTTGTTAAACTGATTTCGGAAAGGAGGTATCATCAAATTTTAGGGGCTGTTATTGTTGGCGAACATGGGACAGATTTGTTGCAACAATTGATTTTATTGAGACAGGCAGAAGGAACTTTTGATCAAGTTGTTGATGCAGTCTATGCCCATCCGACAATTTCAGAACTCATTCAAGAAGTTGCTAAGCGAATTGTTCAGTAAAGACTTTAAAATAGGAGGAAGGATAATGCCAAACTATAAAGATTTACCACAAGAACTAACAAGAACAAGGACAAATGAAGCTGTTTCGGAACTTGTTGATTTGAAGGTTCACACGGCAACAGATATTGAAGCCCAAGAAGTTTCCAAAGAGCAAGCTAAAGATATGTATAAAACCATGTGGGATATTCGTAATTTTGAGGAAAATGCTAGACGTTTCTTTGCAGCGGGGCAAATTCCTGGTTTTGTTCATTTGTATGCAGGTGAAGAAGCCGTAGCCGCAGGAGTCTGTGCCAATTTAACGGATAAAGACTATATTACCAGTACCCACCGTGGACATGGTCATTGTGTGGCCAAAGGTGGTGACCTTAAGGGCATGATGGCTGAAATTTTTGGCAAGGAAACAGGTCTTGGCAAAGGTAAGGGTGGCTCCATGCACATTGCTGATTTGGACAAGGGAATCCTTGGTGCCAATGGTATGGTTGGTGGCGGTTTTGGTCTGGCAACTGGAGCTGCTATGCGTAATAAGTATCTTAAGACTGATGATGTTGCTGTTTGTTTCTTTGGAGATGGTGCCGCTAATGAAGGCCTTTTCCATGAATGTTTAAATATGGCTTCTATTTGGAAATTGCCTGTTGTTTTTATCAATGAAAATAACCTGTTTGCTGAATCAACACCACAATGGTATTCATCAGCATCAGCTACCATTGCCGAAAGGGCATTGGCTTATGATATGCCTGGTGTTCGTGTTAATGGGAAAGATCTCTTTGCCGTCTATCAAGTGGCTAAAGAAGCTGTTGAACGTGCTAGATCTGGTCAAGGGCCAACTTTGATTGAAGCTGTTACTTACCGTGATCATGGTCACTTTGAAGGGGATGAACAAAAATATAAAGCTCCAGACGGAGAAGAAAAAGACTGGGCAGATGTTGATCCACTAGAAGTTTTCCGCAATTATACTATTGAACATGAGCTATTGACAGAAGAAGAATTGGATGAAATATTAGAAGAATCAAAGAAAGATGTTGATGATGCCATTAAATATGCTCAAGACAGTCCAATTCCTAAAGCAGAATCACTACTTGAAGATGTATTTGCTGAGTAAAGGAGGTTAGAAATGGCTAGAGAACTATTATTTATGAAAGCAATTAATGAAGCGCTTGATATGGCAATGGCCAAAGATGACAAAATTATTTTACTTGGTGAAGATATTGCAGGTGGTGTTAAGGTTAAACATTTAGAAGAGCAAAACGAAGAAGCCTGGGGCGGTGTTATGGGGGTTACCAGCGGTTTAATGGCTAAATACAGTCGTGATCGTGTTATTGACACCCCTCTTTCAGAACATGGTTACATGTCAGCTTCTGTTGGGATGGCTTTGACGGGATTGCATCCTGTGCCAGAATTGATGTTCAATGACTTTATTGGTTTTTGTTTTGATGCTTTGATTGGCCAAGGGTCGAAAATGCGTTATATGTTTGGTGGCAAGGCAAAAGTGCCGATGACCGTTCGTACCATGCATGGTGCAGGCGCTTCAGCTGCTGCACAGCACTCAGGATCTTACTATGGCATCTTTGGTTCAATCCCAGGAATTAAGGTAGTTGTTCCAGCGACACCTTATGATGCCAAGGGTCTGCTTCTTTCTGCTCTTGAAGATGATAATATTGTTATCTTTTCAGAAGATAAGACGTTGTATGGCTTTAAAGGTGAAGTGCCAGAGGATTATTATACCGTTCCGATTGGAAAGGCAGCCGTCCGTCGTGAAGGTAATGATTTAACCATTGTAACTATTGGTAAAATGCTCTATGTGGCTTATGAAGTAGCAGATCGTTTGGCTAAGGATGGCATTTCTGTTGAAGTCATTGATCTTAGAACAGTTGCACCTTGGGATCAAGAAACCGTTCTAAATTCTGTGAAAAAGACAGGACGCTTGATTGTGATTGATGAATCAAACCCACATAATAATACAGCGACAGATATTGCTTCTGTTGTTAATGATAAGGCATTCGATTATCTAGATGGCCCAATTAAATGTGTTTGTGCACCAAATGTACCTGTTCCGTTTGCCATCAATCTTGAACAACTATACATCCCTAATGCAGACCGTGTCATTGAAGCAGCAGCTGAATTGATTGACGACTTGAAAGCATAGAAGGGGGGATAATATGGCTACAGAAATCGTGATGCCTAAATTAGGTTTAACCATGACAGAAGGGCTAATTAACCAATGGCTCGTTAAAGAAGGCGACACAGTTGCAGCTGGCGATCCCGTGTTGGAAATTAGTTCTGAAAAGTTAACAAGTGAAGTTGAAGCTCCAGAAGCTGGTGTTATTTTAAAAATAGTTAAGGGAGAAGGTGAGACTGTTCCTTGTAAACAAATCATTGCTTGGATTGGTCAAGAAGGTGAGGCTGTTCCTGACGCTGCAGGTGACGCTCCAGAAGTAGATACAGAAGCTGAAAGTGAAGTTGCTTCAGCAGGGCAAACAGTAGTTCCAGAAGAAAGCAGGACTGTTTCAGCAGCACCCGTTGCTGAAAAGCATGAAGACGGACGGATTTTTATCACACCGCTGGCCCGAAAGATTGCCAAGGAAAAAGGGCTAGACATTACTTATATCAAAGGAACAGGCGGTAACGGACGTATCACACGCCGTGACGTTGAAGCCTTTAATCCTGCTAGTATTCCTACAGCTGAACCTGTAACGGCTTTAGATGCTCCAACAAATGTAAACTATGGTGTTGGTTTAACAGGTATACGCAAAGTCATTGCTGAGCGCATGATGAGTAGTATCCATTCTAGTGCTCAATTAACGCTTCATCGAAAGGCAGATGTTACGCCTTTAATGGCTTTCAGGCAAGATATAAAAACTAAGGTTAATGCACCGCTTGAAAACGGGGAAATTGGCATTACAACCTTATTGACCAAAGCGGTAACGAAGGCTTTGAAAGATTATCCTGAAGCGAATGCTTGGTATGCAGGCGGTCAATATGAAGAAAAAGAAGATATTCATATTGGTATGGCAACTGCTTTGAGTGATGGTTTGGTCGTTCCTGTTATTCGTCATGCTGATAAATTAACGCTGTCAGATTTGGGACGAACTATTAAAGAAGAAGCAGAACAAGCACGTAAAGGAACTCTGGATCCATCCTTGTATTCAGGTTCCACATTCTCTATTACCAATCTAGGTGCTCAAGGCATTGAATACTTTACACCGATTTTGAATGCACCTGAAGTTGCTATCTTAGGTGTTGGGGCTATCCAGAAAGCTTTGACTCTTGATGAGAATGGTCAAGTAGCTGAAAAACAATTTTTACCACTTAGTTTGACCTTTGACCATCAAGTCTTAGATGGTGCACCAGCAGCTGAATTTTTAGGAGCTGTTATCTCCTACTTGGAAGATGCTTATAGTCTGGTATTCTAATAAGCAGAAGTAAAAGAGAAAGGGAAAATTTAATTGATTTTCCCTTTCTCTTTTTGAGATTAAATATTACGCGTTATTTGAGCTACTTTATGCAATAATTTCTGGCGATCGTCATCAGATATTTTTTCGATACTGGTTAATTCAGTTAATTTCACTGGTGAGATAGCACAAGGTTTTAGAATTTGCTTTTTCAAGACTTTACCATAGTCTTGGACGAAAGGCATAGCAAAAGATGGTGTGTTGTGAGTCGTGATGATCCAAGCAGATTTTCCTTGTAAATGCCCTTCAAGACCAACTTTTTTATAAGAATAAGCAAAGTCAGCTACAAAGACTCGGTCAATAAAGCCTTTGAGTATAGCCGGCATACCGCTCCACCAGATAGGAAAGATGAAGATCAGATGATCTGCCCAAGTAACTAAGTCGCGGTATTTCTCCATTTCAGCAACCTTAGCCAAATCACGTCGTTTATGAGTTTCATTAAATTGCAAAACGGGGTCGAAATGCTCAGCGTACAAATCTAAAGTACTAACAGTGTGTTCTTTGGAAAGATTTGTTTGAACTTGTTTGAGAATTTCAGCATTAAAACTAGTTGGATTTGGATGTGTGTAAACAATTAAAATTTTCATGTTTGTTCTCCTTTAATGTAAATATCAAGCATATGATTAATAGTCGTGTGGATAGCTTGATTATCAAGGTCGCGCCCAATGGGACTGTTGGCTAGAACAGCAAGACCTGAGATAAAACTCCAGAAGTGAAAAAGTGTCTCAGCTTCACTATTAGTGAAGCTCTCCTCTTTACGGAGATCGAAAACAATACGTTTAAATTTATCAAGCCCCGGTAAGTCAGAATCCAGTACAATAGTCTCCTGAGTAATTTTCATATACTTAAAGGGAAATTTAATAAAGAGGGCTTCAAAGAAATAAGGATAACGTTTAGTAAAAGTAATGAGATTAAATCCCATTTGAGCGAGCTGATCTCGAGCAGAAACTTTTTGATCAATCCCTTGAGCTATTTCCTGATTGAGAAAAGTCGAAAGTCGTGTCAAGACAACTCTCAGATAATCTTCCTTACTCTTAAAGTGGCGGTAAGGAGTCCCATGAGTGACGCCGCAGTTTTTAGCAATAGTTCTAAGAGAGAGCTGATCAAGGCCATTTTTTTTGATTTCTTCAACTCCTGTTTGAATGAGCTTTTCTTTCAGTTGAGCTGTATTGCGCTTCATTGTTTTCCTCCGAAAGTAGACATTGTCTACCTTGTTTATAAGTATACATCGTCTACTTTATTTTGTCAAACCTCTACTGCAAAAGTGACGTGATACAATAATCGGCTGATACTGCTTACTGCATAATAGGATTTCTAAGCAACTATTGGAGTGAACCATTCCTTTCCTTTGAGACTTTTTTTGATAGTCATCTTAGGCAGTATCGCTCTCTAAGCTTGATTGTGGTTATCTTTAGAGGTCACTAATTCTTTATATATTAATGACGTAACGCTTGGCTGGCAGTTCTTGCGTCTTAATTTTTAGCTTCAAACCTTTAAAGGTTCGCTAGTTCACTGGTCTATTAAAGTATCTCTTGCTTTTGTAAGTGATAACTCTAGCAGTTTGAGGAACTGTCGGAGTTACTTGATCCCATGAACGGATTGGACAATCTTATATTAAGCGACATCATTAGCACCTCTGATTGGGGTATAGAGTTCTGAAGATTTTACATATCACTGAAAAAAGATGTGATATAATAAAACTATGTCTAAAAAACCTACGTCAGCCTATGTGCATATTCCTTTTTGTACACAGATTTGCTATTATTGCGATTTTTCAAAAGTTTTTATTAAGAATCAGCCTGTAGATGCTTATTTGGAGGCCCTGATTAAGGAGTTTAATGATTACTATCAGATTAAGGACTTGCAAACCCTCTATATTGGCGGCGGTACACCAACAGCCATTTCTGGGGAGCAATTGGATTACCTGCTGACTAATCTGTCGAAAAATCTCAATCTTAATATGTTGGAAGAATTTACCATTGAAGCAAATCCGGGAGATTTGACACCGGATAAAGTAGCAGTGTTGAAGCAATCAGCTGTTAATCGTGTTTCTTTAGGTGTACAGACTTTTAATAATAAGCATCTGAAACAAATTGGACGCGGACATAATGAAGCTCAGATTTATGAAAGTATTGACAGTTTAAAAAGTGCTGGTTTTGATAATATTTCTATTGACTTGATTTATGCCCTGCCCAATCAAACCATAACTGATGTCAAAGAAAATGTAGCTAAAGCGCTGGCCTTGGATATTCCGCATCTGAGCCTTTACAGTTTGATTTTGGAACATCATACGGTTTTTATGAATAAAATGCGACGCGGGAAACTCAATCTGCCAGCAGAAGATTTGGAGGCGGAAATGTTTGACTATATCATTTCTGAAATGGAAGATCATGGTTTTGAGCATTATGAAATTTCTAACTTTACCAAGCCTGGTTTTGAAAGCCGTCACAATCTGATGTATTGGAACAATGCTGAGTATTTTGGCTGCGGTGCAGGGGCTTCGGGCTATGTTGATGGTATCCGCTATCGTAACCGCGGGCCTATCCAGCATTATTTGAAAGCTATTAAGGAAAAGAGACAGGCTCGCTTTCAAGAAGAAAGGTTAAGTCAATCGGAGAAAATGGAAGAAGAACTCTTTTTGGGTTTGCGAAAGAAATCGGGGATTTCAATTCAGCGATTTGAAGACAAATTTGGTTTGCCTTTAATGGAAGTTTATGGTCAGGCTATTGATGACTTAGAGAAGGATGGTCTGATTTTAGTGGAAAAAGATTGTATTAGGATGAGTAAAAAAGGTCTCTTTTTGGGAGATACTGTTGCTGAGAAATTTATTTTGGAGCAGAAATAATCATGGGGAAAAAATTTAAAACACGTTATCAAATACCTTTTTATGAAAGTGATGTCAATCATAATGTTAAGCTGCCTCACATTTTGTCAGTTGCCTTACAGATTGCTAGCGATCAGTCTGTTAGTTTAGGTTTGGGAGATGAGCGCATTTTTAAAGATTATAATTTAGTCTGGGTTGTCTCAGAACACGAGGTGACCATTGACCGCTTACCACGTTTTAATGAAATTGTGGAGATTGAAACAGAGCCAATTTCATACAATCGTTATTTTTGTTATCGTGAGTTTCGCATTTACGATCAAAATGGTGAAAAGCTTGTAGATATTTTTTCAACCTTTGTTCTTATGGATTATGATACACGCAGGGTGCATGATGTCCCAGAAGATTTGGTTGCTCCTTATGAGTCTGAGAAAATCAGAAAAATTTTAAGGGGGCCAAAGTATAAAGCTTTGGAAAAAGCGACTGACACGCTTTATCATGTTCGATATTTTGACCTTGATATTAATGGACATGTCAACAACAGCCGTTATCTTGAATGGATGTATGATGTCCTTGATTTTAATTTTTTAAAAGCATATACTCCGAAAAAAATTAACCTCAAGTATGTCAAAGAGGTGCAATATGGCAGTGACATTGAATCACGTTTGGAACAAGATGGCTTAATCACCAAGCATGAGATTACTTCAAACGGGTACGTTAATGCACAAGCCATTACGCAGTGGGAAAAAATATAACTAGATGATGGAGCTAAGCCATGCAAGAGAAGAAATGGTTAGATTGGCTAATTCGTTTGCAGTCATTGGCACAAGCGGGTCTGGCCTATGGTAAGGATAAATATGATATTGAGCGATTTGAAGAGATTCGAGATCTCTCTGTGCAAATGCTAACGGCTCTTTCTGATTTGCCAGCTCAAAAAGTTGAAAATCTCTTTGCTAGTGAGACTGGCTATCAAACACCAAAGATTGATACCCGTGCCGCTATTTTTAAAGAAAATAAAATCCTGCTCGTCCAAGAGGCCAATGGCACTTGGGCGTTGCCGGGAGGGTGGTGCGATGTTGATCAGTCTGTCAAGGAAAATACTATCAAAGAAGTTAAGGAAGAAGCAGGTTTAAATGTTGTCTTAGATAAAGTAATAGCAGTACAAGATAGAGATAAACATAACCAACCGCCTTATGCTTATAAAATTTGTAAAATTTTTTCACTCTGTTATGCAACTGGTGGCGCTTTTACTAAAAATCTTGAGACCATTGCTAGTGACTATTTTGAACGAGATCAATTGCCAACATTAGCTCAAGCTAAGACCAATGAAGACCAAATTCAAATGTGCTTTGCCGCTTATGAAAATGATGATTGGAAAACTGTAATAGATTAAAGGAGTTAGGATTAATGACATACAAGGGTTACCTTATTGACCTTGATGGGACCATCTATAAAGGAAAAGACAGAATTCCTGCTGGAGAAGATTTTGTTAAACGATTGCAGGAAAGACAGTTTCCCTATATTTTAGTGACTAATAATACAACACGTACGCCCGAAATGGTTCAAGAAATGCTAGCAACCTCTTTTAATATCAAAACGCCACTTGAAACTATTTACACAGCGACCTTAGCGACTATTGATTATATGAACGATATGAAACGTGGGAAAACAGCTTATGTCATTGGTGAAACAGGACTTAAAAAGGCTGTTGCTGAAGCGGGGTATCGTGAAGATAGTGAGAATCCTGCTTATGTAGTGGTTGGTTTAGATACGAATTTGACTTATGAAAAGCTAACTCTGGCGACTTTGGCCATTCAAAAAGGGGCTGTTTTTATTGGAACAAATCCTGATCTCAATATTCCAACAGAGCGCGGCTTATTGCCGGGAGCGGGGGCTATTTTATTTCTTTTGGAAAAAGCAACACGTGTTAAGCCTATTATTATTGGTAAGCCTGAAGCTGTTATCATGAATAAAGCTTTAGATCGTCTGGGCGTCAAACGCCATGAAGCGATAATGGTTGGCGATAATTATCTGACAGATATTACTGCTGGCATTAAAAATGATATTGCAACGCTTTTGGTGACGACAGGTTTCACCAAACCAGAAGAAGTACCTGCTTTGCCAATTCAGCCAGATTTTGTTTTATCCAGTCTTGCGGAGTGGGATTTCGATGAAAGATAAGTTTCACTTTATTTTTAGCCTTCTTTTTTTGCTGGCTTTTTCAGTTCTTGCCACCATTTATTTAGTCTGGCTTTTTTATCCTTTAGAGATATCTTTGTTGGGTTTGGAAAAAGTGGTTTATATGAAAAGCGGTCAGATTCAGGATAATTTCAATCGTTTAATGCTTTATTTGACCAGTCCTTTTCATTGGCAGCTGGTTATGCCTGATTTTCCTTCTTCCAAAGATGGTTTGCACCATTTTGAGCAAGTAAAATGGCTTTTTCATTTAGCACAAATCTGTTTTCTTTTAACCCTGCCTAGTTTTCTTTTTTTTATGAAAAATGTCGTTCAAAAAGGCTATGGTGTCTTGTATCAACGATCTCTAAAGTTTACAGCACTTATCCCTCTTATTTTGACTCTAATCGCTGTGGGAATAGGTTTTGATAGTTTTTTCACACTTTTTCATCAAGTCCTTTTTGCAGGGGATGAGACTTGGCTTTTTAACCCAAACACAGACTCTGTTATCTATATTTTGCCTGAAGCCTTCTTTTTACACTGCTTTTTGCTTTTTCTGATTCTTTATGAGGTTTCATTTTGCAGCCTTTTGTGGCAGATTAGAAGGAAAAACAAAGAGAACAGAGGCAGTACAGAAGAGACAAAACGGTTCTAATAACTGGTTTGTTTTCTTTTTTTACGTTTTTCCTTTGCAGTTTTAGCAGTAAAATTCTAAAATAATAGTTATTATCTTGTTGCTAGGAGTTAAGAATGTTAGAGTTAAAGCATATTACTAAAGTATATGAAACTGCGGGTATTAAGCGAATGGCTTTGGAAAATGTTAGTGTCAACTTTCGTGCCAATGAATTTGTTGCGGTTTTAGGGCAGTCCGGCTCAGGGAAAACGACCTTGCTTAATATTATTGGCGGTTTGGATCAATACACGACTGGTGATTTATTAATCAACGGAAAATCGACCAAAGATTTTAAAGACAAAGACTGGGACAGCTATCGCAATAATACTATTGGTTTTGTTTTTCAGTCTTATAATCTCATTTCGCATCAAACAGCGCTGGCTAATGTTGAATTAGCCCTAACCCTATCAGGTGTTTCAAAAGCTGAACGCCGAAAACGTGCTTTGGATGCTTTGAAGCGGGTTGGTTTGGAAGATGAGATTAATAAAAAGCCCAACCAAATGTCAGGTGGTCAGATGCAGCGGGTTGCGATTGCGCGTGCCTTAGTTAATAATCCTGATATCTTACTGGCTGATGAACCAACAGGGGCTTTAGACTCAGAAACATCCTTGCAGATTATGGATTTGCTAAAGGAAATTGCTCAAGAGCGTTTAGTCATTATGGTAACTCATAATCCCGATTTAGCAGAAAAATATTCTAATCGCATTATCAAGGTTCTTGATGGTCATATTATTAATGACAGCAATCCATATACTGACGATGAGATCAGAAAAGCAACTGTTGATTTTAAAAAGACTAAAATGTCTTTTACAACAGCTCTTTCGCTTTCTTTTAATAATTTATTGACCAAGAAGGGACGAACCTTGCTAACTGCCTTTGCAGGATCTATTGGGATCATTGGGATTGCTTTGATCTTATCGCTGTCAAATGGTGTGCAAAAATATATTGCTAAAACGCAAGAAGATACGCTGGTTGCTTATCCTTTATCTATCGAAAAGTCTTCCAATAAAAATTTTATCGGACTTCTTGCAGCTAATAGTAATGAAAACAAGAAGTCTGATAAGAAAAAGACAAACAAGAAGATTGGAACCAATAGTATCCTAAAGAATATGATTTCAACGCAGGTCGTTGATAATGATTTGGCTTCATTTAAAACTTATATCAAAAAACATCAAAAGAAATTTGCTGCTGTTACCAAAGATATTCAGTATTCTTATAAAATAACACCTCGAATTTATCAGTCTGATACTTCAAAGGGAGTCAAAGCTGTCAATCCTAATACTTTAAGCAAAGATCTGAAAGATACCAGCACAAGTATTCAAACAGTCGTTTCTAACCTTGATATTTGGCAAGAATTATCTTCTAATGAAAAAATGCTGTCTTCACAATATCAAGTTATTTCAGGGCATTTGCCAAAGCAATATAATGAAGTTGTGCTTATGGCTGATGAAAACAACAAAATTGATGATTATGTTCTTTACAGTTTGGGAATTAAAGATGCCAAGCAATTAAATAGCAAAACGATTAAAAAAGTCAAAGCCAGCAGTTACCATTATAAAGATTTGATTGGCAGAACTTACAAGCTCGTTATCAATTCTGATCTTTACCAAAAAGAAGGTAATGCTTGGATTGATCGTTCTGATAATGATGCTTACATGAAGCAAGTCATCAATGCTGCTGAAAATATTAAGATTGTTGGTATTGTCAAACCACAAGAAGGAACAACAAGCGAAAGTTCCAGTGCCGGTGTTGGTTACAGCCATGATTTAACTGATTATCTTGCTAAAAAAATCAAGAGCAGCACTATTGCCAAAGAGCAGCTGGCTAATAAGAAATTGAATGTCTTTACCGGTCAATCCTTTTCAAGCGGTAACAAAACTTTCTCCTCAGACAATTTGAGTGTTCAGCAGCAAGCTAGTATGGCTTCGATGTCAGCTGAAGAATTAGCTGATTATGTCAATCGTTACAATGAAAATGCCAATGCAACTTATAAAGATAACTTGGAAAAAATTGGTATCATTGATAACAATAATCCAGAAACCATTCATTTTTATGCCTCTTCTTTCAAAGATAAGGAAGCTCTGAAGGATTTAATCAGTGATTATAATAAAAAAGTCAAAAAGGATAAGCATAAGTCTAGAGTAATTCGTTATACAGATACAGTTGGTTTGATGATGTCATCAGTAACAACAATGATTAATGCCGTCACCTATATTTTAATTGGTTTTGTTGCTATTTCCTTGATTGTATCGTCTATTATGATTGGTATTATTACCTATATCTCTGTTTTAGAACGCACCAAGGAAATTGGTATTTTGCGTGCTATGGGGGCTTCTAAGAGGGATGTGACCCGTATTTTTACAGCAGAGACCATTATTGAAGGTGCTATCGCTGGAGTACTTGGAATCTTGATTACCCTTTTACTAAATATTGCGATTACACTTATTGTGAAAAATTGGCTGAATATCAATCATATCTCTTCCCTACCTATTTGGTCAGCAATTGTTCTCATTGCTATTTCTATCGTACTCACCGTCTTTGCAGGCATTCTGCCATCACGTGTAGCAGCTAAAAAAGATCCCGTCGAAGCCTTACGGACAGAATAAAGACAAAAGCGAAACAAAAAGATAATAATTGTTTCGCTTTTTTATGCACCATTATCTAATAAGTCCTTTTAAAAGACTCAATTAAAAATAGTTAAAGTTTGTTTTAAAAGGATGATAAAAATTTTAATGGCAAGCATTTTCCATATTTTAACTTTTAATTTTAAATTTATGAAACTTACGTTCTTTGGTTGAAGAACGTATAAAGATATTCCAATATAGCCAAAAAAGCAAAGCCCCAGCCACACATTGCTAAAACTGATGCAGCCGTTTTATTTCCTAAAAGATTAGCAACAAAATTAACAATTGAAGGAGAAAGAAAGGCACCTAGATTGATTCCCATTAGAATAACTGAAGTTGTCAATGTTCCGCCCTCTTTGGGGCCAACCTGTGCTGCTCGGAGAAAAGCTTGTGGAAAAACCCAACCAAAGAAAATTCCAGCAATAATAACTCCCAAAACAACCATAGCTGCATTACTGGCACTGGCAACAATGAAGAAGCCCATAGCTATACCTGTCAATGAGATGGGTAGCATAAAATTACCAACGCGCTTACTTAATTTTCCAAAGGCAATAGCTGAAAACATAGATGACAGCCCTAATACTGCAAGAATAGAAGAGGCTGCTGAAGCAGAAATGAGGCCAGTTTCAGCTCCAAAAAGTGCCATCTTAATGGTCATCATCATAAACATGCCAAAGATAATGAGAAAAAGCAAGGCCAAGAGAAGGATATGTCCATTAATAGAATCCGCCAATTTTGGTCTTTCTTTTTTAATAGTTGGTTGATCGTCAGAAATAACAACAAAAGCGCCGAAGAGAATAAGCGGAATAAGAGCAATAAAATATCCCATAAAGGCAACTTTCCAACCAGCTAATACCAAGGCTCCTAATAAGAAACCAAAACCAGCATTTCCAAGATTTTGACCAGTATTTTGAAATCCTAACATATCGGATAATTCTTGGTCTTTATAAAAACGATACATTAAACTAACTGAAAAAGGATTAAATAAACCAATTCCACAGCCCATAAGGAAACGTAAGAAGACAATAGCATAATAATTAGGAATAAAAGCAGGTAAAACACCACCTAAAAGGTACATCAACAAACCAGCCATAATAGTACGTTTAATACCAAATTTATTAGCAATCGTATCTGCAAAGAGAATGAGCAGAAGCACTCCGAAATTTGGAAGAGTTGAAATCATCTCAATTTCTGCTGTTGACTGTTGAGTAAAAGTCTTTTGCAACAGATTATTGGCAATAGAAATCGAAGGAGCTGTCATGGCTAGAATGGATAGAGACAAGACTGAAATTTTAAAAAACCAAGAGCTTGGACTGAGATTTTTTTGATTCATGAGAGCCTCCTAATTGTATTTTTTAATATCGTTAGCGGCAGCTAGACCAGCTAAACGTCCAGATGTCCATGAGAAGCCTGAAGCTAAACCTTCATAAGCAGGATAATTGCGAGGGGCATAATAACCACCAGCATTAGCTCCGCCAGTATAAAGTCCAGGAATTGCTTTCATATAAGCATCAAGAACGCGAAGATCTTTATCAACACGGACACCGCCAACTGTTCCTAAATAAACCACTTGAGCGATAAAAGCATAAAATGGTCCCTTCTTGACATCATATTTAAGTGATGATGCAGATTTACTGAATATTTCATCGTTTTGGCTTGCAATGGCCTTGTTGTATTCTGCCACGGTTGCCTTAAAAGCGATAGGATCCATTCCGGAATTCTGAGCTAGCTCTTCAAGACTGTCTCCTTTAAAAGCGATGCCTTGTTGGACTGCTTGCTCAGCTAAGCTTACAAAATCTCCCTTAGCCTGAGAAGCACCCGGTCCGGATTTGGAAATAGTAAGCAGTGGCTGCTTCGTATAACTTTCAAGTGTTGCTGTGTCCATGACATAGTAATATTTACTACCTACACCATAGGCAGCGTTGGACCATTGAACCGTATCATAAACGACATCTTCATTGGTAAAACGAGAACCATTTGGATCTACCCAAAGCAAAGATGAAAGCAAAAGTTGTGTTAGAGGTGAATCATTAAAGCCCGCTAATTGCTTGCCTTTGGTTTCTTGGGTAACAGTGGATTGAGCCATTTGCGCTGCATGAATAAGAGCTGATCCATCAATATTAACTCCTCCAGCAGCTTCCATAGCTGACAAGCCTTCTCCCATATTAGGAACACCTAAAGTGCGAAGATTTAAAGTTCGCATAACCTTGGCTACACGTCTTTTATCACCGCCAAAGCCACCTGTAGTAATAATGCTAGCTTTAGCATGCACTGTCATACTTTCTCCTGCATCATTGAGAGCTTTCAAACCACGGACATGTCCATTAGAATCTTGAAGGAGTTCCGTCATTCTGACACCAAAGATAAAGGTGACTCCCATTGCTTCCAACGATTTTTGAATTTGCAGATAACTAGAGTCCTTATTCATATACATGTGATAAGAACCACCTTGGTAATCATTACCAAAATGTGCAAATTGAGTAGAATTCTTAGTTGGATTGAGCTTAATTTCCATTCCCAATTTTTCAATTTCCTCTAAAGTTTCTTTAGCATGTTCGATGATGTTTTTTAACAAAGCACCATTACTTAGAAAATGATTATGTTCTTGCAGTTGTCTGATGGCTTCTTGCGTAGAAAGCTTTAAACCTGCAGCGTTTTGCTCTTTAGTGTTAATGGCAAAAAAACCTGAGGAAATTCTAGTATTCCCACCAATTTGTTTTAATTTTTCGAGAACCAAGACTTTAAGTCCATTTTGAGCGGCAGCATGAGCAGCAGCTAAACCAGCACCGCCAGCTCCAGCAACGACGACATCAACTTTGTATTCTTTTTCCATATGACAGTTCCTCGCATTTTTAATTTATGTTATAATTATAAGTGAAAAACATCACATTTGAAAAGCCTTACAAATATCTTAAAAAATGACTTTTTATGACTTTTAGATGGGAGGTTTGCTTAGTATGGTCCGTTTTATTTCAAATACCTTATCGCAAACTCTAAATGAACCCTTTCAGCAATCTCATAAATCTTGCAAACATCTTTATATTTTGGAAATTCTTTCGCAGGTGGTTATTGTTTCAGACCAAAAACAAGTCCCTTTACAACCTTATGATATTATCCTCGCTCAATCTTTTAATCACTTGCAGATAGACTCTCTAGATAGAAATCCCATTTTACTGCGTTTATATAGTCTTGATTTTGACCTACCGTCACCGCTCAATCAATATACTGTGGGCGACAATCCTCTCATTCATGATTTAATGAATGATCATACAAGTGAAGATGCTTATATTCTTTTTACAAATCTATCCGATTTAATTTGCCATGCCTATCTTGATGCCCTTGAAAAATTAGAAAATCTAAGAGACAATAATGATGAACAAGTCTATATTGATTTTCAAAGGCAAAAGCTAGCAGGTTTGTTATTTACGGAGCTCCTGCGTCAACATGATGCTAAAGTATCTAAATTTGCCTCTCGCTTTCCTTCAGTAAATGTTAAGTATGCTTCTAAGGATAGCCAATCAGGTGCTATTATGAAATACGTTTCAGATAATGTTCATCATATTAGCTTAAAAGAAGCGGCAGCTCATTTTTTTTTATCAAGCCAATTATTTTTCAAGGCTCTGCCACGAGCTTTTTGGTATTTCTTTTAATCAATTAAAAACAACCATTCGTTTAGAAATTGCTAAAGAACAATTGCGACTGACAACTAAAAGTGTAGAAGAAATTAGCCAAGAATTAGGCTACAAAGCTGTTTCAAATTTTCATCGTAATTTTAAAAGTCAGACGGGCATGACACCAAATGATTATCGACAAGATAAACAATAGAAAGATACTTAAATAAAAGTTAAAAAAAGTCATTATATAAGATATGACTTTTTTTAATCGCAAGATGCATTTTTCTGTATAATAGAGATAGAATAATCAGAAAAAGAAAGGAACTATCGATGAAATTAGTTGCTATTGTTGGTTCTAATGCCTCCTTTTCCTATAATCGTTTATTGTTGCAATTTATTAAAGAGCGGTTCGGTCAAGCTTTTGCATTGGAGATTTTGGAAATTAAAGAGCTCCCTCTTTTCAATCAAGATAGTAGTGCTGCAGATTGTCCTCTTATTCAAAAGCTTAATGAAGATATCTTAAATGCAGATGGCATCATTATTGCGACAGCAGAGCACAATCAAACCATTACAGCCAGTTTAAAATCCATGCTTGAATGGTTATCTTACCAGCTTCATCCCTTTAAAAATAAACCTGTCATGATTGTCGGAGCTTCTTATTATAATCAGGGAACTTCTCATGCACAAGAGCACTTAAGGCAAATCCTAAATGCTCCCGGTCTTGATGCTTGGGTCATGCCCGGAAATGAATTTTTTCTAGGGAATGCCTCAGAAGTCTTTGATGAAAATAATCAAATAAAAGATGATGATACCGTTATTTATCTTGCGCAATGTTTACAACGTTTTATTCGCTATGTCACTGTTGTTCAGGAGTTAAAGGGAGATTCCATTCAACTTAGTGATGCAATTTCAGGAGCATCAGAATCAGTCCAAGAGGACTCTGCTGCATCTGCTATGCTAGAAAAGCGATTGTCACTACAAAAGAAAGAGACCAATACTCCCTTTGAAAGAGCACTAGATAAAACTTATGGACCGGCTTTGAAAGATACACTTGAAGATCCATTTGATAAGGATTTAGATGCCCAATACAAAGCAATCAAAAAACAACCAATACCTTTTGAAAAAGCCTTAGACAATATCTTTGGAAAAGATTTAGGTATCGAAACAACCGATCCGCTGGATAATTTATTAAGATAAGAACAGTAAATGTCAGATTGATGAAATAGTTTATTTTAGACTGGTTTCATCAATTTTTTGATTTGATAAACTAAAAATTTTTAAACGTTTTTTCTTGAAATCGGACAAAGCTTAGTTACATTTTAAAAATACAGAAATATTTCTATATTTTTTCATTTATATTGTTAAAATATTTCGTAGATAGTGGTATAATAGAAACGCTTACAGTAAAGCAAATAAAAAAGCACCGAATCGGTGCGCACTTTTTCAAGTTGTGTACGGACTGGATTAAAAATCACTGCCTTATTTTAACTTGCTGTGTTGTTTTGAATGGTTCTAAAATATATATGCAGTTTTTTTTAATTATTCACAAAGTATTACTCTTTCTTTAAGAATTTTTCAGTGAAAAATGCTACAATTAGATAAATAAAGAAAGGGTTGTCTGTATGGAACATAAAAAGAAGGATTTTAGCCTATCATGGTTTTTTCGATGGTTTTTGGATAACAAAGCAATCACCGGTTTTTTGGTGACTTTATTATTGGGATTGAATATTTTTGTATTAAGTAAAATTAGTTTTATTTTCCTTCCTGTCTTAGAATTTATCGGAGTTATTATGCTGCCAGTTATTCTAGCGGGTCTTTTGTATTATTTATTAAATCCAATTGTTGATTTTATGGAAAAGCATAGAATCAACCGCTTAGTCGCGATTACGATTGTCTTTATTTTGATTGCATTACTTTTAATTTGGGGATTAGCTGTAGCTATTCCGAGTTTGCAGCATCAGATAGTTAGCTTTGCAAAAAATTTGCCAGCTAATTTGAAAAAATCGAATAAAATTATTCAGGATTTTTTAGAAAATCGGATTTCTGATGATGTCAAGCCCCAATTGGAAGAGATTGCAAATAATTTTTCAAATCAAGTGACAACTTGGGCAAGTCATTTTTCATCGAAAGCAGTGAATTGGGTTAGTACATTGATTAGTACGGCTTCGCAGGTGATTGTAGCGATTATTATCATGCCCTTTATCCTTTTTTATCTTTTACGAGATGGAAAAAATTTGAAATCTTATTTGACAAAATTCATGCCAACAAAGTTTCGTGACCCTGTTGGTCAAATTTTGACAGACGTCAATACACAGCTTGCTAATTATGTTCGTGGTCAGGTGACTGTTGCTATCATTGTAGCGATTATGTTTATCATTTTCTTTAAGATAATAGACCTTCGTTATGCGGTTACGCTTGGAGTAACTGCAGGGATTTTAAATTTGGTTCCCTACTTAGGAAGTTTTCTCGCGATGTTACCGGCTCTTGTCTTAGGTTTGATTGCTGGGCCAATTATGCTATTGAAAGTTATTGTTGTCTTTATTGTAGAGCAAACGATTGAAGGGCGGTTTGTATCACCATTGATTTTGGGTAGTCAATTGAATATCCATCCGATTAATGTCCTTTTTGTCCTTTTGACAGCTGGTTCTATGTTTGGTATTTGGGGTGTTTTACTGGGAATTCCAATTTATGCTTCTGCAAAAGTTGTGATTACTGCTATTTTTAAATGGTATAAAAAAGTTAGCGGTTTGTACGAAGAGGAATTAGTAGATGAAACAGGAGAGAGAATTGAACAACAGTAAAAAAATGGTTGCTTCTCTACAAAAGCAGGATTTGGCGCATGCTAATAAATATTTTGAGAGAGCCCTAACAAATGATACAGAAGAAGAATTACTTGAATTGGCCGATTACTTAGAAAGTATCGGCTTTTTCCCTCAAGCTAAGCAAATTTATGAAAACTTAGCTCCCCACTATCCAGAATCCTATATTAGTTTAGCACAGATTGCTAGTGAAGATGGGAAAGTGGAAGAGGCCTTTGCTTATCTAGAAGAAATTAAGTTTGATAGTGATTGGTACGTGACAGCTCTATTGGTCAAAGCTGATTTGTACCAAATGGAAGGGTTGCCAGACGTTGCAAGAGAAAAATTAGCCGAGGCAAAGCAATTGTCCGATGAACCCTTAGTAATTTTTGGTTTGGCTGAAATAGATTTTGAATTGGGAAATTTTAATCAAGCCATTAAAGAGTATGCTAGTTTAGACAATCGTATCATTTATGAGCAGACAGGTATTTCTACTTATCAGCGAATTGGCGTTTCCTATGCAAATCTTGGTAAATTTGAAGCAGCGGTTGAATTTCTTAAAAAAGCCTTAGAGATTGAATATGATGATATGGTGGCCTTTGAACTAGCAACTATTTTATATGATCAGAAAGAATATCAAAAAGCCAATCTGTACTTTAAGCAAATTGATACGATTTCGTCAGAATTTGAGGGCTATGAGTACGGTTATGCTTTGTCGCTTCATGCAGAACATCAGACAGAAGAAGCATTACGCCTCACGCAGCAGGGCTTATCGAAAAATCCGTTTGACACTCGTCTTTTGCTACTGGCTTCACAACTTTCTTATGAGCTACACGATGAGCAAAAGGCAGAAGAATATCTGCTGCAAGCGCAAGAAAATGCTGAAGACGAGGAAGAAATCGTACTACGTTTGACGAATCTTTATGTGCAGCAAGAGCGTTTTGATGAAGTTTTAGAATTTGAAAAGCGAGATGTAGACAATGTTCTGACGAGATGGAATATTGCGCGTGCCTATCAAGCGTTGGAACATACAAAAGCAGCTGTAGAGCGCTATCGTCTGTTGCTCTCAGACTTAAAGGAAAATCCAGAATTTTTAGAGCAATATATCTATCTACTTCGTGAAACCGGTGACTTTGAAGAAGCAAAATACCAAGCAGAGCATTATCTTCGCCTCGTTCCAGATGATGGTATCATGCAAGAATTGTATGCTAGTTTGTAAAAAGAGTAACAAGCACTATCCTATAAGGCGCATGAGAATTATGCTATAATGATGAGCGTGATATTTAGAAAGGATCAAGAAAATGGCTGAAAAATTTGGTGCGGATTTAATTGTGGATAGTTTAATCAATCACAAGGTGGATTATGTATTTGGGATTCCTGGCGCAAAGATTGACCGTGTGTTTGATACATTAGAAGACAAAGGACCACAGCTTATTGTTGCTCGTCATGAACAAAACGCAGCTTTTATGGCGCAAGGGATCGGACGGATTACTGGAGAACCGGGAGTGGTGATTGCAACGAGCGGACCAGGAGCTTCAAACTTAGCTACAGGCTTGGTAACAGCAACAGCAGAAGGTGATCCAGTGCTAGCTTTAGCCGGTCAGGTCAAACGAGCTGATCTTCTCAAACGTGCACATCAGTCCATGGATAATGCTGCACTGTTTAAGCCGATTACCAAGTATTCTGTCGAAGTGCAAGATGGCAATACTCTTTCAGAAATCATTGCCAATGCGTATCGTCATGCCAAGTCAGGAATGCCGGGGGCAAGTTTCATTTCCATTCCACAGGATGTGGTGGATAGTCAGGTGCAAGTGAAAGCAATTAAACCGCTGACGGATCCGCAGTTGGGTTCTAGCTCGGTGGCTGACATC
>ERZ772924.384-NODE-384-length-21837-cov-14.206271_pt1 | contig 21837 bp, 14 predicted proteins | sample MGYA00512116_ERZ772924 | MGnify/ENA primary metagenome ERZ772924 (study PRJEB29015, sample SAMEA2737920) | human oral metagenome | biome: human oral; feature: human-associated habitat; material: dental | place: China | collected 2134 ...
GCTTGCAATTTGATCAAACAACATCTTAGTCACCTAAACCGCTAAAATCGACTTTAGGAACCGCCTTTTCCTCTTCTGGAGTTTGAAGGAAGTCTGCTGCTTTAAAACCAAATAGTCCTGCAATAATATTGCTTGGGAAGGTTTGTAGTTTGAGATTATAGTTGCTAACAACACTATTATAGAGTTGACGCGAGTAAGAAATTTTATTTTCTGTATTGGTCAACTCCTCTTGCAACTTGATAAAGTTGGTACTAGCTTTCAAGTCAGGATAATTTTCAGCAACTGCAAAAATACCTGAGACTTGGCGAGTAAGGGCATCACTGGCCTTCATAGCCTCTGCAGGAGAAGTTGCTGCTGCTACTTGATTACGAAGTTGAGTCACCTTTTCAAGAGTTGAACCTTCATACTTAGCATATCCTTTGACTGTTTCAATCAAGTTTGGCAAAAGATCATTTCGACGTTTCAATTGAACATCAATCTGACTCCAAGCCTCCTTTGTTTGCATGCGATTTTTAACCAAACCATTATAGCTAACAATCACAAAAATGACGATAAGAGCTAAAACTCCAAGAACAATCCAAATCATATTCTATTCCTTTCTACTTTTAGATTAGTACTAGTATATCAAATTTTCTATTATTTGTGGTAAAATAAGATTAGACTAAAGAAGGAATCTACTATGAAACCAGAAACATTTTACAGCTTGCTTGCCGAGCAAAATCTTCCACTTTCAGACCAGCAAAAAAAACAATTTGAACGGTATTTTGAACTCTTGGTCGAGTGGAATGAAAAGATGAACCTGACCGCTATTACTGACAAAGAAGAAGTCTACCTTAAACACTTTTATGATTCGCTTGCGCCCATCTTACAAGGCTTGATTTCAAATGAAACTATCAAACTTCTTGATATCGGAGCTGGGGCAGGATTTCCTAGCCTTCCTATGAAAATCCTCTATCCCCAGTTAGATGTGACCATCATTGATTCGCTAAATAAGCGCATCAACTTCCTCCAACTATTGGCTCAGGAGCTGGATTTGGATGGTGTTCACTTCTACCATGGTCGTGCAGAAGACTTTGCCCAAGATAAGAACTTCCGTGCTCAGTTTGATGTGGTAACTGCCCGTGCTGTTGCCCGTATGCAGGTCTTGTCTGAACTGACCATTCCCTATCTTAAAGTTGGCGGAAAACTCTTGGCACTCAAGGCCAGTAATGCCCCCGAGGAATTGCTAGAAGCCAAGAATGCCCTCAATCTCCTCTTTAGCAAGGTAGAAGACAACCTCAGCTACGCCCTACCAAATGGAGATCCACGTTACATCACTCTGGTAGAAAAGAAAAAAGAGACCCCAAACAAGTATCCTAGAAAGGCTGGCATGCCCAATAAACGCCCGCTTTAAATTTTTTAGTAAAAAATGTTTACAAAATTAACCTCGCTCTCGCATTTCTGGGCTCGGGAAAAAATGATTTACAAAATCAACCTCGCTCTTACATTTTTGAGCTCGGAAAAAAATGATTTACAAAATCATTTTTTTCTGCTATACTATCACAAGCAAAGGTTTTTAATGTCATCCCGTGAGGTGACAAAGACGCAGTATATGAAATTCTTTAAGAATGGAATAGTTTTTTTAAAGAAGTCTTACTCTGAGAGCCTATTGCTGTAAAATAATGGGCTCTTTTTTGGTGCCCAAAAGTGAGGTTTTTATGAAACAGGAATCAACTGTTGACTTGTTACTAGACGTTGATCAACGTCCTTCAGCTGGGAAAGGTATCCTCCTCAGCTTCCAGCACGTTTTTGCTATGTTTGGTGCGACCATCCTAGTTCCTTTGATTTTGGGAATGCCTGTATCCGTTGCCCTCTTTGCATCTGGTATCGGAACCTTGATTTATATGGTTTCAACTGGCTTTAAAGTCCCAGTTTATCTAGGTTCTTCATTCGCCTTTATCACGGCTATGTCTCTAGCTATGAAAGAGATGGGTGGGGATGTATCTGCTGCTCAAACAGGGGTTATCTTGACTGGTTTGGTCTATGTCCTTGTAGCCGCAAGTGTTCGTTTTGCTGGTACGAAATGGATTGACAAACTCTTGCCACCAATCATTATCGGACCAATGATTATCGTTATCGGTCTTGGTCTTGCTGGTTCTGCTGTAACGAATGCTGGGCTTGTGGCAGACGGAAACTGGAAAAACGCTCTTGTAGCCGTTGTTACTTTCTTGATTGCCGCCTTTATCAATACAAAAGGAAAAGGGTTCCTACGAATCATTCCCTTCCTCTTTGCCATCATCGGTGGTTATATCTTCGCTATGATGCTTGGTTTAGTTAATTTTACACCCGTTCTAGAAGCTAACTGGTTCGAAATTCCTGGTTTCTACTTGCCATTTAATACTGGTGGTGCCTTTAAAGAGTACAACTTATACTTTGGTCCTGAAACTATCGCAATCTTGCCTATTGCTATCGTAACCATTTCAGAGCACATCGGTGACCATACCGTTTTAAGCCAAATCTGTGGCCGTCAATTCTTGAAAGAACCAGGTCTTCACCGTACCCTTCTCGGTGACGGTATTGCAACATCTGTATCTGCCTTCCTCGGTGGACCTGCTAATACGACTTACGGAGAAAATACAGGGGTTATCGGAATGACTCGCATCGCTTCTGTCTCTGTTATCCGTAACGCAGCCCTTATCGCAATTGCTCTTAGCTTCCTAGGTAAATTCACTGCCTTGATTTCAACCATTCCAAATGCTGTGCTTGGTGGGATGTCCATCCTTCTCTACGGAGTTATCGCCAGCAACGGTTTGAAAGTCTTGATTAAGGAACGTGTGGACTTTAGCCAGATGCGTAACCTAATCATCGCAAGTGCTATGCTGGTACTTGGACTTGGTGGAGCAATTCTTAAACTCGGTCCAGTAACCCTTTCAGGTACTGCCCTATCAGCGATGACAGGTATCCTTTTAAACTTGATCCTGCCATACGAAAATAAAGACTAGTCATCTAAATACAAAAGCTCCACTCAGTTTGACCTGCACCCCAAAAGTTAGACAGAAAACTCTAACTTTTGGGGATTTTATTATGAAATTGAGTTATAAAGATAAAGTTCATATCTATGAACTAAGAAAGCAAGGACAAAGCTTCAAACAGCTTTCAAAAAGATTTGGAGTGGATATTGCTGGCCTAAAATATATGGTGACATTAATTGACTGTTATGGAATAGAAATCGTTAAAAAAGGGAAGAATCGTTATTGTTCTCCAGAACTAAAACGAGAAATAATGGATAAAGTTCTTCTTGAAGGTCGTTCGCAAAGAAGTGTTAGTCTTGATTATGGCCTCCCAAACCAAGGAATACTTCCAATTATAGTGAGCACAAAGGAAATTATGGCTATCGGAGAGTTACTCTTGAACTAAAAAATCGTGGCTTCATGGTGAATCATAAGAAGGTTCAACGTCTGATGAAGATCCTTGGTTTAAAAGCTCGAATTCGTCGGAAACGAAAGTATTCTTCCTACCAAGGAGAGATTGGCAAGAAAGCAGAGAATCTCATTCAACGCCAGTTTGAAGTATCAAGGCCAATGGAAAAATGCTATACGGATGTGACAGAATTTGCCATTCCAAATAGCGCTCAGAAACTGTATTTATCGCCTGTTTTAGATGGCTTTAACAGCGAAATTATTGCTTATCATCTTTCTACTTCGCCCAACTTAGAGCAAGTAAAAACGATGTTAGAACAGGCATTTACAGAAAAACACTATGAAAATACCATTTTACACAGCGACCAGGGCTATAAGCCCAAATTACCAGCCAGCGCCTAAAGACGCTGGCTTTCACTTTGTTCAAGCCTTATTGCTCTTGACTCGTCACTTGCCTCTCAAAGAGGCGTGAGTATTACTTACCACTATCCCTAAAGGGTTCTTCATATTCTTTTACACTCAACTTATCTAGTGCTATATCATGCTTTTCCTGATTTTGAATCTATTTCTTAATTGTGGCTTCATTAAGCCCTACTGTACTTACATAATAACCTTCCGCCCAAAAATGCCTATTCCCAAACTTGGACTTGAGATTGGCGAGTTTGTCAAAGATCATGAGTGTACGTATATTGTATATTCAAGAGGCGAAAAGACCTCCTCAATGCACACTACCCATGACAAATTGAACAGTATAGTTAAGTTAAGAATAAAGTTCAGCGTTATGCTAGACAGCATATCGTTTTTTTTTTTATTTTCTGCTTGAAGATTTCCTAATTCTTTCATTTAGTCCCAACTTATCTTTAGATATGTCCCATTTTAGATAGTCTTCCTCTTCTTTTAGAAGCAATAAGTATAGACGTTTTTCTCATATTGTGCAGACAAGGCGGAAGCATTTCACGATTCGTAAGATCAAATTCAATCCAAACACTTAGTTGCAAACAGCCTTCAAGCAGAAGATTCGAAAGAATAAGCTTATATTTTTCTATAAGCAATTAAATCTAGTTCCTTTTGTCCTTAGCTAATAGATATGGACTTTAGGCTCATAAATTACGGCATCAGAAAACACCTCAAAAGTTAGACACAAATAATCTAACCTTTGAGGTGCTGTTCAATAGAATAGCTCCAATTTTATTTTAAAAATCAAGTTCCACCCAGCTGAGAGGTGTGTAACCTAGGAGTTCAACACCATCAAACTCTACTGTTTTAACGATTTCTTGAATATTTGTTTTCAATTCTTCCATAACAGAGTTATCTGGACCATCCAAGACTAGTTCATCTTCTACGACAAACAATGCTTTTTGGTAACGGTCATATAGACTATTCATAACCAAACGAAGACCAACTGGATCAGCTGATTTTTCTGTGCTAGTCTCAGCTACATACTTATCAGCAAAAACTTCTTCAGAGTTATTCGATGCATGATAACTAAAGCTTATAAAATCAACTGTACCTCTGTTTAAGCTAGAAAGATCTTCATCTGAAATATCCAAAGCAATCTGCTCACGTTCCAAGCGACGCAAGAAGTGGTTCGGATAGTAACCGCGAACTTGAACGTCCGTAAATACATAGTTTTCACGATTCTTAACTTCAGCTTCCATAGCATCTATAGCATTGTCAATTTGCTGGCTATAGTTTTGACTGACGACAAGCATTCCACCAAACTGAAACTCTGGATTGATTGTTTTTCCTAGTTGAACAACACGAGCAGATGCAACTAATTGATAATGAGCCGCCTGCCAGATTAACTGTTCACGATTATCTCTATTTTCAAATAACAAGCCTCCACCCAAAAATGGTAAATGGTGCAAAATATTAAATTCATTGAATGTAATCCAGTATTTTACCTTGTCTTTAAAATAATGGAAAACAGCTTCTGCGTAGCGCTCAAATAGTTCAATCATCTGGCGACTTCTCCAGGCACCGTACTTTTCATGTAGGTTAAGAGGGATATCAAAATGACTGAGCGTAACAATTGGTTCGATATCTTTCTCCAGAACTTCGTCAATGATCGTTTCATAGTACTTCAATCCTTCTTCGCTTGGCTCTAACTCTTCTCCAGTTGGAAATAGGCGAGCCCAAGAGATAGAGATACGATAGGCATTAAAGCCCATAGATTGAATCAAATTCAAATCCTCAATATAGTTTCTTGAACTAATCGGTTTAGATTGTCCTAGTAAATCGTAAAAACCTAGTGGTACTGTTTTATAGTCGATTTTCCCGTGCAATACTCCTCCACGAAATTCACCAACTGGAAGAACATCTGTTGTTCCTAAACCTTTCCCACTATTTGACAAAAAATTTCTAATCATGACGACTCCTTTTATTTTTTTCTTTATAAACTAGATTGTTATTATTCAAAAATATCATTAGCTATTGAATGATTCTTTCCGCTCTTGTTATGAATAATAGAGCTCAAACCAGATAATCCACTTACGACATTTTTAAATTCACGAGATAGCTGCTGAGAATCTGATTTCTGCAAGTTCTCTTCCTTCTCTTGCCCTATCCATGAATTCCCATTCTCAGAATCCTCCCACGGCTGAGCTTCTTGAATACTTGCCTCATACACAAACTCGCCTACATTATCTGCAGCTTCTACTAAATTAACTAGATGTTTCGAATCTACTTCATCTGAATCATTTTCTGAGACAAAGTCTGAAACACTTTCAGAGGTCGATTCTGATGCTAAAACGCTTAGGTCTTCACTTTCTGAGATAAAGTCTGATGTACTAAATGAAGCAGAGGCGATGTCTTGCTCCAATTCGGAGTCACTGTGGCTCTCGATTGCTGAGATAAAATCTGAAGAAATTTCAGAGATTGATTCTGGTTCTAAAACACTTGGGTCTTCACTCTCTGAGACAAAGTCTGATGTGATGATGGAAACAGAGTCGATGCCTTGTTGGGATTCTGATTCACTGTGACTCTCGCTTGCTGAGACAAAGTCTGAAACACTTTCAGAAATTGATTCTGATACTAAAACGCTTGGGTCTTCACTCTCTGAGATATAGTCTGATGTGCTGATGGAAACAGAGTTGAGGTCCTGCTCCAATTCGGAGTCACTATGACTCTCGCTTGCTGGGACAAAGTCTGAAACACTTTCTGAAATTGATTCTGATGCTAAATCGCTTGGGTCTTCACTTTCTGAGATAAAGTCTGATGTGGTGATGGAAACAGAGTTGATGTCCTGCTCCAATTCGGAGTCACTGTGACTTTCACTTGCTGAGATAAAGTCTGAAACACTTTCAGAGATTGATTCTGATGCTAAATCGCTTGGGTCTTCACTCTCTGAAACAGAGTCAATGACTGACAAGGACTGCGAAAGACTAGGCGATTTTGACTCAGATACACTAGAGCTTTGGCTAGACGAAAGATTCTCTGAATCAGGTTCACTCTGATTCGAAACTTCACTAGAATCAGTATGACTAGCAATACTTTCACTGCTTGATAGCATGCTCGTACTCACCGAATCAGAAACATATAAACTATGACTCACAGATTCTTGAATAGACGTAGCCGTAAGCGATTCTGACACCGAAACAGAATCACTGAGTGAGTTAGCCTCAGACATTGAATTACGCAGAGAATAGCCTTTTTCAGAAATACTTTGACTATAAGATTCACTGTAGGAAATCGCGATGAAGTCGCTAAGAGAAGCGAGCGCACTAGTTGATAAACTCTGGCTAACATTTTTTATCAACTCAGCCATGTTTAAACTATTTTTCTCCTGAAAAGCTTCTAAAACTTCCATAACCGAAACAGACTCTAGTGGTAATTCAAAGTCCTCACTGGCCTTCCTCACCATTTCTTTCTGTTCCTTCATCTTTTTGCTAACAGGTTTCAGTTCGACTGCATCAGAATGATGATCATCATAATCATTATCTTCCTCATTGACCAATTGCTTAATCTTCGATAACAGGCGTTGAAATCCTGATAACTCTTCTTTTTTGCTCATTATATTATTATTTCTCCCAAAAACTATTTATCACTACTATTATAAGGGTTGAAGTTCAATCTGTCAAAGCATTACCCAGAAAAGACCGCTAATTTTCTTTTGTTATCCATATCAATATAGAATTGACTCTTATTTTACACAGTGAATAGCATTCTGTTTCTGTTTTTTCATTCACAAAATTCATCAAAGTCTTTCAACATCAAAAGGTGTAAACTGTCGTGACAATCTGAACTCTAATTTTTATATTGACTACATTTTGCTAAAATCTGTCATACACAGATTAGACTTTCCTACTGGTTTTCAGGACAAGTGATTCATAGAAAGGCATTCTTAGGTTACATTTTCCTTCATCCACTCTTCAGTTGTCTCTAGATTTATATTTTTCAACAAAGCTGACTGATCTAGTAGATAGACAAAATTAGATAATCCCTGAGATTCCATCTTCGAACTTCCATATTCTTTAACTCTTGTTGAATCAAAGCGATATAGCAATAAATCCCTAAAAATCGGATAATTCACTCGTTTTCGATGACGTTCCAGTAAGCGATGATAGTCTAATTCAGCTAGAAAACTATCTGTCACTAAAGCATAGGAAGTTAAAAATTGTTTTGAGTAAAACAGGGCCGCAATATTTGAAATGGGTCCATAGCCAATAAAAGCTACTTTTTCAAAAGAATACTGTCTTGATAGGCTTTCAATTTTTTCGAGTAAAATTCCAAAAAACTCTTTTTCCATATATAAAAGTGAACTTTTGTAGGAAGAGTTCACCATTACCAAATTTGGAAAATGTTCCTGCACTCTTTCTGGAACAAAACCTGTCCGATTGAACTCAGGCTCTGTAAAGCAAACGTAAATGGTATTCTTCTCATTGTTATTATGAAGCAAATCTGAAATCCAATAGCGATTAACTGTATAGTCTGCCACACCTTCTTGGGCAATATAAATCCCCTCAAACAAGAAGCGCTGACAGCCTCCACTGACCAATTGAATTTTATAATGATGGGTGTCAGTTGGTACATAAACACTTGCTGTCTCCTCTGGTTTCACACTATGAGAAAAAATTTCCTCATCAGCCGAATCCATAAAGATAACTTTTAAGTAAGTTGAATTCTCAGGAAGAGTTTCTAGATAGCTTCCAATGACATACTTCTCTCCCCGCTTCAAATCAGGAAGTTGACTTGTATTTCTCAGATTCTGATAATTGGCTTTCGAGTACCATTCGTGAATAACTGTTCCAGACGGCATAAATTGATTCTCATATAAAACTCGACCATCCTCTAAGACCCTGACAGATGAACCATATAAATACTGAGATACACTTTGCATATCCCAATAAGCAAAATAGACTTCCTCCTTATATCTCACGAATTAAACTTCCTTTCAAAACTATTCATTAGCAGTGCTATGTATTGATTAAAAAACCATCCGACGATACCCTGTGTATCATCATTATGTCGTCCCTCAAAGCCATTGCTAATCAGGCTAACCTTATAATTACGATTTTCGAGCTCTTCCTCCAAGGTAGAATAGGCACGGCCATCATAATCATCCTGACACATATAAGCCATGATAAATTTTGTTCTCGAAAAATCAGCAGCTCTAAAGGCTTTCCAAAAATACTCATTTAGTTTTGTTGCTGTCTCATCAGATAGCTTGCCCATCGTACGATAAAGGATATCCAAAGACGTTGGGAATCCGCCAGGACGAAGGGAAGACTCATTTACAGCAATATCACCTAAATTTACCAAGGGTTTACCGACAATAACAGCGTGAGGTTCTAGTTTAGAAGCATAGTACAGGGCGCCAAATGTCCCCATTGATAAGCCAGACAAAACTAGCTGATCGGCTGTAAATTCTAACTCATCCAAACAGTGGCGAATCACTTGAATGAGCTTTTGTTCTAACTCATCCGATCCAAGATAAAAGCCACCGCCCTCTGAACGCGGATCTCCAATCAATAAAAAGGGAGCTCCCATACCAGCCATCATATCGAACCCTTCAAAGCCTTCTGCTTGACGATAACCTGAAAAATATACATTAAGAGGTGGTTTTAAATCACCTGGATGAAAGAAATAAATCAGTTCTTCCCTATGTTTATCGATAATACGATTGCCACCAATTAACAAATCACCATAGCCCAGGTGAGAGTGTCGATGGTGAAGGGGACCAATCTTCACTACACCTTGTCCCTTAGCTTGAATGCTGATACTTAGATAATAGGAATCATGCGTGTCTAAAATTAGAGGTTTGTCATAGACCGTTTCATCATAAATCCATTCTTGCATTGGTGAAGGCGCGACAGGATACCCTTTGATGACATAGCGGACTGAGCAGTCACCAGAAATTCTAAATTCTGGCCACAAATCCAAAGGAGTATCTGCATCCAGATAGATATTATACTGATAGTTCGCTAGGGTTTGATAGTCCTCTCCAAATTCCCCTGCCAAACTGAGATAATTGCTTCCTTCATAGTTAATCTGTCCACTAAAAAGAGAATGAACTGCTAAATGATTTACTTTGAGCTTGGAACCACTTTGCTGAGGAAAGAAAGCACGAGAAAAACGATACAAAATCTGCTCAGGATTTTCAAATTGAGATTTGACTGCTTTCTTACGAAACAAGAATGTTTCCAAATCTTTCGTAGTAATCTGGCAACGTTCATGGTAAAACAAACGATAAGGTTGAATCAGGCTATCCAGAACAGTGATGTATTCAAAATGTTCTAGCGTATCCACCAATATAAGGTCATAAATCTTTGCAAGCCTTACCCTATCTTCTATGCCCCCACTCAACATCTCAATATCAGTAGGTACAAGTGATGCCATATCCTCTGGCTTAACAAATCTCCACCTTATATTACTAGGAATATCATATTGCTCTTGCCAGTTCTCATCAGCAATTTGTAGAACACTAATCTCTCTCATTTTCCCTTAATCCCTTTATTGAGTTTTTCCACATTTCGACAATTTCTCCCCTTTTGTACTGCTCCATCCTACTCAAAGAATGAGCCTTGCATTTATATGCTGACTCTATATCCGTCAAATAATACAATATTACATTTTTTAGGATAGAAATGTCAGTTATAATCGAACCATTTTCTGCATGCTTGACATAAGAGGAACTATATAAATTAATCTGAGGAATACCCCGACTTAGCCCTGCAATTTGCAGAAGCATATCTGCTGGATTTCCCAAATCAAGAAGGACACGAACCTCCTTCAAAATTTTTTCTAATTCAGTAGAACTGCGATGTGTCTCAATCTCCATTCTCTCTCTGAGAGTTTTTCCTCGTTCCAAAAGAGCCTTACTCTCCTTAGGCTTTATATCCTCATGGATCTGTGCTCTTTCTTCTGAATTTAGCTGATACGATAAATATTCTTTGAGAAATTGTCTGATAAATACCGCTCTTTCAGACTCCAAACTCTGGGTTCCAATCAGTAACTTCATCCATTCCTTCTCTAGCATCATATCAAATATGGTTCTAAAGACAGTTTGAAGATGTTCTTGAGGTAAAGTATCAACATTGACATAGACAGTTGCTGGCTTTTCCTGCTGGCTTTCTTCTGCCTGCAGACGAATGTCATAAGGAGCCACCTCATAATAAGGGGGAAGCTGGGCTTTGCCAATCAGTTCATCCATCTTTTGAACCTTACTAAAGCTATCAACAATAAAGAATGGTGTACCCTGCAAATCCCCTAGGATTTCTTCTTTATCCTCAATTGGGTAGCGTTCACCAAAGAAAGAGAAGGTAAGATTGTAATGCCTCTTAGCCTTATGGAAAAGATGGTTATGTTGAGGATCTGCTGAAACAATAAGCATATCATCTCTTGTTAGGGCAGAAGATAAATACTGGTCCAGTTTTTCCTTGATTAGCTCCTCAATGTCACTATAAACATCCTTTGCGAATGCTTCTTGGACTTCAGGATTGACAAGCACTTGATGATTATCTCTTGTCAAGAATTCCCTAAACTGCCACTGGCCTTGTGGATTCAGATAATCTTGATGGTCTGGCTGATTATTTTCAAAATAAATCACACTAGAAACTATGCCCCGATCATCAAAGACCAAACGGTGATCCATCTGATTATTTTTAAAATAGATAATATCGAAAATATTGCCAGTCTGAGAAAAATTAATCTGGGCATAGTGGTTCTGATTTAAATAAACATCCACAAGAAAGGGAGTATAAAAGAACTCCGCTCCCTGTGGCCATTTCAAATCATCCAAGCCGAGCTTTCGAGGCAAAACATCTGTCAAACCTTGTAGATTATCAAATAGATTCCACATACTAGCTGGCTCAATTCTCTCTTGATAAAAAAAGGTTCGAATATGGGGTGAATAGTTCAAAATTAAAATTGTACTATCTTTTTTCTCTGGTTGAAACATCTGTAATAAATTCATAGTATCATCAAACATCATCTGGTTTGATGAACAATAAAAAGGCAAAGCTGTAGAATACCATTTCCTGCCTTGACAATACCAAGATGGTACAAAGTAAAACATTTCCCTCTATCTCCTTAGCATTCAATTTTTCATTGTAGTCAGTTCTAATTCTCAAGATAAATCCCTTTGTTGTCAAGCATTTTCATCTAAGAAATGACATAAAAGTCTCTGAAAGACGACCTATTTTTGTTAGATTTATTTCTTATTTTCCCTGAATGAATCGTTCTATAAAAATCCACTAATTCCCTTTAGTATAGCATATTTAGCGACTTTCTTCAAACATCACTTGGCTCTTTAAAGCTACGCCGATTGCAGAGTTAGCAGAATCATTCGCAGTTCATCTTCTTATTTTAAGCCAGTAAACAGAATCACAAGAAATCTGGACAACTTTATTAGAACAACAGATAGAAAGACCAGAGCATCACTCTGGCCTTCTACTATCCTGTTTAGTTTCTACCCAAACTTAGTCTTCTTTTTTACGCATAGATGCTACAAGTCCTGTACCTAAGCCCAAGAGAGCCAATCCTGCTGCTAATATTGACATAGAGGACTCACTTCCTGTATTTGGAAGATGGTCTTTTCCAGTCTGACTAGCTTTTTCTTTTTGCGGTTTTGGTTCCGTCTGTTCCTGTTCACGCTCATCTGGCTTAACAGGTGCTTGCGGTTCTGGTTTCTCTTGTGCTACAGCAGTTCCAGCTTCCACGATACGATCTTGCGCAACTATCTTATCAAAGGTTTCTTTCAGTGTACGCTTACCATTTTCGACTTCTACTAGGTGGACACGAATACCTTTTTGACCTTCTTGAAGAACACGGGTTTGACCTAGTGGGAGTTTATCGTTTTTACGTTCTTGCACTTGGAAATCAATGTTTTCTTCTTCTACTAAAAGTTCTGGTTTTTCATGAACTAAACCTGCAGCTCCATCAAGTGGTCGGGCTGTACCTCGCTTAGTTCCAACGAGAAGAACTCGGTTAACAGGAGTCTGAAGTACTTCACGGAGTTTCTCTTCACGAGTTCCATCTGGGCTTACAGATGTAAGAATGCGTTCCTTACCAACTTGCCCTTCTTGTTCTACACGGCTTTCTCCTACATATAGACTTGAATCTTCCTTTTCAACAGTCTGGAAGGCAAGTTCTTTTTCGACAACCTCAAGACTTGGATTTTCTTCTTGAATAGCAGGGGCTGTTTTCTCAGAAACTGGTTTTTCCTTGACTAGTTGGATACGATATTCCTTGACTTGTTTTCCACTTTCTGAAACAAGGCGAACAAGTACTGGAAGGCTATCGTCTCCACTATCTACAACTGTTGAAGCTACTTGATTGCTTTCTTGAACGGTCACTTTTGGACGTTGTCCATTATAGGTGATTTGATAGTCTTGACGATTTTCAGCGAAATCAGCAAGTTCTTTTCCATCTACAAGAATCTTCGATTGAGTGCTTTCTTGAGGCAATTCGCTTGGCGCAAGGAAGGTCATCTCAATCATCGCAACACCACTCTTATCGGCCTTGCGCTCCATACGCCATCTCATAGCTTTGGCTTTCACAGCTTTAAAGGTAACGTTAATTTCATCACCGGCTTCAATGTCTTTGTCCGCACGATAAGGAACAGCTTCCCAGTTATCTGGATTGTTGAATGGATGGCCTGATTCATAGGCTTGGTAGTTTGAATAGTAGGTTGGCACGTCAAACTCTGGACCGATATAGCGTTCTAAAACAAGTTTAGATGGTGCATCTGTACCACTATCTGCAAAGAAGTGAAGTTTAGCTTGCGCAACAGTCCGTTCGACAATCTTACCATTCTCACGGAAGATCACACCTGCCGATACTTCTGGGTTAGAAGATGGTGTTGGAGACCAGTTTGTCCAACGACGATTTTCAGAATGATCTCTGTCATTGATATAGTCTACACGGTCATGAGAACTGTCGTCAATATCATTAGTTGCTGAGGCAAAGGCTTGGTTACTGTTTTCATCATAGTCAGGGTTATCTGAGAGAGCTTCACCAAGTTTGTCTGTCACTCGTACAGTGAACTCCGCAATGAGGTCACTACCAAGAACACGGCCTCTTACAGTAAATTGACCTGCTTTTGTTAGATTTTCTGCTGGAACTTCTTCCCATTCCACTGCCAAATCTTTGGTTTCATAGCCGTCTTTACCTGTGAAGTAAACCGGAACCTTCGTTGGCAATTCAAGCGGTTGACCTACTTGTACCAAACGAGCTTGTTTAACCGCAGCAACTGGTTTACGAGAAAGTAAGTCTTTGTCCTTAGTGAAGTGTAGACGGTATTCACCTAAGATGTCACCATTTTCAGCTTTCGCAATGACACGAACCGGCTCACCTTCACGAACGCTTGGAACAACCGTCGCAAGACCATTGTTGCTAACACTTGCTGTTACTGCTGGAACTTTTCCATTTACAGACTCAAGGTAGTAGTCTGTCAAATCAGGGTTGAAGTTTGCCAAGTCTTTACCGTCAACTTGGATTCTTGTTTGTCCTTGTTTAGCTGCTGCAACTTGTTTCGCAAAGATTTGTACTTCTGTGATAGAAGTTCCCCGCTTATTATCTGCTTTAACCATGCGAATGCGAACAGCATAGGTTTCAACTTTATCAAAGCTAAAGTGATTCATTTCTCCAGCCTTGAGTTGAGCAGGAGCTTTTAGATTTGTAACAGGTTTCCAGTTAGCAGGGTCGTTAAAGACATGTTCTTCATTGCCTACAAAGCTAGGGTTTTTAGGAGCTGTTGGAACAGTCTTACCAACATAATACTCAATCACATAAGACTTCGGTGCACCGACTCCATGGTCTTCGTGGAATCCGACACTAAGATTATCAATTGAACGTTTGCTCAAGATACCTGAATCTCCAAACAGAACACCAACTGAAGCTTCTGGATTACTACGATTCCAGTTCGTCCAACGGTTGGCTGGTCGGTCATTAAAGGAAATCAATTTATCGTTGACATTTGAAACAGGGTCACTTGGATTTGAGTCTGAAGCAAAGGCAAGTGGCAATTCTGAACCTGTCCATTGGTCAGAGATATTCGCTCCTTGCTCTGTTTTAGCAGAAACGCGAACATGAAGTTTGGTAGTTAATTGGGTACCTTCTAGGCGGCCAGTGACTGTGAAGACGCCTTCCTTAGCGTATTGGTCTGGATGAATCGCATCCCATGCAACCTTGGCAGATGAAACGTGACCATTTGAATCGTAGGTACGAACACTTTCTGGTAATTGTGGCGCTTCTGCGATTGGTGTTGTCACACTGACTTCTTCAACCGAAACGATACCCTCTACAGAGACTTTAGCACGCGCCTCAAGGTCAATTCCTTCAACTTTACCTAGCACTTCAAAGGTTTGATAGTGGTCTAGTTTTTCTTTTGGAATAGCTTGCCATGTGACTTTGTGAGCTTTAGGGAAACCTTTGTCATACTCAACAGTTACTGTTGCTGGAAGACTTGGTTCTTGATGCAAGTCTGTCACTACATTTACTGGACGGATGGATTGCGCAACCTTCGTCTCACTATTGGCTTGGATGGTGAGGGCGATTTGACCTGTAGCCCCCTCATATTCCGCTTTGAGAGTGACTGCTCCTGGTTTATGCAACTCAAGCATTCCTTTACGAACTGCAACTTCCCCTTCACCGCTTGTAGAGAAGTTTACTTTATCCGCTGGTAGAACTGCCTGTGTTCCGTCTTGATAGTGAGCGAGTACGGACAATTTCACTGTTTGGTCTTCTTTAAGACCGTTAGCTTGCTCTACTTGTAAGCTCAAGTGGTCAATTTTTGGTGCTTCTTCAAGGAATTGAATTGCATAGGTTTGAAGAGGTCCACCATCTTTTGGTTGAACATAGATGCTTGCACGCATGCCGTTTGCTGCACTTGCTTGGACTACAGTAACATCCGCATTTTCAGTACTTGCTGCGACTTCTGGCAAGGATGCACCATAAGCAAGAGTGCGGTATTGCATTGGATGTTGACTAGTAAGGCCTGTGACAGCTTCACCACCAACACTTACAGTCGGTACTACAGGTGTTGCAGGATTGCCTTCTTCTACTACAAGCGTAGCATGAATAGTCTCACCGCCCAGTTGACCAGTCATTTGAATACGTGATCCTGCAACTGACAGTTTAGCTTTATCAGTTTCCGCAATCTCCCACTTATCAACTTCGTATTCTTGTACGCTTCCATCCGTAACGGCAATAGAAACATATTTGTCAACAGCACTCAAGTCTGTTCCTGGGGCAACACGTTTAACAGTTGGTAGTTCTTTCGCAATTGCTAGAACTTCTACACGAGCCTCAACTTCACGTCCGTCTGCCATACCTTTAACAGTCACAACTCCTGCTTGGCTCACATCAACTGAAGACCAGGTTACTGGACGTTTTTCACGACTGCCATCACTGTAGATAAAACCGACTGTCTTCGGCATTTTTGGCTCTTTTTCAATAACAGTACGTACTTTTGGTACTTCTGTTCCGAGAACAGTCTTTTCTTGGTCTTCTTTTTTACCAGTAAAGACAGTTACTTGACCAGATTTCAAAAGATCAGAGTGGGCAGTAAGGGTGAATTTCCCTGCTTGCTCAGTTGATTTCACAATGGCAACACCTTTACCGTTAAAGGCTCTGCGAATCCAAGAACCATCTGGTTGGGCCTTATAACGTTCACGGCTGGCTTGTTCCCCATTATCGACACCGACAAGTTGACCTTGTCCGTGCAATTGGAAGCGAACCAGATTATTTGCAGTTGGGACTACATTTCCTTGGCTGTCAACGATTTCATAGTAGATGTAGGTCAAGTCTTTTCCATCTGCGGCGATTGCGTGGTCTTCCTTGATGAGACGAACACCGGCTGGTCGGCCTGCAGTGGTAATCTTGTCACGTGCAATTTCTTTACCAGCTTCATCACGAGCTACTGCTTCTAAAGTACCTGGTTGATAAGCAACCTTCCACTCAAGGTAGAGTTCCTTGGCATTGGCACCTTCTTGGTAAGTGCGTCCATCGCTGGTTTGTTTTTTGTTGAAGGTTTTGACTCCGAGAGATTGACCGTTCAAGAACAATTCTACGCTTGCAGCGTTTGAATAGGCGCGAACTGGAATCTTACCTTCTGCATCAGCTACATTCGCTTTTAGAGTAGGATCTTCCCAATTCCAGTGAGGAAGGAGGTGAACCATCGGCTTCTTCTTAACAGAAACCCATTGGCTTTGGTAAAGATAGAAGTCATGTTTTGGAATACCTGCTGTATCTACAATACCAAAATAAGAGCTCTTAACAGGAGTTTGGTTTTGGTTATGCCATGGCGTAGGCTCCCCGATATAGTCTGTACCTGTCCAGATAAATTGTCCAGCATAGCCAGCATTGTCGCGGTCAAAAGTCCATGAATCTGTTGCAGTTTTACCCCAACCAACACGGTCATTACCATAGTCAGACTGTTCGTAGTTACGCTCAGGTCCGTTACTATGTTTCAATTCCTGTTCAGGACGATAGTAACTTCCACGTGTACGGGTTGCTGAAGATGTCTCCGAGCCGTAAATCAACCAGTTTGGATGTTTCGCACGAAGGGCTTTGTAGTTGTCTTCAGAATAGTTGAATCCAACCGCATCCAGTTCATCAGCAATTTTCTCATGTCCACCACTACCATTACCGAAACGGAACTTATCTGCTCCCATGGTAACGTAACGAGTCTTATCAACATCCTTGATAACTTTGACCAAACGTTTTACAGTTGCCAGAGAATGAGCATCACCGTTGGCTTCACCGATTTCATTTCCGATTGACCACATGAAGACAGCTGGGTTATTTTTATCTCTTTCGACCATAGTACGAAGATCGTAGTCGGACCATTTTTCACCTTTTCTAGCTTCTGGGTGAGTGGCATCTTTTTCAAAGAAACGTCCGTAGTCATAAGGTTTCTTTCCGCCGTACCAGGTATCAAAGGCCTCTTCCTGAACGAGCAAGCCAAGTTCTGCTGCGATTTGCAAGGTTTGCTCACTAGCAGGGTTGTGGGTTGTACGAATAGAGTTAACCCCCATCTCCTTCATTTGTTTGAGACGGCGATATTCTGCCTTATAGTTTTCTTCTGCTCCGAGCGCTCCGTGGTCATGGTGCAAGGAAACCCCATGGAATTTAATGCGTTCACCATTTAAAGAGAAACCATCATTTGGAGTCCAGTGATAGTAACGGTAACCAAACAAATCCTTCTTAGCATCCACCAATTGACCATCACGATATACACGCGTAATCAATTCATACAAGGCAGGTTTGTCATTTAAAACTGTCCAGAGTTTTGGTTTTTCAACTTCTAAAATAGCATCAAGACTTGTTGATTCATGTGCTTTCAAGGTACGGCTCGCTGTACGAACCACGCCTGTTACGGCCTGACCACCACGTTCAACGATTTGATACTCTGCCACAAGTTCATGGTCTTTATCGTCTGTATTGACGATTTTGCTGGTCACATGAGTTTCAACCTTGCCGTGTTGCTGTTGTTCTAGTTTTGGCGTTAAGATGGTTGTTCCATTTTTCTCAACATGAACCTTATCTGTCACTTGCAAGGTCACATCACGGTAGATACCGCTTCCTGAGTACCAACGGCTACTTGGTTGTTTGTTGACAGCATGGACAGCAATCACATTCTCACGACCATCTTTGTGAAGGTATTTGGTAATATCGTATGAGAACTGGTTATAACCATTTGGATAATGCCCCACTAACTGACCATTGACATAGACTTGAGAGTCCATGTAGACACCATCAAAGGTCACACGAACATTCTTCTTGAGGTCTTTTTCATCAAGTTTAAAGGTCTTACGATACCAAGCTTCACCACCATTTAGCTGTCCACCTTCGTTTTGGGCAGGTGATTGATGGTCAAAATCGTTAAAGATACTCCAGTCGTGTGGAAGGTCCAATTTTTGCCATGTTGATACATCTGCATCTGGTTTCACAGCTTCTTTAGAGTTTGCATTGAGTTTGAAGTGCCAATTTTGATTAAAATTCACTTTTCTGTCTTCAATCATTTGATTTACTTCTTCATTTGTCGCAGCTTTAACTTCTTCCTTGATAGGTTTTTCTTGACTAGAAGCTCCTAACTCTACTTTTGTGTCCTTTTCAACAGATTTAGAAATCTCTTTCGCCTCCTTAATAACTTGGCCTTGTTCTTCCTTTTCTTTTGCTACAGTCTCCTCTACTGTACTTGTCTGACTTGTATCAGCGACTTGTTCCAGAACTGCTTCCTCAAGACCCTTCTCTGCATTCACAGTAATCGGCGTTTCGTCCGCAAAAACAGGGCTTGTTCCAGCAAGATTTGCACCAAATAGAACAGCGCAAGTTCCAATCAGTACTGAGCATGTCCCAACAGAAAACTTCCGAATACTGTAGACACTTTTACGATTCCAATAGCTTTTATCCATAAAAACCTCCTTTTAGTAACCGCTTCCATTTTTATGTGATAGCGGATAACTCTCCTTTTGTCTTTTATATCTATTCTATAAAATAATATAGATAACTTCAATCCTTAAAACTAAAAAATCATAATTTTGATTGTTTTTTCTAAAATTTGGAGAAGATTCAAAAAATGTGAATGTAGATTTAGGACAAAAACAAACATTTTTTTGACACTCCGTTAAATATTATAAAGAAGTTCCTTTTGTAAGGAACTTCTTTTACTTATAATTAAAGGTCTCCCCTGCCAACTTATCAGCTAACTTGGGGAAGAGAGTATAAAATTTGTGGGCTAGGTTCAACAAAAGTGGAAGATTGAGTTCCCGTTTATTTTTTCCTATAGTTTTAACAATCTTTTTAGCGACCGCATCTGGTTCTAAGAGAAATCGGTCAACCGACTTGAGGTAGCTGCCATCCGGGTCTGCCTGGTCAAAAAAGGCAGTGCGAATCGGTCCTGGATTAACCGTCGTTACATAGATACTATGGGGCATAAGTTCGAGGCGTAGAGCGTTGGAAAAACCAATAGCCGCAAACTTGGTCGCTGAGTAGAGACTGGACTTACTAGTCGCTATCAAACCTGCCATACTGACGATATTGATGATATGCCCTTTTCCTCTCTCCTTCATGCGAGCTCCAAGACAACGAGACAGATTCATCAGAGCAAAAGTATTGATCTCAAACATCTGGTGAATGTCTTTGTCAGAAATCTGGTCAAATTCTTCAAATATTCCGTAACCAGCATTGTTAATCAAGACATCAATCTTGCCATATCGTTGATAGAGCTCAGCTACTAAAGTTTCTAGGGCTTGGTCATCAGTAATATCAATCTCAACTAATTCTGTGTGAGAATGATTTCCGTAGAGTTGTCCTAGTTTTTCCTTGTTTCTACCTAACAAAATCAGTTGGTCATCTGGCAAGAGTTTGACCATTTCTTGGGCCAAGCCACCGCTAGCACCTGTAATGAGAATAGTTCGCATACTTATCCTTTTTCAATCTTTTAGACTTCCACTTCTTCCAGGTCTTTGACCACATGGACATTTTCAAAAATGCTAGCCGCATCTTTCTTGAGCTGGCTGACATCTTTTGAGAGAAAGCGGGCACTGATGTGGTTGAGTAAAAGGCGTTTGGCACCTGCTTCTACTGCAACCTGAGCAGCCTGCATATTAGTAGAATGACCATGGTTGCGAGCAATTTTCTCATCACCCTTACCATAAGTGGACTCATGGACTAGGACATCAGCATTGACAGCAAGACGCACACTGGCATTGGTTTTTCGGGTGTCGCCCAGAATAGTGATAATCTTACCAGGACGCGGTGCTGAGATATAGTCTGCAGCCTTGATTTCAGTCCCATCTTCTAGAACAACGTCCTGCCCGTTTTTGATTTTTCCAAAGAGCGGGCCAAATGGGACGCCAGCAGCCTTAAGTTTTTCAGCATCCAGCGTTCCTTCCAAGTCCTTTTGCATGACACGGTAACCAACACAGAAAATGGTGTGGTCCAACTCCTCTGCATACACAGAGAATTTATCAGTTTCAAGGATTTTCCCTAGAGAATCTTGGTCAAACTCATGGAAATGAATGCGATAAGGCAGACGAGAACCTGACACACGAAGGCTGGTTAAGACAAATGACTTGATTCCTTGCGGTCCATAGATTTCCAAATCTGTCTGCTCTTCATTGGCCTGAAAAGCACGGCTAGAAAGGAAACCCGGTAAACCAAAGATATGGTCTCCATGCAAGTGAGTGATAAAGATTTTGCTGACCTTACGTGGTCGAATCGTAGTTTCCAGAATGCGATTTTGCGTTCCTTCGCCACAGTCAAAAAGCCAGACTTCGTTGATCTCGTCCAAGAGTTTCAGGGCGAGACTTGAAACGTTGCGCGCTTTGGAGGGCTGACCAGCCCCCGTTCCTAAAAATTGAATATCCATTCGATACTTTCTAATTAATCAATATATAACATGGCTGTGCGGTTTTCCGATCGGAAATAGCGCTTGCCAGAAAAAGCTCTAGCTTCCTGTAGTAAATCCTCTTGACTATAGCCTTTGAGTCGCTTACGACCATCAGCCAAGCTTTCCAAGTCTGTCAAAGCTGTGAGACTTTTCACGCTAACAACTTCCTGATCTCCGGCAGCCTTCATGTAAATCTTTCCAGCCCCCTCAAAGACTAGCTGATGGGGGAAAATTTGCGCAATCTCAAAAAGTAAGTCATCCGAGATTACTTCCTTACTTTCAGAAAAAATCCGACCAAGACCTTCCTCCTCATAGCAAAAACCAAAGGATTTTCCTGATAGGTTGAGGCGAATAAAAGGCTTATTTTCTAGAGTAAAACTTGGCTCAGCATTGAAGAGGTTCAATTCCTGACTTAGTTCAGCAAAGTAAGCTGTCGCAGCCTCGGGACTCTTTTTCTGGTAGAGCTCTGCAAAATAAGCATTGACCACGCTAGGCGGAGGAGTGATGAGAGTTAACTGCTCCTGTTTAGTTCTACCGGCCAGAAGGGAATCCAGATAGACCTTGTCTAGACTCGTATAGCCCCCATATTTTAGAGCTAAGGTT